>Ga0105044_10006784_pt1 | contig 15762 bp, 16 predicted proteins | sample MAT01_FD_78092 | JGI IMG/M metagenome (GOLD analysis project Ga0105044, IMG submission 78092) | Freshwater microbial communities from Lake Fryxell liftoff mats and glacier meltwater in Antarctica - MAT-01 | ecosystem: Environmental > Aquatic > Freshwater > Ice > Liftoff microbial mat | place... | reverse complement strand
TTTTCCGAACCAAACCGTGGGGAGCTCCGCTCCCCTACACCCCCTCGAATCCCTCGTCTATAAACAGGGAAGTGTAATTGTCGTCACCCGGGAAGTGAGTTTGTCGTTGCAGGCCGAGCAGCCCAAACCGCACAACAGAAGATTTAAACCGAATCACACCCTCGCGCGCGAGCCTCGACGCGAACTTGGGGATGTCGCATCGTGTGCATTCAAAGGCTCTCGACCCAGACGCTAGGCCATCGTAAACATCAAGGCCCTAGGAAGTTTTTTTATGCCGCGCGCCAATCTGCTCAACACATCCGACGTCACACTCAAGGCTCTATTGGCAAGCGGATTGAGGTACGGGGTGCCCCCTTACCAACGCGACTATTCTTGGAAGGAGGATAACTGGGAAGATCTTTGGCTCGATCTGGTGGAAGTAGCGGCAAACGAAGAGGCTCAACATTATATGGGAGCGATTGTCGTTCAACAGAAGGATCGGGAAGAGTTCGTAGTGATCGACGGTCAACAACGCCTCTGCACCCTCAGTCTCATCGTTTTGGCAGCAGTATCGCTGCTTGAGGGGCGGGCTGCGGCAGGTATCGACCCAGACGATAACCGCGAACGTGCAAGATTACTCCGAGACGGCTTTTTGGGCTCAAAAGACCCGGGTTCGCTGATGTATCGCAGCAAATTGAGCCTTAATCGAAACGACGACGCGTTTTATCAGGGGACGCTTCTCCAGCTTCGTGCACCACTGGCTCCTGCCCGCCTCGGCGATTCCAATAAACTTCTCTGGACGGCTTTCAATTATTTCAAAAACAAGTTGGGCACCAGGTATTCGCAGCCCATTCAAGGGGCGGAACTGGCAAGATTTATCAATGACACCCTCGCATTGCGGCTGCTGTTTATCCGGGTTTTGGTCGATGACGATCTAGCCGCTTACACTGTTTTCGAGACGTTGAACGCACGGGGTTTGGATCTGACCGCAGGAGATCTGCTGAAGAACTACCTTATGGCGCTAGTTGCCCGTCGGAGCGAAGGCGACTTGCGTCACGTTCTCGATCAATGGACCAAAATTACCGGTTTGGTCGGAACTCGTGTGCTGCCGGAATTCCTCCGGCATTACCTGAATTCACGGCAGCCTTTCATCCGGCAGGAGCGCCTGTTCAAGGAACTAAAGGCAAAAGTAAATTCCGCGGAAGGTGTTTTCGAACTTTTACGCGAACTCGAGTCTTCCGCTGTCTGGTATCAGGCGTTACACGATCCCGAAGACCCGCAGTGGCACAACGTCTCAGACGCAAAGGAGCAGGTTCGCATACTCGGTCTTTTGGGGGTGAAGCAGTACAAGTCCCTCTTCATGGCAGCCGCTCGGAAACTGCCGACCGGCGATCTTGGCGGTGTCCTGAGATTTTGTGTGGTTATCACATTTCGCTACACTATTATTGCCGATCGTAATCCAAGCGAATTGGAGCGAACTTATAACGAAGTGGCTACCGCAATAGAACGCGGTGAGATACAAACGGTAAGCCAAGTTCGTGAAGCTCTCAGGCCGGTTTCGGTTCCCGACGAAGAATTTCGAGATGCATTTGCACGTCGCTCGATATCCGCGGATGGGCGCTCAAAAAAGATTGTCCGCTACATTCTGTGTGCAATCGAGCGGCAGATTGCGGGAGGGGATATTCGAGACGATACAACGCGCGCCTCGATAGAACACATCCTGCCTGAGAATGTGGAACAGGATTGGAGAGAATTTTTTAGCGACGAACAGCACAATCGCTTCGTCAACCGCCTTGGAAATTACGCTCTGCTGGACCCAAATCGAAACCGTGATTTAGGGAGAGCTCCCTTTTCCGTTAAGTTGCCTGTATTGCAGGCCTCATTGTACGAGACCACAAAACGGATCGCAGGAAACGAATGGACCGCTGGAGCGATCGATGCACGTCAGCGCCAAATGTCAGATTGGGCCTCATCGGTTTGGCAATTCTAACGGAACCATTGGCGGCGGAGTCTTCATGCTCGATCCGGCGATAGGTTAAAGCGGTCCAAGGTGATGGGTGAAAACTCAGTTTGGGCGTTGGGCAAGAAGTAGCGAGGGTATGGGATCGGGTGCAGGAAATATTTAATGAGAGGGGAGCCCGGTGAAGCGTGGCAAGGGACGAGAGAAGTTAGCACAGAAACGACCGGGGCACCCCGCAAGGCGGCGTCCTTTCGCCCCTTATCTCAACAGCTTGGACCACGGGTGAACGACCTCCCGGAGTTGGCGCGAAGCTTATCCGTCGATACCGACGTCTTCGTATTGTTGTGCCGCCCCGGCAATGGCGAGGCGATGTCGCGACGACTGAAAAGTATGTGCACGCCAAGGGACTGATGCTAAACGATGCGAAAACCCGGATGGTCAACTTTTAGCGGGTGTCCTTCCGCTTCCTCGGCTTCGATTTCGCATGGCGGCTCAGTCCGCGAATGGGCAACCACTTCGTGCACGTGAAACCCAGTCCGAAAGCCTCGCTACATCTGCGGGACGCAATCCACGAGGAACTCAATCACGGGATAAAACACCGCAGCTGCGCCGAGGCGATCGGATCGGTAAATGGAATCATCCGTGGCTGGTCCAACTCCTAGCAATATGGACACTCCACGCGCGTGTTTGCCGCCAGCAACTCTGGCTGCGAAACCGTGTGCGACGGTGGCTATTTCCCTGCGCACGCGGAGGTCGCTGATAAGGGATCCGATGGCGGATAAGTTCACCGGCTAACGCCCCGCGAGACCGATCGTTACCGGTCTCGCGAGATGCGCAAACCATCCGACTACAGCTTCGGGAGCCGATCCCCGGCGACGTTCGAGCTGGCGGTCTCTCCGCCGGCACCGCTGCGAACGGGTCAACGCAGGTTGCCCGGGCCACCGCTCCGGCCCATCCGTAAGACGACCGTGCCGTCGGTTCGGCGCTCCGACCTCACGTCGTAGATTTCCTCAAGCACGCGCACGAACCCGTCCACATCCTGAGTGGGGAAACGTCCGCCAATGCGCACCTCTCCGAGCGCTGGATCGACAATTTCGATCCGCCGGCCTGACTCCCGTATGAACGCCGCCACCAGTTCATTCAGCGTGGCACCCGCCAGTTCGAGCATCGGTTTGTACCAAGCCAGGCTTCGCGCAATTTCTGAGGCAGAGACGGGGCGAACCGACAGGCGCTCTTGGCGGGGGAGGGCGGAAGCGGAGACCACCGCGCGATGTCCTGCCTCCACCCGTGCAGACGATTCACCCGGATCCTGGCCGGCGGGCGAGGCGGCGATTTTGGGGGGCGGCGTCACCTGCACGGTTCCTTCCGTGACGAGGACGTCGATCCAATCGGACTCGACGCGGACTGCGAAGGCCGTGCCTACGGCACGGACCGTGACCTCTCCAGCCTCAACCAGGAAGGGCCTCGCAGGATCCTTGGTGACGGTGAAGAAAGCCTCGCCCCGCACCAATCGCACCCGGCGTTCGCCTGAAGAAAAAGCCTCGCGGATCTCAGCGTTTCCCTTCAGCCACGCCAGACTGCCATCCGCCAGGGTACGTTGGGTCGGAGTCGGAATGTTGTAGGTGTAGGCGACGGCCGGGCTGGTACCCCGGTCAACGGTGCGGAGCGCGATCGAGCCGAGGACGACCACCGCCGCGGCGGCCGCGAGCACTGCCAGGACGGGCCGAGAGGAACGTGGCGGCGGAGCGAGAGCTGGAGCGTGAGCCCGACCCACGACTTGACCGAGACCGCGAAACGTCCGCCAGGCGGTCGACGACTGGGTAAACGCCTTCGCGTTCCGCGGATCGGCCGCGAGCCACGACTCCATTTCCAACCGCTCGGCGATGGAAAGCGTTCGGTCCTGGCGTATTACCCAGTGCGCGGCGAGGTCCCGAATGGAGGAGTCCTCGTTTCTTCGTGGATTGGGCGTCGACGGTGTCATGGAATCATTTCCTGTCCGGCAAGGCGCCGTGGGCGGCGAAATAGTTCTCGCAGCGCCTCAGCGCCTTGGTCAGTTGCGACTCCACCGTATGCTCGGTGATGCCCAGGTGCTGGGCGATCTCGCGCTGGGAGAGATTCTCGAACTGTCGAAGGATAAAGACCGCGCGACAACGGGCGGGCAGGGCTTTGATCGCATCCGCCAAGAGCTCGATTTCCTGCCCCCGACTCACAACCTCCGCCGACCCGGGCGTGTCGTCCATGACTTCCAGGTACTCGTCTTCGGTGATGGGCGAGATGGCGGCGGTACCGCGACGGCGGAAAAGATCGTGCGCGGCATTGCGTGCCATCGTGAACAACAGCCCGCGGGGCGAGCGCAGCCGGCCGTCCTCGCGCATGCGCAGGAGTCGAGTGTAGCTTTCCTGTACTAGGTCGTCGACGTCGCCGGGGCGTGCGATGCCCATGAGATAGCTTCGCAGCATGCCTTCGTGGGGTTGCACCTCTTTGGCAAACCACGCGGTGGTCTCAGAATCGTGGGGCGGCATTTCCGGTCGGGGTAACCGGACCGCATCGAAGGTCGGCCGCACCCGGTTGGCAAGCGTGGCGTGGTGCCAAGTCGAAAAATAAGTTTGCCGACTGCGTAACGGAATCGGGCCGTTACGGCGACGTTTAGAAAGCGCCCCGTGTTACCCGTCCCCACCTCCCCCGATCGACCGGTTGCCCGACCCCTCCAGGTCCCACTACCGTCGGCGTCATTGGCGTCCGCCGCCGTTCCTAACGTCGCCATGCGACTACCCTTGCCGATCATGGCGTCCTGCTTGGTTTCGTTCCTGATGGCGAGTTTGCCGCGCACATTGGCGCAGCCGGACGCTCCTCCTCCCACCGCCGCCGATGTTCCGGGTGAGGTAAAGGGATCGCGATCTTTCGAGATCCCTGCGGCGGATGCCAGCGAGTCCCTCGCCTCCTTTTCCCGGCAATCCGGTGGCGCCCTCGTCTACGTCGTCGAGCAGGTGCGTGGCGTGCGCACCCAAAGCATTCGCGGACACTTCCGCCCCCGCGATGCCTTGGAGCGGCTTTTGGCCAACACCGATCTCACCGTCGCCGAAGATCGGCGCACGGGTGCGTTGATCGTCAGGCGCTCCCCCTCCTCCAAGTCGTCCGAACGCGGAGCACTGCCGGTCTCCTCCCGTCCTGAAACCTCCCCTTCCCCCAACTCCCCCATGACTCCCTCCCTGATGTCACGACTCGCCGCGGCGCTCGCCGCTTTCAGCGGCACCGCCTTGTCCGCCCAACCCGCCTCCACTGGCGGCCCGAACGCGACCAAAGACGAAACGGTCCAGCTCTCGCCCTTCACCGTGGTGTCCGAAAAGGAGTACGGCTACCGGGCAACCAACTCGATCACCGCCACCGGCATCGGATCCGAGATTTACCGGACGCCCATCAGCATTTCGGTGGTGACCTCGGATCTTATCCGCGACCTCGGCGCCGGTTCGCTTCGCGAAGCGCTTTTGTATTCAACGAGTGTGACAGGCGATCGCCGCGATCCTGGCAGCAGCGGCACCGGAGGCAGTGCGATGCGCGGATTTGCGACTCAGCTTCTCGTCAACCGCCTGAGCGCGAGTGTGCGCAACCCGGTTCCCTACTTCATCGAGCGGGTGGAGATCGTGAAGGGTCCCAACGCGGTCTTCTTCGGCCGGGTCGCCCCCAACGGCGTGCTCAACGTCATCACGCTCAAGCCGAAGTCCACAACGGAGACCGTGGCGCACGTCACCTATGGCAGCTATGACTTCGTGAACCTGTTTCTCGATCAGAACCTCAAGCTTGGCGACCGGGTCTCCCTGCGACTGGCAGGCAACTGGCTTGACCAGCGCTCCGGTTCGTACGACCACACCTACCGGCGGTCCGAGAGCGGCTATGCGGCGTTGAAGTGGGATTTCACCTCGACGATCTCGCTCAATGTTACGGCGAGTATCGATCACGGGAAGGAGAATAAGCTGTCGGTCTCCCCGCGAACCAATCCCGCCTATATCGCCTTCACGCGGGCCAACCCCAACAGCACCTTGGGGTTGATTCAGTGGGGTGCGCAATTTGTCGCTCCGAACACCCCGGTGGTAACCGACTACTACAACGACCTCTATGATCCGACCACGGTCTTCCCGAGCGGCGTGCGGGGCAACAACAACGGACCGGATGCCTTTCAGGAGGATTGGAACACCTTTGTTCAGACCGAGCTGGTGGGGACCTTCAGCGACGGATTGTCCGCCCGCCTCGCGCATGCCTACGGCGACAATGAGTTCGAAATCCTGGAACACATCGGATACCCGACGTTCAACGGCACGTTTAACCTCGCCGCACCGAATTTCCGGGGCACGAAGACGCGCGGTAATACGCTCGAGGCGGAGGCGGTGGCGTCGTTTTCTCTGCTCGGCTCCCGCCACCAGATTCTTCTCGGTGGACGCCTCTATTTTCCCCGGACCGGAAGCTTCGCCGCCGCGGGACGAGCCTACACCTGGAATCACCTGACGCAGGGTCCCCGGCGCCTCATCCGCGACGGTTATCCCAACGGCCTGGTAAAGCCGAGGGTCGTGTTTGCATCGGGAAACGAGACGGCCCTTTACGTCATCGATCAGATTTCGCTGTGGGACGACAAGGCGAAGCTCCTGGCGGGTGTGCGTCGCACCGAGGTCAAGAATAACACGGGGCTCGCCGGAGCCGTCACGTTGGCCCAGACTGAGACTACCCCCCAGGTGGGAATCCTGGTGGAGCCGGTTAAAGGGTGGGCACTGTTCGGCAACTACAGCCGGAGTTTTGAACCTCAGTTCAATGTCGACGCGGAGGGCAAGCTCGCGACGAACGTCGAGGGCGAAGGCTACGAGTTTGGAATCAAGTCGCAGCTGCTCGATGGACGACTCTCCGGCACGGTTTCGTACTTCGACCTGACGAGAAAAGGCGAGGTGCGGCGCGATTTCGCCCGCGAGACCCTGACGGGCAAGGTGCCCCTCTTCATTCCGGGCGGGACACAGGCGGCGCATGGCGCCGAGATCGAACTGTACTTCAATCCCAAACCGAACCTTCAGTTCATCTTCAACTATACCCGGTTGTGGGAGGCCAATGTGACGCAGGACATCACGCAACCCTTCATCGTCGGGGCGAGGTTGCGCAATGCCCCTCCCTACAGCAGCGCGCTTTGGACGCGCTACACCGTCCCTTCCGGCCGGATGCAGGGCCTCTTCTTCACCGGTGGCGTCCGTGCCAGCGGCGAAATCACTCCAATTGTCAACGCGCTCTTCTCCATCCGGCAGCCCGGGTACGTCAATGTGGACGCAGGCGTTGGCTATGAGGGCCGGATTCTCGGCCGGCCGGTCACGATCGGCCTGAACGTGAAGAATGTCCTCGATCGCGAGTTTTACGACGGGCAATGGACGCTGGCCGATCCGCGCACCGCGTACCTGAAGGTGGAAAGCCGGTTTTGACGCTCCGGTGCCACCCTGAACCCCTGCCATAAAATGACCACCCATACGTATCCAAGACGAAGCTTCCTGCGCCAGGCCGGATGCATGGCGGCGGCTTTCGTGCTGCCCACCCAGGTCCGGCCATCATCGGTCGGCTCGGAACTTGACGCCGCCAGCGAAGGCGCACTCGCCGAGCTCTGGCGACGGTTTGTGACGGCCGATCATGGGACCGTCCTTGCCTACGCCGCTTTCGATGGGCAGGTAGTCCTGCCGACGGCCGAGGACTGTGCCGCGGCACGTCCCAACGGCATGAGCTGGTGCACCCCCATCTCCGATGGGCCGCTGACCGGCGGGCTCCTGCTCGAAGGACTCTGCCTTCGCTGGCGGACCGGGCGAACGCGCGAGTCGGCGGAGCAAGCGAGGCAGATTGCGCGAGGCCTGGTGGCACTCGGCCGGGCCGGCCGAACGCCGGGCTTTGTCGCGCGAGGGTTTGCGGCCGATGGCCGCGGATTTTATCCGGCGAGTTCCGAGGACCAGGTCATGCCTTGGGTCTACGGCCTCTGGCGCTACGCGCGCAGCGAGCTGCCTGAACCGAGCGAGCGTCGCGAGATCGTGGCACTGCTGGAGGGGTGCGTGCGCGCCTTGGAGGCGCACGGGTGGCAAGTTCCGTGCGACCCGCTTGGATTCGGGTATCGCGGAAACTTCATCCGGGCGAAACACAAGGATACGACCCGCTTGCTGTTCCTGAATCGCGCCCTGCACGAGTTGACCGGGCGTACCGTATGGTTGGACAACTACCGGCGCTTGGCGACGGAACGCATCGGTCCGGAGCAGCACACCCGGATCGAATGGTGTTCGGCGGGCATGGAGTTTGTGAACTCCACCGCGGAGGTGATCCCCACCAAAGAGACCGCGAGTGTTTCCCGGTCGCTTTGGACCTCCAGCCTGGCGCAGGCCGCGCTCCGCGGGTTGTGGGAATTGGAAACCGATCCGGGCTGGCGTCGCGAGTATGCCCGGGGACTCTCCCTCAACGCCCGCGCCGCCCGGCCGCACCTGGCACCGGTCCGGGAGCATGCCGCCGAGCCTACGCGCGCGTTCGACGGTGACTGGCGCGTCCTCAACCCGACCTGGAAACACCAGGCGAATTGTGACGAAGCCATCGTCCTTGGGCGCAGCCAGCTGCCCTTGTGGGAAGCGCACAATCCCCGCCTGCGCTGGGAGGACAACACCGTGCGCGAGCCGCTCTTCGCCGCATGGATCATCGCCCTCGGCAGCTCGGCAGAGGATCGGCAGGGACTCGAGGACCAGGTGGGTGAAATGCTCCCACGCATCCGGTGGTCGACGCTGTGCACGAGCGGCTTCGTCATCATGGTGAACCTGCGGCATCAACTCGCGGTGACGAACTGAAACTTGGGTTAGCAGGTCCCCTTCGCGGCTCCGCTCGGAAAGTCCCGGGCAAACTGAGCCTTCGGGTCGGCGAATATACAAGAGGGTTGGGCAGAGGTCCGATTTTTAAGGTATCACGTGAAAAGGAACGCGCCAGCGATGCCCGCCGAAAGCATGATCGCCGGAATCGCGGCTTTCGATTTCCAGCGGTAGATAACGAGTAGCGACGCGGCGCAGATCGCCAGCGCGGTCCAGTTCGGAATCGCGACGAGCGCGAGGTTGAGGGTCGTGATCGCGATCAATCCGACGACTCCGGCCGTCACGCCGTCGAGAAAGTGGCGGAGGGCGGCGTTGCGGATTACGGCTTCGAGGTGGCGGTGAAAAAGCAGCGAAAACGAAAACGCGGGCAGAAAAACTCCGAGCGTCATGGCTAACGCTCCCCAAGGACCGCCACCGAAGTAGCCGACAAAGGTGGAAAAAATGATCAGCGGCGCGGGCAGGATCCCGGAAAGCGCGACACCATCGAGGAAGTCGCGCTCGGTCATCCACGCGCCTTTTTCGACAGCATCCCGTTTTAGGAAAGGGATCGCCGTATAAGCGCCGCCAAACGTCAGCAGGCCCGCACGCAGACCGGAGCCGAAGAGTACCGGCGGCGATACTTTTCCTATCTCCGGGATAGGTGCGGCTCCGGTTGCGGCTGGCGTGGCCCGCGCGAAAAGGGAGGTTTTGCCGGCGATGACAGATGAGGTGCCAACCACGGAAGCGATAAAGACAATCGCAGCCACCGTCGATAGAACCCAGCGCCGCTGCGACGCGAGCATGTAGCCAAGTCCGGCGAGCGGGAGCGTGATCCAGAATGAAACGCCCAAAAGTTCGGCACCGGCCGCCAGGGCTGCGATGACCCACAAAGGAAGATCGACGAGGCAGTGTCCACCGATGCGATGACACGCGCGGACGATCAGAGCGATGACTGCGGGCTGGATACCGAGAAAGATCGCCTGAAACGTAGGGTTGGCGATGCCGACCGCGAAATAGAACCATGACAGCAGAAACATGAGAACGAACCCCGGCAGCATGAAGCCGAGGCCAGCGAGAATTCCGCCCCAGCGCCCACGCGCCAGCATCCCGAAATGCACGCAGAGTTCGTGCGCTTCGGGTCCCGGCAGCACCTGATAAATCGCGAGGAGCCGGCGAAAATGCTCCGGCGTGACCCAGCGCTCCCGCGTCACGAGGTCCTGCCGGATCATGTCGATCTGCGCTACCGGGCCGCCCCAGGCCAGTAGCCCGAAACGGAGGAAACGAAGAAAGAGTTTCCCGTAAGGATCGGCCGGCGCGCGGTTCTCCCCGGTGTCGGGCAGGTGGGTTTGGGCAGAAGGTGGGTCGCGCATCGCTTCAAGCGCTTTTCAACTGAGCGTAGAGCGCGTCGAAGCAGGTGAAGCCGTGCGCCAGTATTTTGTCATCGGTCCAACCGAGCCGGCACAGACCCTTGAACGTGCGATCGAGCCAGGCAGAGGGGTTCATGAGCGAGATCGATCGTTGGTAACACGTATTACATCTTGTGCAAGCGTCACGCAATCTGTCGTGCCGCACCTCACCGACGCGGTTCAGGCCCAGGCTCTTCATGATACTGGAGCTCAAGCGTTGCACCGTTTGCTGAGGAAGTCGCCCGGCTTCTTTTTGTTTTGCATGCTCACCGTCGCGCTCGGCATCTCGAAACCGACGCGATCCTCCAAACGCCCGCGTTTGCCCGGAGGTTTTGACCGTCTGTCAGGCTTCCTCTCCGGGCAGAACAACTATTAGCGCGGTGGAAACCGATCTGTGGCGAACCGCACGATGCGGACCCGCGCCTGAGCCGAACCGTTTAATTCCGTCAACCCCGACGCCAACGTCTTCGACCTCCGCGCCCTCTTCCGACCTCCTGTAAATTCCTCCGGAGTATTTTCTGTCCCGTCCTAGTATGACTCTGTTAAGTAGTGCCAACAAAGAGATCGTCAAATTTCCTTCCGCAGCAGTGGCAAAATCCGATCCAAAGCAGCAGCGAGGGCCGAATCGGGTTCAGCGTCTGTTCCCAGGTCACACCAGAAGTTTTTTTGCGCGCAGATGAACGAAGGTGACGAAGAGGTAGGCGAGCACAGCAAGGAGCAGGTGGTGATGAAAGCCACGCCAGCTGCGACCCTCGTAGTGATCGAGGCCAAGGTCGGTTTTGGCGCGTTGGAAGTATTGCTCGATGTTCCCGCGGGAACGGCTAAGACGCAGGAAGCGCGCCTTTTGGGGAGGCTGGCGCATGTGGGCCAAATAGTAGCGATACGCTTCGTCAGCTCCTTCCGGCCAATCGACCACCAGCCAGAGCCGCTCAAGATGGTCGAAGCCGCGATTGAGGGTGTCCGGCAAATAAACCTCCATCCACCCAAGCCGGGTGCGCCGAGTTTGTCCGTCGGCCGCTTTCCACGTGCAGTTTTGCCAATCCTTGTTCCTGCGATCGCCCCACAGTTGAGCCAGCGGCAGGGCTGCGGGCTGGTCCTCGCGCACATGCCAGAGGGTTCTCTTGCGCTCCAGCACCACAGGCTTGGCCCAACCCAGCAGCGGACGGGCGTCGATTTGCAGAAAAAACTCCAGTCCGTGTTTCCGCAAACCATCGCGAAACGGCCCATTGCCGCCGTAAGCCGCATCGCCCAGCACCGGTGCTGGCGCCACTCCGTCTTTCAGCGCTTCCCCAATGAGCGCTAGCGCGATCTGCGGTTTGGTGGCGAACCCCACTTCCGGCGGCACTCCGACGGCACGGCACCGCGCCGCGTCGCTGGTCCACTTCTCCGGTAAATATAATCTGGCCGCGACCGGGATCGATGCCTCGCCGTCGGTAACCGCAATTTGCACATTAACCTGGCAGTTGGCGGATTTACCCTCCGCTCCACAGTATTGGTGTCCGACTCCCACCGAGTGCTCACCCTGCTTGCGCCAGCCAGTTTCATCCACAATCCATGCCGACAACGGCTCCATTCTTGCTGGGAACTCTTCCCGAACGATTCGCCACACTGCCTCGGCATCCCAGGGACTGCCGGTCACAAACTGCTGCAGCTTCTGCGAATCAACCCCCAGCCGCTCCGCCATTGGCTCGATCGATTTTCGTTCGCCCCACAGGAGCAGTCCTTCAATATACAACGCCGCTCCCTCCCGCCGTTCGCTTCGCCCCATCGGCTTGACGAACGGCTCCAAGAACCTCGGAAACCCCTCCGCATGCTTCCGCCAGTCTTTCGTTGTCCATTCCACTGGTTCTCGAGCATGACCGCGAATCCGAACTCGCAACAAAATACTCAACAGAGTCATGCTAGTCGGGATCTTCCTCAGCGTGTTCAACGTCCACATCAACCGGACCCCGGCGGCGGCGAAAATCATCGGCCTGACTTACCATCGAGGCAAGTTTCTGAACGCCCTGCTGCCAGCCTCGGCCCGCGAAAACGAGGAACTGCATGTGCGGATCGAGGAAACGACGGTACCTCATCGCCGCATGATCGTCCGCCAGATCGCCGGCCAGGTTGCGCGCAGGATCGTTTGCTGGGTGCGACCGGGCGAGGAATTGGAACGTGGCCAGCAATAAACTGGTAGGAAATTACAGTTGTCAGGTAATCGGGATCCAACGCTTCACCGCCTCGGCCGTGTCGAAGGGTCCAGTGTTAAAACAAATGCGTGCCTGAGGGGCATGTTCATGGACCACGTTGAGCACTTTCTCGAAAAGAAGAAAGTTTTTACCGATGGTACGTAGCCCCGCGCCGATCACGACGCAGTCGTAACGTTTTTGTTGCAGCGTGGAGCGGATCACGGACTCTGCAGTCTCGCCAAAATCGGTAAGGCACAATTTTGCGTCGTAACCCATGGCGTTCAGTGCGGCAATGTCCTTATCCAGTCCGCCTTGCACCTTCGCGGCCGTCATCCCTGGATATGCTGCGTAAGCCGGATCGGCGAAATCGATGAGTTGTGGCTGCAGCCCGACGGACAAGACAGATTTTTTAGAAGTCATAGTGTTGCTCTTTTTCATATTCTTCTCAGCTCCATAAAGTGGTAGTCCGAAGAGCCCAACGCCAAGGCTCGCGGATATTTTTAAAAGGTTACGTCGAGTCATTTCGTGGATGTTTTTTTTAATGGTCATTGAATTTCTTCTCCATCAGACAATTTCGTTAACTTAAATTATTTAATTATGAGTAGAGGTGAATATCGCCGATCTTGCATCTGTCGATTTTAGCGCATCTGGCTAAGACCATATTCGTGAATGCAATTTGCGGCAGCAAAACGACCAAAAGCAAAATCAGGAACTTCATAGGACTCGTTTCAATCATGATCGCTCAGATGGCCGACTTTTCAAAATCGATTCGTTTTCCACCCGGCAAATTTGAGTTAGGTAGCTGCCATCTTCAACTAAAAGCCAATCTTTCTGCGGGCCCAGTCGAGCTAATGTGAGGAACTATTTTTTCAATTTTGCATTTTGGCGAACAAAGGCCTCTGAAGCCCCCGTTGAATTAGCTGTTTTACTGGTAGGAAATTCGATTTTCAGAGGGGGCGGGAGCGGTCAGGGGGTGCGCGGGAAGTCATAAAACCGGACCCCGTCAGCCCGCCACGGGGAAAATCGGCGCCAAAACCCTCGTTCGCTCCGGATGCCGGAATCCTCGGCGACCACCGTTCAGATTCCACGCCAATTTTACCAAGCGGAGGGAATTTTGCAAACCGGCCTGCCACTTTTTCATCAGACCTATGGCGGAGCCCCATAGCAGGGTCAGGTCATACCTTTCAACTTGAAGAAGGTAGGTTTTGCGATTGGAACGAATCATGCCAAGTTCGACACGGGTGGAGTTTGACGGGGCATGTTTTCGCGTGATCGATCGCGGGAATTTTCGCAGTTGGATCTTTCAGGACGAGGGGGCGAAGGACGCGTTTGATCTCCGTTTGGCAGAAGCAGAAGGGAACTCCGTGTATCCGCTCGTTGGAAAGCGGTCATCGCTGATCGGATGAAGCCTGAAACCGACGTGTCCAATGCCTGGCTCGCCGCCACGCTGCACATGGGCTCGCCCACTTACGTCAGCAAGCAGGTCGGGCAGGTTCGTTCGGCCGGGCTTCGTGCGAACAGCCCATCTGGCATTTTGGTTAAAAGGTAACACCTGACCCGCTACCCGGATCCCTCGGCTGGTGTCGGAGTGACCGCAACGCCTGCCCCGTCAATCGCGCACCGCGAACTTGCGGCTGGCCGTTGGCATACGCTGCCGTTGGTCGAGCAGTTGGCCAACGTGGGCAGCGAAGTAAGCCGAACGATTCGTGCGCTCGGGACTGGCCAAACCGAACGCGCCTCGAATGCGATGACGCGCGCGTTGGAGCTGTTCGACCTCACCGCCACAGACCCGAGGTGGAAAGGCCCGCGGCGACGCGAGGTGCTTGGTGCGCGTGAGCTGTTCTGCGGATTGAAGTACTCGGTCACGCCGACGCCGGGCGATGCCGAGTTCTGTGAACGGTATTTCCTGCAGTTCGCCGTTGCTGTGCGTCGGGCGCGTGACGTTGTACAGCAATCCCGTGGAGACACGTCTTGAGGCGGGTGGACCCGACGTCGGTGCGCGCACGCGACAGATGCCTCAATTACGGCGGCCACTTGCTCAAACGCGACGCGTCCTCGACGAGTTGGACTTTTGAGCGGCACTGCGCCGGTAGGTTCAACAGCAACACGTTGACCCGTTGGTTGATCGGTGCCCTCTTGGCCGCAGACCATTGGCTCACGAAGGCGGCTTGTTTTCCAACGCCGACCAACGACTGTTGGAACCGCCGCAGCGCGCTTTCGACCAACTTGAGGTCTTCCAGATCGCGAGTTGCTTGCTCTTTCAGCACGACAATTTTGCCCACGAGGTTGGTCATCTCGCGCTGGTTTTGCACGGGCGGTGCCGAAGCGCCTCGTGCGTCAGAGACCGTACGTCCAAATCGTTGCGGGCTGGCAGATGCAGAAATCGACGATGCTCGCGGTGCAATCGGGTTCAAGTTCAGCGACTGAGACTGTTGCTTCAGTCGCTCGAGCTGTGTTTGCAACTCGTCCAGTTGCCTCTTCGTGTCGCCGGTAGAAAGCACTGACGCCATGCCGATCAGGAACTCAAACGCGGCCTCGTTCTCCACCACGAATGGAATGGGTCGTCGACGTGTTGTTTGGTTCATCGTATCCGTGGCCTCATCGGGACAGGAAATCCAATCGAGATATGAAAACTATGTGGCGCGATCGCTCCTAAGAAACAGGATTTGTTAAGCGTTCGTGGACAATGATCGAGCTGTTTCTTTCTGTCACGGCTAAAACCCGGTTTTGGGGCGGGGGCTGGTAGGAAACTGGCGATTCGCACGTGGGCGACCGCCTCTGGTGGCCGCCGTTTCCGCACAAGATCATCGGTGGCATCGTGTTCTATGGCTTGGGTCACCTCGCCTATGTCGCGGCTTGCGTGCTGATTCGGCGTGTCGAACATTTGTCCCAGCGGCCCGCGCTGGTGGGCGCCCATCCTGACCTGGCAAGGCATCGCGCCGATCGGTTGGGTCCTCGTCGCGCTCACCTTGATCGAGGAGCCGGGGCTGCGCGTGCCGGCGTTGCTCTATAGTAAGCGGCCGCGCGACTACAGGTAGAGGAGAAGGAAGGAACCTGATAATCTGGCGGAAATGCGAACAAGTGCGAAAGCCGAGGTGTGCCGGATCAAAGGCGCAAGTGAGCGAAGCGGTGCGGGGTGAAGTCACCGGCGGTTTTGGTGGTGGCGCCGGCCAGGCCTGGCAGCGCCCAGGTGAGGTAGCGCCACGGATTGAGGCAGAGCAGGGCGCAGGTGCCCAGAACCGAGTAGACGACCGCGGAGCGCCAGCCGGCGCCGGGGTGTCCAACGAAGAGGAAATTTTTCTTACCCACCGCACTCGGGCGAATGGAGCGTTCGACGGCGTTGGAATCGATGTGGACGTGGCCGAAGCCGGGTTGAGCGAACCGGGTGAGAGCGTCCCAGCGGTCCAGCGCGT
>Ga0105044_10006783_pt1 | contig 15762 bp, 10 predicted proteins | sample MAT01_FD_78092 | JGI IMG/M metagenome (GOLD analysis project Ga0105044, IMG submission 78092) | Freshwater microbial communities from Lake Fryxell liftoff mats and glacier meltwater in Antarctica - MAT-01 | ecosystem: Environmental > Aquatic > Freshwater > Ice > Liftoff microbial mat | place... | reverse complement strand
TTGAGGGCCGCTACGCCGGCCGCATCCAGCAATGCCGCATCGCCGCCATCCCGCGCCCAATCCCGCAAGCCGCTCCGCCGGCATCGCCGCCGCCGCCGCCGCCGCCGCAGCAGCGCAGTGAGATCGACCAGCGGCTGGAGCGCGAGCGCGCCCGCAGCGGCGAATACCAGGTATCGCTGATCTGGGACGGGCCGGCCGACCTCGACCTGCACATCCGCTGCGCCGGCGACGGGCACATCTTCTTCGAGCGCACCCAGGGCTGTTTCGGCGGCGTGCTTGACGTGGACATGAACGCCCAGGGCAGCCGCTCATCGGGCACTCCGGTGGAGAACGTGGTCTGGAGCGCCAAGCCACCCGCCGGAACCTATCGCGTGCAGGTCCACTACTACGATTATGACGACCGGCGCACGCCGGTGCCGTTCACCGTGCGCATCGTCACCGCCGGCGAAGCGCGCGAGGTGAAGGGCATCGCCGGTGGTGCCGCGATGCAGAACGTGACGGAGTTCACGGTGCCATGAGCGAATCCTCGAATAACCGTGCCGGCCCAAACGACACGGGGTGGCGCCGGCGCCGGTTCCTGGTGGCCCTCGCCGTGGCCGCCATCGCGGTGGGCCTGCCCTTGGCCGGGCTGGCGATGTGGTGGGGCACCTCGATTGCCCTGGCCCTGTCCAGGGCCGCCACGCCGCGCGACGCCGTCTGCCCGATCCCGCCGCTGGACGATGGCAGCCTGCGGGTGACGGAAATGGAGCTGCGCCGCCGCATCGCCGAGGTGGAGAGCGATAGCGCGCGCCGCCGTGCCCAGTGCCAGGTCTGCGCCGCGCTCGAGGCGGTGGACATCGCGCTGATCGTCGATACCTCGGCCTCGATGCGCTGGCCGGCCGCGCTGGATGCCGCCGGCGAGCGCGAGCGCATGGCGGCGATCGAGAAAGAAGCCGGCCCGATCACGGAAACACCCGGCAACGACCGCATGCTCGCCGAGATGGCCCGCACGCCAGCCGGCCAGGACCGCATGGAGGAGGCGCGACGCACCGCGCTGGCGGTGCTCGACACCCTGCCCGGCCGCGCCCGCGTGCACTTGTTCAGCTTCGGCTCGTTCAACCCCGAGCGGGTGGAGGCCAGCCAGTGCTCGGTGTCGCCGGTCGGCACCTACAACAACCTCCAGCGCGCGCCGCTGGGGGCAGCCTTGCGGGCATTGCGGCCCGATGCCAGCGGCACCCCGCTCGCCCTGTCGATCGAGCGCGCCGCCGCCGCGGTGAAGGGCCGGCCCGCCGGCACGCCAGGCTTCGTGGTGGTGGTCACCGATGGCACCGAGACCTGCCGCGCCGACCCCTGTGCCGCCGCCCGTGCGGCGCGCGCCGCCGATCCGCTGCTGTCGATCTCGGTCATCGACATCGCCCGCAACGAACAGGCCGCGTGCCTGGCCGAGGCCACCGGCGGCCAGGTCTTTGCCGCCGGCCACGGTGCCGATGTGGGGCGCATGGTGGCCGAGGCGCTGCGCACGCCACCGCCGCAGGCGTGCCTGGCGCGCCCCGATTTGCCGCCACGCGCGGCCCGCCCGTAATGTCGTCCCCAGCTCCCGCCCCCAGTGCCCGCCCCAAGGCCAGCCCCAAGGCCAGCACGCGTGCCCGCCGCCGCATGATCGACAGGACCGCATGATCAAACCCTATACCGAGCTGCCGCGCCTGCCCGGCGGGGGCGCTGGCGCCGATATTCCGCTGGTGCCCAACAGCGGCATCCAGTTCATCGACGTGCCGCTGCCGCTGGAAGGGGTGCGGCTGAGCCGCGACTGGTACGAGGTGCCGCTGGCCGAGGGGCTGGCCGCTCTCAAGCCGCTGCGCGCCGCCCCCGACGAGGGTGGCTACGCCTATGAAAGCGACGGGCGGACGATGTTTGTCTCGGCCGACGAGGAGGGCCGCTACAGCGTCGACAGCCGCGCCGCCCTCGCCCCGTTCCTGGGCAAATGGGTGCCGGTGCCATTCCTTCAGGTGGAGGTCGACGGCCCGCCGGGGCGCCGCCGCCTGGCACCGGGGCCGCAGAACTGGGCACGCATCCGCATCGTGGAACTGACGCCCAAGGAGGCCGAGGGCAACACCCACCGCGCCGTGCTGGCCTTCGACACCGCCACCATGCCGCGCACCCCCGGTGCCGGTTTCGTCACGCCGTGGGACCGCGAGACCGCCCGCTTCCAGCTAGCCTCCGGTATGGCGGAGGTGGCCTGGATGCTCGACCTCGGCTGGATGCGTGGCTGGCTGGCCGATCTGTACCACGAGCGCGACAGCCAGGGGCGCGAGTTGCCGCCCGACGCGCCGATCGGCTGCCGCCACTACGCCGCCTACCTCACCTTGCTGGCGCTGCTGGAGGAATGCGGCGCGGTGCGTCCGGTGCGCCTGATCGACATCGCGGCGGCCGAGCGCCAGGGCGGCAGCGGCTTCATCAATGTCGACCTGGTGCTCGACCTCGGCAATTCCCGTTCCTGCGGCTTCCTGGTGGAGCAAACGCCGGGGCGCGACCGTTCGATCGCCGACAGCTACCGGCTGCAACTGCGGGATATCTCGCAGCCCGAGCAGACCTCCGACCTGCCGTTCGAAAGCCGGGTCGAATTCGCCCGCGCGGCTTTTGGCAAGGAAGAATGGTCGCTGCAATCGGGGCGCGGCAATGCCTTCGACTGGCCGAGCCCGGTGCGCGTGGGCCCCGAAGCGCTGCACCTGTCGGCGATGAACCGCGGCAATGAGGGGCAGACCGGGCTGTCGAGCCCCAAGCGCTATCTGTGGGACGAGAAGCCGCGCATGTCGCCGTGGCGCTTCAACCCGGCAACCGATGCCGAGGGGGTGATCCGCGGCAGCTATCTGCGCTACCTGGCCGAAGATGGCACGGTGCTGTCGATGAAGAAGCGCAGCGGCATCGCGTTGCGCCCGCTGTTCAGCCGCGCCAGCCTGTTCACGCTGTTTCTGCTGGAGGTGCTGTTGCAGGCACGCGCCCAGGTGAACTCCTATGCCGCGCGCTATGGCCGCCAGGACATGTCGGCACCGCGGCGCATCTCCAGCCTGATCCTCACGCTGCCGCCGGCGATGCCGTTGGAGGAGGTGCGAAAAGTGCGCGAGCGGGCGCGCGCAGCGGCCTTCCTGCTGAAGGACGTGACCGGCGATAGCGCGCCGCGGGTGCTGGATGTGGAGGCCAAGCTCGACGAGGCCACCGCCACCCAGATCGTCTATCTCTACGACCAGATCAGCCACGCCTATCGCGGCGACGCGCCGGATTACTTCGACCTCGTCGGGCGCAAGCGGACAGTCGGCGGCATCGTGCGCCCCAGCCTGCGCATCGGCTCGATCGATGTCGGCGGCGGCACCACCGACCTTGCCATCTACACCTACACGCTCACCGACCGCGTGGTGGTGCCGCAGGAGGAGTTCCGCGAGGGGTTTCGCCTCGCCGGCGACGACGTGCTGGAAACCGTGGTGATGCGCCATGTGATGCCCGGCCTGCGTCACGCGCTGGCCCAGGCCGAGTTCGGCAGCGCCACGCTGGGCACCGAACGGGCGCAACAATTCCTGGTGTCGCTGTTCCGCGTGCCGGCCAGCACCGAGCCGGAACGCCAGGCGCGCCGGCTGGTGCTGAACCACGTCTTCGTGCCGGCGGCCCTCGGCCTGCTGGCGGAATACGAAGGCTGGAACCCGATGGCCGCGGGCGGGGTGGAAACCCGCACCATCGGCCAGTTCCTCGGCGCGCGCAGCGCCGGGCTGGCCGCGGTCGCCCCGGTGACGCGCGGTGCCGCACCCGAGCCCGCCGGGCTGCGCGCCGCCGCCTGGCTGAACGGGCGCGTCGCCGAACTCGGCGTGCGCGGCTTCAACATCGAGGCGGTGGCGCTGGAGCTCGACTTCGCCGCCATCGACGCCACCGTCAGCCAGACCTTGCAGGAGGCGCTGGAGCCGCTGTGCGAGATCGTGAACCGTTTCGGCTGCGACGTGCTGCTGCTGTCCGGCCGCGGCGCCCGCTGGCCCGCCGTCACCGCCCTGGTGGTGGCCTCGCTGGCGATCGAGCCGCACCGGGTGCAGCCGATGCACCAGTACCGCGTCGGCGCCTGGTACCCGTTCGCCGACGGCACCGGGCGCATCTACGACCCCAAGACCACAGTTGCGGTGGGTGCGATGCTGTATCGCCTGTTGCGCGGCGGCCAGCTCGACAATTTCGCGCTGACCGACAAGTTCACCATGCGCTCCACCGCGCGCTATGTCGGCCTGATGGAAAGCGACCGCCGCATCCGCGCCGACCGGGTGCTGTTCCGCGACCTGTCGACAGCCACATCCACCGACCCCGACGCCATCGCCGAAACCGAGGAGAGCGAGCGCCCGCTGACCTTCTCCGGCCGCTCGTTCCTCGGCTTCAAGCAATTCGCCGCCGAGCGCTGGCCCGCCAGCCCGCTGTATCGCATCGAATTCGCCAGCGCCGAGGCCGCCGCCGGGGTGGCGCTGCCGCTGTCGTTCACCCTGCGCCGCCGGCTGACCCGCGACCCCGACGGCGATGCGATGGAGTTCGAGATCGACGAGACCTCGGTGATGGACGCCCGCGGTGCCCCGTTGCGCCCGGGCACGCTGACCCGCAGCCTGCAAACCCTGCCGGGCGACGAGGGCAGCCACTGGCTGGATGCCGGGCAGCTTGCCACGCTGGATGCCATCCTGGCCGCCATGGCCGACGACCAGACGGGGGGCTGAGCCATGTCCGACGCCGCCACCGCCGCCGCCACCCAGGCGCTCGTGCGCCTCTGCCAAGACACCGAGCGCGCCGCCCAGGGGGCGCTGGCCTGGTTCCGCGACTATCCCGACCGCATCGCCGCCCAACGCCCGGTGCTGGAGAAGGAATTCCGCCTGGCCGCCGTGGAGGCACGCAAGCTGCGCGTCGCCGCCGAACGCCCGGTGGCTGTTGGCGTCTACGGCTTGTCGCAGGCCGGCAAAAGCTACCTCATCTCCACCCTCGCCCGCGCGCCCGGCAAGGAACTCACCGCCGAGCTCGACCGCCCGCGCGGCTTTCTCGCCGACATCAACCCCGAGAGCGACAAGGAAGCCACCGGCCTGGTCACCCGCTTCACCATGCGCAGCGAGAAAGGCCCCGACGGCTTCCCGGTGCGCCTGCGCCTGCTCAGCGAAGTCGACCTGGTGAAAATCCTGGCAAACTCCTGGTTCTGCGATGCGCTGGATGCGGAAAAGGCCAGCGCCGGACTGGCCGACACCATCGCCGACGTGCTGGGTGCCGCCGAGCGCGATGCCGCCGGTGCCGCTGAGAACAACGAGGTGCGCCAGGAAGACATCTGGGATCTGAGCAAATACTGCGACAACGAGTTCCGCGGTTTCGCCGACGCCCAGGCGATCCGCTCCGGCCCGTTCTGGGACCGCATGGCCGCCGTGCTGCCGCGCCTGCCGCTGGAACGGCGGGTCGATGTCTACGCCCTGCTGTGGAACCGCTTTGCCCCGTTCACCGATGTGCTGACGCGGCTGACCGCGCGGCTGAAGGCACTGCGCTTCGACCGCGAGGCGTGGGCGCCGATCGCCGCCCTGGTGCCCAAGACCGAGAGCGTGCTGAAGGTCGACACGCTCGACCACCTCGCCGATGCCGGCCAGCCGATGATCGAGATCGCCGCCCAGAACGGCGCCCGCTGCACGCTGACGCGCCCGGAGCTGACCGGGCTGATCGCGGAATTGCAGATCACCATGTCCGAGCTGCCCTGGCCGATCTTCCAGGCGACCGACCTGCTCGACTTCCCCGGCGCGCGCGAACGCACCGGCAAGGACCACGCACTGGAAATCGGCGCGCGCGCCAATGCGCTGGGCGAGTTCTTCCTGCGCGGCAAGGTGGCCTATCTGTTCGAGCGCTACGCGGCCGAGCGGGAACTGAACGCGCTGCTGCTGTGCATCAAGGAAAGCAACAACGCCTTCGACGCCACCATCCGCCAGTCGATCCGCAATTGGATCAACCGCACCCATGGCGCCACGCCCGAGGCCCGCGCGCGCGTCGAAACGGCGCTGTTCATCATGCTCACCCGCATGGACATGCATTTCAACCGCACGCCGGGCCGCGACGACACGATGGCGTCGGACGATCTGTGGGAAGCGCGGGTGAAGGCCAGCCTGCTGCAACCCCTGCAGGAGGCGAACGGATGGCTCGACAACTGGCATCCCGGCCAGCCGTTCAACAACACCCTTCTGGCGCGCAATCCCGGCAAGTCGCAGTCGCTCTCAAAGCTGACCGAGGCGGGCGTGGAGGCCGACTACCTGCCCGGCGTGCCGGAGAAGATTTCGCGCTGGGGCCGCGAGTTCAGCGCCAATCCGGGCATCCGCCGCCATGTGCGTGGCCCCGAGCGGGCCTGGGCCGAGGTGTTCAAGCTGAACGATGCCGGCATGACCTATCTGGTGGAGATGCTCGGCCCGGTGTGCCGGCCGGAATTGAAGCTGAACCAGTTGTCCAACCAGGTGGCGATCCTGCGCGGCGACATGCGCCGGCGGCTGTCGGAATGGCATGTCGGCGACGACCTGGATGCCGAATACACCAAGCGGATTGCGGCGCTGCAACCTGCACTCGACCTGCTGGAGGGCAACGGCAATGCCGGGCGCTTCGGCCTGTTGCTGAGCCAATTCCACCTGACCCCGGCCGAAGCCCGCGAGGTGCTGTTGCGCACCCTGCCGAGTGCGGAGGCCAACCGCGCCGCCCCCCCGGCGGCCACCGGCGCCGTGTCATCGATGCGCGACCGGCTGCGCGCCCGTGCCGCCCCGGCCGCCGCCGCGCCGGCCGAGCCCAATGGCGGCGACCCCACCCAGGACCGTGCCGGCGCCCTGCTGTCAGCCTGGATCGCCAAGCTGCGGCGCTTCCCTACCGAGGCTAACCTGCACGGCTACTTCGGCTTCGACGGCCCGGCCGCCGACGCGCTGGTGGCGGAAATGACGGCCACCGCCAGCCGCTGCCGCCTGCAATCGCGCCTGGTCGAGGGGCTGGGCCGTATCAAGGGCGGGCTGCGCTTCGACCAGGCCGCCGACCGTCGCGCCGTGCTGGTATCGCAACTGGTCAACGAACACGTCAACTTCCTCGGCATGAGCCAGGACGGCAAGTTGTCGCCCGATCGCCCACAGGTCGAGGGCGGCCCGCCGGCCTTCGACCCCACGCCACCGCCGCAGCCCGGCTTTGAAATCGGCGAAGAACCCGAGCCGTTCGGCCCGCTGTTCGTGCTGTCATGGGTCGATGTGCTGGCCGACGCGGTCAAGCGCAACGTCTACGATCAGGGTGCCGCCGGCATGGTCGACCAGAAGCAGAACGAGGCCCTCGGCGGCGTGTTGGCGTTGCTATGATGGGCGCTGGTGTGATGGGCAGGAGCTAGAACGTCGTGGAATTCCGCATCGCGCAGATCAGCGACGACCCGCGCGGGGTGCTGACCGGCGCCTTCGTCTTCAGCCCGCCGCCGCATCTGCCCGACGTGTCGCGCGTGATGGTGGAGCGGTTCGGTGCGGAGAACACCAAGCTCGGCCCGCATGGCTGGGCGGTGGATAGCCGCGGCCTGCGCCCGCGCGTGATCGAGAAGCGCGGCCCCGAATTGTGGCTGTGCTTCGGCGCCGAGGTGTCGTTCCACGTGCTGCCGAACACCCCAGTGCGGGTCAGTATTCTTGGCACCGACATCGAAGGCACCGAGATCTGGCCACCAATCCCGCGCGGCAAGGCGCCACCCGCCGATATTCCCGAAGACGACGCGCCCTGGCCGGAGCCCACGCGGGCCGAGCCCCCGCCGCCTGCTCCCCCGCCGCCTGCTCCCCCGCCGCCTCGGCCCCCGCCGGCGCCACGCAAGGTCGAGGAAGCCACCATCATCGTGGCGCCGGTGCGCGCGGACCCGCCGCCCCCCCCTGCCCCCCCGCCCCTCCCTGCCCCGCCCGCACCGCAGCCGAAGCGCGGCCTGTTGATCGGCATCATCGCCGCCGTGCTGGTGCTGGTCGGCGCCGGCGGTGCCGCCTGGTGGTTCTTGCGCCCGCCGCCCGCGCCGGTGGAGCTGGCGGCCATTGCCCCACCCGTCACACCCGTCACACCCGCCCCGCCCGTCACGCCCGCCCCACCCGTCACCCCTGACTGCGCCGAGGCCGCCGACGTGCTGAGCGGCAAGTGCTCGCCCGAGAAGCTGCGCGGCCTGCTGCCGGCCGAACAGACAAGGCTGGGCACCGCGCTGGCCGGCATGGGCGATGCGCGCGCCGGCAACCTCGCCGTTGCATTGCTGGGCACCGCGGCGGCGGCCAACCACGCCCCGGCGCGGCTGGCGCTGGCGCGGATGTACGACCCGATCAGCTTCCGCCCCGGCGGCGGGCTGCGCGAAGCAAATCCCACGCGGGCGCTGGACGAATATGGTAAGGCTTCCGAAGGCGGGCTTGCCGCTGCCAAGGTGGCGCGCGAGGCGCTGGTGGCAAAGCTGAAGCAGGACGCCGCGGGCACCGATCCCGCCGTCGCCGAGCGTGCCCGCACCGCCCTATCCAGCGCCGGAATCCCGTGACTTCAGCAGGAGGATCGCCAATGCGTCGCCGCACAATGATCGCCGCCGGTGGCGCGGCACTCCTCGCCGGGCCGGCGCATGCCCAGCCTGCTGCCGCACCCACCGCCCCTCTGGCCGCGACACCACCGGCACCCCCGGGCGGGCGCGAGGCAATGCTGATGCCAGGCAAGCGCACCCTGCGCCAACGCGTGCTCACCCGCCCCGGCGCCGCCTATCGCCCGCAGCCCGGCGGCACCGCCGCCGCCACGCCGCCCAGCCCGCTGACCCCGCTGTATGTCTTCGCCCGCCAGGCCGGACCCGACAACAAGCCCTGGCTGGAAGTGGGAGCGGCCAGCCGCGGCGCCACGCTCGGCTGGCTGCCCGAGGAGCAAACCATCCCCTGGCTGCACACCATGACCGCGGCGTTCCACAACCCCGCCGGGCGCGAGCGCACCTTGTTCTTCCGCGATCGCGACTCCCTCCTGGCCATGCTCGGCGGCGCCTCCCCGCCGCAGGAAGCCCGCCAACTGGTCGCCGCCGCCCAGCGCACCCCGCGCCCCGAGAACTTCCCGGTGGTGGCGATGGAGCCGGCCGCCCACATCGACATCCGGCGCCAGTTCTACCTGCTGCCCATCCTGCAAGCCGAAAGCGTGTCGCTGCAGGACGGGCGCGAATACCGCATGCTGGAGGTCGCCTCGATCCCGCTGGCCGGCGATACCGCGGCCGGACCGCAGACGCCGTTCACCGTCGGCATTGCCTTCGTGGTCGACACCACGCTGTCGATGGACCCCTACATCAACAAGGTCCGCGCGGCTCTCACCGAGTTCGTGAAGGCAACAGCCGCCGAGCCCGGCGCCCCCACCCGCTATGCGCTGATGGGGTTCCGCAACAACCTCACCCGCCAGCCGCGGCTGGAATACCTCAACCGCGTCTTCGCCCGCTTCGCCGACAGCACCGACGCCGACGGCTTCATCCGCAAGATCGCCGACATCAAGGCCACCACGGTGGACAGCCTGTCGTACAACGAAGACAGCTTCGCCGCCGTGGCCGAAGCCATCGACAAGCTCGACTGGGGCGACATCCAGGGCCGCGTGATCATCCTGGTGACCGACGCCGGCAGCCTGGTGGCCGCCGATCCGCTGTCGGCCACCCGCATGGGGCCGGAGGAACTGGGCAACAAGGCGCGCGCCGCCGGCGTGGCGCTGATGGCGCTGCACCTGAAAACCCCGCAGGGCGTCAACAACCATGCCTTTGCCGAGCGTCAGTACACCACACTCACTTCAATACCGCTGCCCATTCTGGGGCCGCAATACTTCCCCGTGCCCAATGGCGACCCCGACGCGCTGGACCGCGTGGTGCGCGACATGATGGGCAAGCTGCGCGCCGTGCGCACCGACCAGGCCGCAACCCTGGCCAGCCGCACGCCGCCCAACCCCGAAGACCGCGCCGCCATGGTCGGCCACGCGCTGCGCCTGGCCTGGCTCGGCCGGCAAGACCGCGCCGCTGCCCCCGACCTGGTGCGCGCCTGGGCCGCCGACGGCTACAAGGGCACCAACCCACCGGAATGCCTGGAGGTGCGCGTGCTGCTGACGCGCAACCAGCTCAACGACCTCGCGCAATCCCTGCGCCTCATCATCGACCAGGGCCGCTCCAACCTGCTCGACAGCAACGCCATGTTCGACCGGCTGCAATCGGTTGCCGCCCACCTCGCCCGCGACCCCGACGGGCTGCGCCAGCGCGGGTTGGAAAACCTCGGCGGCATCCTGGGCGAATACCTCGAAGGCCTGCCATACGTGTCAGACATCGCCACGCTCGACCGCACCACCTGGCGCAACATGGGCGGCGGTGCGCAAACCGAGTTGCTCGACACGCTGGAATCGCGCCTGCGCCTCTACCAGGACTTCAACCGCACGCCCGAATTGTGGAAAAGCTTCGACGGCGGGCGCGACACCGGCGAGGCGGTCTATCCCGTGCCCTTGTCGGCGCTGCCGTGAGCGCCCCCCTGCTCGATATCCGCAACCTGCACGTCACCCGCCGCGCCGGGGCCTACGCCTTCCGCCTGGAGGTGCCCGGCTTCGCACTGCCGGCCGGGTCCTGCGTGGCGCTGCTGGGCAAGTCGGGCAGCGGCAAAAGCACCATGCTCGACCTGCTCGCCCTGGCGCTGCCACCCGATGGCGCCGAGCGGTTTGCCTTTGCCCCTTCGGGCGAAACCATCGACCTCGCGGCCGCCTGGCGCGGCGGCGCCGCGGTGCAAGACCGCACCCGCGCGCAGCACATCGGCTACGTGCTGCAAACCGGCGGCCTGCTGCCCTTCCTGTCGGTGCGCCGCAACATCGCCCTGCCCGCCGAGATCGCCGGCCGCCCGGCACCCGGGCGCGTGGAACAACTGGCCGCCCGGCTCGGCGTCGCCCACCACCTCGACCGCATGCCGCACGCGCTGTCGGTCGGCGAGCGGCAACGCGTCGCCATCGCCCGCGCCCTGGTGCACCAGCCCCCCCTGGTGCTGGCCGACGAGCCAACAAGCGCACTCGACCCGGCCCTCGCGGTCGAGGTGTTGGACCTGCTGCTGGCCGAAACCCGCGCCGAAGGGGCCGCCCTGATCATCGCCACCCACGACCACGACGCCGCCGAACGGCTGCGGCTGCCAGTCGTCGCCTTCGAGATTACCCGCGCCGAACAGGGAGCCGTCGCCGTGGCGCGGCCGACGTGGAAATGAGGCTGGAAAGTAAGCATGGGGCTTTGCCCCAAACCCCAGCAGGGGCCAAGCCTCTGCACCTTATGGATGGGTTTCCAAAGGCCCTCGGCCTTTGGCGGGTCCAGGGCAGAGCCCTGGCCTTCTCTTGTGTAGGCCCGATGGCATGAAATGGGTCCTCCCCGCACGCTTGGCACTCGCGGACATGCGCCACGATGCCGCGTTGTTTGCCGGCGTGGCGTTGACGGTCACTGCTGTGCTCGCCCCGCTGCTGGTGCTGTTGGGTCTCAAGACCGGGGTGATCGAGCATCTCGTGGGCGCGTTGCGCGCCGACCCGCAGGTGCGCGAGGTGGTGCTGCGCGGCCACATGCCGCTGCCGCCGGAGTGGTTCGCGCAGATGCGCGCCCGCCCCGACGTCGCCTTCGTGGCACCGCGCATGCGCCAGCTTGCCCAGCCGGTGGATGTTGGGCCCGCGGCCAATCCGATCCAGGGCAGCAATGCCGATTTCGTCGTCTCCGGCCCGGGCGACCCGGTGCTCGGCGCCCAGGCCGCCGGCCTGGTCGAGGGGACGGTGGTGCTCAGCCAGCGGCTAGCCCAGCTTGGCGGATTCAAGCTGGGCGATGAGGTCGCGGTCTGGGCGATCCGCCGCGCCAGCACCGGCAACCAGCGCCTGGACGCCCGCGCCCGCGTGGTGGGTATCGCGCCGGCCACCGCTACCCAGAACGCCGTGGTCTATGGCCCGCTCGCCATGGCCGCCGCCCTGGAGGCCTTTCAGGAACGCGACACTGGAAGAGTGCAGGCACAGAGCCATATCTTCCCAAGCTTCCGCCTGTATGCGCGCGACATCACCGACGTCGCCGGTCTGGAACGCGACCTGCTCGCCCAGGGCATGGAGGTGCGCACCGAGGTCGGGCGCATCGGATGGACGCTGTCGATCGACCGCAACCTCACCGCGTTGTTCGCCGTGCTGACTGTCTGCGGTGCGGCCGGGGTGGCGGTGACGCTCGCGGTCTCGCTATGGGGCAATGTGGCACGCAAGCGCCGCGCCCTGTCGCTGCTGCGCCTGCTGGGTTTGCCGGCGCGGGCCTTGGTGGTGTTTCCGCTGGTGCAGGGCGGCATCGTCGCCGGCGCCGGCAGCCTGTTGGCGGCTGGCGTGGCACTGGCGGTCGCGGCCATGATCAACGCCGCCTATGGTGTCGCCTATCTGGAGGGTAGCCGGCTATGCGTCATCGCCCCGCTCCACATCGTGGTCACGGTGGCCAGTGCCACGGCGCTATCCCTGGTCGCCAGCCTGGTCGCCGTGCGCCCGGTGCTGCGTATCGCCCCCTCGGAAGGTATGCGCGACACATGAAGTTCCTCCTGGTATTGCTCCTGGCCGGTGCGGCGCCGGCCCAGGCTCAGGCACCGGCCGCGCCGGAATGGAATCCGAAGCCGGCCGAAGCCGACCTTGTGGCGCCCTTGCCGTGCGACACCGGCATCGTCTTTCGCCGCGTCGCCACGCCGATGGGCGACAGCCCGCTGGCCGACCGCCGCGTGGTGTTGGGCGACGAGGAGGCGGGTGCGGCCTATTCCGAGTTCGTGCGCGAATCCCATGTGGCTGGTGGCTTCGGCCAAGGCGCAAGCGCGCATTACTGGCTCGGCAAATACGAGGTCACGCGCGGCCAGTTCGTGGCGGTAACCCAGGGTTGCGACGCCTTTGCCGCGTTGCCCGCCGGCCAGCGCCGCCTGCCGCAAGCGGCACTGAGCCTGGCCGACGCCATGCGCTTTGCCGAAATGGCCACCAGCCAGATCCTCAAGCTGAAGAAGACCGCCCTGCCCGGCGACGACGATGCCCGCGCCTTCCTGCGCCTGCCCACCGAGGCGGAGTGGGAGTTCGCGGTGCGCGGCGGTGCGGCGGTGGGCGACGCCGAATTCCGCCAGCGCCTGCCGCCGATGGATGGCCCGATCACCTTGGTGGCCCAACTGCGCCGCACCGGCCAGCGCCCGGTGCCGGTGGCGGTCGGGTTGCTGGCGCCCGACAAGCTCGGCCTGCACGACATGCTGGGCAACGTGGCCGAGATGGTCGCCGAGCCGTATCGCCTCACCCGTGGCGGGCGGGTCGGCGGGCGCGCCGGCGGGCTGGTGGCACGCGGCGGCGACATCGCCTCCACGCCGGACCAGATCCGCTCCAGCCAGCGCGTTGAATACCCGCCCTTCACGCCGGAGGGCGAGGTGCTCGCGCTGTCCACGCTGGGGTTTCGCGTGGCTCTCGGCCTGCCGATCATCGCCACCGTCGGCACCTCCGGCGCCTTGCGCGCGGCGTGGGAGAAGGAGCTTGCGCAGCAGGAGGTCGCTGCCGACGCCGACCCGCGCCAGCTTGCCGAAAAGCTGGAATCCCAACTGGTCGATCCCGCGCAGAAAAAAGCCGTCGCCACCTTGCGGGCCACCGTCGAGGACGAGCGCAGTCGCCGGGTGCAGTCCGACGAACGCGCGGCGCGCAGCGCCATCGGCTCCGGCGCCGTGCTCATCCGCTCCTGGCGCAACGACTATCGCAGCACCCAGTCGCTGCTGCGCATCGTCGGCGACATGGAGGCGTCAGCCAAGGCCGCGCGCACCCCTGCCGAGAAACAGCGCACCGAAGCCGAACTGGCCGACGCACGCGAGCGCCTGGTGCTGTGGAACCGCTCGCTCGACACCGCCTTCGCCGCGCTTTCAAGCCTGGTGCTGCAACAGGCCGATCTGCCGAAGCCGCTGCTCGATTCCCAGCTCGCCGTCTGGCGCACCGAGAACGCGCAGCCGGCGTTCGAAACCCTGCGCGACTTCGCCGGCCGGTTCGTGGACGAGGTTGACCGCGCCCGGCCCGGCCGCAGCGTGAACCCCGAGACGTTGCGGCGCCGCCTGGCCACGGGCATTCAATGAACGATTGCGACGGCACATTTTTTCGTGATCGGGGCGTGCGTATATCCCACCCCATTCCGGTTGCCACATGACGTGCTAAGCTGTGGCTGCTTTGCAAGTACCGCACGAAGGAATGTACTCCCATGATGTTGATCGGTCGCTGGACTCCCGTGACGGTGATGATGGTCGGAGCACTCGCCCTGGCCGGCTGTGCTGACCAGAAATCGTCGCTGACCGCACAGGGGGCTGGAATTGGCGCGGTCGGCGGCGCCGTGCTCGGCGGCCTGCTTGGCGGACGACAGGGTGCCTTGATTGGCGGCCTGGCAGGTGCGGCGGCTGGCGGCGTGGGTGGCTACGCACTGGGTAGCCAGCAGGAGAACTTCGCCTCGTCCGAGGACGAGCTTCGGGTTCGCACCGAGCGTGCCCGCAACATCGCATCCACCCAGCGCAACGAGGCTAACACTGCCCGAAACGCCGCCGCGCGCTATGAAAGCAGCCTCGCCCCGCTGCGCCAGCAGGTTGCCGCCGGCCGCCAGCTCAGCGACCAGCAACGCCGCACCCTGTCGCAGGCCCAGGCAGATCGCAACGACATCAGGCAGAAGCTGGAAGCCGGGCAGAAGGCGTCTGACGACATTCGTAGCAGTGTCAGCAATTTGCAGTCGAAGGGGCAGAACACTTCCGCACTTGAGAGCGAGGGGCGTGACCTCGTGGCCAGCAACGCCCGCCTCCAGGGCGCGCTCGATCGCATGAACACGGCACTGGGAAGGATCGAGGCATGAACACAGCGTTTCGCCTGGCCCTTGTGATCGCCGCCCCGGTCGCCTTCGCGGCCGGGTGCGGTGCCCCGCAGGACTGCGACCCGTCGCGCGACCGGAGCATCTTCAAGGTGGCCGGCTGCGTGGTCAGCAAGGATGGCTACCAAGGGCGCGTCGACCGGCTGTCGGTCCAGGCCGACCAGGCCGAGGCCGACCGTTCCGCCGCCGAAGCCGACCGGCGTAGTTCCGAGACCCGGCGCGATACGTCGGCCACGCGGGCCGCCGGCCTGCGCGCCGACCTGGCCAGCCAGCAAACCCGCTCGATCGCGCTGGAACGCGATATCCAGACGGCCCGCCAACGCACCCGCGTGGACCAGCAGCGGCTGGGCCAGTTGGAACAGGATCTTTCGAGCCTGCGTGGCGAACAGGATCGCCTGCGCGGTGCCCCGCCCAGTCCGCAACAGCAGCAACAGCTGCAGGACCTGCGCCGCCGCCAGGAGACGCTGGAAACCCAATGGGACCGGCTGCGCGCCGCGGCACCGCGGGATTGAGGACAGACGGCGAAGTGTGAAGGCGAGGCCAGGGCTTTGCCCTGGACCCACCAAAGGCCGGCGGCCTTTGGAAACCTATTTCCAAGGTTTAGGGCCGCGCCCTCGCATTCCTAGACGGTCTGCGTCACCTTTGATAACTGGCTTGGTTGGTCCGGGTTTAGGCCGCGTGCGCGCGCCACGCTTTCGATCAGGCGGTAATAGGCCAGCACCATTCCCAATGGGTCGAGCGCGCCGTGGCCGCAGGTTGCGGCCGGTAATGGCGTTCCTGGCAGGCCAGGAACCGGGCTCGCGGTGAGCACGAGACCGCGGACAGCCTCCAATCGCCGCAACGCATCCAGGTTGGCCGACCGGGCGGCGTCGTCGGGCACGAACGCCAGCACCGGGAATCCTGGCGTT
>Ga0105044_10006782_pt1 | contig 15763 bp, 18 predicted proteins | sample MAT01_FD_78092 | JGI IMG/M metagenome (GOLD analysis project Ga0105044, IMG submission 78092) | Freshwater microbial communities from Lake Fryxell liftoff mats and glacier meltwater in Antarctica - MAT-01 | ecosystem: Environmental > Aquatic > Freshwater > Ice > Liftoff microbial mat | place... | reverse complement strand
ATATTAGTGCTTTAGTTGTTGTAAGTTAATTATTCTATTCTGTCAATATTTCAACTTGCATCTTTTGAATAAGTTCCCAGTATGATTCTTCCTTGCACCACTCTGTGGTGGTGCTAAACAGATAAGGATGTATTATAAAACACATCCTAGAATAAGATTTCCCATGTCAGAACAAAAATATGCATGAATCGTTCAAAACTCCACGCTGTCTACAATATAAGGACGCCAGCCCTAGCTATTGAGATGAGTATTGCAGAGTAATAGTACACAGATTGGCTTGCTTATACCGTTACCAGTATCAGCAATTTAGAAAAAGCCTTTTTGATGAGGTATTCAAATCAAGGTGGTGGAGATTTTGAGGTCGTGCATATTTCTCGAAGCCCAAAGGAAAGTGGATTTCACAAGGCAGATGCACTACTTTGATCAATGTCCATGATCCATACATTGATCCGATGTTCTAGGATTACAAGGTTAGGAGTTCATGAATCTTAGAAAACCCTGGACACGAGATGAACTCATCATTGCAGTCAATCTGTATTGCAAGCTGCCATTTGGTCAGCTTCACCATAGAACACCGATCATCATGGAAGTCGCTGAAAAGCTAGGTAGAACGCCTAGTAGTCTAGCGATGAAACTCAGCAATTTTGCCTCTCTTGATCCAATTCAGCAAGCGCGCGGCATTCGAGGGCTGAGTGGAACAAGTAAAGCTGACCGAAAAATCTGGGAAGAATTTGCAGCAAACTGGGAACAGTTGGGGACAGAGAGTGAAGAGCGCTTCCAAGCGTTAGTTGGTTCTGAATTCTCTGACCTCAATCAGTTGCCGATCAAGGAAAAGTCCAAGCTGCCCAAGTTATCTTCAGCAATATATCCGCCAGATCGAGCCATAGAAACAACCGAAGCTCAGGCCATAACCAAGATTAGAATTGGGCAAAACTTTTTTCGGAAAATGATTCTATCATCATATGGCAACCGTTGTTGTGTTACCGGAAATCCTATTCCAGAACTACTAATTGCAAGCCATATTATTCCTTGGCGTGAACAATCAAAGTATCGTCTCAATCCTCATAATGGATTATGTCTTGCACGTACTCATGATGCTGCATTTGATCAAGGATTAATCACATTTGATGAAAATAATAAATTGCTTCTAAGCCGCTATCTTCAAAAGTTTCTCCCTGAAAAAACACTAGAGAATAACTTTGTTGCTTATGCTGGCAGTCAAATGCGGTTACCTGAAAAGTTTTATCCTGAACCGGATTTCCTCCGTTTTCATCGAGAAGAAATCTTTCGTGGTGCTTGATTTAGCTGCGATACAGCATTATCTTGCTGGGTAAGATACAACTGAGTGTAAATCGCATAGCGATTTTGATCAATTCCACCAAGGATTTGACAACCTGCATTCTCAAAGCCTAGACTCATCCCACCAGCACCGAAAAACAAATCTAGTACGGTAGGTCTAGCCTTGCGGCTCTTCTCTCCCCCAAACATCAGCGTTCCTTTGTAAGATTCAATCTTTTATAGATTCTCTGAAATAATACATGAGAACTCATAGACAGTAACCAGGAAGTTAATTTTACTCCAGCAAAATAAGGGAAACTATCCGAGCGCGAGCAAGCATCGGATGGTTTTTTGAGTTCTGGGAATAAAAACACTAGCCTTGCCATAGCAGCAGATCAATTCCGGTCAATTTCGGTGTCCAGGAAAATAGCCAACTGGATTAGAAGCCATCTATCCTATAAGTTGAAATCGCTAAGACTTGCTAATTGTCGAATATGACAACGCTGCGGATAGATTCGCCTCGGTGCATGAGGTCGAAGGCATCGTTGATTTGGTTGAGGGGCAGGCGATGGGTGATGAGGTCGTCGATATTGATTTTATGGTCCATGTACCAGTCCACAATCTTAGGGACATCGGTACGGCCTCTAGCGCCACCAAAGGCGCTGCCCTGCCAAACGCGCCCCGTCACTAGCTGGAAGGGTCGGGTGCGAATTTCTTCGCCCGCTGCCGCTACACCGATGATAGTCGAAACGCCCCAGCCTTTGTGGCAGCATTCCAACGCTTGCCGCATCACATTGACATTGCCGATGCACTCGAAGGAGTAGTCGGCTCCACCATCGGTTAGCTCTACCAAATGTGCCACCAGATCGCCGTCGATCTCTTTGGGGTTGACGAAGTGGGTCATGCCAAACTGTTCGGCGATCGCCCGCTTATTAGAATTGAGATCTACCCCAATGATCTTGTCGGCTCCTACTAAACGACAGCCCTGAATCACGTTGAGGCCGATGCCCCCCAGCCCAAACACAACCACCGTCGAACCCGCTTCGACCTTGGCTGTAAAGATCACCGCGCCCACTCCGGTGGTAACTCCACAGCCGATATAACAGACCACATCAAACGGGGCATCTTCGCGGATTTTAGCCAGGGAGATTTCGGGCAGCACCGTGTAATTGGCGAAGGTGGATGTACCCATATAGTGAAACAACGGCTTTCCATCTAAGGAAAAGCGGCTGGTGCCATCGGGCATTAAGCCCCTACCCTGGGTGCTGCGAATGGCCTGACAAAGGTTTGTTTTACGGCTGAGGCAAAACTTACATTGACGGCATTCGGGAGTGTAGAGCGGGATCACATGATCTCCCGGCTTGAGGCTCGTCACGCCAGCTCCTACTTCGACCACAACCCCTGCACCTTCATGACCGAGGATGCTCGGAAACAACCCTTCAGGGTCTTTCCCAGATAGCGTATAGGCATCGGTATGACAAACCCCCGTGGCTTTGATTTCGACTAACACTTCCCCCGCTTTGGGGCCTTCAAGCTGCACTGTTTCAATGCTGAGAGGTTTTCCGGCTTCGAGGGCAACAGCGGCTTTAACATCCATCACTTTTGTCCTTCCAGATTACATTTATAGCCGTAGCCATGATCCATAGGACATTTACCTGTCATTCCCGCGCAGGCGGGAATCCATTTTGAGAATCGTGCAACCCATGGATTCCCGTTTCCACGGGAATGACGCTGGCATATCCTAACCTTTTTGACTATGGCTATTTGACTATGGCTATAGGTTGATTATCGGAGGTTAGGGAATGTTCCCTACAAAACCTTTGTGAAGTATTAAGGATGCGGTTGGGGATCTTGGTTGGGGATCTTGGTTGGGGATCAAGGCCACTATTGCAGAAAGCTATTCAACAAGAAAGGGGCGATCGCCCTTTGAGCGATCGCCCCTCTATTCATGGGTCGCCAGTTCTTTCAAGAACTGCGACTCGGCGTAGCCTTATTTCGGCTTAGCCTTAGTAGTCAAAGTCGCCGCCCATGCCGCCGGGGGAGCCAGCGCCAGAGGATTCTTTGGGTTCGGGCTTGTCAACCACGATGCACTCGGTGGTCAACACCATGCCAGCGATGGAAGCAGCGTTTTGCAAAGCAGAACGAGTTACCTTCGCAGGGTCAACGATACCCGCTTCAAACATGTCAATGAACTCACCGTTAGCGGCGTCGTAGCCGACGTTGAAGGCTTGTTCCTTAACGCGCTCAGAGATCACAGCACCATTTTGGCCAGCGTTCTCAGCAATGCGCATCAGAGGAGCGGGCAGTGCACGCGCCACAATCAACGCACCCGTTAGCTCTTCGTTGGAGAGGTTGCTGTTGGCCCACTCAACCAATGCTGGAGCGAGGTGTGCCAAGGTGGTGCCACCACCCGGAACGATGCCTTCTTCCACAGCCGCTTTGGTTGCGTTGATGGCATCTTCAAGGCGTAGCTTCCGATCCTTCATTTCGGTTTCGGTTGCAGCCCCAACTTTAATGACAGCCACACCACCGGAGAGCTTAGCCAAGCGCTCTTGTAGCTTTTCTTTGTCGTAGCTGGATTCAGTCTCTTCGATTTGGCGACGAATTTGCTCGCAACGCGCTTTGACCTGAGCCTCATTCCCTTCAGCCACGATGGTGGTGGTGTCTTTGGTGAGGGTGATGCGGCGAGACTTGCCTAGCATTTCCAGCTTGGTAGCGTCGAGTTTTAGGCCAGTATCTTCACTGATCACTTGCCCGCCAGTCAACACGGCGATGTCTTCGAGCATGGCTTTACGCCGATCGCCAAAGCCAGGGGCTTTCACAGCGGCCACATTTAGCACGCCGCGAAGACGGTTAACCACGAGGGTTGCCAACGCTTCTTTCTCGATGTCTTCGGCGATGATTACCAAAGGACGACCAGAACGAGCGACTTGCTCCAAGACAGGAACCAAATCTTGAACGAGGGTGATTTTTTTGTCAGTGATCAGCACAAACGGCTCATCCAACACGGCTTCCATGCGCTCGGTGTCGGTGGCGAAGTAAGGAGAGATATAGCCTTTGTCAAAGCGCATCCCTTCGGTGACTTCGAGTTCGGTGGTCATGGACTTACCTTCTTCCAGGGAAATAACCCCTTCGCGGCCTACTTTGTCCATGGCTTCTGCAATCATCCGACCCACTTCTTCGTCGTTTCCGGCGGAGATGGAGCCAACTTGAGCGATCGCTTTCGAATCTTCAACGGGGCGAGCATGTTCCGCAATCTTCTCGACCAAATAGGCCGTTGCTCGGTCGATACCGCGCTTCAAAGAGATGGCGTTAGAGCCAGCGGCCACGTTGCGCAGACCTTCTTTAACCATCGCATGAGCCAAAACGGTGGCGGTGGTGGTGCCGTCGCCTGCCGCATCGTTGGTTTTAGAAGCAGCTTGCCGAATCAAAGCAACACCGGTGTTTTCGATGTGGTCTTCGAGTTCGATTTCCTTGGCAATGGTAACCCCGTCATTAACGATCTGGGGTGCGCCAAACTTCTTCTCTAGAACAACGTTGCGACCCTTGGGGCCGAGGGTAACAGCAACGGCTTCTGCCAAAATATCAATGCCGCGTTCCAATGCACGACGAGCATTTTCGTTATAAATGATGCGCTTAGCCATAATTCCTCAGTGAAATTTAGTGTTGTGAGCTTGGACGTAAAGGCAATGAAGGGATAGTTTCGCTTCAAGCTAGATAATTAGACGTAGGTTTGAGATGGAAACCCACCGAAAACCCAGCGGTCTAAACTCTAAAATTAGGAAACAACAGCCAAAATGTCCTTTTCAGACAGCAATACATAGTCGTCGGTGCCCAATTTGATGTCGGTGCCGGCGTACTTGGAATACAGCACTTTGCTGCCAATTTCCACTTCTAGCGCCTGACGAGTTCCATCGTCGTTGCGCTTACCAGGGCCAACTTGCACGACTTCACCCACTTGGGGCTTTTCTTTCGCAGAATCGGGCAAAAAGATACCGCCAGCGGTCTTCTCTTCAGAAGCGCTGACCTTAACAAACACTCGATCGCCCAACGGTTTGACCGTAGAAACGCTCAGAGATACAGCAGCCATAAAAATTCTCCAGACAATACAATTGAGTGCTTTGCAAACAAAACGGCAGGCAAAGTCTTGAGATGCCAACCGGAGATTTTAACCCCAGAAAAAACCCAAGTTTCTTGCAAACTCGCTGGGTTCCCTTTTTGGGTTCCCAAGGGCAACGCGATCGTTACCGCTCGTCATCTACATCAGGGATGACTTCGAAATGGGTCAATCTAGCGATTTAGCACTCTCGTCACCTGAGTGCTAATCTACCCGACTATGGCTACACACAGCAACTTCCCCGGATGTACGGGTTCCCGAACGTAGGACGCTGGGATGGGCGATCGCCCCTTCTAGCGTCAGCCATACGTCAGCCAGAGGACATCGCTTTTGCAGTACAGTGAATAAGTAACGCTCATCTAAACCCTTCATAATGCAACGGATTCCTCATCCAGATTTTCTCCAGCCCTTTTGGGATCACGCATTTGATCTAGAGCAGCATTTGGCAGAATTTCTGGATCTCGAACCCCAAACCCTGCGACAACGCCTCGAAGAGCGCAAATACGCCGTTGCCGATGTCAGTGAACACTTTGACTGGGCACTAGTGTCTGATTTTTACCGAGACCATGTTGGCTCGGCCTATTTATTTGAGCTGTCGGCCTGGCACTTGGGCAGCCAAGATTACATCGGCAACACCTTAGATCTCATTGCCGACCAAGCCCATGGGCGGGTGTTAGATTTTGGCGGCGGCATTGGCACCCATGCGATCGCCGCTGCCCTTTGCCCCCAAGTCCAAGAAGTGGTGTATGTAGACATCAACCCCGTCAACCGCGCCTTTTTGCAGCACCGCATCGAAAAACTAGGGCTAGGCGCTAAACTCCGCTGCGAAAGCGAGCTAGACGCCAATCAACGGTTTGACACGATCCTTTGCTTTGATGTGGTCGAGCATTTACCCGACCCCAGCCACATGCTCCTCACCTTCCACAAAGCACTGCAAGATCACGGCAAAATCATCCTCAATTGGTACTTCTTCAAAGGCTTCAATAACGAACTGCCCACCCATTTAGACGACCCCGCCATCGTGGATCAGTTCTTCCAAACCCTCCAATATCATTTTCTAGAAGTCTTTCACCCATACCTCATCACCACCCGCTGTTATCGCAAACAAACCTACCCGACCCCAGCCGCAGGCTAACTCAGCACCTCAGCACCAAACAAGCGCATAACTGGGAGCAAGCCGTTAGAGAAAAAGGGCGGTGTTGAGTAGCAATATGATTTGCAAAATTTTGGATGCTTTTTCAGAGATTCTAACGCAAGGTTCATCTCCTGATTTAGCAACGCTAAAAAAGGTCGAGGAGCAAGTTCTTCCAAAAAGCCATAAAGCTTTATCACCATTTGCTTTCTGGGGTGAAGACTGTGCGATAAGCTCAAAAACGGGCATTCTGAACATTTTTAGAATGCGTTAGCCGATCTTGAATCCTGACATCTGCATCCGATGATAGATGCCTGCCTCGCAACCTCCAATTGCTCAACTGGTGCGCTCCACTGGCCATAGATTGGATAGTTTGTTTGGATAATTTTGTTTGGATAGGTTTGTTTCGATTTACACCCTGTAATCTAGCCTTAATTCAGCAGTAATTCAGCAGTTTTTAGAGTAAACGTGAACGGCGGACAAACAACGTTTAACCCCATTGGCAATATTGACAATCCCCCTGGATTCTCAGTAAATGGCCTAACAGAAGATGGCCTAACAGAAGATGGCCTAACAGAAGATGGCCTAACAGATGGCCTAACAGAGCCTCAGCGCGCAGAAGCAATCGCAAACCGCGCCCCCGCGACCGATCCCATTCTGCCCGAGGCCGCAACGACCCAAGCGCGCAAGGCCGAACATTTGCGCGTGTGCCTAGAGGAGGATGTGCAGTTTCGGCAAGCCTCTAGTGGGCTAGAGCGGTATCGGTTTCAGCATTGTTGTTTGCCCGAGTTGAGTTGGGAAGACATCGATCTGACTACCGATTTTTTGGGTAAGCCGTTACAGGCTCCGGTGTTGATTTCGTCAATGACGGGGGGGACGGAGTTTGCCCAGTGCATCAACCAGCGCTTAGCGGCGATCGCCCAGCAGTATGGCTTTGCCATGGGGGTTGGCTCCCAGCGAGTCTCCCTAGAAAACCCAGCGGTGCGACCTACGTTTGCGGTGCGGGCGATCGCCCCCAGCATCCCTCTCTTTGCCAACCTTGGGGCGGTGCAACTCAACTACGGTTGCGGCCTCGACGAATGCCAACGCCTGATCGACTGGCTCGAAGCCGATGCCTTAATTTTGCACCTCAACCCCTTACAAGAAGCCGTACAAACGCGGGGAGATACGAACTTTCGGGGGTTGTTAGGCAAAATCAAAACCCTCTGCCAACAGCTTCCGGTGCCTGTGATTGCTAAGGAAGTGGGCAACGGCATTTCTGCCGCGATGGCTCAAAAGTTGCTAGAGGCAGGGGTCAGCGCCATTGATGTTGCCGGAGCCGGAGGCACCTCTTGGGCGAAGGTAGAAGGCGGACGCGCTCAAGATCCTCGCCAGCGCCGCCTAGGGAGCACCTTTGGAGATTGGGGGCTGCCCACCGCAGAGTGCTTGGTAGGCGTGAGGGCGATCGCCCCTCACACGCCCCTGATTGCGTCGGGCGGCTTGCGAAACGGCCTAGATGTGGCCAAGGCGATCGCCCTCGGAGCCAGTTTAGGCGGCTTGGCCTTGCCCTTCCTGCAAGCCGCCGCCGCATCTGAAGCCGCGCTCCATGACCTAGCCGAAGCCCTCATGGCAGAACTCACAACGACTCTATTTTGTACCAGTAGCCCCACCCTTCAGGCGTTGCAACGCCCCGGTGTCTTAGAAGATTTGCAACGATAACGCCACCGATCCTGAGTTGGCGGCAACTCAGAAAACAAAACTCTACAATTTGTCCCGACAAAATCAGGGGCAAGATGAATCTGATGGCCGATCCAAATGGCATCATAGAGAGTGGCAAATTTTAATCGCCATTCCAAATCGCCATTCCAAATCGCCATTCCAAGGAGTGTCTAACCTTGCCAACATTGGGTGTCAATATTGACCATGTCGCCACCATTCGGCAGGCTCGTCGAACGGTGGAGCCTGATCCTGTGGCTGCAGCGGTGCTAGCCGAGCTAGCCGGAGCCGATGGCATTACGGTGCATTTGCGGGAAGATCGGCGGCATATCCAAGATCGGGATGTGCGGGTGTTGCGCGAAACCGTTCGCACCCACCTCAATTTAGAGATGGCCGCCACGGATGAAATGGTGGCGATCGCCCTTTCGATTCAGCCTAATTATGTTACTCTTGTGCCCGAAAAGCGAGAAGAAGTGACCACCGAAGGTGGGCTAGATGTGGCAGGACAGCGGGATCGCATGGTCGCCGTCGTAGATCAACTGCAAAGCGCCAACATCCCCGTGAGCTTATTTATCGACCCCACCGAACGCCAAATTGCCGCATCTGCCGCCGTAGGAGCGCAATTTATCGAATTGCACACGGGCTCCTACGCCGAAGCCCACAACGAGGTGCACCATGCAAAAGAATTGGCGCTGCTAAACCGAGCGTGCCAACAGGCGATCGCCAATGGTTTGCGGGTTAATGCGGGGCATGGGCTAACCTACTGGAACGTTCACCCCATCGCTGTTTTAGAAGGAATGGAAGAATTAAATATTGGCCATTCCATTATCAGTCGCGCCGTCTTGGTAGGGTTAGAGCGCGCCATCCGTGAAATGAAGCAAGCCATGCAAGCAACTTTGTCAACTTAGCCGATGTCAGCTCAGCCTATTCATTCAAGCAACCAATTACTCAGTTAATCCACCCAGTTAATCCACCCAGTTAATCCACCCAGTTAATCCACCCAGTTAATCCAGCACAAGGAAACCTATGACTACTTACTACTATCTCTTAGCCAGTGAACGCTTCCTCACCGAAGAAGAAGCGATGGATGAGGTTTTACAAGAGCGTCTCCGCAACTATCAAGACCAAGGCAAAACCATCGACTTTTGGTTCATCAGCCAACCTGCCTTCCTAGAGTCTTCTGCCTTCGCCGTCATAAAGGCCAAATGTCCTCAGCCTGCCGCCGCTCTTGTGTCCACCAATCCACAATTTATTCAGTGGCTCAAACTCCGCTTAGAATATGTTTTGACGGGAGAGTTTGAAGCTCCCACCGCAGAAATACCCGATGCTCTAGCCTCTCTGACTGCTGTGTAGGGAATCTAGTGTAGGGAATCTACGGTCGAGGGCAAATCGGTAGTGGCGATCGCCCCTCGCCCTCGCTACACCAACTGCCCCATGTTGATCAAGGTTGGGGTTTCATCTAGGTCAGATATTCGGACACAGGCTGAAATTAGGCCAACGTCTCCGGGCAGTACCCTAACCCTGATACGAATTGTTTACGAAATTCTTCAATTTCTTGATGATCGGGCTTGCCATGAGACACCACCGCGATCTGATACCGACGCATCACATTAATGGGAGACTGCCCCATCTCTAAGCCCCAAAGTGCCATCCGTACTCGGTTTTCTGGCTCATAGGGGATCCCTAGTTCATTCAAAAAGGCGCGAAGATCACCATCTTGTTGGGGATCCAGGCGGCTATCGAGCTTTATCTTAATTACCCAGCCATCAATTTGATGGATTACCGTCATGAAACGAGCTTGAAGCCAAGGAGCCTTATGGAGAAATTCGACCACTCGTAGGGTTAAGCTGACATTCGCAAGGTAGTAGACGTATTCCATAACTTTTAGCTCCTAGCAAACACTATGCTCGTACTTTCTATTTTCTTAAGATTTCCTCACCGATGGGTACGGGGAACTACGCGACTTCCTATGAGGGATTCCACCCAATCTGAGAGAATGATCAGTTAATGATCAGTGTCGATGCTAACCATCGAAGAAAACTTATGCTTTTATGGTCAGTGATCTAACGTTCTAGTCCTCTATTTTGCCTCCGCCCCCCCGCGTTTCCGATGTTTGTGACACCCTCTTCCGATGTTGATGACTTGCAGCTAGCGGCCTACGACTACGTTTTGCCGCCCGAACATATTGCCCAAGATCCAGCCGTTCCGCGAGACAGTTCTCGCTTGCTGGCACTCACTTCGCCAACAGAACACCAACACCATATTTTTCGAGAACTGCCCCATTTGCTCAATGCCGGGGATCTCTTGGTGCTCAACAATACCCAGGTTCTGCCAGCCCGGTTGTATGGCCGCAAGGTCGGTGGGGGTAAGGTCGAAATTTTGTTGCTCGAAGAGCGGGAGCGGAATTGCTGGTTGGCCTTGGTGCGCCCAGGCCGCAGACTAAAACCAGGAGCCAGAATTCACTTTTTTGGCGATCGCGCCCCCAGTGAAGCCAAACCCGATCGCCCCCCTCTCCTCGAAGCTACAGTCTTAGCCGTAGACTCCCCCACATCTGGCCGCATCATCCAATTTGAGATGCCCGCCGGAGAAACCCTGCTTTCGATCATCAATGAAGTGGGGATGGTGCCCCTACCGCCTTACATCAATGAATCCCATGCATCACCGGATCAATACCAAACGGTGTATGGCGATCGCCCTGGGTCTGCGGCAGCTCCCACTGCGGGTCTTCACTTCACCCCAGAACTGCTCGACCAACTCACCCAGCAAGGGATTGAGCACGCCTTTCTGACCTTGCATGTCGGCGTGGGCACCTTCCGCCCAGTGGAAAGCGAAGACATCACCGCACACACGATGCATGGGGAATGGTTCGAGATTTCGCCAGAGCTGGTTGCCAAAATCCAAGAGACTAAGGCTCGGGGTGGGCGGGTCATTGCCGTTGGCACCACCGTCATCCGCGCCCTCGAAGGAGCGGCTCAATCGGGCACCATAGAACCATTTAGCGGGAAAACCAGCCTCTACATTTACCCAGGCTATCAATGGAAAGTGATTGATGGCATGATCACAAATTTTCACCTGCCGCGCTCTAGCCTGCTGATGTTGGTCAGTGCCTTGGTGGGGCGGCAGCGGTTAATGGCGGTGTATGAAGAGGCGATCGCCCAAAACTATCGCTTCTACTCCTTCGGGGATGCCATGCTCATCCTCCCCGAAGCTCGCGTAGACACTCAGCCAGAAGAACCTCAAGCCGAGTCTCCATCTGAGGCCGAAACACCCTGATCAGAGTCAATAGGGCATAACTAACTCAAAAACAGGTCAGATCGGGTTAGCTCCCTGCAAGGTCTGCCCCTCAAACTGTGGAGACCCCTCACCAACCCCTTAATCAGGGTTGATTTTACCCCGTCGCGGGGAGCGGCAATGCTCTGGCTTGGCTTGCCCTCGATACCAGCGTTGCCATTCTTTGGAGCTACGAATAGCCAGCCACAGCAGCAACAGGGCTACCAATCCACCCTGTTGTGGGGCATCGAAAGCAAAAAGCACGAGGCTAACACAGAGAAAGTCTTGGGCAAACACCACCCACAACGGAATAGACCGGAGGCGATAAAACCAACCCACCTGCACGAGTTGTAAAATCAACGCCAACAAGCCACCGATCAGCCCAATCAAGGGAATCAGCCATTCGGCAATGCCCGTCACCCGCGCCACACCAATACCTGCGATCGCCCCTACCACGGGGCCAAAGATCAACTGGCTCGTTTGCACAAACCGATGACTAGCCGGGTTTTTAGAAAACAACAGCTCAGCGATTGACCAACTCACCAAAATACCAAGCGCCACGCTCTGCGGGATCAGCGAGATCAGCGGCAACTCTGCCCAAAGGCGATCGCTGTATATCAGAACGATCAGAAGAAGCGGCAACGCCACCCGCATTCCGGCAGCAGCAGAGATGGAAAGTGCGGCCAAGAGCTCGATCATACATAGTTCACCCTGACGGCCAATACGCCTCTTCAATCTAACGTGACTGAGGTGCGATATTCTGTAGCAAACTGACAGGTAATAGAGCATAGAACAATGGACATTCTACCCTCCCCCGCTTCAACACAATCTCCAAGTGGCTCACTCCGGTTCTAAAACCCAGTTTTGAGCGCGTCCCACGTCCCCCGCTTGCTGCCCATCTCCGCTCCCAGAGCTACCTTCAGTTCCCAAGGCTACCTTCAAATTCCAGCGTTGCTGAATCTGACCATGAAAAGGGTTCTGAAAGCCTTATGGCACTCTCCCAAATCTGGCAAAAGTATAGTGCCATTCAGCAATGCCAACAAAAATTCTCATAAATCCAGTAAAGAATCATTGATTTTCTGCTTCCAAAAACTGATGCGATTTTCTCGTGTTGGTGGCTTTTCTATCAATTCTTGCCATTTTCCATTATTCGCACCACTAGGATGGGGGAATTCCAAATGATTAAAGTTCAAGTTTAGAGACTTAAATGTTTTACTTGCAACCTGACCCCATGTAATGACAGCAAGCGGCTTAAAAATTCCCAATTCGGCTCGTATGATACTTGCAAACCGCTGATGATCTTTCTTACTTAGGGGAATTGCCTTGTCTTTATCAGCTTCACTAACCCAAACTTTAAAGATGTCTGTCAGATAAACTCGGTATCCCTCATCCAATAAAACCTTAATCAGGTCAAAATAAAGCCTTGTATTGCGCAGCCTTTCTCTGCAAAATTTCAAGTGCATTGCATATGGTGTTCCTATCCCAATCTCTTCTCTTCTCTTGTCACTCTTTCTCAAAGGATCTTGACCTAAAATCGCAATCATTTTCTTGTTAGGGTAGTCATCATCCCTTTCAAGCAAACTAGGTATATCGACCCCAATCACAAAGGAATCATTATAACGTTTTTGAAATTTCATATCATGAGAACAAAAAATATCTCGAGAGAGCCTTATTTCAGGAGGGAAACCTTCACTCTCAAAATCCTTCTGCATAGTTTCATATATAACCCTTAATTTATCTTTGGGTATATCAAGTATCTCTAATTATTATCTGATGAAGTAGATCAAATTCGTTATTTTGAAAGTTTGAGAATAAATATTTTGTCATCTTAAGCTATTGTTTGTTTGTAAGAATTCAGGTATGGGGGACTTGACAAATCGGGATATGAGTATTTGACGTGATAACTACGACGATAACGGTGCTGATACGACTTTGAGTAAAGGTATCATCTTGAACTACCAAAACAGGACGACGATAGCCCGGCTCTGAGCCTGCAGGATCAGGTAAATTCGCCCACCAAATTTCTCCCCGATACATTACCAAGCCTCATGGGGCAAAGACATAAACTGCATCCTTACCATCACTGGATCTGGCTCAGAAGACTCTTTAGAATAAACCTCATTGAGCTTAAGCAGAATTTGATTGCGGTTGTACTTTCCTAAATATGCTTGTAACGCTTTCGCGTAAAGCTCGCTGCGTGACAATCCTAACTGTTGAGCGAGTACTTCCGCCTCTTCAAAAACTGAATCTGGAAGCGAAATTGCAGTTTTCATAGTGACCTTAATTGTAATCCCTACCCTTTAGTTATACTTTGGTTATACCAGCGCTGCAAGAACCAGAGCATTCAATCACCAACGGGTAGCCTTTCTATACGCCCTAAACTAAAAACAAAGCAAGCCAATTTGTGATTAGAGGGAACCTTTCCCCCTAATCATCCATATAGGAAATGCTTCAGCCTAACGACCCTATAGGGGATATTAGGTGGATGGGTTCACTATACTCACCCTCCAATTAGGGGACAAGTTTATCTGGATTTGTTGATTTTTTAGTCAACACCTTTTCTCTGGAACCTTCGCAGCCGCGTCTGAGGAAGCTGTTGGATCAGCTTCAAGCCCTAAAATTGGTACAAAAACACCAGAAGGAGAAGTGCTGAAAAGTCCCTTAGCATTTCTCAGTATGAGAATGATTCTCGTCAAAATGCCTGAGTTTAATCACTTTAGATAGCTGTCAGCCGTATTCTGTCGCTTAGATGATGGGTTTTGGTAGCCGTTGAAAGCTCTAATTTCAGGACAACCGTTTCAAAATGAGAATTGTTGGCTATTCATAGTTTTTAGTGGCCATCTACAGGCTGAATCACCCCGATAGGCAGGCGCAAAAGCCGTTGAAAGGCCGCCCAGGCTAGGGTTAGCGTTATTTTCCCATAGCTTTGTAACAGGTTTTCGCTAGATGCGTGTATTTTCCGGGAGTTTGGGCATAATGAATGTGCTAAAACCGCCTGAGTTCATGCATGTCTTCCGAGATTTTTCTCACCATTGATGAGCAGCCCATTTCTGTGGCACAAGTGTTTCGCTATCTCCAAGCAGCACAAAAGTTTGATGCCTTCATTGGCGACCTCGTTCGGCAGTTTGTCATTGAGCGAGAGTTGCAACAGCAAGAATTGATCATCAACCCCACGTCGATTGAGCAGGCTGTGATTGATTTTCGGTTGCAACAAAATCTGACTCAGCCCGAATCGTTCCAAGAATGGCTCAAGCGCAATAACCTCACCTTCGAAACGTTTTATGCCCAGATAGCGGGTAACTTTCGCATCCAAAAATTGCGGGAAGTCGCCACGGCACCCCGGATGCAAGAGTATTTTATGGAGCGAAAGTTGCATCTTGACCGGGTCGTGTTATCTCGATTAATCGTAGACAGTGGCGACCTCGCCGATGAACTCAAAAGCCAATTGGCCGAAGGGGCTGCCTTCGAAAAATTGGCGCGCGAGTACTCTATCACCGATGATCGGGTGATGAACGGGATGCTTGGCCCTGTGAACCGAGGCAGTATGCCCGATGTGTTGCGCTCAGCCGTAGATGTCGCCAACCCAGGCGATGTAATTGGGCCGATTGAGCTAGAAGGCCGTTGGGCCTTATTCCGCATTGAAGACGTGCTACCCGCTTCGTTGGATCATCCGCAAACCCGGCAAACTTTGCAAAACGAACTCTTCGATCAATGGCTCGGCGAGCGGATGCAAGCCCTACCCATTAAGATACAGATTGGTGAACCCCAACCGACTTCCCCCGACGATGCTCAGCCGTGATTTTCAGACCCAACTTCAATGGGATCAAGCTCCCCTGTGCTATCTCAGTGCCGAGCAACAGGTGCAGGTCAAACAACGGGCGATCGCCCGCACCTGCCGCCTAGGAGAAGTGATTTGGACGACCCAAGCCGCAGGGGCTGAGGCCGAGCAATTCTTGCTAATCGAAGGGAATGTGCGCTTGGTGCCCGATGATGGCGATCCTCAGGTGCTCAAACCCGGTGCCTGGTTTGGCCACCAGCCCCAACTCATGGGAGATTGGAAAGCCAGAGCTGCCAGTAAAACCGTCGTGGTGATAGCTTGGAAGGCGGATCTATGGGAACAAGTTGAGACAGAGGCGGTGCAGCGGTTTTGGCTAGAGGCGCGATCGCGCTATCAACCCAACTACTCCAGCGCCCCCCAGCCTGCCCCTCACTATGCCTTTGTGGCTGGGGTAAATACTGCTGCGGCCTGCCTGACGATGCTGGCTCAAACT
>Ga0105044_10006773_pt1 | contig 15769 bp, 14 predicted proteins | sample MAT01_FD_78092 | JGI IMG/M metagenome (GOLD analysis project Ga0105044, IMG submission 78092) | Freshwater microbial communities from Lake Fryxell liftoff mats and glacier meltwater in Antarctica - MAT-01 | ecosystem: Environmental > Aquatic > Freshwater > Ice > Liftoff microbial mat | place... | reverse complement strand
TAGCCGTAGTTCCTCCCACTGAAATGCCTACAGATGTATTTACTCTAGCCTTGCTGGCATTAAGCGAAGTAATGGTCGGCCTGACGATGGCCTTTATTAGTCAGATCATTTTTTCTGCTGTTGAATTCAGTGGCCAGATAATCGGTATGCAGATGGGATTCACAATTTCTCAAATTATCGACCCTACAAGAGGCGGTCAGGCGCAGATTATGTCGGTCGTCCAGGCCCTGTTTGCTACCTTGCTGTTCCTGTCCCTTAATATCCATCATCTTTTTATCAAAACCATAGTTGACAGTTTTTCAATTATACCGATCGGTGGTTGGCATCTGAATGGTGAGATCATTACTTTTCTGGCCAAGCGTACCGCCGATATTTTTGTATTGGGAGTCCGTTTAGCAGCGCCGGTTATGGTCGCTTTGTTGTTGACCAGCGTTGCCATGGGTGTCATGGCGCGCGCATTTCCGCAAATGAATATTTTCATGATTAGCATGCCACTTAATATCGGAATTGGTTTAATCGTACTGGGTATGACAATTACTATTTTCTTCCATGTTCTGGAGGTCTCCTTTGGACAGCTCAAGGGGCAGATAGACACCCTTTTCTGGCTGATGACTAAAAAGGGGGGATGACCTCTGGCTGAAGATGTAGATAAACACTCCAAAACCGAACAACCGACCAGTAAAAAACTCGAAAAAGCGCGTGAAAAAGGGGCCCCTCCCCAGAGTCAGGTGCTTACCTCTAGCCTCACCTTGCTGGCCGGTATACTCACTCTTTACATGTTTGGTAGTTCCATGATGGATCGCCTGAAAAAGCACGCGATTGTAATTTTCAATTCCATGGGTAAATACGAGTTGACCAATGCGAATGTCTACTCACTATCTCTTGATCTGTTTTTACTGATAGTAATTTTGCTTGCTCCACTTGTTGTTATTATCATTTCTACGGCTTTTGCCACTAAACTCGTGCAGGACAACGGTAAAATCGAGTTTAACCTGGCCAGGTTGACGTTTGATTTTAGCAAGGTAAACCCAATGACCGGGTTTGGGCGACTCTTGAATAAAGATTCCATGGTTGAGGTAATAAAGTCTCTGCTGAAAATCCTTGTAGTGGGCTACATAGCCTATCGGGTTATGCTTGATGAAAGTCAGAATATGGCATTTTTGTCTGAAGCTGACATTGAAACAATCCTGAATTATATCGGGCATATTGCTTTTAAGATTGTAACGCACACCTGTGGAGTTCTGATTGTAATCGGAATACTTGATATGCTGTATGTAAAATGGCGTTATACGGAAAACCTGAAGATGACCAAGCAGGAGGTTAAAGATGAAAGCAAGGATTCAGAGGGCGATCCAAAGATCAAGGGCAAGATCAAGCAGTTGCAATATGAAGCGGCCAGACGCCGGATGGTCAAAATAATTCCTTTGGCTGATGTTGTTATTACAAACCCGACCCATTTTGCAATTGCCCTCAAATATGACCGGGAAAAAATGATTGCTCCGGTCGTGCTTGTCAAGGGGGTGGATGTGATGGCCCAGGCGATTAAGAAAATTGCCAAGGAAAACAATGTTGTGCTCGTTGAGAACCGTTTCCTGGCCAGAGAGTTATATGATCAGGTTGAAGAAAATGCTGCAATTCCTGAGTCCCTTTATGCTGCTGTTGCAGAAGTCCTGGCTTATGTTTTTCGATTAAAGGGTAAACTCTGACCGTAATTTTACCTCCAGTACTTCAGTCCCTCATTTTCGGCTGAAAACAGTTGCTGTTTTTAGCAGAACTCCCAATCAGATCATGAAAAAATATCAAATCTCACGATGGTTTTGTCAAACTGTTGACAGCGTTCAAGTTGTTGACAGTTTGGTGAGGCATGGCAGGAGTCTGACTGATCTCAATAATGCGAAAAAACGGGGTATTAGATATTGGGTTTTATGCATGCTGACCAGTCTTGGAGCGTGTAGGCGCGGCATAATTATTGCATGAAAATTGCGTTAAGATACTGGTAAGGGAATAGGGAATATGGCAAACGGAACGGTTGAAGCGATAGAGTTAGGCGGCCTACGCAAAAACTCGGATATTTATGTGGCTCTAGCCTTAATCGGGGTTTTGTCCTTGATGATAATTCCATTGCCCGCATTTCTGCTCGACGTGTTTCTGGCGACCAGCATTACAATTTCAATAGTTATACTGCTGGTGTGTCTCTATACAACACATCCCCTCGACTTCTCGGTTTTCCCATCAATCCTGTTGGTTACAACGCTTTTCAGGCTTGCTCTTAATATTGCAGGCACACGACTGATACTGCTGCACGGGAGTGAGGGGGTAGAGGCTGCCGGAGCTGTAATCAAGGCCTTTGGTCAGTTTGTGGTAGGTGGCAATTATGTTGTAGGTGCCGTTATTTTCCTGATTTTGGTTATTATTAATTTTGTAGTTATTACAAAAGGTGCCGGCCGGGTAGCCGAGGTTACTGCAAGATTTACACTGGATGCCATGCCAGGCAAGCAGATGGCTATTGATGCCGACCTGTCAGCCGGCATGATCACAGAAAAAGAAGCTCGGGCCAGGCGTATCAAGGTTTCCCGTGAAGCAGACTTTTATGGATCCATGGATGGTGCCAGTAAGTTTGTGCGCGGAGATGCTATTGCCGGAATTATGATCGTGCTGATAAATATTTTCGGCGGTCTTATTATCGGTGTTTTTCAACAGGGTATGGCTGTTGAAGCCGCCCTGACGAACTATACACTGCTTACAATCGGTGAAGGCCTTGTGGCTCAGGTGCCCGCCCTGATTATTTCAACGGCAGCCGGTATCATTGTTACAAGATCTGCTGACGAGAATAACTTCGGCAGCGAGATTACCGGTCAGTTCATGAATTACCCCAAGGCCTTTTACGTATCGTCAGGGGTGTTGTTTGTGTTTGCCATGATTCCGGGTCTGCCACATTTTGCTTTTCTGCTCTTGTCAGGTGTGGCTTTTCTGGTTGGTAAAATGGCCAGGGAGAAGGCTCAGGTTGTTGAAGAGATGGCTATGCCAGATACTGCTGGTGGGGAAGAAGCTTCTGACCAGGCCGCAATCAGGCCATTGGATATTCTGGAGTTGGAAGTCGGTTACGGGCTGGTGCCCATGGTGGATGCAGCCCAGGATGGGGAATTACTGGAGCGCATTCGTTCGATTCGCCGTCAGTATGCACAAAAGCTTGGTTTTGTCGTTCCGCCGATTCATATTCATGACAATCTTCAACTGAAGCCATATGAGTATAATCTGCTTATTCGCGGAGCCAAGGTCGGTGGCAGCGAATTGACCGGCCAGTACCTGGCAATGGATTCCGGTGCTGTGACAGGGGCAATCCAGGGTGTCAAGACTAAGGAACCGGTATTTGGTCTTGATTCGGTCTGGATCGGTTCGGACACAAGGGATGAAGCACAGGTGATGGGGTATACGGTTGTTGATAGCACTACAGTAGTTGCCACTCATATCAGTGAAATTGTCAAGCGTCATGCACATGAACTGGTTGGCCGGCAAGAGATGCAGCAGTTGTTGGATAACCTGTCGGTTACCGCCCCTAAAGTGGTTGATGAGCTGATTCCAAATCTGTTGAATCTTGGTACCGTTTTGCGGGTAGTTAAGGGGCTATTGAAAGAAGGCGTATCAATTCGCGACTTGCGCACAATACTGGAAACGCTTGCTGATTATGCTTCCCTGACCAAGGACCCGGATGTCCTGACTGAGTTTGTTCGACAGGGACTGGGACGCTTTATTGTTGATCAATACAAGTTGGAAGATGATACCCTTTGCCTGATTACCATGAACCGTGAAGTTGAGGATATTATCGCTGAAGCCATACAGCCTTCGGACCAGGGAAGTTATCTGGCGATTGAACCTAATACGGCTCAACTGATTATCGGAGCTATACGCAATATGGCTGACCGCTTCAGTGCCAGCGGTGCTCAGCCGGTGTTGCTGGCGTCACCTTCTATTCGCAGGCATGTCAGGAAGCTGATAGAAAGATTTGTGCCGCATATGGCTGTCTTGTCACATAATGAAATTCCGCAGAATGTCAAAATTCAGTCACTAGGGGTGGTGAGCTTAAATGTTGGTTAAAACCTTTCAATCAGCAAGTATGGCTGATGCGCTTCGCATGGTTAAAGAGGAGCTGGGCCCGGATGCCATGATTCTTTCTACTAAGAAAGATAAGGCCGGCGGAATCTTTGGATTTTTCAGCAAGCCGGTTTATCGAGTGACAGCCGCCATTGATCCGGCTCGGAAATCTGCCCCACCGGCACCGGCGTATATTCCGGATGCATACCGTGAGCCTCCTGTGAGAGAGCGTACCGCCAAGGAGGATCTGGAAAATTCCATGCTGGCGCCTCTGGCAAGAGAGCTCAAAGAGTTGCGCGAAAAGGTGGAATCCCTTTCTCGCCGTGAGGAGGCGCGCAAGGAAGATGCTCCTGAACCCTCTATGTTAGGTGTGGTAACACAAGAATCCGGCTTAAATCTCAAAAATATTCCCAGGGGAGACCTGGAAGAGATCAAAAAACTTCTGCTGAATACTTTGGCCAAGAGTCAGGATGGAGGCGTCAAGACGGTTCAGTGGCCGAATGCGGAAGAAATTGCATCTGCCAACGGGCTTTCTGCTAATGCGATCCTGCCGGAGGATTCTCCACTGGCACTGGAGTTAAGTCATAGCGGCATTTCTACTGATCTGATCCGCAAAATTCTCGATACGCTCAATACGTTACCGGTGGAGAGTGATAACCAGACGGTAAAGAGTCGGCTTGGCGAAACGTTCGCCAGGATGATCAAGTTTGCCGGAACACTTAAGCTGCGTAAAAACTCTCCAAGGATTATTGCACTGATCGGGCCGACAGGGGTTGGAAAGACAACCACTACAGCCAAGCTGGCTGCCATGTACGCGTTAAATAGAGGCAATAAGGTCGCCCTGATTACCATGGATATTTTTCGCGTTGGCGCGGTTGAGCAGCTGAAAACCTATTCACGGATTATGGGTATCCCGCTGGATGTTGCCTCAACTCCCAAAGAGCTGGAGAAGGCGGTAGAAAAACACTCCGATTGTGACTTGATTTTTATCGATACAGCAGGTCGTAGCCATAAGGATAAGGAAAAACTCGATGAAATGAAAAACTTTCTGGAAAACAAGATACCGATAGAAACGTATTTATGCCTTTCGGCAACTACAAAGGATCGCGAACTTGAGGAAATACTTAACAGATTCAGTATATTTCAAATTAGTAAAGTTGTTTTTACAAAAATTGATGAAAGTGAGAGTCTAGGCAATATGATCAACCTGTTGATGAAAGACAATCTGCAGATAGCATATTTTACTACAGGTCAGCGAGTGCCGGAGGATATCGAAGTGGCTACACCATCCAAACTGGCCGAAATGATTCTGCGGGGGGCGGCAAATGAATAATGTTGCCGGTAAAGGGGATCAGGCCGATACTCTGAGAGAAATGGCCAGAACCGCCAAAAAAAATCAGGCTGACTTGTCCGGGCAAACTGCGTCTTCAGAGCAGAAAGGGATCCGTGTCATATCGGTCACCAGCGGAAAGGGTGGCGTTGGTAAGAGTAATGTTGTCTCTAACCTTGCCATTGCTCTTTCGGTCCAAGGTAAAAAAGTTCTGGTAATTGATGCCGACTTAGGTCTTGGAAATCTGGATGTGTTGCTCGGACTTTCCCCGGTTTATAACCTTAACAATGTGTTAAACGGTGAAAAGACAATTGCCGAAATACTTGTGGACGGACCGGCCGGGATCAAGATCATTCCTGCAGGATCAGGAGTTCAGGAGTTTACCAGCCTGGGCCAGCATGAGAAACTCAAGTTGCTGGATGAACTTGATATGCTAGAGGAAAAGTTTGACATCATGATTGTCGATACTGAAGCTGGTATTTCCGAGAATGTCACCTATTTCGCAGTAGCAGCGCAGGAGATAATTGTTGTTGTTACTCCGGAACCGACATCCATCACCGATGTGTATGCGCTGATCAAACTGCTCTCAACCAAATATTCCGAGCACCATTTCAAGGTGTTGGTAAATATGGCTAAAGATAGTGAAGACGCATTGGAAGTATTCCGTAAGTTGGCTAACGTGGCCGGGCGCTTTCTTGACATCTCCCTGGATTACCTAGGTTGTGTTGTCAAGGACGAGAAGGTTGTTGAGGCGGTTAAAAGGCAGCGGGCAGTTTCTGAGTTGTTCCCAGATTCTGAGGCAGCCGCCTGTTTTGTTACTCTGGCCAAAAGAGTCATAGAAAATACACGACAGACAAGGCTGAAAGGAAATATCCAGTTTTTCTTCAGGCGCTATCTGGATCACCCGACAAACGACTGACATATTAATTTATTAAACCGGTTGAGTGAGGTTGTTTAGTGAATCGTGATGAATTGATCATAGAACATATGCCGCTGGTCAAATACCTGCTGAGCAGAATTGTTCCGCAGTTGCCGCAGCATCTGGACAAAGATGATCTGATGAGCGTAGCGGTAATTGGCCTGATTAATGCAGCTGACAGGTATGATCCAACGCGTGGTGTGATGTTTAAAACATTTGCCGAACAGCATATTCGAGGATCAATTATTGATGAGCTTAGATCCTACGATGTATTGAGTCGTTCAATGCGAGACAAATACAAGAGGCTGGAAAAACAGGTCTTAAATTTAGAACATCAGCTGGGCAGAAATCCGACCAGTGAAGAAGTAGCAAAGTCTTTGGAAATTAGTCTGGCTGATTATTATGACCTGTTGGATGACGTACATGTTTTCTCATTCATAAGTCTGGATGATAGCTGGAGTGACGCAGAAGGAAATGCACTTTGTCTGTCTGATGTGTTGGCGGAGAGCGAAGCTAAAAATCCTCAGCAACAGGTAATGATGATGCAACTGGCCGAAGCGCTTGGCCTGGCGATAGATACTTTGCCGGAAAAGGAAAGGCTGGCTGTAACGCTTTATTATACTGAAGATCTTAACCTTAAGGAGATCGGCGAGGCAGTGGGGTTGACCGAATCAAGGATTTCTCAGTTACTCAGTCAGGCAATGGTCAGGTTAAGAGGCAAGTTGAAACTGCACAAAAGCTAGAGGAGAAAACAATGAACAGCGGCATGTACTCAGCCCTGTCGGGCAGCATAACGGCGATGAAAAGGTTGGATGTAATCAGTAACAACCTGGCCAACGTAAATACTCCGGGATTTAAAAAAGATAAAATGCTGTTTGAGAGCATGCTAAATGGCAATGTAAATCCTCCGGCAGTGCCGCAGGGTAGCACTGCTGATCCGATCCTGCAGAAAGACAGCGTCTTCATTGATTACAGCGCAGGCTCTGTTACTCAGACCGGTAATACACTGGATATGGCAATAGATGGGGACGGTTTTTTTGTGGTAAATACGCCCACTGGCCCGGCTTATACCCGTCAGGGAAATTTCCGGATTTCTTCAGATGGCACATTGGTTACTTCAGACGGATATCCGGTCATGGGTGATGGTGGCCCGGTAACTATTCCAGGCGGTAGTGTTGACGTAAGCAGTAGTGGTCAGGTCACAGTTGATAGCCTCCCTTCCGGAATGCTTAATTTAGTAGACTTTCCAAAGCCTTATAAGCTTACCAAGACCGGTAGTGCGCTGTTTGTACCGACAGACCCGCAAACTAAGCCTCAGGTGGCAACTGGAAATGTGCGCCAGGGACATCTGGAAGGTTCGAATGTGGAAACCATAACAGAGATGGTTCAAATGATTGAGTCAAACCGGTATTTTGAATCATGTCAGCGAGTTATCAGAGGTTTTGACGATATGACTGCTAAAGCGGTAAACGATTTGGGTAGACTTTGAGACTGAGTAAAAACGTGGAGGCATTATGATAAGAGCACTTTGGACAGCAGCATCCGGCATGCAGGCACAACAAAAAAATATTGATGTTGTTGCCAACAACCTTGCCAACGTAAATACAACTGGTTTTAAGAGAAGCCGGGCAGACTTTCAGGATCTGGTCTACCAGAACCTTAAATCGAGTGGTGCCCCGGCTACTTCTACAACGCAAGTCCCATCGGGTATACAAATCGGTCTTGGAACGCGTCTGGCAGCGGTAACTAAAATGTTTACAGCAGGAGACTTGACTCAGACCGGTAACGAACTGGACTTGGCTATTGAAGGAGACGGGTTTTTTCAGATTCTTCAGCCAGACGGAACAATCGGTTACTCAAGAGCTGGTTCCTTTAAAAGGGACAGCACCGGAAGGGTTGTGACTTCGGAAGGAAATCCGCTCCAGCCTGAAATAGTTATACCGGCCAACGCAACCAAAATTAATATCGGCAATGATGGGACTGTATCAGTAACCCAGGCAGGGCAGTCAGCTACGACCAGCCTGGGTACCTTGCAGCTGGCTTTGTTTCCGAACCCGGCCGGTTTGTCCAGCCAGGGTAAAAATCTTTATATGACTACAGACGCCTCAGGTACAGCGACTACAGGCACACCAGGACAAAATGGGCTGGGTACAATATCACAGGGCCTGATTGAGATGAGTAACGTGAGTGTGGCAGAAGAAATGGTACAGATGATTGTTGGACAGCGTGCCTATGAGGTCAACTCCAAGGCGGTTCAGGCCGCTGACGAAATGTTGCAGACAGCAAATAACCTGCGTAGGTAGTCGGTTGATTATTAGAGGCTTTTGCTGATTGAATTTTTTAGGAGCAGGAAAAGAAGAGTCAAATGAATAAAATTATTCTGATCATAATTGCATATCTGTTGTTACCATCATTGTCAAATGCCGCTCAGCTGTCAACTCTACGTGATTCAGAGATTCGCAATGCTGTAATCATTTATGTTCAGCAAAAACAGGTAAATTTCAGTAATGAAGTCAGGCTAAAGCGTTTTACGATTGGTGGAAGCCCCTCTTTACCTGAAGGAAATCTGGATTATGAAGTAGTTGCCCCGCAACAGTGGGGTGGATGGGGAAACGCAAATATAGCCGTTTTGGCACGACAAGGTGACAGGGTCATCGGAAATATAAATGTCCGTGTAGAGGTTGAAGTTCTGGCTGACATGGTTTTTGCTGTTCGTCAGATTGATTTTGGAACCATTCTCTCGTCTTCAGATCTGGTGATTAGAAAAAATGATGTTGGTTCTGTACAGGGGCGCTATCTGGCAACTGTAGATGACGCCATTGGTAAAAAAGCCCGCTTATCGCTAAAGGCCAATGTACCAATTAAAAGTGAGCAGCTTGAAAAAAACCCCATAATTAAAAGCGGTCAAATGGTTACGATTGTAGCGGAAAACGAGCGTATGAGAGTAACTGTAACTGGAAAGGCTAAGAGTGCCGGTTCGTTCGGTGACACTATTATTGTTCAAAATCTGAATTCTCTGAAAGAAATGTCGGCGCGAATAATAAATAGTGAGACAGTTCAGATTGTGTATTAAGGATTTGCGGATGAGGTTTCAATACATGAGATATAAAATATGTATTTTAATAGCAATAAGTATGCTGTTTGGTGGCTGCGTAGTTCAAAAGGCAGAGGTTAAGACCACTCCGTTTGACCAGCAGCTCGTCAGACCGCAGGCAGATTACTCTACGGGTTCGATTTGGCAGGCCTCGTCAGTCAGTCTGACAGAAAATGCCAAGGCACGTCGTAAGGGAGATATTCTGACAATAGTTATCACAGAAGTAGCTAGCGCTTCCAAGGCTGCTAAAACAGATACATCCCGCAGCTCTTCTGTAAATGCAGGCATACCGAATTTTATGGGTTTGGAAAAGGCTGGAATTATTTCCAATAATCTTGGCGATCTGAGCAAGTTGATCAACGCTTCAGTTGATTCAAAGTTTGGTGGATCCGGCTCCACATCCAGGCAGGAAACATTAAACGCTACCATCTCAGCCAAAGTTATCGATGTCCTACCCAATGGTAACCTGCTGATTGAAGGGCGTCGCAATGTCAAAGTTAACAACGAGGATCAGATTATTGTAATTGAAGGGACTGTACGCCCGACTGATATTGACCAGACCAACTCGGTCAACTCTATTTACGTAGCCGATGCAAAAATCAACTATTCCGGCAAGGGTATTATTTCGGACCGCCAAAGCCCTGGGTGGCTGATGAATCTGGTTGATAAACTCTGGCCTTTCTAGCTGAAAAGGTAATTAACATGAAAAAAATAATCTTACTGATGTGCATTTTCACAATGATGACTGCAAGTGTCGCCCATGCGGTCCGGATAAAAGACCTGGCATCATTTGAAGGTGTACGTGAAAACCAGTTGGTTGGTTATGGAATCGTTGTTGGCCTTAACAACATCGGTGATAGTGACCAGGCTCGTGTGCATCTGCAATCTGTTGCGACCATGCTGGAAAGAATGGGAATAACGGTCAATGCTAATCTTATAAAGCTTAAGAACGTAGCAGCTGTTATGGTTACAGCTACTTTACCGCCATTTGCCAAGCAGGGAAACCGTCTGGATGTACTGGTTTCGTCAATGGGAGATGCCAAGAGTATTGCCGGTGGAACTCTGATCATGTCGCCGCTTAGAGGTGCTGACAACCAGGTTTATGCAGTTGCCCAAGGATCTGTGCTGACAAATTCATTTGCTTTCGGTGGACAGTCGGCTAGCGCTCAGAAAAATCACCCCACAGCCGGTAGAATCCCCGGTGGTGCATTGGTAGAGCGGGAATTGCCCAATACGCTTTTAGGCAAGTCTCAACTACGATTGAATTTAGGTGTTTCTGATTTCACAACAGCCGCCAGAATTGCAACAGCAGTTAATGATAAGTTTGGTGCCGGTGTTGCCAACGCAGCAGACCCTGGTTCTGTTGGAATTAAGATTCCTGATACTTACCACTCAAGAATGATTGATTTCATTTCTACTTTGGAAACTCTGGATGTGAGACCGGACGTACTGGCAAAAGTCGTTTTGAACGAACGCACCGGGACTATTGTCATGGGTGAACAGGTACGTATTTCAACCGTGGCCGTTTCACACGGTAACTTGTCGCTGGTGATCAAAGAAACACCACAAGTGTCACAGCCATCCGCATTTAGCAAGACAGGAACTACTACGGTTGTACCGAGGACGGACCTTAAGATTGATGAAGAACAGCGAAGACTGATGGTTTTATCTGAAGGAGCGACAATTGGTGAGGTTGTCAGGGCGCTGAATACTTTGGGTGTTACACCACGAGATCTGATCGGAATACTGCAGTCAATCAAGGCCGCAGGTGCTTTGCAGGCAGAGTTGACCATAATATAGTTGAAAACTCATGAAGAGCCAGGTTAGGGCGATAAGAGTAATAGGAATGGAAAATAAAATTTCACAAAATCTGCCTGTAATATCGGATGTGAATGCTGAAAAAGCTCGTCTGCTTCAGAAACAGGGTGCCAGCATAAACGGGCTTAGCGATAAACAGCGACAGCAGGCTAAAAAAGTTTCTCAAGATTTTGAAGGCTTATTCATCGGCATGATGATGAAAACGATGCGTGAAACCGTTGCCAAAGACAAAGTGACCGGTGGTGGGCACGGTGAAGAGGTTTACCGCTCAATGCTGGATGAACAGTATGTTGCTGCTACTGTCAAACGGGGTGGTTTTGGGCTGGCTAAACAGATAGAAAAAGATATCATCCGGCAGGAAAGTAAAAAGCTCAGTAAAATTGTCGATCGAAAAGAGTAGGTTAAGACTAGGTCTTGGAGCAGAATATGGAAATAAAAAAATTGGCTGAAGCGCTTGTAATACAGTCTAAATATTTTAAACAGCTTGTCATCTGTCTGGAGCGTGAAACCGGTGAGCTTTCCAATGTGAATCTGGAAGCGATGGCAGAACTGAATAAAGAGAAGGAAGACATCGCATCCAGGATTGAATCACATACAGAGCCGCTAAAAAAAGCTTTGATTGATGTTATACAGCGTGAAGGGCTTGATCATGAGATAACACTGGGTGACTTGGCGGTAATTTTGAAAAAGAAAGGCAATCTGGAGATAACAAGATTATATAGTGAATTAAAGCAACTTGCTGATAGAAACCGTCAGTTGCTGGTTCTTAACAAGGAAATTGCCGAGAGGTTTGCTGAGTCTGTTGGGTCAACAATTGAGATTTTAACACGTGTAGTAAATCAATCAAATTTTTACGGTTCATCTGGTGGATATCAGCAACGTACGACAGGTTCCGTCCTGATAAACAGGGAGGCTTGAAATGGGGCTTAGCACCGCTTTAGAAATCGGAAAAACCGGGCTTAATATTTACCGCGTTGCTACCGAGGTGACCAGTCAAAATATTGCCAACGTAAATACCCCAGGTTATTCAAGGCAGAGAATAATTATGGAGTCAGCTCCGCCAACCACCTCTAACGGTTTTCCGCTTGGCAGTGGAGTGCGCATTGCGACTGTTGAACGTTATTACGACGGATTGATCCAGAAACAGCTGGTTAATGCCCAGACCACCCAAGGGTTTGATACTACAAAGTCTACAGTACTGCAGCAGATTGAACCGACATTTAATGAAATTGCTAATGATGGTTTGGGGACTGCGATTGCCGACTTTTTTGGTGCCTGGCAGGACCTCAGTCTGAATCCAACCGGTTCGACCGAACGACAGACAGTCCTTACCCGTTCACAATTGTTGGTGGATAACTTCCATTCAGTGGATAAATCCCTAACAGACGCGATTTCAACACAGGATCAGTCGTTGGTTCCGTTGACTAATGGCATGAATGCCACATTGCAGAGCATTGCCAAACTGAACGGGCAGATCAGGTATACGGAACAAGTCAGCGGGAACGCCAATGAAATGCGGGATCAGCGAGACCAGTTGGTCAGGGACCTTTCCAAACAGACCAGCATATCGTTTACTGAAAACAACGATTGAACAACTGATGTTGTTTTTAAGGACACTGGTGCAGCACTGGTTACCGGTTCACAATTTGGATCATTCTCCTTGACTCCAGTTGCTGGAAAATACGCTGTTAACCTCACTCCGGTTGGAGGTGTCGCCGCAGTGGTAACGCCATTGACAGGCTCTCTTGGCGCAACAATTAATCTGCGTGATACCATTATTCCCGGATACCAGGCCAGTGTCAACGCACTTGCTTCGACAATAGCTTCCACTGTTAATACGCAGCATCAATTGGGATTCGATTTGAATGGAGCCGTTGGTATTGCCATCTTCACGCCAGCAGTAGCCAGTGCTGCAACAATTTCCATCAATCCTTTATTGACAAGTACAACTCAGATTGCGGCATCTGGCAGTGCTACATTGAAAGGTGATAACAGTAATGCGCTCAAATTGGCCCAGTTGAAGGGCACAAATACAATGTCCGGTGCTACAACTACATTCAATAGCTATTTCAACAGCCTGGTCAGCAAGATCGGTCTGGATGTTGAGTCGAGCAAGAATACTGTTTCACAGGACGTGGCCTTTATCAAGCAGTTGAGTGCCTTGCGTGAATCAAGCTCGGGTGTTTCTTTGGATGAAGAGCTTGCCAATCTTATAAAATATCAACGTTCCTATCAGGCTTCCGCCAAGCTAATCAGCACAGCGTCAGACATGATGGATATTGCACTGAATATGGTTCGTTAGGAGCATAATATGCGAGTTACTGCAAATACGACGTCTGAAAACTCACTCTTCTATATCCAGCAGGGAAGAGCCCGGTTGGACAAGCTTCAGGAGTTGATCTCATCCGGGCAGAATGTCAATCGACCGAGTGATGATCCGATTGCATCAAATCTAATTTTGGGGATTGCAGACAAGATCAAGACCGGCGATCAGTATAAAAGCAATATTGACAAGACCCAGATTCTGTTTCAGGTAACCGGTACAGCCCTTCAGGGCATGTCAGATACGCTTAAGCTGGCCAAGGACCTAGCCAGTTCTCTTGTTAACGGCACATCCGACCTTAATACTCGTACTAACGCAATAACTCAGTTGCAGGCACTCAAACAGCAGATGCTGGATATGGGCAATATGCAGTTTAATGACAGCTATATTTTTGGCGGCGCAAATAACACGACACCTCCCTTTAGTGCGACAGCTCCCTATTATCAAAATCCGGGTCCCGGTGATGAAACAGCTCTTAAAGTTGAAATTGGTAATGCAACTACCCAGCAGACAAACATCCCGGGGAACCAAATTTTGACTGCTAATACTGCAACTTCACAGCCATATGGTACTACCAACATTCTGCAAACTCTGGATAATCTGATAGCCGATGTGGGTAGTAATAACGTTGCCGGTATCGTGACAGGTGCTACAGTGCTTGTTGCCGGGGCCAAACAGCTGCAGAATGCTCAGAATGATATAATTACACGTATAACAAGACTTGACAGTGCAGCAAAAATGAACGTAAACAACAAAAACACTTTCCTTACTATTCTTGGTAATACACAGAACGTTGATTATGCTAAGCTTGGTGTTGAGCTAACTCAGCAGCAGACTGCATTCAATGCTTCTTTATCTGCCACTGCGAAAATCACTCAACTTTCACTTCTTGATTTCCTGTGACAGAAACAGCACCATTTGATTTAAAGGCGAGGGAGCGTATTCCTCGCCTTTTTTCATATTTGGGTCTAAATGCGTTGACCTTAAGTAACTTACGGACTTATAAGAAGGCATGTGGCAAAATTTCTTCGGTATATTTTCTCCCAGCAGCAAGCCGGTATCAATAAGACGTGATGTCATGCGCCTATCAATACCAGTCTTGTTGTCGTCACTTTTTCAGCGACTTGTCTCCATAGTTGATGTTTTAATGACAGGTGGCCTCGGTGCATCAGCCATAGCAGCAACCGGACTGGGCCAGTTGCTGATGTTTGTTGCCATGACTGTTTTCTGGGGGTTGTCGACCGGCACAACTGTAGTAATTGCGCATCTGTGGGGAGCAGGCAGTCAAATGGAGGCATCCCGGGCTGCTTATGTTTCCTGTCTGTCCTGCGTACTGCTTACAGCGCTCTGTTCTCTGGCAGGATTTCTGTGGGGTAGTGATCTGACAAGGCTGATGGGTGCAAGTGCAGAGGTGCAGACACTTGCTTCGGAATATATTAAGCTGGTATTCCTCTGGATGATCTGGACAACGGGGTTGAATGTTCTTTCGGCAATAATGCATGGAATTGGAGATACACGAACGCCTATGAAGGCGATTATACTGGTTAATATCCTTCACGTAATTATTGCGTGGCCATTGATTTACGGCAAATTGGGCTTGCCAATGCTGGGAGTCAAGGGTGCGGCAATTGCTATTAACACATCTGAATTTATCGGCTGCAGCTATCTGCTGTTTCAAGCTTTTAGAAAAAAATATATAACAATCGGAAGTCCTGATTTTGATCTGTTTAACCGGATATGGAAAATCGGGTGGCCGGTTGCATTGGAGCGCATGGCACACCAGAGTGGGCAGCTGATCTATTCAAGTTTTATTATAGGATATGGTACCACAGCCTATGCTGCGCATCAGATCGGACTTTCTATCGAATCGCTTTCATTTATGCCTGGTGCAGGTATGGGTACCGCCGCAGCGACATTGATGGGGCAGGCTCTGGGTGCAAAAAAACTCAGGCGTGCTCATCTTAGTCATGTAGAGGCGTTACGTCTTGCTGTGATTGTTATGGCAACTATGGGACTTGTGTTTTTGGTTGTGCCGCAATATTTGATCGGTATGTTTACCGAGGATCATCAGGTTATTAAACTTGGAAGTGTCTTTCTGAGGCTTGTTGCCTTTGCTCAGGTTCCACTGGCAATATCATTTGTATACGCAGGTAGCTTGAGGGGAACAGGAGATACTTTTTATGTATTTATTGT
>Ga0105044_10006772_pt1 | contig 15770 bp, 15 predicted proteins | sample MAT01_FD_78092 | JGI IMG/M metagenome (GOLD analysis project Ga0105044, IMG submission 78092) | Freshwater microbial communities from Lake Fryxell liftoff mats and glacier meltwater in Antarctica - MAT-01 | ecosystem: Environmental > Aquatic > Freshwater > Ice > Liftoff microbial mat | place... | reverse complement strand
GCCGCGCCAGGTCCGCGGAATGCCGCGTCGACCCCGGTCAGCTCACCCCTGCCGCCGCCGGGCGCCGTGGTGGCGCCACCCCTGTCGTCGCGAACCGCTAAGGGCCCGCGAACCGCTTAGTTAGGGGCGAACCACGACGCCGTTGGCCGAGCGGACGTCGTCGGGCGCGGCCTTCACCGAGGCGAAGCAACGGTTGGCGTTGCAGCCCTTGAGCGTGAACGACCCGTTCTTGATGCCGCTGACCGAGCCCTTCATGCCGTCGCCGAGACCGTCGCTGGTGCCGCCGCCGATGACGAGCTTGCTGCCGTCACCCTCGGGCTGGACATCGGTGATGTCGGCGAACATCGCCTGCTTGCCGCTGGGCGGCGCGTCGGGCGGCGGCTTGGGCGGACGCGGGCCCGGCGGACGCGGCTTGCCCGGCGGCGGCCTCACGGCCGGGGTGTCGTCGAGCGGTGGCACCACCGCCAGCTCGTCGACGTACGCGACCTGGTTGGGGAAGTCGGACTTCCAGGCCAGCGTGCCGCGCGCGAACTTGAGCTTCAGCTCGAAGTCGGCGGAGTCGAGGCGACCCTGCAGGTAGACGTGGATGAGGTACGTGCCCTCGGGCAGATCGGGCAGCACGCGCTGCTTCTTCTGCTCGTTGACGTCCTCGGACTCCTCGTCGGCGCGCACGATGACGTGGTAGTTGGGATCGAGCACCTCCATCGCGACGTCCAGGTCGGCGTCGCCGGCGGGGACGGTCTCGAGGTCGAGGGTCAGCTCGCCGGGGCCCGGCAAGGTCAGCGCGAACCACTTCGCGCGCTTGAACTGTCCGTAGTCGAGGTCGCTCTCGACCTTGGCGGTCAGCTCGTCGTCGAGCTCGATGACCTTGGGCTTGGTCCAGGGCGTGGGCTTTTTGCCCTTGTAGCCCGAGTGCTGCGGCACCTGACGGCCGGCACAGCCGACCGTGCCGACGATCAGCGCGAGCGCGAGTAACGAGGTCCGTAGCATGGAGGTGAGAATATCACCCAAGCCCGGCTACTTCACGCGGGGAAGGTCACCGACCGCGCGGGCCAGCGCCACCAGGCCCAGATAGTAGTCGTCGCGGGCCAGCGCCGACTGTAAGGGGGCCCGGGCCACGTCGGTCTCGGCGTCGAGCACGTCGGTCGTGGTGGCCGCGGCGGCGTCGAACTTCACGCGCTGTAGACGGAACGCCTCCTCGGCCGACTCGAGTTGGACCTGGGCCGACGCGAGGTTGTCGAAGCCGGCCTTGGCCTCCAGCCAGCGCCGACGCACGTCGAAGCGGACCTGGTCCTGGGTCGCCGACGCGGTGAGCTGGGCCCGGGCCCGGGTGTGCTCGGCGTCGCGCGCCGACGCGCGGATGCCGCCCCAGTCCCACACGTTCCACGACACGGTCAGCGCGACCCACTCCTCGTCGGTGGGCTGGAACGGCTCGGCGCCGGTGGTGTGCTGGTAGACCGCGACCGCGCGGAGGTCGGGCAGGTACTCGGCCAGCCCGACTGCGCGATCGCGACCTCGCTGGTGGTGTCGGCGCGCACGCTGGCCTGATCGGCGGCGGCCTTGGCCGATCGCAGCCGCAGCACATCGACGTTGGTGAGCGTGTCGGCCAGCCGCAGCTTCTGCGCGCGATCGAGCGAGCCGGCGATATCGACGACCGACTGGTGCGCGACGTCCGCGGTGGCGCGAGCCTCGAGCACGCGCACGAAGGCCTCGGCGGTGGCGTAGGCGGCGGCGAGGCGCGACCGATCGTAGTCGGCGCGGGCGGCGGCGGCGTCGTGCTGGGCGGCGCCGAGCAGCTGCGACAACGTCACCAGCCCAGTGAGTGGCTGGGCCAGGCGCACCTGCGCGAACGTGGTCACCCGATCGTGCAGCGTGAACGGCTGCCCGGCGAAGTCGACCTGGTAGGGCTAGGTGTAGAGGTTGCCAGTGGCCTCGACGCGCAGCACGGGCAGTCGCTTGGCGCGCACGCTGGCCGCCTTGTTGTCGGCGCGGTCGATGGCGGTGCGGGCCAGCGCGAGGTCGGGGCTCTCGGTCAGGGTCAGCGCGATGGCGTCGCGAAACGACACCGGGCGCGGCTCGGCCGACGCGACCGTCGCGCCGGCGAGGGACGCGAGCACGATCGTGGTGAGGAGCGGCTTCATTGGAAGTGCACCGTGACCTCGGCCGACAAGCCGGCCTGGAGCTCCGCGACGTTCTGGCCGGTCGCCCACACGATCTTCACCGGCACCCGCGGCACGACCTTCACGAAGTTTCCGGTCGCGTTGTCGGGCGGCATCATCGAGAACCGCGCCCCGGTGCCGGCCGCCACGCTGTCGACGACGCCGCGGTAGGTGCCGGCAGCGTCGATCTCGACCTCGACCCGGTCGCCCTTGCGGATGCGCGCGATCTGGGTCTCTTTGAAATTGGCAATGACGTAGGTCGCGCGCGGCACGACCATCGCGATCGTGACCCCGGGCTGCACCATCTGGCCGGCGTGGACCGCCAGGCGCGACCCGTAGCCGTCGACCGGCGCCTTGATCTCGGTGTAGCCGAGCGACAAGGTCGCGAGCTCGACCGCGGCCTGGGCCGACGCGACGTGGGCGTGGGCCAGCTTGGCGGTGGCGGTCGCCGCCGCGATCTGCTGATCGATCGGCGCGCTCTGGGCGACCCGGCCTTGGGCCTCGGCGACTCGGGTCTGCGACAGCTGCTGCTGATCGCGCGACGCGGCGAGGTTGGCGCGGGCGAGGTCGACCGCGGCGGCGGCGCTGTCTCGCACCGACTGCGCGGTCTCGAGGGACTGGCCGGTGACCGCGCCCTGATCGTGGAGCGTCTTGGCGCGCTTGAGGTCGCTGTCGGCCTTGGCCAGCTCATTGTTGGCGCGGGTCACGGTGGCGGTCGCGGCCTGGACCTGCGACGCCGCCGCGCGCACCGAGGCGCTGGTGCCCTGGAGTTGGGCCCGCGCGGTCGACAGCCCGCCGGTCGAGGTCGACCGCACGATCTCGACCTGGGCGTCGGCGACCTCGGCCTGCGCTTGGGCCGCCAGCAGGTCGGCGTTGGCGGCGGCCAGCTTGGCCTGGTAGTCGGCCTGGTCGACCAAGGCGATCGTCTGGCCGGCCTTGACCTCCGCGTTGTCGGAGACCTTCATCTCGATCACCACGCCCGACACGCGCGCGCTGACCGGCACCACGTCGGCCTCGATCTGGGCGTCGTCGGTCGACACCTGGTTGCGGGTGAGGTGGCCGTGGATGAAATAGACGGCGACGACCACGCCGGCGAGCAGGGCGAGGACGATGTACGCGCGCGTGGCCTTGCTCTTGCGCGGCGCGATGGTGGTGGCGGGAGGCTGTTCGTGTGTGGTGGTCATGGTCACTCCGCGGAGAGCTCGACGTGCACCTTTGCGCCGGTGCGCTGGACGCGCAGGAAGAAGAGGATCGGGATGACGAGCAGGAACAGGGCGCCCTGGAACAGGAAGATGCGGTCGCCCAGCACCGGGCCGATCGCGGGACCGACCATGATCACCATCGAGAAGATCGCCATCGCCATGCCCTGCTCCGACGGCGGGAAGGTCTGGCGCAAGATCGCCTGTTGGGTCGGTTGCAGCGCGCCGCCGCCGAAGCCTTGGAGGACGCGAAAGAAGATGAGCGCGGGCAGCGAACGCGCGGTGCCGCACAAGGCCGACGCCGCGACGAACGTGACCATCGAGATCAGGTAGACCCGCTTCTGGCCGAAGAACCCGCCGAGGAAGCCGGTGAGCGGCATCACCAGCACGCACCATCGCGATCATGCAGCCGGTCGAGATCCAGGTGATCTCCTGGATGCTGGCGCCGAGCTCGCCGCGGATGTTGGGCAGCGCGACGTTCACGATCGACGAGTCGATGGTCGCGATCAGCGAGCCGAACGCGATCGACAGCGTGACCAGCCACTTGTTGACCGGCACCGGCGGCGACGAGGCGATGGCGCTCACGACTTGCCGATCCCGCGCAGCCAGAGGTCGACGATGAGCTCGGCGTCGCCGGTCATCGGCTGGTTCTCGGCGACCCGCCACAGCGCCAGCGCCTTGGTCGCGCCGTGCAGCATGCGGGCGTAGGCTGGCGCGCGCGCCGCCGGGAACAGCTTCTTGGCCGCGCCCTCGCGCATGAGCTGCTCGAAGATGGTGTTGACCTGGGTCATCATGGTCGGCCCGCGGGGCCGGGTCTGGATCTGCATCTCCTCGGCGGCCAGGGCCAGCCGCAAGAAGGTGCGCTCGGCGTCGAAGATCGCGAACAGCTCGCCCATGAAGGCGCGCAGCCGAGGCTCGAAGGCCAGCTTGGCGCTGGCCTCGGCGGCGGCGGTGATGCGCGGCATGAAGTCGGCGCGCCGGGCCGCGAACAGCGCGAAGATGATGCCGTCGCGGTCGGGGAAGTAGTTGTAGAGCGTGCCCACCGCCACGCCGGCCTCCGCGGCGATGGCGGCGATCGTCAGGTTGTCGAAGCCCTGGTCGAGGGCGACGGTCTCGGCGGCGGCGAGGATCGCGTCGGCGACCGCCTCGCGGGCCTTTTCGCGAACCGTCGTTCGTCGCGATGAACCTGCGCTCATTTGCGTGAACGTATACTCACCGAGCCGCAAAGCGTCAACCTGCGACGGCTTGTCAGCGGGGAGCCGGCTGGGTACGGTCCGCGCGCCCGATGCTGATTCAGTTGTTGCGGAAGTTTCTTCGACCGTATGCGCGGTTCTTGTGGGCCGTCGTGGGGTTGCAGCTGGTGGCCACCACCGCGACCTTGCTCCTGCCCGCGCTCAACGCCGACATCATCGACCGCGGGGTCACGCTCGGGGACACCGGGTACATCCTGCGCACCGGCGGGTTGATGCTGATCATCTCGGCGGTGCAGGTGACGACCTCGATCGCCGCCGTGTACTTCGGCGCGCGCGCCGCCATGAGCTACGGCCGCGATCTGCGGGCCGCGATCTTCCACAAGGTCGGCGAGCTGTCGGCGCGCGAGGTCGACCGCTTCGGGGCGCCGTCGCTCATCACCCGCACCACCAACGACGTGCAGCAGGTGCAGATGCTGGTGCTCATGGGCGCGACCTTGCTCGTGACCGCCCCGATCATGTGCATCGGTGGTGTCGTCATGGCGCTGCGCGAGGACCTGGCGCTGTCGCGGCTGCTGATCGTCGCCATCCCGGCGCTGGTCGGCGGCGTCGGCGTGATCATCGCGCGCATGGTGCCGGTGTTCCGCCGGATGCAGCCGCGCATCGACGCGGTCAACCGGGTCCTGCGCGAGCAGATCACCGGCGTCCGGGTGGTGCGCGCGTTCGTGCGCGAGCGAGCCGAGGCCGCGCGCTTCGACGACGCCAACGGCGAGCTCACCGCCACCGCGCTGCGGGTGGGGCGGCTCCAGGCCTTGATGTTCCCGACGGTGATGCTGGTCTTCCACGTCACGAGCCTCGCGGTCCTGTGGTTGGGCGCCCACCGCGCCGCCGAGGGCGGGATCGAGATCGGCGCGCTCCTGGCGTTCCTCAGCTACCTCATGCAGGTCCTGGTCGCCGTCATGCTGGTGACGTTCATGGCCGTCATGATCCCGCGCGCCGCGGTGTGCGCCGAGCGCATCACCGAGGTGCTGACCACCGTGTCGTCGGTCGTGCCGCCGGTCGCGCCCGAGGTCCCGCGCGGCCCGCGCGGCCTGCTCACCATGCGAGACGTCGAGTACCGCTATCCCGGGGCCGAGCTGCCGGTGCTGACGCAGCTGTCCTTCGAGGCGCGGGCCGGCCAGATCACCGCGATCATCGGCAGCACCGGCGCTGGCAAGACGACGCTGCTGCAGCTGGTGCCGCGCCTCATCGACGTCACGGCTGGCGCGGTCAGCCTCGAGAGCACCGACGTGCGTCGGATCGAGCTCGACGCGCTGTGGGCCAAGATCGGCTACGTGCCGCAGCGGCCCTACCTGTTCTCGGGCACGGTCGCCAGCAACCTGCGCTACGGCAACCCGGCCGCCACCGACGCCGAGCTGTGGGCCGCGCTGACCGCCGCCCAGGCCCGCGACTTCGTCGAGGCCATGCCCGAGCGGCTCGACGCGCCGATCGCCCAGGGCGGCACCAACGTCTCGGGCGGCCAGCGCCAGCGGCTGTCGATCGCGCGCGCTCTCTTGCGCCGGCCCGCGATCTACCTGTTCGACGACTCGTTCTCGGCGCTCGATCTGGCAACCGAGGCCCGCCTGCGCGCCGCGCTGCGCCCGCTCACCGCCGAGGCCACCGTGGTGCTGGTGGCCCAGCGCATCGCCAGCATCGTCGACGCCGACCAGATCCTGGTGCTCGACAGCGGCACCATCGTCGGGCGCGGCACCCACGACGAGCTGCTCGCGACCTGCCCCACCTACGTCGAGATCGTCACGTCGCAGCGCGACGCCGAGGCCGCATGAGCGACAAGCCGGCGGCCCCGGCCCAGCGCGACGGGGGCTTTTCCATGAGCCGCCCCGGCGCGCTCGGCTCGGCCCCGCCGCAGAAGGCCAAGCACTTCAAGAGCTCGGCGCGGCGCCTGATCGGTCGGCTCGCGCCCAACCGCCTCGCCCTGGTCGCGGTGTTCGCGCTCGCGCTGGTGAGCGTCGGGATCACGGTCAGCGGCCCCAAGGTCCTCGCCCGCGGCACCAACCTGATCTTCGAGGGCATCATCGGCGCGCGCCTGCCGGCCGGCCTCAGCAAGGCCGAGGCGATCGCCCAGCTGCGGGCCCGTGGCCACGGCACCACCGCCGACATGATCGGCGCCATGGACGTCGTGCCCGGCCGCGGCATCGACTTCGACGCCCTGGCCGGCGTGCTGGTGCTCATGCTCGTGCTGTACGCGTTCGCCTCGGTGTTCTCGTGGCTGCAGGGCTACCTGATCAACACGATCGTGCAGCGCACGGTGCGCCGCCTGCGCTGGGAGGCCCAGGACAAGCTGAGCCGCCTGCCGCTGGCGTACTTCGACAAGACGCCGCACGGCGAGGTGCTCAGTCGCGTCACCAATGACATCGACAACGTCGCGCAGAGCCTGCAACAGACGCTCGCCCAGATAATGACATCGATCCTGATGGTCATTGGCGTGCTGGTGATGCTGGTCGTGATCTCGCCGCTCCTGGCGGTGATCGCGCTCGTCACCGTGCCGCTGTCGGTGGGGCTCACCGCGCAGATCGCGCGTCGGGCCCAGCAGCGCTTCGCCGCCCAGTGGAAGCACGTCGGCGCGCTCAACGGCCAGATCGAGGAGGCCTTCACCGGCCACGCGCTGGTGAAGGTCATGGGCCGCCAACGCGAGATCGAGGCCCGCTTCGCCCGCAAGAATGACGAGCTCTATCAGGCCAGCTTTCGCGCCCAGTTCATCTCGAGCATGATCATGCCGGCGATCCTGTTCATCGGAAATCTCAACTACGTCGCGATCGCCGTGATCGGCGGGCTGCGGGTGGCCTCGGGCGCGATGAAGATCGGCGGCGTCCAGGCCTTCATCCAGTACGCGCGGTTGTTCTCGCAGCAGCTCAGCCAGCTGGCGTCGATGGCCAACGTGCTGCAGTCGGGCGTGGCCTCGGCCGAGCGCGTGTTCGAGCTGCTCGACGCCACCGACCAGCCACCCGACGCCGCGGCGCCGGTCCACCTGGCCAAGGTCCGCGGCGAGGTCCGCTTCGAGCACGTCGGGTTCCGCTACCAGCCTGATCAGCCGCTCATCGACGACCTGTCGCTGGTGGCGGCGCCGGGCCAGACCATCGCGATCGTCGGGCCTACCGGCGCCGGCAAGACCACGCTCGTGAACCTCATCATGCGGTTTTACGAGCTCGACTCGGGCCGGATTCTCCTCGACGGCGTCGACATCGCCACGCTCACGCGCGACGAGCTGCGCGGCTGCATCGGCATGGTGCTGCAAGACACCTGGCTCTTTGGCGGCACCATCCGCGACAACCTCCGCTACGGCAACCCCGACGCCAACGAGGACGACCTGCTGGCCGCGGCCAAGGCCACGTACGTCGACCGCTTCGTGCGCGCGCTCCCGGCCGGCTACGACACCGTGATCGACGAGGAGGCCGCCAACGTCAGCTCGGGCGAGAAGCAGCTCATCACGATCGCGCGCGCCTTCCTCGCCGACCCCGCGATCCTGATCCTCGACGAGGCGACCTCGTCGGTCGATACCCGCACCGAGGTGCTGGTCCAGCACGCGATGGCCGCGCTCCGGGCCGGGCGCACCAGCTTCGTCATCGCCCACCGGCTGTCGACCATCCGCGACGCCGATCTGATCCTGGTCATGGACGGCGGGCGCATCGTCGAGCAGGGCACCCACCGCGAGTTGCTGGCCGCGGGCGGCGCCTACGCCGCGCTGCACCAGGCCCAGTTCGCGGCCTGACCGGTTTCGAGCTGACTGCGACGACGACACTGGCTGCTTCAGTGACCGGCGAGTCGAGCTGCGCGCGGACGTAAGCGCTCGATTTAACTGGGACTCGTGGTGGTACAGGCCGTGCTTCAGCGGCCGTGATGATCGCTCGTTTGCTTCGCACCACGGTCCTCGTCGCCGTCCTCGGGACCCTCGCCACCAGCTGCGCCGACCAAGACGACGGCGACGAGTTCGCGGTCGAAAACACCTCCGAGCTCGCCGACACCAAGGCCGATCTCGGCGGCACGTACACCTATTACAAGGTCAGCCCCGACCCGCGCCGCTGCGCCGCGCCGCGATGCGGCGGCTTCTGGGTCGAGCGCGTGAACCGCACGACGACCAAGTGCGGCGACGGCACGTTCGCCGAGCGCTGCTACGTGGCGGAGATCAAGTGGTCGCAGCTCGGGCTCGCCGACGCGACGCGCGACCAGATCCTCGCGACCATGTTCGAGCGCTCGGTCGTGATGCGCGCGACCGTGGGCCAAAAGAGCTTCGGCGCGGCGATCGGCAAGCTGGGCGAGCTGCGCCCGACCGAGGCTTGGCTGGGCCAGGGCCCCAACCCGCCGTCGGGCCCGTTCGTGAAGGTCGAGGAGACCGGCGTGCGCTGCTTCGCGGCGCCCTGCCCGTCGTTCCGCGAGAAGAAGCTCAACGACTCGGCGACCGCCACGCTCGCCGAGCTGGGCTGGGACCACGCCGGCGCCACCGACGAGCAGATCGGCAACGCGATCACCGAGCTGTTCGTGCGCGACCTCATCATCGCCGGTGATCGCTACACGGTGCGGGGCCCGGCCGGCACCGGCAAGGCCCGCACGGTCACGCAGTTCTACACGCGCGCGCGCGACAAGCGGGCGTGCTTCGTCGGCGGCTGTAGCAGCCAGGTGTGCAGTGACCGCCCCGGCGTCATCACGACCTGCGAGTACCGCCCCGAGTTTGCCTGCTACGCCGACGCCACCTGCGAAGAGCAGGTCGAGGGCGAGTGTGGCTGGACCCCGACGGCGGCGCTCGACGCCTGCCTGGCCAACCCGCCGCTCTGACCCGCACCGAGTCGACTCAGCGACGGTCAGCTCGAACTGACCCGAGCCGACCCGCACGTCGGGCGCTCACGCCCTGCGCAAACTCCCGTCCGCCGCTCGAGCGCAGCGGCGCCGCTGGTTTGGGGTGCCGCAGGGCCGGCACGGCCTTCGCAACGCGACGCCCCATGACGACCATCCGCGTGCTCATCGCCGGTGCGCTGCTCGCGAGCGCGGCGTGCTCCACCCAGCCCGACGCGACGGCGCCCGCGACCGGCTCCGGCGCGGTCGAGGTCGTCACCACCGTACCGGTCGCGCCAACGCCGGTCGCGCCAGCGCCGGTCGCGGTGACCGCGGCGCCGATCGACCCTGGGGTCGCGCTTGGTGCTGATGCCGGGTCGCAGCAGCAGCCGACCCCGGTCGAGCCGACACCTACGCCCCCGGTACCGGCTGCGCCGAGTCCGACCAACGTGGTGGCCGCGCCGATGCCGAGCGTGATCGCCGGCGACCGGCCCAGCGTCATCGCCGCGCCCGTCGTGCTCACCACGCCGCCGGTGCCCGCCGGTGCCGGCAGCGGCAGCGCGCCGATCGGCAACGGCAGCCCGGGCGCGCTGGGCAACGGCGTGGTCGGCACCGTCGGCAAGGGCACCGCGACCGGCGCGGCCGGCACCGGAACCCGCACCGCGCCCGGCACTGGCTCGGTGACCGCGCCCGGCAACGGCTCGACGACTGGCACCGTCGGCAACCGCTCGACGACTGGCACCGTCGGCAACGGCTCGACGACTGGCACCGTCGGCAATGGCGCGGTGACTGGCACCGTCGGCAACGGCTCGGTGACAGCGCCCGGCAATGGCACCACGACCGGCAGCCCCGGTAACGGCACCACCTCGCGGTTCTCGGCGGGCGTGCCCTTCGCCGCCGACGCTGGCGTGTTGCTCCCTCGAGACGCCGGGGTCGGGGCGCTCGACGCTGGCGTCGCAGCGGACGCGGCCGGCCAGCCCCTCTTGTCGGCGCGCTAGCACGACTGCGTCACCCACCTCGGGGGCTGCGGCGCGGCGGCGCGGGCGCCTCGGGCCCTTACCGCCCTGATCCACGAAGGCTAACGGCCGCCGCGCCGGTTGGGCGAGGCCGCCAGCGAGCGCGGGGGCAATCCGGTGTGCTGGGTGAGCGCGGTGCCGGGTCCCGGCGCCGCCGACGCGGACGGCCCACCGCCCCGGCGCCCCGACGGGCGACGAGCGCCTTCGCCGGCCACCGCGACGCCCTGGGGCTGCCAGCGTGGGACCAGGTGATGCTTGCCGTTGCCGATCAGCTCGGGGCGGCCCATGCGCTCGAGGGCCTCCCGCAGCATCGGCCAGTTGGCCGGGTCGTGGTAGCGGAGGAACGCCTTGTGGAGCCGGCGTCGCTGCGGCGTCTTCGCGGTGATGACGGCCTCCTTGGCCTTGAGCGAGCGCAGCGGGTTGTAGCCGGTGTGGTACATCGCGGTCGCGGTGGCCATCGGCGACGGCAAGAACGCCTGGACCTGATCGGGGCGAAAGCCGTTCTTCTTGAGCCACAGCGCGAGGCTGAGCATGTCCTCGTCGGTGGTCCCGGGGTGCGCGGCGATGAAGTACGGAATCAAGTACTGCTCTTTGCCGGCCTCGACACTGGCCTTGTCGAACATCTCCTTGAACTTGGCATACGCGCCAATGCCCGGCTTCATCATGTGGGCGAGAGGGGCTTCCTCGGTATGCTCAGGTGCGATCTTGAGATACCCGCCGGTGTGGTGCGCGGCCAGCTCCTTCACGTAGGCCGGCGAGCGCACCGCGAGGTCGTAGCGCAGGCCACTGGCGATCAGGACCTTCTTCACGCCGGGCAGCGCGCGCGCCTTGCGATACAGCTGGATGAGCGGATTGTGGTCAGTGCCGAGGTTGTCGCAGACGTCGGGAAACACGCACGACGGCTTGCGACAGGCCGCCTCGATCTCGCGCGTCTTGCAGGCCAGTCGCCACATGTTCGCCGTCGGGCCGCCCAGGTCGCTGATGATCCCGTGGAAGCCGGGCGTGCGATCGCGGACCGCCTCGATCTCGCGGAGGATCGACTCCTCCGAGCGGTTCTGGATGACGCGGCCCTCGTGCTCGGTGATCGAGCAGAAGCTGCAGCCGCCGAAGCAGCCGCGCAAGATCGTCACCGAGAACCGGATCATCTCGTAGGCCGGGATCTTGGCGCCCTGGTAGCGCGGGTGCGGCGACCGCTGATACGGCAGCTCGTAGAGCAGGTCCATCTCGACCGTGGTCAGCGGGAGCGGCGGCGGGTTGAGCCACACGTCGCGCTCACCGTGGCGCTGCACGAGCGCGCGGGCGTTGCCGGGATTGGCCTCCTGATGCAGCACGCGCGACGCGTGAGCATAGAGCACCCGGTCGCTCTTCACGGCCTCGAAGGCCGGCAGTCGAATGACCTGCTTCGCGCGGTCGACCTTGGCGGGGCGGGCCCGCAGCTGGACCAAGGGCGGGGCCAAGGGCGGGGCCGGCGTGCCGTCGGTGGCGCAGGCCGCGCCGGCCTGCTCCTCGACCATCGCGTAGGGATCGATGGGCGGCGTGATCGGGCCCGGCTGATCGACGGTTGTCGAGTCGATCTCGACGAACCCGGCGCGCGGCTCGCGCACCAGGAACGACGTGCCGCGGAGGTCGAGGATCTGGTCGATGGGCGTGCGCGCGGCCAGGCGGTGGGCGATCTCGACGATGGCGCGCTCGCCGTTGCCAAAGACCAGCAGATCGGCGTGGCTGTCGACCAGCATCGAGCGGCGCACGGCGTCAGACCAGTAGTCGTAGTGCGCGATGCGGCGCAGGCTGGCCTCGATGCCACCGATGACGATGGCCACGTCGCCGAACGCCTCGCGGCAGCGCTGGGCGTAGACCACGACCGCGCGGTCGGGGCGCAGGCCGCCGGCGCCGTCGGGCGAGTAGGCATCGTCGGAGCGCAGGCGGCGATCGCTGGTGTAGCGATTGACCATCGAGTCCATGTTGCCGGCGGTGACGCCGAAGAACAGCGCGGGCTTGCCAAGCACGGTGAAGGGCTCGGCCGAGCGCCAGTCGGGCTGCGCGATCATGCCGACGCGAAAGCCCTGGGCTTCGAGGAGCCGGCCGACGATCGCCATGCCGAAGCTCGGGTGATCGACGTAGGCGTCGCCGGTCACGATGATGATGTCGCACACGTCCCAACCCAGCTCGTCCATCTCGGCGCGCGAGGTCGGCAAGAAGGGCGCTGGGCCGAAGCGGTGCGCCCAGAACTTGCGATAGCCGAACAGCGGGCGCGGCGTCTCGAGCATGGCCGCGCACCTTATAGGAAGACGCGGCCGAAGCCAGCGCGATCGTGCCACGCGGGACGATCCGAACAGTTACGGGTACATCGCCACCGCGGCTCGGGCCGAAGCGCTACAGCTCGTCGGCGGTCTCGCCGGCGGCCGGCAGCGTGTAGCCCGCGACGTGGGGATCGGCGAGATAGGTGTCGGTCAGCCGCTTCTTCTTGGGCCAAAACGGCAGCATGCGCAGCGGCCAGGTCACCAGCGACCCCAGCGCGCCGAGCGCCTTGCCACCGTAGGCCTCGGCCACCAGCGCCGCGCGCTTGAGCCCGCTCAGCTCGGCGAGCGGACGGTCGAGCACGCCGATGCGGCGCAGGCGCAGCTCGGCGCAGCGGTTCGACAGCGCCAGGAACTCGGGCAGATGTCGCATCACCGGATGCGGTTCCTTGCCGGGCACGTTGACGCGCTTGTCCATGAAGCCGGCGAGCTTGCCCACGCCCCACATCGACACCAGCGACAGCCCGAGGATGCGGCGGCGCAGCCAGGCCTTGCCCTCGACGGCCTTGGCGGTCTCGCGCTCGCCGAACTCGACGTGGCGCTCCTCCTGCTTCACCGCGCGGCGCAGGATGTCGACCGAGGGCTTGTGGTCGAGCGCGTCGATGATCCCGTAGAACGCCATCAGCACGAAGCCCTCGCCTTGGGCCATCTCGAGCGCGACGTGCTCGGCCCACGACGAGCCCATCATGCCCGTCGACAAGAACCGCACCGCCCAGTGGGCCTTGGCCGGCGTGACGTTCAGCATCGTCATGATGCGCAGGAAGTTGTCGACGTGCTGCATCTCCTCGAGCGACTGCCGAGCCAAGAACTTGGCGGCGCCGACGTCGGGCGCCTCGTACAGCCAGTGCCCGACCTGGATGCCGGTCATCTCGCCGTAGAGGAACTGGTTCATCATCCAGCCCAGCAGCTCGCGGTCGCGAACCGGCTCGAGCTTCGCGCCCTGGAAGTCGAACGTCATCTCCTCGCGCGTGAGCAGCATGGGCCGACCTTAGCGCTTCTCTAGCGCATGCGGGCGAACACCTTGCGGGCCTGGAGGCCGGCTTCTCGCACCACGTCCTTCACGTCCATCGTGAGCAAGCGGCGATCGCGGACGACCACCCGACCGTCGACGGCGACGTGGCGCACATCGCTGGCGCGGGCGGCGTAGACCAGCGCCGAGATCGGGTTGCTGGTCGGCACGACGTGGGGGCCGCTCAGATCGACCGCGATGACGTCGCCGCGCCGCCCGACGGTGAGCGCCCCGAGGCTGTCGGCCTGTCCGAGGGCGGCGGCACCGCCGCGGGTCGCCAGCGCGAGCGCGGTCGACGCCGGGATGGCCTTGGGCCCGCCGCGCGGCTTGTGCAAGAGCGCGGCGAGGCGCAGCTCCAGGAAGCCGTCGAGGTTGTTGTTGCAGGGCGCGCCGTCGGCGCCCAGCGCGACCGCGACCCCGCGCGCCAGCAGCTCGGGTAGCGGCGCGATGCCCGACGCCAGCTTGAGGTTCGAGCTCGGGCAGTGCAGCACGTGGGTGCCGCTGTCGGCGAGCAACGTGATCTCGTCGTCCTCGAGGTGGACGCAGTGCGCGACGCCGGTGCGCGCGCCCAGCACGCCCAGCTCGGCGAGCGCGGCCAGGTTGCGCTTGCCGAAGCGGGCGTGGACCGCCGCGATCTCGCCGCGGTTCTCGCTGGCGTGGGTGTGGATGCCGAGGCCGCGCGCCTGCGAACGGCGGCCGACCTCGCGCAGGAGCTCGTCGGTACACGACAACACGAAGCGCGGCGCGTAGGCGTACCGCAGGCGACCGTCGGCGGCGCCGTGCCAGCGATCGGCGAGCGCGTCGCTCTCGGCCAGCGAGGCCGCGGTCGACTCCCGCAGCCCGGGCGGGATCGCCGGATCGGGCGCGTCCATCATCGCCTTGCCGATCGTCGCGCGCAGCCCCGACTCCTGGGCCGCGGCGAAGACCGCCTCGGTGTGGTGGACCGACGCCATGTCGAGGATCGCGGTGGTGCCGCCCAAGAGCAGCTCGGTCATCGCGAGGCGCGCCGAGGCCGCCATCGCGCCTTCGTCGAGCGCGGCCTCGTAGGGCCAGATGACCTGGTGCAGCCAGTCGAGCAGCTCGAGATCGTCGGCCCGACCGCGGGCCAGGGTCTGGCAGGTGTGGACGTGGGCTTGGATCAGGCCGGGCATGACCGCGCAGCCCTCGGCGTCGACGATGTCGTAGTCGGGGCCGGTCGGGTGGTAGCGGCCGCCGACCTGCGCGATCACGCCGTCGACGATCGCGAGATCGCCGTCGACGATCCGGTGCTCGTCATCGACGGTGACGATCGTGCCGCCGCGAAAGATGGTCTCGGACATGGGCAACGACCTTACCGCAAGTCGTGGCAAGCTCGCCCGATGGCCGTCGACCGTCGTCAGGGCCGGGCGAGCTGCTTGCCGGTGAAACCTGCCGGAATCAATTCTGCGACGGTCCACTCGAGCTGCTCGGCGCCGGGGCCGACCGCGACCACCCGCGAGGCCGTCGGATCGGCGGTGAGCTCGAGCATGGTCTGACGGCACATCCCGCACGGCGAGCCGGGCGGCGTGAGGTCGGTCGCGACGTACAGCTCGGCGAAGTCGCGGTGACCGGCCAGCGCCATCGCCAGCAGCGCGGTCCGCTCGGCGCACACGCACAACCCGTACGAGGCGTTCTCGACGTTGGCGCCGATGAAGACCTCGCCGGTCCGGGTCACCAGCGCCGCGCCGACCCGGAAGTTTGAATATGGCGCATATGCTCGTGCCTGCGCGGCGCGGGCCAGGGCCGCCAGATCCGGCGCGGCCGGCGCGGTCACGTCAGGCGCGGCCGGCGCGGTCACGTCAGGCGCGGTCACGTCAGGCGCGGTCACGTCGGCACCAGCGCCTTGGACTCGAGCTCGCCGTGCTCGACCAGCGCGGCCAAGATGCCGTCGAGCAGGCCCTCGAAGGTCGAGCGGACCCGGGTCGCGGTCTCGGTGACCTCGGCGTGAGACAGCGGCGCGCCGGTGATGCCGGCGGCCTGGTTGGTGATGCACGAGATGCCGATCGTGCGCGCGCCCATGTGCCGCGCGACGATGACCTCGGGCACCGTCGACAT
>Ga0105044_10006769_pt1 | contig 15773 bp, 13 predicted proteins | sample MAT01_FD_78092 | JGI IMG/M metagenome (GOLD analysis project Ga0105044, IMG submission 78092) | Freshwater microbial communities from Lake Fryxell liftoff mats and glacier meltwater in Antarctica - MAT-01 | ecosystem: Environmental > Aquatic > Freshwater > Ice > Liftoff microbial mat | place... | reverse complement strand
CTAACAGCTGAGCCTCCGGCACAAACGAGCCTGGAGCCGAGACACGGTTGTTCCAGTCTTCTGGGAGGAAGTTCTCAAAGATGGCTCCAGCGGTGATCGATGTAGTCGCGAGTCCGATCAGTCCCTGTCGTTTACACCGGGCATCGTCTGCCTCGACCACGTGTGTGCCCACACGAAATACAAGATGGGTACCGATAGCCTCGGCGGATGCTTCGAGGTTGCTGGTGATCGACACTCCGGTTTTCTCGACCAATAGCTCGGGGGTTCCGTTGTTGTCAAAGTAGATCCGGACCGTGCCTGTGCTGGGATTCGCCTCAAAGACGTAGCCGGTTGCGCCGTTATGTCTGAGGAGAAAGCAGTGCGGTACCGTCGCCGATGCCATCATAAACCGAGCCGAGACTTTCGAGTGTGCACACACAGCACCACTCGCCCACAGCCAGTAGTTGATAGCTCGCAGCCACCCCGCTCCGGCGACTGTCGTCACTGTGATGACGTTCATCGCGTTGGTCCAGGTTCCGATGGGAGCCGTCAACTGTGTAAGATACGTCAGGTCTGGTATCCACTCTGATCGTACGTAGTCGGGATTTGGTCCTGTTGCTCGCCACTCGATGAAACGGTCGAGCGGATCGGTAATCCCAAAGTTGTAGTCGTCAACTCGCAAGCGAAACGAGGTAACGTACCAGGATGCCACCATGCACTGCTTGTCGGTCGCGACACAGAGCTCGTCGAGGGTACTGGTGAACGCACAGCAAGATTCTCGGACCACGACCGTCACCGGAGATGCGGGTGGATAACACGTCTGCTCTAGACCGGATGTAGTCAAGAAGCATCGGTGCGTGCCGCCGATCCCGTACAGACCTGCCGGATGTCCGAAGCATGTAGACACGGGAGGCTGCGAGAACCTGCAGTCCCGCAGGCGGATGTCGCTCAGTATGGTGAGCTCTCCCTCGTCTTCATCCCACCCTGCGTTGACAGGCTTGAGGTGTGTGCCGCCATATCCGTCTCCGTTCTCGATCGTCAGAAACGGATGGAGAATGGATGTTGGCACATCGCCACCGACCGTCATGCACCGCGCCCCGGTGAGTCCTCCACCAGACTTGGGCCGACAGAACACACTGTTGTTGATGGCCTGCCCGCCCATGGCAAGACCGTTTGACCACGGAGATCCATTCTGTCGGCGGTACTCGTACTCCCACAACTCGTTCCCGACCGGCACTCGCACTCCTCCCGCAGGAGCCTGAAACGTGGTCGGGATATGAGCAGCTACGAGCAGCTGCGGATGGAACCTCTTTCGTCTTGTGACCAGGCCGACGACGTATCCCGGGCTAACGTACACAAGAGGGTCGTTCCTGTTCCACACTATCCCGTTTACCGTGTCGCCTTCGACGAATGACGGGTTGATTTCGTTGGAGAACACGTACAGCGAGAACAGCACACCCCATGCTCCCTGCTCGTCGCTTGCTGCGGCCTGCTCTGCAACGAACCGGACCTCTAGCGATCGCGTGACTCCGGCGACCTTGTACTGCTGCGAGTATCTCCACACCCCTCGACTGACTGTCTGCGAAGGAAGGGACCATACGAGCGTACCGGCATCGAGCCGAACGTGGTGGGGATGCCGAGACGACGTGCCGTAGGTCCCGACCCCGTCGTAAGTCAGCTTGATGGGATTGCGAAACAACAGCTGCTTCAGCCGATTGCTGATCTCGGTTGTGTGCGAGTGGTTAGTGTCCCGTTCCAGAAGATCGGACAGGGTAATCTCGAGGAGGTCGGGCACCCGAACATCTGCACCTCGGATAGGATCTCGTTGCGAGTTTCTCGCTGCGTCGGCGGAGTTGATAAACATCTGCAGTGTCTGGTACGTCTGCGATGGGTTGCACACCTGCGAACAATCGACCGGTGCCGCAGGCTCAACGCCAACGAGAAACGACACAGGATCTGACCGTCCCGACTGCACAGTATGGGCTGAAGGACCAGACCTGAGGATCCCTCTCCAGCCGAGGCCTGTCGTGTACAGCAAGAGTTCTTTACCCGCAGGGATCGGCGACGGAACACTGCCGAACGATGTAGTCACAGCTACACTTCCTGCAGAAGCGTTGAGCAGAGCAAACACCGGTCCTCCCCTGGGAAGAGATGCCGGACTGGGAAGTACGATCGACCCTGCTCCGGTCAGTCGTACGTTCTCTCCCCAGCCTAGCTTGAATGGGGTAGGCCCGGACAGAACAACGTTGGTGACTGCGCCCTGCTCTTGTAGCTGTGTGATCATCGTGAGTACCAGTATGGGGTTCCGCTAGAGTCTCGGGAAATGCAGATCTCTACAGCTTGGCCTGTGGGCACAGACACGAGCGTGTTGCCAGTATGGTCTTTGATGTTGAGAGCGTGGGTCGGGCCGTCGTTAAACACAGTGAAGAACACCCCTCCGGAGAGAGGCTCGATCGTAGCAGGGTCGGGCAGGAGAGCGTTGAGGCCGGACGACGTGGTTGTCACCACCTGCACTCTGCCGGTGCCGAAGCCTACAGCAAAGTCCGATGTGGCCACAATCTCTCGACTCCCTCCGAAGTTCTTCTCTTCCGGAGAGACGATGCCAGCCTTGATCTCGATCAGTTCAACCGATGCGTTGCGGTTTGAGTAGTCCTCTATGGTAGCTGAGAGAATCTGGTCGGTCGATCCCTCGAAGCGGACCGGCACATCAAACTCACCTCCCCAGGTCACCACATCGCCTGAAAGGTATCCTGGGGAAAGAGTCACGATCCCGGTTGTGGTGTCTACAGCCACACCGATCATCCGCTCGACATTGTTCACAGCCACTCGGACAGCACCAGACACAGGCTTGGTGATCGTGCGGACCACGGTCGTAGGTCCGGAGACGTACTTTTTCACAAGCTGGAAAGTCGTTCCGTCGGCGGCAGCGTTGATCGCAACAACATCGGTAGGGGAGTAGGTGCCTACACCAAGTGGTCCGGTACTAAAGTCGGAGAAGTCCTTGTATCGGAACCCGTGCGTCGCCCCCATTCGAGCAAGGTAGAAAGCCTTGAGCGCATCGACCTGGGCCTGAGACTTGAGTCCGTACGCCACGTTGTACCTGTGTGTGCCCGAACTCCATCGAGGGATGCGAACCTCGGCTCCGGAGTCCAGCCGGACGATGTTGGTACTAAACCCAGGCCCTCCCGAAGAGCCATAAGAAATGTCGTCTGCAAACCTGACCTCGTGGAAGCCCATCGCTTTAGCTCCTGTTCAACTGCTGGCGGAGAGCCTCGGACACCTGCCGACTACTCTTCCGGAACGAGTCGGCATCAACCGCCTGCACTGTCATGTTTACCGTGACCGTCCTGTTGTTGGTCGTGCTCCCGCTCGCACCGTTCTGGAAGACGAAGCCTCCGTATGGCGTCAAGCGGAGTCGTTCGGGTCCGTTTTCTCCAACCATATAGTCTCGTCCTCCCTCGACGAATCCTCCGCTCGCACGGCCTACAGGAGTCAGGTCACTGACGAACGTAGTGTCTGGAACGCTCAGCTGGCCTGAGAAACGGTTGATGCTGCCTCCTTCCAGGCCTGGGGTTGAAGACGAGAAGAGTCCGCCAGCCGCAGACCCGAGAGCACTCGATGCGAGTCCCGACACGACGCTCGCGATCTGCTTAGTTACGAACGCATCAAACGCAGCCTTAGATATGTCGAGGAACACACCCTTCACGATCTCGCCGAACGACTTTGCTTCGTAGACAGCATCGCGGAACGCACCGCCCACATCGTTCCCGATGGTGTCGGACAGGTTCTGCATCGTGTCTACCAGGTCCTTCTTCCGGAGAAGATCGATGAATTCCTCGGTGTCTGCTTTTGCCAGTATCAAGTTTCCATGGTACCGCTTGAGAGACTCGGCGAGGTAGTCTCCGATCAGTTTAGAGTTGCCGCGTTCGACAGGAGACTTGCCGAACTGATCGATGCTGTCGCTGATCTCTCTGCGCATCTCACTCAGCTTGTAGACGCTCTTGGCGTCAAACAACTTGTCGAGAAGAGCGAGGTACTCGATGGTCGCGTCGAAGGACTTGTCCAGGTCGTTGTTGAATGCTTTCATCGCCGCACCATGGACCTTGACGGCTGTAGCTGCTCGTTCACGCGCCTCGGCGTCCCGGCCGATGAGTGTGATCTCAAACTCGAGCGAAGAGAACATTTCGCGCAGTCTCTGACCCGCATCGGCTTGGCTCTTCGCCATGTTATCGCTGGCCCGGTCCACTTTCTTGAGGGAGTTGAGCAGCTTGTCCAGAGCGGAAAGATTGGGCGGGTTTGCGATGCGGTTGACGGAGTCTCCCGCAGCGTCCGTCGAAGCGGTCATCTTCTTCGCTTCCTCCGATGCAGTTCCAAAGAAGTCCTTGACCTGCGCGAAAGACGCAGCAGCCCCTTCTCCGATCAGGTCAATGTAGCTCTGGCCTGTCTTACGGTCGCTACCCTGAAATTCTGTCTCGATGTTCTTCATCGTAATGTCGTAAATCGCTTTGTTGGCAGCGAGGTCAGCGTTCAGAACTCCTACAGCGTCTTGCAGTTTTTTCTTGGCTTCGTCCACTGCTTTGTTGTTTCCGAGTCCTGCGGAGCGTGCAGCCCATTCGTCGAGTGCTGTGTTTCCGAGACCGATGACGTCCCGGATCTCTTCCGGAATAAACCGCAGCTTCTCGATAACTTTTCCGATGGCGAAGCCGATACCCGACACAAGCTGACTTGTCATTTCTTCCCAGAGGTACCGCATCGTCGCTACGTTGACACTAAACGAGTTCTTGACGTACGCCCATCCGTCACTCAGAATGTGCACAGCCGCAGCAGCCGTCTGCTGGACGATCTTGAATTCGTTGAAGAAGTACCCACCCATGTCGAACGCCACAATAGCTGCGAGCAGACCGATGAGAACCGCGAGCGCAGGTACAATCACCGGCATCATGAGGGAAATAATGGCTCCCATACCAGACGCAACGGACGCCAGCCAAGCGACGATCGGCACACCCACGATCAAGCCGAGTATCGCCGCAACCACACCCATCGCCACAGCCACGACCCTGCCCTTGTCCGTAAGCTCGGTGAGTCCCTCGTTGGTTACAAACAAGCCGAGGACAAATTGGTTGAGCCACATTACAGCAGGCTTGAGGTACTCGATGAAGTCGTCTACTAGCGACAACCCCGCAAGCTTGATTGCCTCCCAGAACTGTGTGACCTGATGGTTTAGCTGGCTCCACACCCGAGCCGACTCGTCGTTGAGACTGTCGAGGTTGGCCTGCTTGTTAGACACGACCTGAAGCATTTCTGCGAGGTCGTCCGCTCCGTTGACGAGCGTCAGGAACGACCGACCGAGTCGGCTCTCGAGATTGACGCCGAGACTCTGAGCCGCCTGCTCCATGTTCCCTCCCTGTCTCGCAAACTCTTTCAGAGAGGTCAGCATGCCGTGCAGTGCGGTGATCGAGTTTCCTCCAAACGCATCAACAAAGTCTTTATCCATTACGTCCAGCAGCCTAGAGACCACAGGCACTGATTGACCTGCAGCCCCTCCGAACCGACTCAACGCTCCAGCGAGAGCGAGAGACTCTTGGGATCCGACATTAAACCTCTCCGTCACTTGCTGGATACGAGTGGCAAGACCGAGAAGCTGATCTCCAGTAGCTCCGGTCACGTCCCTGATGGCGTTGATCGACGCTCCGAGATTGCGGAATGTCTCCACGTCGATCTTCTCGTCTGCTGAGCGAGCGAGATTGCGCATCGATTTAGCCGCAGACTCGGCATTGACTTCAACAGCAGTTGCAACCTGCAGCATTACCTTAGAAAACTCGACGAGGTTCTCGTTGCCTCGTATGCCTAGCTGCGAACCTGTTTCGACAAGCCGAGCGACCTCTGCTGTGGTCGCTGGAAGTGCAGCACCAAGTCCGATGATTCTCGACCTCAGATTCTCGAGATCGCTGCCGGTCTTACCTGTCGTATTCTGCACACCGATCATCGCAGCGTCCAGCTTTATAAACTCGTTAATCAGAATGCCCGCGCTCGTGGCGAGAGATGCTCCCGCAAACAGCCGCGAGATAGTCGAGCGGAAGAAGTCGCCTGTCCGGGTCGCGAGAGCCATCGCCTTGTCCAGCTTGGCTGTCTGCGAAGCTGTGTCTACGGCTATCTCTCCCACTCGCTGGAGAGAGCCTCCGAGGTTCTTCTCCATCTCAAGAGACTTGGCCGATGTGTCGCCGACCACCATCCCGATCTTTCCCACCGCGTCGATCACCTGCTGTCCGCCAGCCTGCGCACCGCGAGCGTCGATCGAGATGCGCAGGACTTTCTCAAGAGCGGTTGACACGTGAAGGCTCCGTAGGAGATTGTGAGCGAGACTTGATGTCTTCTTCCGCGAGGTCCATCCACACCCGGTCCATCAGCCGAACGGTTTCAAAGTAGAATCGTCGTGAGTCGGGATCTTCGATTTCGTAGAGATCGAGGTACGAGACGATGTCCTGTAGAAGAATGGGGCACGGCCCCATTCCTGTCTGACGCCCTGCACTGAGCGAAGTGAACGCTCTCCAAAGCGGGTACGCTTCCTGGAGAAGGAGAGGCCTACGGTCGAGGGGCGTCTCTCGACCCTTCGACCGCATCTCTTCGTACATGGAGAGAACGTCGGGCCTCCCGTGCTGGAGGCTCCACGCTAGGCAGCTTGTCAGTTTCCCTGCGCTTCTGCCTCCGCCTGCTGCTTGCGGAAGTTGCTCGGGTCGTTGGCCTGCTTCATCACCCACAGGTAGAGGTCGGTGGACTCAGGATCCTGAAGGATCTCCATCGCCTTCTGAGGTGAGTAGGGGATGGGGTTACCGTCGTTGTCGGCGAGATTTTTCCAATCGACGATGATGTGACGGGCGACCGCAGGAGCCATGATGTTGAGAGCCTCTCGAGAGTTGAGTTCGCCAGTGAGGAGCTTCTTGCCCTGACTCTCCATGCGAAGATCTCGGACAGCCTCTTCGAACCTGGGATTGTCTCCACGCCGGATACCGACGTGGAAGTCGGTGCCCGGGTACTGGATCGAAACCCCGTTGTGAGACTTGTTGATGTCGGTCTGAATCTTGAACAGCTTCGTAGCCATCTGCAGTGCCTCCGTTAAACAGGCGCAGTTGTGGCGAGTGCGATGGGCTCGTGCCGCCATCGCTCGGCATTCTTGCTCATGCGAGACGAGCGATTCGGACAGTGGCGTCCTCGTCGGGGTTGCGGTACGCAGTGAACTGCATCTGAGCGATAATGTCCTGGTTGATACCTCCCGCAACACGCTGGCCAGACGTGTACTTGATGCGAGGAAGCTCAAAGATCCAGCCGAGGTTGGTGCCAGCCTTTCGCACGATGACCGCAACGGAAGACGCATCCATCGCCAGATACTTGTTCATCACCGTCTTGTTCTTGTAGTACGCTGTGAGAGATCCGGTCACACCGACCGAGCCCACTCCGATGGAGACTGCACCGAGCTTGCTGACCTCGGTACGAGAGCGGAGGTTGTTGTTGAGAGCAAAGTTGAATCCGGTGATGGCGAAGTCACACGGACCTCCCAGAACCGGGATCCCCTCGGCAAAGTAAGAGACGTCATCGACACACTGCAGAACGTCAGTACTAGTGGCGACCACCGTGCTGTTGGCGAGAGTGGCGTTCTGAGACTCTTCCTTCTTCCCCAGAAAGCTGAAGCCTCCGGTGATGATCGCCTGTCTGGCCACGTTCAGGTTCATGCCGTTGATGGCCTGTCCGGTAAGCAGGCCAAACTCGTTTGTCAAGTCCGAGAATCGCTTCTCGATTGTGTAGCTTGTGAAAGTAGTGCCGTTGACGACCTGCGGAGGCATGAAGAGCACTCGGGAAGCAGAAGCCTCATCGACCAGGGCGATCGCACCCGCAAGAATCAACTTGCTCGAAGAGGACTTGCTGACCACCTTGAAGTACCCGTTGTTACCAGGGGCTGTCATTCCGCTCAGACGGATCCACTGACCTGCGTTGATGGAACCGAACAGAGCAGAAGAGTTCAGCGACTGATCTAGCGCAGTGACTGACAGCGAAGCAGTGACCGTTACAGCAGACGACCACCCAGACGACATCATGGCCGCAGGGAACATGTTGTCAAACTGGTTCAGGGATGCGTCCGGGGTAGCGTTGTTGAGCGGAGAAGAGAGTTCCCAGTTGATGTCTCCCGAGGAACTCACGTCCACACGGACGACGTCAGACGTCTGTCGATCGGAGCGAATCTCCTGCGATGTGGTCGTCTGGGAGTCTTGCTTGAGGCTCTCTCCTGTTGTGCGCATGAAGGCCATGGAGGGAGTGGTGGGAGGCACTCCGTACTGAGTCTCCCTTGCAAAGAGCATTGCCATCCGGTTGCTGTCGGCTGAGAACGCGGTCATGTGTTTCTCCTTATGGTGCTGTGGTGTCGAAAGAGAACGGGCAGCTTACGTTAAACTGCCACCACTTCCCTGCCCGTCCCACCCGAACGTGGCTTGCATTTGTGAAGGTCACGATGCCTGTAGTGACCGCAGTAAACTTCCTTGCGATGAGGTCGGTCATCCGCAGAGCGAGTTCATCTCCCGTCCCGAATGGAACAAACACACTCACCATGGTGATTCCTGTTGACCGGTGCAGGTTGTCGGTGAAGGCTCCGATGGTTGCTCGCTGAGTGTCTCCCGGCATAATTGAGATCCGTCCGTAGGGCGATGTCCACTCCTCTAAGATTTCCTGGTTGTCTCCAACGAGCACAAATCCTGGAGAGAGGGAGAGCACTTCCGCCTTTACGTTGTCTCTCCAATACTCTCGGATCTCCTTGGTGGCCGTCTCAAACCTCATGAGTTAAACTCCTTCCGCACGTCCCCGATCGCGAGATCGACCATGCCGTTAGGGGCCTGCCATGAGAAGCCAGAGAATACAAACGTCGCTCCGGGATCGCCGAAAGCTGCCTCGGCTCGGTCTCGCCTGATTTCGTCTCGGCCTGCTGCACGCTTGGCGCGTGCTTCTTTGGAGTCGTCGGGATTGGCTGGAACATATCCGCCTTGATCTAGCACAACGATGTAAGGGACGTTATTGGAGATGTAAACGACACTGAACTTGGGTAGGTCGTTGAGCGCGAGGACCTGATTTGCACCCTTGGATGGTTCGCCGACACCCGGATCTCCGATCGTGATCATCCAGCCGCCTCTCGCTCTCCCGTTGTCCACAGGAGTCCGCTTGACGACGCCAGCGTAGATGTCGAGAGCCAGTTTTCTCTGTACGACGGAGACAAACCCGGGAGTGAGGTCTCTCGTAAACTCGTCGAGCTCCTTCTGGAATGCTTCGAGATTTTCAAATCCCATCACTGACCTCCCTGGATGTGAAGCTCGTAAGCGATCACAATCTCGCCCATCGTGTGCTCTACCGTCCGCTCGATCTTGTATTCTTTGCCAGCGAGCACAAGCTTGTGTGTGGTGTTGGGGGCGACCATCACACCCTTGTTGACAACCATCACATACCCTGCGAGCGAAGGATTTAGTGTCTTGGTAAACTGCAGGATGTTCGAACACCGTAGAGGAGACGCAGGACGAGATGTCGGCACTCCGGTGACCTCGTCGTACCCACTCGGGGCGAGCACGAGCGTAGCGTTCACCGCGCCCAGCTTCTCGACCGCAGCGTACGCCTTCTCGAGAATCCGTTGCTGGAGCGTGCTCATCCTCTCTCCGATCGGGAGGCAGAAGTAATCAAGCCACTCGCCTCCAGGATCTGGGTGGCTTTCGGCACGTCTACGTACGTCGAGGACTTGCCTCCACCTGCGAGAGATTCAGAGACAGAGATAGGACCCACCGAGACACTGCTTGACACGATCGTGGCCGACGTGTCGGGTGTGATAGGTGCAGACAGATCGTACCGGAGAGCCACGAGAGCGAGTTCGGCGTTAGCCTGCTTGACCGGATCCGGCACGACCATGGTCGGGATGTCGTACCCATCTAGATCGGTGGTCCATCGGCGAGGCCACGAGAGCCTTTGCCCTCGGACGGCTCGCTCTCCATCCCATCTGGAGGCCCATCTACGCTCCATCTCGCTGGCCCCCCTGATCAGGGCGGTTTCTTGGGCTGCGTCAGTGCCGTTTACAGCCGTGTAGAGCCCTACCCACCCTACCGCGTCGATCTGGAGGCCGTTGCTGGCCGAACCGCCCTGCACAGCCGTGAAGACGCCTCGGATGCCATCCGGACGCAGCCGGAAGCCTGCGTTGGCTGTGGTTCCGGAGGCGAACCGAATACCCACCCCTGCAACCGCCTCCAGAGCCGCCTGGAGGTTGTTCAGGGTCTCGGCCAGCGAAGCTCCAAGCCTCACCTTGTTTGCCGCGTCGAGACTTCCAGACGTGAGCGTGTAGGTTGTGGCACCTACTACGATCGACTGTGCGTTCGTAGCGTTTGAGGTAAATTCGACGGTGATGCTTGCACGACCTGCGTCGAGCCAAGCGGTAAGATCGCTGCCGGTCAAGTATCCAGAGACGTATGCGGAATCGCAATACGAGTTGGAGTTGGGAAGGCCTGTACCGTTCTCGACGATGAGTGTTGGCATAATCTGTCTTGCCGGTCTCTCAACCGACAGACAGAGATCTCAGGGAGTGAACCCGGACGCAGCGAGAGCCTCGACGAGTTCGGACTTTCGCATGGAGTCGAAGTGTTTGATGTCTGCCTCGTTGCCCATCTCACGTAGATCGCTGAGCACATGCTGCGCGAAGTCGTAGTTCGATCGAACGGGAGTGGACTTCTTGACATCCGATTCCTGGGAAGGAGCGTCTGTCTCGGCCTGTGTGTCGTCCTCGACGATCTTGTAGCCGCGAGTTGACATCTCCTCGATCTGAGACTCGGTCACAACAACTTCGCCAGACGACCCGACCATTCGGACATTCGGACCGGCAAGACTGAGGCTCCCGGTCGCGAGACCTTCGCGGACATCGACCGCAAACCGATCGATCCATCGGCCCTGGGCTTTATCCCAGCAGCGTACCGTGCCTGTGTCGGCACTGTACAGCGATCCGAACTCTTGACTCTGGTTGGTACTCATGTGAAATCCTTTCTTGGGTGTGTCTCAAATAGTCCTGGGGAGAAGGCTCCCCCAGGATTGAGTCCTCGGTCCGTTCGGGTCAGCGGAGATTGTCGGGCGAGAGGCGAGCGGTGTAGTTGATGCCTGAGGCGATGGTGCCGGCGACGACAGTGAAGACCCGCAGGTAGCGGTAGGTCGTGCCCTGCTTCTCGTTGGTGAAGTGGAGAGTCATTCGTCCAATCGGAGTGCTCGTGCTGCCAGCCCCGGGGATGACTGCACCAGCCCCGACCGCCATCATGGCGAGAGGCTCGATCTGCGGAGATCCGGTCGAGAAGTCGGCTGTGTTGCAGCCTTCGAGAATGACGGTGTAGAGCTCATCGCCCGAGGCCACCTCGATGGCGGTGATGTTGACGTCCATAGTGGCGTTGAGCACAGGAGCCTGAGACATGCCTCGGGTCGGGGGTGTCGAGCCGCCTGCGCCGTTGGCAGCGCAGTCGAAGACTCGGGCAACGCTGCTGACAGTCGCTGCGCCGGACGTAGCCACGAGGCCAGCATCCTTCATGATCGAGAGTTCGTCGGCGGGAAGGCCAAAGTTATAAGTACTGCTAAGCATTGAGTGAGACTCCGATAGAGGTTGATCTTCTGGAAAGAGAGAGACAGTGAATCAGGCGACGGCCGCAGCGTCCTTGATACCTCGCAGACGACCACCGGCACGGGGATGGTAGCAGGCGATGCCGGCGTACCACTCCACGCGGGTGCGAAGAGCAGGCTTGGTCTCAAGCTCACCCAGATCAACGACCATCGGGTCGCTGTTCTGAATTCCCTCGATCATGCCAGGCCCGATGGAGAGGCAGTAGACGGAAGACCCGGTCGTAGTGCCGCCACCCGGGTTGGTTTCGTTGAAGCCGATCGATGCGTACGCGTCGCCGTTCTGGTCGGCGATGAGGAGCGGGAGGTCGTTGTAGAGAGTGACCTGCCGACCGAACTCGTCGCGAGCGTAGGTGATGTACCCGCCCACAGCCGGGTTGCGAGCAGCTGCGGTCAGGATTCGCCGCATCGCTTTGGTCATAAAGAGATGCGTCGGGTTATCGACCGCATCGATCAGCTGATCGAGCTTCGCGATGGAGAGTGCGTCTCCGTTTGAGGTCGCTCCGTTGTCGATCACCTGAGTGCCCCGCAGTCGGATCTGGATCCCGTCAAACTCGCCAGAACCGGTGGTGCTGTCGCCCTTGACAAACGCCAGCGACCACCGATGAGCGAGAGCCTTGACCTTCATCTCCTCCTGAGTAGTGCGAGTGTTCGCACCACGAGTCGCGAGGATGTACTTGTCAACGTCGAGGTCGCCGCCAGCGATGACGGTCGGGTCGAACTGCGGGTTGACAGTGCCGGTGCTCTCGGGGTAGCTGCCGTTCACGTTGCGGAACCCGATGCCAGGAAGCGTGTGCTCCTGATCGTACCGGACGCCACCACCGTTGATGGTCTCAAACGGAAGCACCCGGAGGATATCCGAGGAACGAGCGTAGGTCTCGATGACGGCTGAACGGAGCACGTTACCGGAGTTGCGCTTAGAGGCTTCAACAAGAGTCAGTGCCATGGTAGGATTCTCCTTTGGGGTTGGGATTCTGTGGGAGGCCGAGACTTACTCGACCGTCCCCTGCTCGCGTGCATCTCGCAGACGGTCCATGGCACTAGGCCTGGGTCCGTCCCGCGTGTCTTGGTCTTCCATCCCGGTTCCTCTGTAGCCTGAGTTGCCGGAAGGAGGCTTGCCTGTGCCTGTGCCCTTGGTCTTCGTGCCGTCGAACGCGCGGGCATACGCGTCGTCAGCCTTCAACGACTCGATGAACTCCTCGATTCCCATGTTGTCGGTGCTGCCCTGCTTGTTCGTGATGCGGGGAGTCTTGCCGTCGGCCTGAAGCACCACGACACGAGCTCTTCCGTCATTGTCACGGACGACACGACAGTTTGACTTCACGATCGGCAGAAGAAGCTTAGACTCTCCCTGGTGTCTCGCGATGGCGGAGACCGCAGAAGAATCGACGAGGTAGCTGTCAACTTCTAAGTCTCTAGACACAAGAGTACGGAGAAGCTCCTGCTCCCTCGCACTTGCCTTGCTCTGGACCTGAGCCTTGGCAGCCTCGATCTGCTCCTGCACCTTCTGCTCGGGCGTCCAGTCCTGCATCTCTTTCAGCTTCGCGACAGCGTTCTTGGCGTCCTCAGGCCTCATGTCTCCGAATGCGGAAACAATCCCTGTGAGTTCGTCACGCTTCACGCGAAGCTCAGAGACCGACTGCTTGAGCCCTATCACGTCCTCCATGGAGACCCCATCGACAGGGTCAACCTTGAGAGCGTACCTCCCCTTGAACCTGCCGGCGAGAGGGTGCCCCTCGCCGACGAGCACGTACTCAGCCTTGAGCAGTTCGGGGAGATTGTCGATCGTATCAAGAATCGCACGAGCCATCGAATCCTCCTAAGGTCGCCTGACCTGTGGTTTGCCCTTTTTAGGGCACTTGGTTATACCTGCCCGCCTGGACAGGACTCCCGCGCCTGCGGGAGTATGAATTTAAAACCTGACATTTCTTGTGCTCGGCTTAGGAGACTCGCTACGCACGATCTCCTGCAGCTGAGCAAGGTTTAGTCTCTTGCCTGAGTAGTCTACGAACCGAGAGAGCGGCAGCTTACCCGAGCGAAAGATCTCGGCACGTCCCGCACCCAGCACGTCGTCCTGGAAGGAAGCTGGCTGGGTTCGCAGCCACGTCTCGTAGGTCTGTGTGCCCGGTACCTCTCCTTGCATGCTCGCTCGGGCTCCCGCAGGAGTGTCGGTAAGCTTGCCGAGGGCGACCATGTCTGCCTTGCTCGTCGCATGAGCTTTGAGCTCCTTCCAGGATCTGGTGATCGGAACGGTCGTTGTTCGGCAGTTGAAGTGGAACGGAGGGCGAGGACCAGAGTTTACCGGGTAGACCTTGCCGTCCTGCGCCTTGCAGATGTCGGTCGTACGCTCGTCGAGCGTAGCCACGATCTGGACGAAACCGATGACGTCTGTGTTTGCTGCGTACACACGCTCTTTCGCTGTTGCGCTTGTCTCGTTGATGGCTGTGCGAACAACAGCCTGAGCATCAGATTTCACCGATCGTGCAGTGCCTTCGAACGCTCCCTGCGATGCACGGTCCCCGAGGATCTTGCGAACGATCTTGTCGGTGGACTCTCCCACGACGATCCCTTGGCGGATGTGCTTGACGATGGCGTTTGCAGATCCCTGCGCGATCCCGTCAAACCAAGACTTGAGCATCCGACCCTTGAGTGGGTTGCGAGCCACAGCAGACACCAGCAGGTCTGGCGACACAGACGCAAACACGATCTCGAGAGGCACAGCCCGGGTCAGGCTCGCAACGGCCCACTCCGCCTCGGTGAGAGCGAAGTTCTTCATGGTCTCCTGCACCCGGTCTCCAACGATCGACATCGACGCTCGCAGCTGGGAGTTGAGATTGACGAGGAGTTCTGCGTAGTGTTTAGCTGTCCACTCCCGACCGCGAGCAAACGCCATGTTGACCATGTTTACGACTTTCGGCAGCACCTGCCGGTCGATGAACGCACCCACAGCATCGACCTCGTGACGCTTGTAACGCTCGAGGACGATGGCGTGCCTCACCGCGTCGTCGCGCAGACGACGATTAGCGGAGAGCGTAGTGCCGGTTGCCCGGAAGAACGCTCGTGAGATTCGTGGGTCGATACGGATCATGATGTGGCACTAGGAAACGGAGGCTTGCCGGTCGGGTCCGGCTTGGGATTATCGGGATCCGCCTTGGGGTCTCCGAACGGGTTCGGCAGTAACGGCGCGTCGTTTGCAGCTTCCTCCGCCTCGGTCTCTGGGTCCACGTTCGGAGACAGAATGCCACGACGCTTCACTTCTTCCAGGAAAGTGACACGGGAAAGGTCTCCTCCCGTACGCATCCCCTGGAGGAAAGTGAGAATAGTAGGGTCGGGAAGGAGCGTTGAGAAATCACTGAAGATGTCGATGGCGAACCCCTCCGGCTCGTCTCGGGCCATCATTTTGAACGCTCGTCGAAATGCGGACGAGAGCCCCTCTTCGACTGCACGGATCCAAAGCTGGATCGCGGTTTCGGTCTTGTTCTCATCGATCGTCTTGCCTGTTGCAGTAGAGTTAGATGTCGCCTCGACAAGAGGACGCAAGCCGAGAAGTTCCATCCGCTCTTCGATCCGCTTGAGATCGTTCTCTCCTACCGCCACTCCGTCGCCCGACGACTCGCAGAACGAGAATGTTGCGGTCGGTTCGGTGGAACGAAAGACATACCCGGGGCCAACGGTGACAGGCTTCTTCGCTTCTTCCAGGGACACACCCGTCTGCACGAGCATCCCGAACCGTGTGAAGCGTAGTGCGTTGCGCTGATCGGAACTTGAGTGCCAGTGGCACAGGTTCATCTCAGCGAGATCCTGGAGAGGAGGCTCGCCCCTCATGTACCGGACCTGTGCGTCTCGACGCTTCTTGAAGTAGACGACATCGAGAGGGATCTCGTCAAAGGTGTGTGTGCCCTGACCTGCAGCCTCGAGCGACTTCTCCCCTTGACGGAAAAGCTGCCACGTACCGCCGACCCCTGTTTCGTTCATCGAGATGACACGGACGTACTTGACTTCTTTGGTGTCAAAGGTAGCTGGACTCTCTGACTCGTCACGGTGTTCGATCAATCGCACCTGTGTCATCCGTCGCTTGCCGTTCTTCATCCGCTCGCTCTTCCATCCGATAACGTCATGCGGACGGT
>Ga0105044_10006768_pt1 | contig 15775 bp, 12 predicted proteins | sample MAT01_FD_78092 | JGI IMG/M metagenome (GOLD analysis project Ga0105044, IMG submission 78092) | Freshwater microbial communities from Lake Fryxell liftoff mats and glacier meltwater in Antarctica - MAT-01 | ecosystem: Environmental > Aquatic > Freshwater > Ice > Liftoff microbial mat | place... | reverse complement strand
TTCTTTCATCATTTCAAAATAAATAAATCCGCTTTTTTGGTACCAATCTCCCTGCCCGTAACGATTTTCGCAGCCGTCAAATTCCATCAATGATGCTTTTAATCCTTGTATAAATTCAATGTAGCGCGTATCGTATGTTTTTTTAAGATTCTGAAAAGAAGCGTTAATTTTTGCCCGTTCTCTTTGCCAGGCAATTGCCGTCATAGCATGTACACCGCTGGCTCCATCTCCAAAAGCTACAGCCGAAGTGGTAAAGTTTTTTGTATTCTGATAAATGCAATTAAGCCTTGCTAATTGTCTTCTAAAAAAATTCATTTTGTCTTTAGCATTTGTAAAGCAGTTCTGACACTCAGATTCCGGAGCGCACTGATAACTCATACGGCTGTTACTGCTTTCGTTAAAGTCTGGCGCACACTCGCCGGCACTTAAAGGGGGGAAATCTCCTGCTGCATTGCCTCCACTTATTATTCCGGGCACAGTGCCAAGTATTCCATCAATAATGGCGTTGGCTGCTTCGGATGCTTCTGCAGCATTTTGAACGACACCCGCCCTTTGTGCGTTTGCAGCATAACAAAATAATAAAAAGCCAATATGTAGTATTAGGTATTTCATTGTTTCTTACTTTTCGATTTTGAAGTAGTTTTTGTTTTTGGGGGTGTTTTTGCTGCTGCAGGAGCTTTTGATGGTGCAGCAGTGGCTTCTTTAAAGGGCGATGGCATATTGATTTTTTTAGGCTCGTTACCTACCCATACTACTATTTTGTATTTAATTGTTTTTTTCGGCGCAATGACTTGGATACCGAAACTGCCTTCGGTTTTAAACGTGGCTTGCCAAATACCTTTTGAATTTAAGCTCCCGATTTTGTCAGGCGTTTTCCAATTATCCTTTGCAATTTGAATGATCATTTTATTATTTACATCGGTACTACTAATGTTTAGAACAACTGGCTGGTAAATACTTAAACCTTTTACATAGTAGTAGCTTGTATCTTCTACTTGTACTACATCTGTAGTATTTTTTTTACCATTTAGAATTGTATCCTTTGCTGTATAGGGAATCAAATTTAATAAAACTGGCTTTACATTTTTATTGAGCGTAAAAGGTTGAGCCATAACATTGCAAGTGCAAAAAAATGTTATCAATAAGATCTGTATTAATTTCATTGCTGTTTAATTTTATATTTTCTGCAGTCTGAAAAATTAATTTACATTCACCATAAACACTTGCATAGGAAAAAACTCTATTTTTTCGATACGGGTATCATCATTACAATTATTGTCGTTGCTAATATCATCTCCGCCCGTATCTCCTACAATGTGAAAAAACCGCACAGCGCGACCTTCTAATGACGGTGTTTGAACCACTTCATTTCCTCTGATATATGTTTTTACTAATTGGGCAGCCAAGGCGGGTGCGGCATCAAAAGGTAAACCATGGGCAGCTAGTACAGCTCCTGCAATTACTTGCCCATCGAAAAATACGCTTAATCCCCTTTTTAGATCAGAGCCGGGAATTAAAAACTGGGCTCCTGCAGCAGGACTTATAAATTCTGTACGAGAGAAAACATCTGATGCAAATTTTTGTATCTTCTTACCGAAAGGGGTGGTAAATACTTTTACATTCCAAGTAGCAGTAGTGGTGCTCCAATCGTGTACCGTTTCTTTTGCTTCAAAAACGATTTTTGCCCAAATTTCAGTGTTGTTATTTCGAAGTCCCAAAGTTACATTGCATTTTACCTTTGGACCATGACCGTCAAATTCTCTATCGCCTCTAACCAATGCTTGCGGACAAAGCCACTCTGTGATATCTTCCAACTTAATAGTTTCTGGCATAGGTTTCGGCAATGCAACTCTAACTCTATTTTGGTTGGTGGGCAAAGGTTTTACCGTTGTGGGTGTGGTTACCTGTGCCGTCGAAACATTGACTAACGCAGTTACAAATAAAATGTGGAGTAGTACCTTTTTCATATTTTTTCGTTTTTGGTTATACAAAAATGAAACATATAAAAGGTAAGAACAATACCATAAATGGGGCATACCTATTCGTAATAGTTTTAACGATTTCCGTTAAATTTATATACCGCTTCCGTAGCGCTGTTTACTTGTAGTTTTTTATAGATTTTTTTGATGTGACTTCTTACTGTTTCGGTAGCAATTCCCATTTGATTAGCCACCATTTTATAACTGTACCCTTTCACAATATATTCCAGTAGTTCTTTTTCCCGTGGCGATAGACTTTCTATCTCCGGATCTTTCACTGACTTTTGTGGAGGTATAAAGCTTAGTACTTTTTTTGCAACGCTGCTGGTCATGGGGGCACCCCCATCTAACACATCTTTAATGGAAGCGGGTAGTTGATCAAAATTCTTTTTTAATAAATAACCATTGGCCCCTGCACAAATGGCATTAAATATATTCTCTTCATCTTCAAATACCGTAAACATGATGACAGGTACCAAATTACCAGTTTTCCGAATATTGGTAACGGCTTCTACACCTGTGCAAACGGGCATGTCTATATCCATCAAAATAACATCTGGTTTCAGTATTGAAATATCCTCGGTTACAGAGCTGGCATTGGCCATTGCTGCCAAAACATCAAAATCTTTGTCCCACAACAAAGACGTCTGCATACTTTTTCGCAAAAGGTCGTTATCCTCATATATCAATACTTTTATTACCATTTCAATACAAAATTAAATCTTAGTATATAGAAGCCATATAACATATTTATGGTAATGGCAATGAGAGAAAAACGGTCGTTCCAGTATCTAATGCTTCTATAGTTAAATTACCTCCAAGCGCATTTGCTCTTTCCTGCATTGTTTTGGTTCCAGTGCCAGAATTCAATCCTTTCCATTTGCCATTATCTGTTATGATCACAGAAATATCATTTTTCTTATTACTAAAAACAATGTTGGCTGTTGTAGCATTGGCATGCCTGGCTATATTATTGATGGCTTCTTTGCATATCAACAACATGTCTTTTCGATACTGCATGGGTAATATTTTAGCCACCATCACATCATCGGCATCAATCATAGTGTCAATTTGCAATGGCTCTAATGTTTGGGCCGCAAATTCCCGAATACGCGCCACAAGATTTTCAATTTTATCGTTATCAGAACGAATACTCCATACAATATCACTCATATTTTGCTGTATGGTTTTACTCTGATTGGATATCTGTTGCAACATCTCTTTGGCTTGCCGGGGCTCCTGCCCCATGGCTTGTTGTGTTACGTTGCTCAATATATTGATACTTGTGAGTGTGCTGCCGATTTCGTCATGCAAATCAGATGCAATTTGATTTTGTAAAGCGAATTTATTTTTTATTCGATTGAAACGTCGTTGCACAATTGTCCAAATTCCTCCCGCCAGCAATAGTGCACACATAATTCTGAACCACCAGGTTGCATAAAATGGAGGCGTTATAGTAAAATATAGTTCGATAGGTGTAGTTTTCCAATCGCCATTACTATTGGCAGCCTTTACCAAAAACCTGTAACGACCCGGTGGTAAGTGATTATAAGTAGCGACGTTATTTTTAGAAATATTCCATTCTGTTTCGAGACCCTCCAACATCCAACCATAAGTGTTTTCATCTGAATTACTATAACTTAATAAGGCAAATTCAATGCTGATCATATCTTGTTGATAGTTCAAGAGCAGCTGATCGCCGTCTGAAATTTTAAAGGGGTAAGATGTGTTGTTGATTTCAACATCATTGAACAGTAAATTTGTAGTGGATATATCGTTGCGGTTGTTTGCTGAATTAAACAATAAAAAACCATTGGACTGCCCGATGTAAAACTTCCCTGAATTTGGAGAAATATAAATAAATGGATTATTAGTTGTATTTAATTCATACTGAGCCAGTGCGTAATTACTAAAACTATTTTGGTTTGTTATATATTGCGCAATACCAAACGAATTGCTGCACCATAAATTACCTGAGGAATCTGAAAGCAGCCTATCAATGGCGGCACTGTTCAAACCTTGCTTTCTTCCCAACTCAAAGAGAGTTATACTATCCTTTTCATTACTGTGAAACCAAAAAATATTTTGGTTCCGAAATGATACAAATATTTTCCCCTTTTTATTGCTGCAAATATCTCTGATATCAACAGCAGGATTATTCCCTACGTTCGTTACCGCTTCTTTGTAAACAATACTTGCGGTATTTTTTTGCGGATCGAATTTAATGATGCCGGCATTTTTTGTATTAGAGTAATCTGCTGTTAACCAAATGATACCATTTTCGTCCTGTGTGATCCCTACTATTCGTTTTGAAATCTTGTTTTGGCTGATTAAATTATTTACAACTGAAACTGACGTTACATCCTTTCTACTACTGTTCATTACGTACAAACCGTTGTAGGTACAAACCCAAAGGTTTGATAAATTATCCTCATAAAAATGATGTACCCATTCAAGATTCTTATGAAAGTATTTTTTTTCAGTAAAATAAATAGTATCTTTTTTAATATCATAACCAATTAAACCATATAAATTAGTGGCCAACCAAAGGATATTTTTCGAATCGATATATGCCGAAAATATACCTGTTCCGACTGAAGTATATTTCGTGAGTTTAGAAGGAATGGGAGATATACTGTCTTTTAGAAGATGATAAATATAGGCGTTTTTATATGGGACAAAAAACCATAAACGTTCATCAATCCCTTTATTATTCCTTTCCACATTCAGGTGCTCCGTAGGCAATAAGGAAATGCCATTGGCAATACTACTGAAGTCTTTTTTTTCGAATAGTTGTAAACTAAAATCATAACAATGCAAACCTGTACTAGAACCAATCCATAGTTTGTTATCGAAATTATGTAATCCATAAACATCCCCTTTGATGCCTAAAGAAGTATTATAAAACGGAGAATAATAGGAGGTAAATTGCTTTTTTTGGGTATTAAATGCTGCAAAACCCAATTCAGTTGCTCCAACAAATAATACATCCTCCAAATTGCTTGATCCGGTTTGCGTGATGGAGAAAATGGTATTTTGTTGCTTTCGAACATCCTGATAAGTATATTGCTCAAATTGAAGGGTATTGGTATTAAAAGAAAACAGACCTAGATAGACTGTACCCATCCAAAGAATGCTATTTCTATCTAAATAGCTGCTAGCGATATAAATATTGCCATTATTTTGATTGCCACTCACGATGGGCGGTATGGAAAAATGTTGAGTGGCACCAGTTTTTGTGTGGAACTTTATGATTTTATTAGTACTGGTTAACCAAAGCCAGTCATTATTGTCAGGGTTTATGGTAAGAATGGGAGTTGTAAAAAAAGTTGTATCGGCTGATATTGTTGCAGCACTTTGCAGTACAAAAGATCCAGCTTTACTAAAGTACAAACCATTTAAGGTGCCTACCCACATGATGTCTTTCTCTTGATCGTAGTAGAATGTTTTGGGCTTCAGCTGGGCATTTTCTCCTTTCTTTCCAGCTAATTTAACGTGATGAAATATTTCGGTGGCTGGATCAAAAATATCTAAATCGTCATCCGCCACTACCCATATCCAGTTGCGCTTATCCGTTTGTAAAGCGCTGCAATAATTGTGGCTAATAGTATTGGTATCATTATTATCGTGCCGATAGAACTTGAAACTTTTGCTATCGTACCTTGCCAAACCATCACCAGAACTTATCCAAATCAATCCTTCTGATGAATTTGTAATATCGAATGCTTCGTTGGAACTAAACCCTTCTGCAACACTATAATGTTTAAATATAATTTGGGATGGCTGAGCAGCAACAGAAAAAATATTGACAAGAAATATCAATAGGAAAATAAGACTTTGTAAAAAGGATTTTTTATATAGTGGCATTCATTTACTTGGTTGAAAGTATCATCAAAAGTTTACCGAAATAAGAAGTAATCATCAAATATACTTGATATAACTTTTACATCTGTTTATTGCTCTTGCTATCAATGGTGTCACATAGGTTGTTCTATTATGCTTGCTTCTTTAGGTAACCTGGTGCTTTCAAAATAAAAGTCACCGATGTAAATACATCAGTGACTTCAGAATATACAAATAAATGTTTTTAAGCTATTGAATAATAAACCTTTCCGTTTGTTGTCCATTACTCAATAAATAAATACCCGAAGCATACTTATCCAAATAAATGGAATGCACACCAGCCTTATAGTAACTTTTGAATAGCTGAGTACCATCTGCGGCAAAAATCATCAAGCCTTGGTTAGTGGTAAGATTCAGTTCTAAACGCCTACTTCCAATGCTGTGTTGCTTTATAGAAAATGTGTGCTTGTCAGTATTGTACTGTAGTTGTCTTACATCACTGACACTCTCCTTTCCATCATAATCATTTTGCAGAATGCGGTAATAATTGGTGCCGTTTGAAACCATTTTATGAACAAAGTGGTAGGTCTTTTCTACATTACTGTTCCCTGCTCCTTCCTCTGTTCCTAACTGTTGCCAGTTAATTCCATCAATACTATGTTGAATTTTAAAATTAGAATTGTTAACTTCCTGAGCGGTGGTCCAAGTGAGAAATGCTCCTTGTGAACTTTTCGTTACAGTAAAAGTTTTTAAAATAATAGGGAGTACAGCACATGATACATTCGCAATACAAATATACCCGTCATCAAAGTTGCCTTCTCTTCCTAAAGTTATTCTACATTTATAGGATCCTATTGGAAGCGAAGCGGTTGTTCCGGACAGTTGATACCAAATATCTTTAGGCGTACTATTAGTAAAAGCTTGAGTGGTAGAACTTGCGATAACAGCGTTCGATGAATTTAAAATATCAATTCGACCAGTCCAGTTTACATACGATGCATTAGGTCTGTTGGCAAAAAAACCAGAAAAGTTAACAGTGGTAGGACATGAAATATTGAAATTTTTAAGGATAAAGTCGTTCGTAGAACTTACAGACATGTATTGACTACCTTTAATAGCAACATCCGGACCTAAACTATATCCTGTACCATCTACTTTTGTGAGCTGCATGTTGCTACCATTTTGAGTGTACCAGCCATTGTAGGTGCTGCCTACAGTAGTAGTCATGTTATTAGTTGGTTGTGCGGGAGATTCGAAACTTGCTTCCGGTATTCTGTTAGTACAAACAGATGCAGCAGGCTGAACACAAAGAAAAGCATCATCAAAATGTCCAAAGTCGCCTACAAAAGCTCTGTACTTATACGTTCCCGGAGCGAGTATAGCAGACTCCCCAGCCAGCATATACCAAATTTCCATGTTCACAGAAATCGTCATTAATTTTGAATTGGAAGAAGCAACAATTGAATTCGAGTTATTTAAAATATCAACTCTGGCATTCCAATTTGCGAAGCCAGGATTGGTTTCTCTATTAGAAAACTTTCCAGAGAAATAACAAATACTAGGTACCGCAATTGTAAAAGTTTGAATAGGATAATCGCTGGCACCAGCGATATCAAGGTATTGAGTTCCATGAGCAGCATTATCAGCACCGGATATATAATTAGATCCATTTACTCTAATGATGTTCATACCAGCACCACCTTGTGAATTCCATCCGCTCCATGAACTTCCCACTAGGTTATTACCATTAATGGTATTTACTACAGGAGATTCGAAACTCGGATTGTTGAGTATGTTCGTTAAACACTGAGCATTAGTTTTAGAAACAAATAGAAAAATTGATAAAGAATAGAAAATGAATCTAAAAAACGAGTTTTTTAAAGTTTTCGTTAATTTCATAAGGATTGTTTTTTAATTTTAAATAATTAGGCGCAAAAATACCTCCCACACAAATTATTTTTTGTAGAAATCATATTTAAAATGGTTAGCCGTGTCTACTATGAGGGGTAGGTTTTAAACTACATTATTTGAATGATAAGTCCCCATGAAGATGAAGGTAAACAGTTGCTGTTGGCGCAACCCATTTTATAAAATAGTTGACCTGCAAGATCGCTTTATTGCACTGGGAATACTCACTCTAAACCAATCGCCCATCTATATATTCTTTCATAACTTTTTTCTATTTATTACGAAATTGTTCCCCTTACGTTTTTTTCCGTACCTGAAAATACTAAACCAGCAATATTCTTTTTCAAATTCATATGGGCGTGCCGTTTGGCTACGGAATTCCTTCGATTGAGTTACCCACTAACATCAAAGATTTTTTACTTTTTAAGATGGCTATTTATAGATTAACAGAGGTTTTTCATTCTACGTACTTTAATTTTTGGAAATAATATGGTATCTTTTAGAAAATTGCAGAATAAGATTTTTTCCGATGAAGAAGTTGATGCTGCTACAACCAAGGACACAAAAAGCATTGTTCAAACGCCTACTTTACATAAGACACGCCCGAAATAAAATGGTTGTGTTTCCAATACCATAATATAAACTTTACATGGAAGTAAAAATCTACATACCACACCCTGCATTACAGCCCTACGTTGTAAACATCATGACCATCAATGCGGTGTTGCCCAACGGCATGCGGCATGTGGTTACACCTTACCCACCTGCTCCTTTTCAATCCCTTATTTTCTATTGCAAAAATCCTATATCATCCAGCTTGAGTTACTCCACTGATTTTGTTGTACAACCGATTAGTATATTAATCGGACCACAACTTTCCCGCGTAAATGTAAAAGTGGATCAACAGCTCCGGTCGATACGCGTTGATTTTGTGCCCGGCGGACTGTATCGTATGATGGGAATTCCGATGCAGGAACTATTCGACTGCGGGTACGATGCAACTGATTTTTTTGGCAATAACATCCGCAACGTCAACGAGCAACTTTTTGAAATAGAAGAATTGGAAACGGGAAAAACAATCGTAGAAAATTTTTTAATGACACAGCTTAACAAGGTAAAAAATATATTACCATTCGATGCGGCCATTGGGTTACTGTTGAAAAACAACGGCCATATGTCGATCGATAAAGTAGCGTCTCTCTCTTGTTTGAGCGTTAAACAATTTGAAAGAGTGAGCAAAGAAAGATTAGGAATGAATCCAAAACTATATGCACGCATTTTAAAATTTTCAAAAGCATACAGACTCCGCGAAGCAAAGCCGCACCTCAAATGGATTGAAATTGCCTATGAGGCCGGCTATTTTGATCAAATGCACCTGATTAGAGATTTTAAAGTATTTGCAGGTGTAAACCCATCTGTGATTGAACAACAACTTTTAGCTACTCCATTGCGAATGCAAAAGGACATATTGATATAAGTTGTCGATTTTATACTATGCAAGAGGCGCAGTATCATCCTACTTTTACTGAAAAATAATCATGACAACATCAGTTCTCGCCCAGTACCATGAGCTTGCTACACTCAAAAAAGTACCAGCAATGCTCACCCGCCATCAATGCCGAAAGACTTTCATTGTAAAATCTTTCAAGCTAATATTGTGCTGTTTTGTATTTTTTATTTCCGCTATTGCAAACGGCCAGTCTTTTGAAGGACTTCAACTATTGGAAGGATTTAAGACACAGACTTATTACAGTAAAGGAGCAGAAGAGAAAGCGATCAGAATCGCAAAACAACTTGATAACGTGATGAGTTATTACCAATCTCTGCTTCAATTTACACCGTCTGTAACATTGCTCTTGCTCTCCCCACAAGATTGGAGTAAACACACACAGTTTCCCGTTTATGGGATGCCACATTACACCAATAATCAAACATTGGTGGTAGCAACGGAAGACAACGATTTTTGGAGAAATGGAATTCCTCCCCTTGCTCAACTAACAAAAGAAGAAGCACAATTATTTACACAAACCTATACTAACAGCAAAGGAACAATTACACTCGAGTCTTTTTTTGATCTTTTAGCCATTCATGAGTTAGGGCATGCTTATCAAAACCAAGGTGGACTCACTCTGCAGCGCAAATGGTTGGGAGAACTTTTCTCCAATATACTACTTCACACTTATATAGCAGAAAAGGAACCAGCCCTCCTGCCAACACTCACCATATTCCCCAAAGCATTGGTTGCAGCTACGAATAAATCAACACTTACTTATACCACACTAGATGATCTAGAAACCTACTACAATGAACTGGGCAAAGTATATCCGCAGAATTATGCCTGGTACCAGTGCCGTTGGCATATGGCCTCAGACAAAGTATATGAACAAAGTAAAATCATGGGCATTCAAAATCTATGGAATGCATTAAAATCACAAAAAGAAATTTTAAACAATCAGGCATTAGCAGAAATGTTGAATACGAAAGTGGATAAAAGTGTAGCCAATGTACTGCTGCAATGGCACGATTAAAAATTATTATCCCCGTTTCGAATTGAGGTTCTTTCATAAGGGGATGATTATTTTCAATTCATGTAGTATGAAAGTACTAAGTGGGATGGCTAACTTCCAACAAATACCTCAAACATCTATCGAATTCGATACTTGTTATTGGATAGATCTTTGAAATGAAAATCAGTAACTATAATGTAAGCCATCAACGATAAATGGCAACAATAAATAAAAAAGTGTTGGTTAGAAGGAAAAAAATAGCCTTATCACCAGTAGCTTGTAACATTCATCATTTTTAACTACTTTTATTGCTTTAAGGAAATGGTGTCTTCCTTACCAAACCGCCTTCAACAGCTGATGACGCCTGATTCATATTGTATGACGTGCAATCAGGAAAACGATGTTATTAAATAAACCAACAACACTATCTGACAATATTGCTGCAAACAATAAACAGCGCAGTCTATTATCAAATCTTAAAAATTTCTTACGCTGGTTGGTGATCCTTTCAATTTTGAGTACCACGGTTGGAACTGCTTCGGCAGGATTTTTACAATCGCTGGAATGGGTTACCCAATTTCGGGAACAGCATATTTGGATCATTGCCTTTTTACCTTTGGCAGGATTGCTGGTGGGATTGCTTTACCATTATTATGGAAAAGAGGTAGAGGCTGGCAATCGGGTGTTGATAGATACGATCCGCCAACCAAAAACCATCATTCCATTTCGAATGGTGCCGTTCGTATATTTAGGCACCATGGCCACCCATTTATTTGGAGGCTCTGCCGGAAGAGAGGGCACTGCCATGCAAATGGCCGCAGGTATTGCAGATCAATTGAGTCGCCCTTTTAAACTTACCCCGGAACAAAGAAGCGTTTTGATCATCGCCGCTGTTGCAGCTGGCTTTGGGTCTCTTTTTGGTACACCCATGGCTGGCGCTGTGTTTGCGTTGGAATTTATTTTTTGGAAACGAATTCATTACAATGCTGTATTGCCGGCTATTGCCGCTTCATTTGGGGCAGACTATATCACCAAATGTTGGAACACGCCGCATACTGCCTTTTTTATCAACACGGTACCTACTATCTCTTCTGGCAATCTACTTTACACATTGTTGGCAGGTGTTATTTTTGGCGCCTGCGCAGCACTTTTCATACGGCTGATGCATAGGTGTAAATTGTTTTTTAGCAACAATATTTCATTCCCTCCATGGAGACCTTTTTTAGGAGGTATTCTCATTGCAACAGCAGTTTGGGCAATGGGCTCTACCCAATACATTGGTTTGGGGATTCCCACCATTCTGGCATCTTTTGATACTGCACTTCCTTGCTCCAATTTTTTGATTAAAATGGCTTTTACCGTAGTTACATTATCTGCAGGTTTTAAAGGCGGTGAAGTAACTTCCCTGTTTTTTATTGGTGCAGCCTTGGGTAGCGCCTTATCGCTTTTTATACCATTGCCTACTGCTTTGTTGGCCGGAATGGGCTTTGTAGCAGTATTTGCAGGCGCCAGTAAAACGCCCATCGCTTGCAGCATCATGGCCATGGAATTGTTTGGATATGAATCTGCTGTCTTTATTAGCCTTGCCTGTTGTATGGCCTACTTTGCTTCTGGTAAAAAAAGTATTTATAGTACCGCTTAAAAACACGCTCTCCTCTCTTCACTTGCACTAACAACAGTTCAGTCTTAAGAAATAAACCAGCATCGAACAGGAGTAAACGAACACAACGATCATGGCTATTAAAGATACAAATCGTTTTTAATTTACTAACCGTGAAAATGGATGTCTTCCTGATCTGAGATAAAATTTGAATCGTACGCATTTCACTCTTTCTTGACCTAAGCATTTTTCGATTTATTTTTAAACAGCTAATTTAGCAATTAAAGAAAAAAAGAATTGGCTTTTATAACGTATAAATTAAAAAAGATGAACATTTTTAAAAACTGCTTTCTTCCAGTATTCATGATTTCCGCTCTGCTTATATCCTGCGAGGAAAATAAAAAAAGTGCGGCTGAAACAATTGTGGTAGATAACAAAGTTTCTGCTATTCCTTCCAATTTTGGAAAAGTAAAATTTAATAATAATTTTACCGGATTCAAATTTGCTGATACCACCGGTTCAAGATACATATTCACAAAAAATGGTGTAGAAGATGCCAGGAAAAAGGCTTCGGTAAGTGGTTTTTCGATCACTCCACTTGAAAATTTTGGTTATAAAGAAGCTGTAGAACATCTGGTGGAACTTAGTACAGACTATCGGAACAAAGAAAATGTAATGTACGTTTCAGAGATTTTAAGGGCCTCAGAATATGTGAACAAAAATGCCGCTCAATTCCACAGGTTTTCAGTAGAAGAAAATAACAACATCAGAGCGGATGTAATTCAAGGGATTATCACAAAAGGAAAAAACAGTATTTTATTTGTGGGCTATGGCCTTGAGGGAGATGCCTTAAAAGAAAAATTGTTAGCCACCTTCAAATCCATTAATTTTTAGCAATCAATTTTTCTTGTTGAAGGCAAATGTAAACTTCCACCGTAGTAAAAGAATCTAGCCAATATAAAAGGCTGATCTGGAAACAGATCAGCCTTTTTATATTGATTAAGTATATCCTTAAACCAGATCAAAACGACCGAGGTTCATTACTTTGCTCCATGCTGCAACAAAATCAACAACAAATTTTTCTTGGGCATCTGCACAGCCATAGACTTCAGCCAATGCACGTAATTCTGAATTGGAGCCGAATATCAAATCGACTCTGGTACCAGTCCACTTCAATTCACCTGTTGAACGATTGCTACCTTCAAAGGTAGTTTGATGCTCTGAGGCAGATTTCCATGTGGTTCCAATATCCAACAGATTTACAAAGAAATCGTTGGTGAGTGCTCCCGGGCGGTGAGTAAACACGCCGTGATTGGTACTTCCGAAATTGGTGTCCAACGCTCGCAGGCCTCCAATCAATACGGTCATTTCTGGAGCCGTGAGGGTCATTAACTGAGCTTTGTCGATCAACATTTCTTCTGCAGAAACGGTGAACCTTGTTTTGGCGTAGTTGCGGAAACCATCTGCTTCTGGTTCCAGCACTGCAAATGAATCAATGTCAGTTTGCTCCTGGGAAGCATCTGTGCGCCCGGGCGTAAATGGCACTTTCACTTCCACACCTGCATTCTTAGCCCCTTGCTCAACCGCAGCACAGCCGGCCAACACGATCATATCAGCCAAAGAAACTTGTTTACCGTTTGTTTGTGCATTGTTGAAATTTGATTGGATGCCGGTAAGCATATCCAATATTTTCGAAAGTTGCGTAGGATTGTTTACTTCCCAATATTTCTGAGGCGCCAGTCTGATGCGTGCACCATTAGCCCCACCCCGTTTGTCGGAACCACGGAAAGTAGATGCTGCAGACCATGCAGTGTACACCAATTCTGAAACCGGTAAACCGGTTGAAAGAATAGTGGCTTTCAAAGCCTCTACGTCATTGTCGTTCAGCAATGCGTGTGTAATTGGTGGAACGGGATCTTGCCAGATCAGTTCTTCCTGCGGAACTTCTGATCCGAGGTAACGAACAATCGGGCCCATATCGCGGTGCGTTAATTTAAACCATGCACGCGCAAAAGCGTCATTGAATTCAGCCGGATTTTCTAAAAATCTTCTGGAGATTTTTTCATATGCCGGATCTACTCTCAACGAAAGATCAGTTGTAAGCATAAAAGGCGCATGCGATTTAGAAGGATTGTGTGCATCTGGCACCAAACCTGCACCCGCCCCGTCTTTTGGTGCCCACTGGTGTGCTCCAGCCGGACTTTTAGATAATTCCCATTCGTATCCAAAAAGATTTTCGAAATAATAGTGGCTCCATTGTGTGGGAGTAGCGGTCCAGGCACCTTCCAAACCGCTGGTGATGGTATCTTCGCCATGGCCTTTACCAAAGCTATTTTTCCAACCCAAACTTTGTTCTTCTATGCCGGCTGCTGCAGGTTCAACGCCTATATATTGTGATGGATCAGCGGCACCATGCGTTTTACCCAATGTGTGTCCGCCAGCAATCAGGGCAACCGTTTCTTCATCATTCATGGCCATACGAGCAAAGGTTTCCCGAATATCACGTGCTGCTGCCAATGGATCAGGATTACCGTTAGGCCCTTCCGGATTCACATAAATCAATCCCATTTGTACCGCTGCCAATGGGTTTTCCAAATCCCGTGTCCCTGAATAACGTTTGTCGCCCAGCCATTCTGCTTCCGGCCCCCAGTAAATATCTTCTTGTGGTTCCCATACATCTTCTCTTCCTCCAGCAAATCCGAAAGTTTTGAAACCGGCGGATTCTAAAGCGCAGTTACCTGCTAAAATCATCAAATCGGCCCAGGAAATTTTGTTGCCATATTTTTGTTTGACGGGCCACAGCAACAAGCGTGCTTTATCAAGATTGGCATTATCGGGCCAGCTGTTCAAAGGAGCAAAACGTTGTGTTCCTGCACCTGCTCCTCCGCGACCATCAGCAATACGGTAGGTACCGGCGCTGTGCCAGGCCATCCGTATAAAAAACGGACCATAATGCCCGTAATCTGCAGGCCACCAGTCTTGAGAAGTAGTCATCACTTCCACGATATCTTGCTTCAATACTGCTAAATCCAAAGATTTGAATGCTTCCCCGTAATTAAATTTCTCCCCCATCGGATTCGATAAATTTGAATGCTGGCGAAGAATACTCAACTTCAATTGGTTGGGCCACCAATCGCGGTTTTGAGAGCCGGCGCCTGCGCTTCTTCTAAGAGCCGTACCGGAAAAAGGACATTTTGCTTCACCGTTCAGATTGTACGACGTAGAGCCCTGGGCTGCGTTACTTTCCATATTAAATTGTTGTTATATTGGTTGTAAAAAAATTCATTGTAAAGTTAGGATAATTGAGTGTTTGAGCGTGTGACTTAAATCACTTAATAATATGCAATGTTTCATTATTTGCCAATGCGAATCATTTTTGTTCAACGAAACTTGTAAAACAGCCGGTACAGTATAATGTTTATCAAAATAAAAAAAAATCCGGAAAAAAAGTGAGTCCTTTTCAATAAAAACCAGCCGCTTGCCCGCGTTGTTGAGAACCTAAGCTAGCTGTAGTATCAAATTGACTCTGGCCTTAGCTTAAAAAAATTATTACAGGCTTTTGATTATATATTGAATTTGCTAAAATACTATAATGAAAAAAGAAAAATACGGAATGATTGAATGACCCTCAACATCGGTGTTACTGTTTTTAAAAAACCACCAGTTTTGGCATTTGTTTTCTTCACAACATTGGTTGCACCAATCGTGGAAAAGTGGGTGTCGAATTAAGACCGTATTAAAAAAAAATGTTCAAAAAAAATGTGGTTTGTTACTTTGAGTGGTAATTTAGTACACTCATGCAAATCGACGTTTTAAAATACTACACAACTCGTTCTTCTAAAAGAAGAACACGCACTTAAACTATTTAATATGGTAGCAGCAAACAGAGATCATCTGCGAGAGTGGCTCCCCTTCGCCGATCAAATGAACAACCTTGA
>Ga0105044_10006767_pt1 | contig 15778 bp, 9 predicted proteins | sample MAT01_FD_78092 | JGI IMG/M metagenome (GOLD analysis project Ga0105044, IMG submission 78092) | Freshwater microbial communities from Lake Fryxell liftoff mats and glacier meltwater in Antarctica - MAT-01 | ecosystem: Environmental > Aquatic > Freshwater > Ice > Liftoff microbial mat | place... | reverse complement strand
TGGTGAATGCTCGCCGGCTCCATGGCGCGCAGTCCCAGCCGCGGATCGTCTTGGTGCTTGCCGATATCACCGAGCAGCTTCGCCTCGCCAAGGATCTCAAAGATACGGCCGACGAGCTGAGCCGCTCTAACGCTGAACTCGACCAGTTCGCCTCGGTCGCCTCGCATGACCTGCAAGAGCCCCTGCGAATGATCTCCAGCTACATTGAACTCCTTGAGATTAAATATACGGCGCTGTTCGATGATCGTGCGCGCAGGTACATGGGATGCGTCACCTCAGGTGCCCAGCGCATGGCCGCTATGATCAAGGCTATCCTGATCTATTCGCAAATAGGGCATCAGGCAGCGAGCTTCACCTCCTTCGAAAGCGCGTTGCCGCTGCAGAGCGCGTTGGCCAATCTCACCAACAAGATCCAAGAGGCCGAGGCAACGATCACTGAAGGACCTTTGCCGCGGATCAATGCGGATGCGAATCAACTGAACCAGCTATTCCAGAACTTGCTGGGCAATGCCTTAAAGTTCCGCAGCGACAAGCGCCCATTACTCATCCATGTCAGCGCGATCGAATCCACTACCGAATGGACTTTCGCTGTCGCCGACAATGGCATTGGCATGGACAAGGATGGCTGCGGGAAAATTTTCCAACTTTTCCAGCGCCTCAACACCGCCCAGCAGTATCCCGGCACCGGCATCGGTCTGGCAACCTGCAGGAAGATCCTCGAGCACCACCGGGGACGCATCTTGGTCGAGTCCAAGCCTGATGTTGGATCGACATTCTATTTTACGATGCCGAAGTAGCTCTGGCGTACCGATACGCGTCGTCGTGACGTGCGCTGCGTCGAACGACAGTCCGTCACCTTGAACTGACGTGCGACAGATCTCCGCCACCAGTTCTCTGACCTCATCCAAGTTGTTGCTGGTACACGAACTGGTCGAGAGGTCGCTCAGATTGGTCTGCTCGCTGAAATACTGCACGATTGTTCGTGCGATCAGATCGTGATGAAGTCGCTAGCCGATGATCTGCAGGTCGCTCCTGACACGGTGAAGCACTGGCTTGACCTGCTGGTCGCCTTGCACGTCGGCGTCCATATTCGGCCATGGTTCACCAACGTCACCAAGTCGCTGCGCAAAGAACCGAAGTGGTTTCTGCGCGACTGGTCTGGGATCGAGGATCCGGGTAAATGTGCCGAGACCTTCGTCGCCTGCCACCTGCTCAAGGCTGGCGAGGGCTGGAGCGACATGGGGCTGGGAACGTTTGAGTTGCGCTATCTGCGCGTCAAGCAACAGCGCGAGGTTGACGTCGTAGTGATCCGTGACCGCAAGCCGTGGTTCCTAGTCGAGGTCAAAGCCGGAAAGGACAGCCTCAGCCCGTCGCTAAAATATTATCAGGACCAGATCACGGCACCGCACGCCTTCCAGGTGGATTTTTTTCAATACCACAACCTGGTTGCGCTGTTTTCAGACAGCCTCTCAGGGTGTCGGCGACTGCACACTGGCGCCGGGGAGCAGACGGAAGGGGACGATGACGCTGGGGTTTCGACGGACGCTAGCCAGACGCCGACCAAGGAGCGCCGCTGCTGCGCGCCCCATCGCTTCAGATGGTACCTGCGCAACCTCAAGGCGGATGCCGGCGACCAGGGTCTCGTGGTGGGCCAGGATCAGCGACAGGTCGTCCGGGACGCGCAGGCTCAGGCGTCCGACCGCATGCAGCACGGTCAGCGCCTCGTAGCTGCCATAGCACGCGATCGCTGTCGGACGCTGTCGCTCTGACAGCTCTCGCAGGTGCGATAACAGCCACTCGAACTGTCCATCCCGCCCAGGATCCTTGACTGGCGACAGCGTCCGCGGCGCGAGCCCGGCGGCGGACATCGCGGCGAGGTAACCCGCATGCCGTTGCGTGCGGCTGTAGTGCAGCTCCGCCGCCTTCCGGAAACCGAGCATCCCATCGAACCAGGCGATGCGCCGATGCCCGGCGGCCACCAGCCGTTCGACCATCACTCGCCCACCGCCATGGTCGTCAGGATAGGCGGCATCGTGGTCGAGTACGCGGTTCACCCACACCACCGGCAGGCCACTTGATGCCAGCACCACTTCGATCTGCGCTGATGGGTCGAGGTTGCCGTGCACCAGCACGCCATCGACCATCATTTCCTGCAAGCCACGGGGAGCCGGCCCACCGGCAAGGAAATCCGGCACCACCAAGCGTTCGATCACCAATGAGCGGCCGATTTCCGCCAAGCCGTCGGAGATGCCGTCGATGATGCCGGAATCGATGCGCTGGTTGGCGCTCTCGACCAATTGCAGAAACAGCACGCGGTCGAAGCGCCGACTCTTGACGCTGCGCGCGCTCTGATTGGGTCGGTAGCCGAACTTCTTCGCCGCGGCGAGGATGCGCGCGCGCAGTTCGGGCGCGACCCGCGGTTCGCCCGCCAAGGCACGCGAGACGGTCTTCTGCCCGACGCCCAGCCGCGTCGCGAGATCGTATTGGGTGATGAATGGTTTCTTCGCTGGCACGTTGGTGCTCCTAGGTAGTCACATCGCTCACGGCACAAGTCCTGTAGCCGTCGTCGCCAGTCCTGGTGGTCCATCACCGGCACCTGACGAGCGGCCACCGGCGACATCCCCAGCTACGGTGTCCATCACGGCCACCTGTCGAGGGTGACTTCCGGCATTGGTCGACTGGCCTGATAAAGATACGAGGCGTCCACGTTGTGACTCCGAAGTCACAACGCTTTTTTCAAGACGTTGTGACTCGGCCATCGTGCTGCTCACTAACGGTTGCTGAGCCGAAATGTAGGTCACTTGTGGAACACCCCGGTGTTTTTTCTGTAGAGATACGTAGCCCTGAACTCGGAGATCCTATGCGCACCCTCCTCCTCGTCCTCCTCCCCCTGCTGCTCGTCCTCGCTCTGCCTCTGGGTGCGGCCGAACCAGCCACGGCCCACGAGCCCCACTATGAGGACCGCTCCCTCTGGCCGGCTGATGTTGGCAAGCGGCCCCATGTGCGACAGGTCTGGCCAGCGACCCGGGTGCTGACCTGGGCCAAGCCTGGGGTGTCGGCTCTCAAGGATGACAAGCCCTTGGAGACACCCTCATTCTGGCTGGAAGATGGTAAACCCGCCACCAAGCCAATCGACGGCGACTGCGCCCTGGTCCTTCCTGCCATGCCGCCTGGAGGATCAAAAGGGCGATATTACATCGTCCAGGAGGCGAAGAAGAACCCCGTGCCCTCCATCCGCCATCTCACGGTGGGAGCAGGCGTCACCGTGGTCTGGTTGCACAGCAGCACCGGCAACACCTGGGTGAAGAAGGGCGGTGAGTTGAACCAGCAGTACCACTACAGCGGCGACAAAGACTCCTTCTTCCGCAACGACAACCCCGTTCCTCAACAGCCCCATCAGCAGCCCGTTGCCGGCGGCCCGCCGCTATACATCTACCCCGAAGGCGAACGCAACCAGCTCGCCCATCCCCTGCAGGTCAGCTCCCTCATTCCGGGCACGCTGTTCCGCTACGGTATGAACGACCCCGAGGCCTCCAGCGACCACGTCTATTTCGTCAAGGCCCCCAACGCCTCGCTTGAGGTCATCGGCCGCATGGGCTGCGCCGACAGCTTCCACTTCAAGTCCGGCACGGTCATCATCTCGGAAGACAGCGCCCTGATCGCCGCTGCCCGGGGCACTCTCGGCGTCTCGCCGGGCGCCACCCTTGAGCTGCACTCCGGCGCCGCCTTCAGCAAGTTGGGCAACCAGCACGGCAACGTCGATCTCACGATAAAAGGTCGCTTCCTCGCCGGCACGGTGGATCGGCCGCTGGTCCGCGACTGCTTCCTGGGCGTGAGCTGGAAGGGTAAGCGCCGCTTCATGAGCAAGGATAACGAAAAGGCGCTCGATGGTCGAGCCGAGCGCTCCGATGACGCCAGCTTCATCGTCACCCCCGAGGGCACGTTGGAGGTGCACAGCGCAGATCCGGCCAAGGCCCGCCTGATCATCGACTGGAACGGCCGACCGATCATTGAGAAGGAGATCGTGAAGACCATCGGCCACGCCGAGAACTACGCCAAGCTCAAGGAGGAGCCGCCGCTGATCGACCTCCTCCTCGTGGGCACTCTGAAGATCGACGGCTTGGTCATCAACCACCTTGCCAAGGGCGGTCTGGTGCTGGCGGATCCCGCCCAGGTGAAGCAGTGGAAGCACGTCACCTGGGGCCCGGACTGCGCCGGCCCGCTGGTCGAGTTGGTCCGTAAGTGGGACGGCAAGCCCACCTTCGCCTTCACCAACGCGGGAGGCGATTACTGATGCGGGATCCACGCTCGTGGATCCCGCCTTCCGACTGTACTCCCCGCCAGGAACCATCCATGCGCCAGCTCATCCCGCTCCTGTTCGTGCTGCTCACCACCAGCGCAGCGCCGGCCCAGGAGGTCCTGTTCGCTCCGCTGCTGATGCAGACGGTGGCACTGGTGGACCCCACCCTGCAGCCAAAAGACCTCTACGAGCGCCACCGGGTGGTGCTGCTGCTGCGCGTCGCCAGCGTCGACAAAGAGACGCACACGGCGGAGGTGGCGGTCGAGCAGGTGGTGAAAGGAGATTTCGTTCCGCGCTCGGTCCATCTGGTCCTGGCCGGCGAGCAGTTGGAAAGGGTCTTCTTTATGCTGATGGGCCAGGGCAAGCCGATGGTGGCGCTGCTGGGCAAGTCCCGCCGGCCTAACGACCTGATCTTCTACCTCGATGGCGGGGACGGTGGTCGCTGGCAGGCGGCAGAGATGGATGCCGCCAATCCCGCCCGCTGGACCTGGAGCACGGACCTCGAGCGCGAGTTGTTCGGGGTTTTCAACGGCAGCGCCGCCCGACTGGGCGAGTTGATGCAGGAGCGCGCCATCGGTCGCGACTGGTTCCCCGCCACGCCCTTCATCGCTTTCGGCGCCGACCGTCTGCTTGGTCGCCTCGACGGTCCGGCGCGCGGCGTGGCCCTGCGTGACCTCGACGGCGATGGCCGCTTGGATGCCTACGCCTGCAGCGAGGTCGGCGACCGCGCCTGGCTGCAGGCTGCGGATGGCACCTTCGCGCCCGCCGAAGAGCGGCTCGGATTTGCCGGCTGTCGCAGCCGCAGCGTGGCGGCGGCGGATGCCGATGCCGATGGCCGCGACGACCTCCTGCTCGATGACGCGCTCTGGCTGCGAGGTGCCGATGGCCGCTACCAGCGCAGCGCAGCACTGCCCGCCGCCGCGCCGGGATCGGGGCGGGTGATCTGCTCCTGCTTCATCGACGCGAATGGCGATGGCTGGCCCGACGTGGCGATCGCCCGTGAACGCGGTGGAGTCGAGCTCTGGCTCAATCCAGGGCCGGGCGGAGGTGTCTTCAGAGATGGCAGCGAGGCCGCCGGGCTGCGGCGCCCCGACGCCAGCGCTGGAGGCAGCGGCTGGCTGGCCTGCGGCGACTGGGACGGCGATGGGCGCAGCGACCTCTACTTCTCAGCCGATGGCGGTCGGCTGCTGCTCAACAGCGCAGCGGCGGGCTTCTCGGTCCTGCCCCTGGGCTATGATTTTGCTTCGCCTGATGGCGGGCCTGCGGGCGGTGCCGCCTGCTTTGCGCCCGTCTGGAGGGCCGACCGCCAGACCCTGGTGATCACCCGCGATAACGCCCTCTGCGTGGTGTCCTGCGAAGAGGGCAAGGCCATCGACCAGAGCCTGTACGGTAACGAACTGCAGATCGCCGGCGACCATCAGCTGCCAGTGGTGGCGGCTGACATAGATTGCGATGGCACCATAGATCTCTACGTCGGCAGCCGCAGCGGCGGCGCCAACATGCCCTACATGAACCGCGGCTACGGCAGCTTCATGGTCAGCGACCGCTATACGCCCGGCGCCTTCCCTGGTCAGGCGCATCGCGCCGGCGCCCGGGGCCTGGCGGCGGGGGATGTGGATGGCGATGGCGCCCCCGAACTACTGTTGGGCGCCCCGGACGGTCGCGTGACGCTGATGCCCAACGCCAGCCTGGCCCAGCGCGACCTGCCCGAGAACCCCAGCGCCCAGCAGAGCACGCTCGCCGGGATCCGCATGCTGAGCGTCGAGGTGAAGGGCCCGCGCGGAGTGATTGGCGCCGTGCTCAGCCTGCGCGCCGAGGACGGCCGCCTCCTCGGCCTGCAGCAGATCGGCAGCGCCAACGCCAGCGGCTGCTGCGGCCCCGACCGCGTCGGCTTCGCCTTGCGCGAAGCGGGCCGCCAGGTCCTGACGGTGCGCTGGTCGGACGGGGTCGAGGCGCGCTGGCCCATCGAGGGAGAGGCGAAGAACCCCATCGCCATCATCGCCACGCGACCGCCGGCAGAGCCCCGTCAGGGGCCTTGAACGCCGGTGAATGTCCCGATCGCGAGTTGGCCGTGGCGGGTTTCGCAGATGCCGACGCCGTACTGGGCAAAGAGTGCGCGCAGTACGTTGCAGGTGGTGATGGCGTCGTCGCTGGCGACGGCGGAGTCGATGGTGCGTGTACCGGTGATGGTTTCCAACAACGTGCGCACGATCAGCTTGGCGCGCTCGCTGCCATCCAGGGGATCGATCAAGGCGGGACCTGAGACGGGACGTCCATTCATGAGAGAACCTCTTTCGCGTGACGGACGCACTGGGGCGTTGCCCCAGACCCCAGGATTTTTCGCTCGGGGCCGATCCGGCAGTGGACGAGGAAGACCCCCACGCGACCACGATTGTCCGTGATCGCGCGGGGACCTGCCGTCTCGGCAGCAGCCGATGCTCGGGTCGTATCCCTACGGAGCCCTATCCCCCGACTGCTGAGGATCTGGGATACCCACCGTCGACACGGTTGGCGATGCTGCGTTCTGCTGCACCCGCTGCGCCAGGCGCAGCGCACGCACCGCATAATCGTCGGGATAGGCGGCATCGTGCTCGAGTACGCGGTTCACCCACACCACCGGCAGGCCACTTGATGCCAGCACCACTTCGATCTGCGCTGACGGGTCGAGGTTGCCGTGCACCAGCACGCCATCGACCATCATTTCCTGCAAGCCACGGGGAGCCGGCCCACCGGCGAGGAAATCCGGCACCACCAAGCGTTCGATCACCAATGAGCGGCCGATCTCCGCCAAGCCGTCGGAGATGCCGTCGGTGATGCCGGAATCGATTCGGCTATCGGCGGTTTCGACCAGTTGCAGGAACAGCACGCGGTCGAAGCGCCGGCTCTTGACGCTGCGCGCGCTCTGGTTGGGTCGGTAGCCGAACTTCTTCGCCGCGGCGAGGACGCGCGCGCAGCTCGGGCGCGACCCGCGGTTCGCCCGCCAAGGCACGCGAGACGGTCTTCTGCCCGACGCCTAAGCGCGCGGCCAGGTCGTACTGTGTGATGAATGGTTTGCGGGTCGGCATGGTCGCGCCCTTACGTAATCAGCGCGCGGTGGGCGCAAGACCTGACGCCAGACGTCAGTCCCTGGCGCCACGCCTGCGGCGATGCCACCAGCTGAGATGCCGCCTGCTCCGCTCCGGCGGTGTCCATCACGGCTGGGGGCGGGACGACGGATCCGGGACTGGCCGGTTGGACGGTATGGTCTACGAGGTGCATGCGTCATGACTCGGAAGTCACAACGATCTTTTCACGGCGTTGTGACGGTGCGCCAGCACCAGCGCCTTCGCCGCCCCTTGTCCCCATCCAGGCCACACCACGCATGCCACTGATCCCCTTCTCGGTCCTGCTGGATCTGCACCACGCCCAAACCGCGGTGGTACCGGTGGTAGCCCAGGCCGGCACTGCGCTGTTTCCACTGATCGTGCTGGCCATTACCAGCGTCATCGGGCTGCTGCTTAAGCCGCGCGAGCTGATGCGGGTGTTCCGCGCCAAGCCGTGGATCCCCGCGCTGATGATCGCGCTGGGTCTGAGCGGCTGGTGGGCGGTCGGCTGGATGATGAGCGCACCGGCGGCGCCGCTCAGCAGTTCGCGGACGCAGCCAACGGCCGTGCCGAGCGGCGGGCAGCGCAGCGACTGGGCGAAAGTAGCGCTCGCCCTGATTGCTGAAGAAGCTGCCGCCAACGGGCGCAGCTCAGCGACCGCGCCGACACCGTCCGCGACGATCCCCGCCAAGCAGGCACCGGTCGTCCGCGACCAGCCGACGACGGTAGCCGCCGGAACGCGCTACTTCCGCGGCGACGCCCGACGCTCCGGCCACCTGGGCGGTGCCGGCCCGCGCGGTCTGACGCCGAGCTGGACGTACTACGCACAGGATGAACTGAACTCCCTGTACCTCAGCTCACCGCTGGTGGCTGGCGACGCGGTGTTCGGTGCCTCTTGTTACCTCGATCCTCCTGGCAGCTACGGCACGGTCTTCCGGCTCGATGCCGCCACTGGCAAACAACGCTGGGTGTGCGAGTTCAAGAACCCAACCAACAAGGCCGATTTCAAAGGTTTCTTCTCCTCACCGGCGCTCAGCGCTGATGGCAAGTATCTGGTCATCGGCCAGGGACTGCACGCAGACTACGACAGCGAACTGGTCTGTCTGGATGCCGACACCGGCGCCGTGCGCTGGCTGCTACCCACGCCGCTGCACATCGAAAGTAGTCCGTGCATCGAAGGCGATCTGGTGGTGGTGGGAGCAGGCGCGGTCGAACAGGGCAAGGATTATAAGCCGGCCGGCGACCCACTGGGGCATGGCCACCCAGGGTTCGTGCTGGGCGTGCGCATCTCTGATGGCCAGGAGATCTTCCGCGCGCAGGTCAACGATCCGGAAGGCTCACCGCTGCTGCTGGACGGCATCTGCTACATCGGCAGCGGCGTGAATGGTTCCGCCGTGGTCGCGCTGCGCACGCAGAGCGATGCCGAGTTGAAGACGGCCGGGCTGACCCGCGAGCTGTGGCGAACAGCGACGCCATTTCCCGCTAGCGGCGCGGTGACGCTTGCGGGCGACGTGCTGCTGGTGGGTTGCGGCAAAGGCGACTTTGTCTTTGCGGCCAAGGATCCTGAAGGCCGCGTCATCGCTTTGGATAAAACCACCGGCGCGGTGCATTGGCAGACCACTGTGCCGGATGCGGTGCTCGGTCCGATCGCGGTGGTGGGAACGGTAGCAATCGTCCCGGTGCGCAATGGCGAAGTGATCGCCATTGATCTGGCCGCTCAGGGCAAGGTGCTGTGGCGGGCAAGCATCAACAAGAAGGCGCCGGTGCTCGCCGGCGTGGCCTTCACTGGAACGCTGGTCTATGCCGTGTCGAATGACGGCTATTTGGTGGTGCTGGATGCGACCAACGGCAAGGCGCTGGAGCGCATCTACCTCAACGCCAAGGGCAAGCCCGGCGAACTGGGATTGTCCGTGTCATCGCCGCTGGTCGTCGATGGTCGGCTGTTTGTCGGCAGTGAAACCGGCGGTCTGCGCTGCTTCGTCGGAACCGCACCGTGATCTTGCCACTGCGTGACGCTCACGATGCCCGCCTGGTCGGCGGCAAAGCAGTCAATCTGGCGCGCCTGCTGAACGCGGGCTTCGCGGTGCCGGACGGCTTCGTCATCACCACCCCTGCGTTCATCGCCGCCATCTCGGCGGATGGTCATCTGCCGACCGCCGTGCCGACTGAACTCGCTGCACACATTGCCGAACACTACCGCACGATGGGTTCCCCCACCGTGGCGGTGCGCTCATCGGCGACGGCGGAGGATATGGCCGACGCATCGATGGCCGGGCAGTACGAAACGCTGCTCGACCTCCAAGGCGAGGACGCCGTCATTGCGGCGGTGGCACACTGCTGGCGCAGCATCGACACGCCGCGTACCCGCAGTTACCTCGCCAGTAAGAATATTCCGCTGAGCGATGTCGCGATGGCCGTAGTGGTGCAACGCTTGGTGCCAGCCGATGTCGCCGGCGTGCTGTTCACCGTCAATCCGCGCAGTGGAAAAACCGATGAGATGCTGATCGAAGCATCCTGGGGCCTGGGTGAAGCAGTGGTCTCGGGCAAAGTCCAACCCGACACCTTGGTAGTCGAGCGCGCGACCGGCGTGGTGCGCCACGCCGTGATCGCCGACAAGGCGATCTGGATCGCCGCGGGTGCCCACAGCGAACATGCGGTAACCGCTGATCGTCGGCGCGCACCGTGTCTAGATGCACAGCAGGTTGACGCGCTCCGTCGCCTCGGCGAACAGGTCGAACGTCATTTCGGTTCGCCGCAAGATCTCGAATGGGCGATCCACGCGGGGCAGTTGTTCCTGCTGCAAAGCCGCGCGATCACCACCATGGGCGCGGCAGCCGCTGTGCAGGAACGCTGCGCCGCTGAGCGCGCAACCTTGTCTGCCGCACTCGCCGCCGGACGTGGTCCGTGGGTGCGCCACAATCTTTCCGAGACCCTGCCGCAGCCGACGCCGCTGACGTGGTCGCTGATGAGTCGCTTCATGTCCGGCGACGGCGGGTTCGGCGCGCTGTATCGTGAGATGGGTTTTACACCGTCGCCGACGGTGTGCCGCGACGGTTTCCTCACGCTCATCGCCGGACGCATCCACCTCGATCTGGCTGTCGGTCCAGAACTGTTCGGCGCCGGTTATCCATTCACCTACGATCTGGCGTTGCTGCGCGCCAATCCCGATGCGGCGCAGGATCCGCCCACGGTACCGCGCGGCGGTATCGGCGAGCGACTGGCGGCGGCCAAGCTCCTGACCGCGGTCGATGCACGCATCACCGCTCTGGCGGTTGATGAGGACCGTCGTCTGAGAGAACAGACCATCCCGGCATTCACCGCCTGGATCGCCGACGAGCGCGCCCTTCCGCTTGCGGCTTTGACTAACGCCGCCTTGTTGACGTGCTGGCAACGCCGCGCGCATGAGGTGCTCGACGTCTTCGCGCCACGCTCGCTGATGCCGTCGGTGATCACCGCCACGCTGATGGCGCGCCTGCGCGCGTTCACCGACCAGCACTGCTGGGACCGGGATCCGGTCGCGCTGGCCGAGCTGCTCAGTGCCGGTGGCGAGGCCAACTGCACCGTGCGCGCCACCGCGCAGTTGCGCGAGGTCGCCTCCGGATGCCTGAGCATGGATTCCTGGCTAAAGGATCACGGCCACCGCGCGCCGGCGGAATTCGACCTAGCGACGCCGCGCTGGCACGAACGACCACAGCAGGCGTTAGCGCTCGGCGCGCACCTGACCGGAGGCGCCGATCCGTTGACGTTGCACGGTGAGCACATCGCCGCCGCAGAGCGCGCCGCGGCCGAACTGCGGCTGCGCTTGTCGCTCCGTGATCAGCGCGAACTCGACACCTTGCTCGCCCAGATCCACCGCTACCTGCGCTGGCGCGAGGACGGCAAACACTGGCTGATGCTGGGCTATGAGTTGCTGCGCGCAGTGGCCCTCGAAGCCGGACGCCGGCTCAACGTCGGCGACGGCATTTTCCTGCTGACTTCCGAGGAATTCGCGCAGGCGCTCGCCACCGGCTACGCACCGCTCGCGCTCATCGATGAGCGGCGGGCGCAGCGCGCAGTCGATGCCAAGCTGCATCTGCCGGCGCTGATCACGCACGACGACCTGCCGACGCTCGGTCAGGCGCCGCCGCCGACGCTGACGCGGACGCAAGCCGGCGGTGACCATCTGCCGGCGTTCGTAATCTCTGCTGGCCACTGCCGTGGACCGGCGCGCATCGTACTGACGCCGGAAAGCGCCGGCGAACTCGGCAGCGGTTACATCCTGGTCTGCCCGAGCACCGATCCCTCATGGACACCGTTGTTCGTCAATGCCGCCGGCTTGGTGCTGGAACGCGGTGGCGCACTGTCGCATGGCGCGGTAGTGGCACGCGAGCTCGGCATTCCGGCGGTGGTGCTGGCCGATGCGACCACGCTGCTGCGTGAGGGCGAAGCGCTGATGGTCGATGGCAACGACGGTGCGATCCGCCGCGGCGCTGACCTGGTCGCGCCGGCTTCTGCTACCAACATCGCCACTGCTCACCTGACTCGGACGCAGCTACCGCCACCGGTCGGACGCCGCGAACACGTCAGCGCGCGCTGGCGCAATCTGCTGCTGGTGTTGTGGGCGGGCATTTTCGCCGCGATCTTCCTGCTACCGCCCGAACAGCTGTACGCGCCGATCATCCGCGGTTTCGACGCAGTGCTGTGGCCGCTGGTGCTGGCCATCGGCATGCCTGGGGTGGTCGCGACCGTATCGGTCGTCATGGCCGTGCTGGTGATGGCGGTGCAGCGCGTGACCACCGACAACGCTCGTCTGTTGGTGGCGAAAGAACGCGCCGCGCGCCTGCGCACGGAAGCGATGGCGCTACCGACAGACAGCCCACGTCGCGCCGCACTGCTCAGCGCCGCATCGCCGGTGCAGTGGCGCATCATGGGCGCGTCGTTCGTTCCGCTCGCCGTGTTGCTCGGACCGATGATCCTGTCGGTGTGCTGGTTGATGGATCGCTGCGACCATCCCAACGACCGTCCTGGCGTTGAAGCCACCCTGCGCGTGCTGGTCGATGGCGACGCCACCGCGCCAATCACGCTCAGCGCGGTAGATGCGGACGCTGGCCTGCGCCTTGATGAACAGACGCCGGCGACCCAGTCCGTTCCGCCCATCCGCGCGACGCTGATGCAACTGCGGCAACGCTGGTCGGAGAGCGATCCGCCCACGACCGACGTGGCCTGGGAAGTGCGCGCGGCAGCCGCCAGCGCGCGCGCAGCGACGCTGGCCGATCTCGACGGATATCTTGCCGCGCCGGTGGAGGACCAGTTGCTGGTGTGGAAGCTCACCACGCCGTCAACGCCTGGGCGCTACCGCATCCGCCTGTCGAACGGAAGCACCGCGCCGGCGATCGAGGTGCCGCTCGTGCTCGGCGACAGTGAACCGGGCGAACCGCTGACACTCGTTCCCGCCGGGAAATTCCAGGGCTGGCGCCAGATCATCCACCCGCCGGCCGGACCGTTCCACGAAGTGATGATAGTGATCAGCGATCCGCACCAGACCGCCAGCTCCGCTGAGAAGCCGTTCTTCCAGCCCTTCCGCGCCCTCGGCTGGAACTGGGACACGGGCTGGATCCTGCTCTACCTGGCCACCTACCTGCCGGCGATGTTCGCCGCCCGCTGGCTGCTGCGCGTGGCGTGAAGCTCGGCGATGGTCGACGCTCGCTAGGAGATTACTTCTTCACGTTGGAGAAGAACGTGAAGCGGTCCGACGTCGCCGCTTTGACTTGCTCATAGGTCAGCGCGCCGGCCGGTTCCTTCACCACCGTCGAATTGCAGGCGAAGAAGCCGGTGATGAAGGACTGCGACAGCTCGCGTTGCAGGCCCAACAACATGCCAGTGGACAGCGATCCGCCACGCAGATCCGAATCGACCAGCACCGCGATGCAGTCGAAGCGGCCGGAACGGATCGCCCGCGCCGAGGCGTTGGGCCGATAGCCCAGGCGCTTGGCCACCGCCAGCACCTTGGCGCGAGTTTCTTTACTGACCTGGGGGCTGCCGCGCAGGGCGTACGACACCGTCATGGTCGTCATGCCGACTTCATCAGCGATGGTGCGCAGGGTGACGGCCATGGCTGCACTCTGCCACGACGACGCACGTCGTCACGGGCCGAGGTGACGGCGACGAGGTCAAGGAACCATACCAGAAAGTAACCGCTCAGGGGCCATGCCCAATGCTGCTAATCTCGTGCTCCGCCCACCAGAGATCCGATGGACATCCACAGGAGCCGCAGAGCCGCGGAGATCGGATGAGGTGAGGCCTCTATTATGCTGATGAATTAGTTATTTTCGCCTCTTCCGATCTGCGCGGCTCCGCGGCTCCTGTTCAATCTTTCTCCCTGGGTCCTTAGCTTTACGCCATTGGTCTTCGCCCCTGAGCAGTTACACCAGAAATTCAAATTCCCCCAGGTCTCCAGAATTGCCGAGCGTGTCAGCCCGTCTTGGGGACGGTCGCTGGATCCTGCTGTTGAGGTGTCACGACCACGTCACTGTAACGTTACAGTAGCGAAGTCCGCCACTGGCGGTCCGTGCCTCCCCCAACAAAGCGCACGCCCATCGTTGCGCCGGACCAGCCAGGGAACCACCATGAATCCCCACTCCTACCCCGCATCCAAATGCTTGTGGGAACGGAATGAACGCCAGGAGCGACGCCGGAATGCGGTGCTGTGCGGTCCGGGTTTCGCATCCGGTGGGCGGACCTGCTCACCAGTCCTTTGGCGGCTCCTCCCATTCATCGCTATCGGTCTGCTCGCTCTGAACCTGGTGGCATACGCCGCCGAACCGTCACCGGGATCGGTGACCAAGGGCGGTGCGAGAGCGGGCGGGATCTTGTGGCCGGCCGATGGCATGATCGTCAACGTCAAGGATCTCGGGGCCAAGGGCGATGGCGTCAGCGATGACACCGCGGCGCTGAATGCCGCGATCAAACAAGGCTGCGGCAAGATGTCCGTGCTCTACTTTCCCGCCGGCACCTATCTGGTGTCCGGGCGGCTGGGCGGCCACGGCAAGTCGTTCTTCTGGAGCTACCTGCAGGGCGCCGGCCGCGACCAGACCATCATCAAGCTGAAGGACAACTGCCCTGGGTATCAGGATGCGAAAAATCCCCTGTGGCTGATGAGCAACCTCGAAGACCAGCCGGCCTGCAAATGCTGGGTCGACAAGGCTAGTGGCTGCAACATGGCCTTCGACGTCCAACTCAACGATTTCACCCTCGACACCGGCAAAGGGAATCCCGGCGCCATCGGTCTGCACTACATCTGCAACAACACCGGCGGCCTCAAGAACCTCACCATCCGCTCCGGCGACGGCCAGGGCGTAGCCGGCATCGACATGCGCCATCCGTGGCCGGGCCCGTCGCTGATCAAGGGCGTCAGCATCTCGGGATTCGATTACGGCCTGTGGATTAAGCACCAGTCCTATCACGACACCTTTGAGGACATCACCCTCGAAAACCAAAACGTGGCGGGCATCCTCAACCAGCAGCACCCGATCTCGATACGCCGGTTGGTGAGCCGCAACCAGGTGCCGGCGATCATCAACGACAAGCCAGAAGGCCAGGTGGTGCTGATCGATGCCGAGCTGACCGGCGGCAAAGCCGGTACCTGCGCGATCATCAACCGGGGATCGCTCTACCTGCGCTCGTGCACCACCACCGGCTATCAGGCGGTGGTCGAGCACCAGGGCACGGTGCTGCCAGGGACCACGGTGGACGAATGGTTCTCGCAGGAGTGGGGCAGCCTGAGCCCGACGGCGAAACGGTCGCTGAATCTTCCGATCAAGGACACGCCCGAGTTGCCGTACGATCCGCTCGACCAGTGGGAGAGCGTCGGCAAGCACGCGGACAAAAAATCAGGTGACGACTGGGGTCCGGCGATCCAGGCGGCGATCGATGCCGGCAAAAGCACGGTGTATTTTCCGCGCCTCGACCAGGGCGGCTACCTCATCAAAAGTCAGGTCATCGTGCGCGGCGCGGTGCGCGTCATCCAGGGTTGTGGCGCGGCCATCAAACCAGACGGCAAAGCCCTCGCCGGCAAGGCCGCCTTCCGCATCGACCAGGGCACGCCGGACACGGTGTTCTTCGAGAAGTTCACTTGGGAGAACGGCGAACAGAACCACATCGAACACGCGGCGCGCGTCCTGGTGATGCAGCAGTGCCGCTGGCAGCGCATCATCACCGCCGCCGGCTGCGGCGATCTGTTCGTCGACTGCTGGGGTGGTTCCGGCACGTTCACAGTGCCGCAGAAGGTCTATGCCCGCGCCCTCAACATGGAGGCCGGTGGCCCGCCCAAGCTGATCAACCAAGCTGCCGACTTATGGGTGCTGGGCCTCAAGACCGAAGGCGACGCCACCAACATCCGCAATCTCGCCGGTGGCAG
>Ga0105044_10006764_pt1 | contig 15779 bp, 9 predicted proteins | sample MAT01_FD_78092 | JGI IMG/M metagenome (GOLD analysis project Ga0105044, IMG submission 78092) | Freshwater microbial communities from Lake Fryxell liftoff mats and glacier meltwater in Antarctica - MAT-01 | ecosystem: Environmental > Aquatic > Freshwater > Ice > Liftoff microbial mat | place... | reverse complement strand
GCATCTCTCAGCGTCTCCGGCGGCGGTACCACCGAGATCATCAACGTCGTCAACACCACCGGCGGCCAGACCTACTCCGACGCGATGCGATTCGCCGGCAGCACCACCCTCTCGGGTGCCTCCTTCACGTTCAACTCCACAGTCAACGCCAGCCCCAACAACTCCGGAACCCTGACCCTCAACTCCGCCGCCAACGGCGACACCACCTTCAACGGCCTCGTCGGCAACGAGTCCCCACTCCGCATCGTTACCAACAATGGTGGCCGTACCCGCATCGAGACCAATATGACGCTCAGCTCCGGCGCCGACTTCGGCGACGACGTGCTGACCGGCGCGAGCGTCACCATCAACGGTGGCAACGCACCCCTCCTCTTCCGCAGGTCCATCAACAGCGCCAGCGCTACCACCAGGAGCGCCCTCGTCCTTCGCTCGAGCCTCCTCAACCCAACCATCGGTGCCACCAGCGGCGCCGTCAACGTCCCCTTCAAGTTCGGTGGCGACATCGGCACCACCACCGCCCTCCGCTCCCTCGACCTGGGTGGCAACCTCACCAGCACGCCCAACATCTCAACCATCGTCTTCGCCAGGTCCTACAACCCCGATGGCTCCATCCCCGCCAGCGCGCTCACCAACCCAACCGGCTTCCGCATCGTCACACGCACCAACTCGCCCGGTGAGAATGGCTTCCAGATGGGCCAGGCTCAGAAGCTCACCAGCTTCGCCAACTTCGAGATCGATACAACCGGAGGCGTCATCCTCGGCGATATCAGCACGCTCGGAACTCTCCGCGTCACCGTCGCTCGCAACGATGCCATCCAGATCCGCCTCCGCGCTCCCAGCAGCGTCCTGGAGCGTGGCTCTGATGGCCAGAGCTTCAGCAACGTCGGCGCCGAGACCAACACCCCCCTCTACGTCGACCTCGTCACCGCCGCCGACGGCGCCGACAGCATCCTCTTCCGCAACGGCACCACACCCATCTCCGCCACCATCTTCGGCGGCGGTACCTCCGGCGACGGACGCTCCGTCGTCCGCGTCGCCAACAACGACGGCTCCTTCCGCACCAACTCGCAGCTCGCCACCATCGCCCAGCAGGCAACCGCCCGCGCACCCATCAACGCCGCTGATGCCAACGACGCCCGCGTCACCGCCGCAGACTTCACATTCGGCAACTTCGCCCTGCCCCTGGACCTCTCCTCGCCGGGCGGCAACGAGCCCATCGCAACCGCAATCGCCGGCGCAATCCCGCGCGATACCAACAGCCGCGAGGTCACCACCACCGTCACCGTCGGCAAGGCCCTCGAAGAGCAGCTCGCGGCCATCGCGATCCAGATCAAGGCCAGCGACTTCGATGAGATGCTCCTCAACCTCGTCGGACGATCCCTCTACCAGGACAGCCCCCTCAAGTCCGCACGCCAGCAGGTCGACTACCGCATCACCGTCAACCGCATGAGCCAGGAGACTGTGCTCGCCGCGCTGGACGCGTTCCATGCGCTGCGAAGCGAGGGTGGAAACGCTGGCGGCGCCGATCTCGTCGCCACCATCAAGGCCAACATGGACGCCGCTTGGACCGCCTACATCACCGAAGTCGGCGAGGACAACGCCACCGGCGTTGGCTTCCGCACCTGGCTCGAGTCCCGTGGCTCGGCCGCCACGCCCGAGGAGATCGCCGCCCTCGACTCCCTCAACAAGGCCAACGTCTTCCTCCAGCGCATCGCCAACATCGGCCTGACTCCCATGGAAGAGAGCTTCCCGCAGCAGGTCGTCCTGGGCAACCTCGCCTCCGACATGCTCCCCAACCAGGTCCGCGACGCCGTGACGGGCGTGGTCGGACCCGCTCCCGAACCCGCACCGGATCAGCCCACCGACGAAGCCCCGATGGAGGAGAACTCGATGGAACAGACCCAGGCACCCGCGACCGTCTCGCTTCGCTAGCCGTTTGATCTCTGGTTGATCTCTGATTGATTCCTGGTTGTTCCATAACTAATTGAACCCCCGCCCGATTCCGCCGATAGCCCCCGCCCAGTCGTATCCGCTCGTTCCGCAGGTGTTCAGTCCTCTCGTACGTGGGAGCATTCCGTGGCGATTGTGAACGTTGAGAGCCTCCTCAAGCCCATCGAGGGCGAAAACCCCTGCGGCGAAAATCTCCGCTGGGATCGCGCCTATCTCGAGCTCGAGACCACCGTCAAAGGCAAGGAAGTCTCGCAGTTCGACGGCGCCGACGCCAAGGCCGAAGAGCCCGACTGGCGCGAGATCCGCGACAAGTCCGTCGAGCTCCTCTCCCGAGGTCGCCAGCTTCGTATCGTCGTCCTCCTCACCCTCGCAGCCATCAGGACCGAGGGGTACGGCGGCCTCCGCGACGGCCTCGCCGTCATCAGAGGTCTGCTGGAACAACACTGGGACCACGTCTGGCCCCTCCTCGATGTCGAGGACAACAACGATCCCACCGAGCGCGTCAACTCCCTTTCCGCACTCTGGACGCCCATCGCCAGCTACGGCGACACGACCAAGTTTCTGGACCGTCTCGACGAAGCTCCACTCTGGGAGAGCCGCCAGCTCGGCCGCTTCTCACTCAGGGACATCAAGATTGCCGCGGGCACACTCGAATTCGCCGCAACTCCCGAAGGTGAGCAGGGCAAAGCAAAGCCAACCCTCGCCGACGTCAACGGCTCCTTCATGGAAGCCGAGCCCGCCGAAGTCGACGCCACCTTGGCCGCGATCCAGGAAGCCAGCGCCCACGCCGACGCCATCGAGGCCGTCTTCACCGAGAAGTGCGGCGACGCCGGCTCGATCGACCTCACGCTTTTGCGAACACTCCTCCGCGACGCTGCCGTGAACATCACGCGCCGTAAGGCCGATGGTGGAGCGTCCGATAACGCCGACGGAGCCGAGGGCGAAGCGGCAGACTCCGGCGCGGGCGAAGGTGGGGGCGGTGGGGGAGGCGGCGGCCGGGGCCGCGGCATGTCGGGCGACGTCGGATCCGTGCGAGACGTGAATCTCGCACTGGATAAGATAATCCGGTACTATGAGTCCTACGAGAAGTCCAGTCCCGTCCCCCTCTTCATGAAGGCGGCCCAGAGGGTCGTCGACAAGGACTTCATGGAGATCCACAAGGTTCTGACGCCAGATGTCGTGACGATGCTCTCGAACATCGCAACGCCCCCCGACGGTTCATAAGGAAAAATTCTGCATTAGTCGGTATGAGTCCCCAGTTTTCTCGCTCTTGTCTCTAGTGCGCAGCTTCGAGTGCCGAGCCTCAAGTGTTCCGTCTCTCGTGTCCACGCTCGACGTAGCAAATGTTCGCCAAGAAAGTCCACCGATAGAGACATCATGTGGGCCAGTGGACCGGCAAACACCAAGGTCTGATTGAAGAACCGAAACTCGTAGACGCATTCGCAACTCGTGGTTTGATGTGAGATTCCGTTTCTCAAGGAGTAGTGTCCCATGGCAAAGGCCAGCAGCCAGAAGTTCATCGCTCGAAACCGCGCCCCTCGCGTTCAAATCGAGTATGACCTCGAGCTCTACGGTGCCGAGAAGAAGGTCAGCCTTCCTTTCGTCATGGGCGTCATGTCCGATCTCTCGGGCAAGCCCGCCGACGCGCTGGCCCCGGTTGCTGATCGCAAGTTCATGGAGATCGACGTCGACAACTTCGACGAGCGCATGAAGTCCATGAAGCCGCGTGTGGCCTTCCAGGTGCCCAACACCCTCACCGGCGAAGGCAACATCAGCGTCGACATCACCTTCGAGAGCATGGACGACTTCTCCCCCGCCGCGATCGCCCGCAAGGTCGAGCCGCTCAGGAAGCTCCTCGAGGCCCGCACCCAGCTCTCCAACCTCCTGACCTACATGGACGGTAAGGGTGGCGCCGAAGCCCTGGTCTCCAAGGTCATGAGCGATCCCGAGCTTCTCAAGAGCCTCGCATCAGCGCCCAAGCCCGCCTGATCACAGCGCTTGCAGTTCTGAACCGACCAATGGTTCAGAGTGCAAGTCTCCGAAGGTTCGCAGAAGGCCCCGGGCGAAACGCCCCCTTCCGCGTCGCGTAGAAAGAGCGTTCCCTTCCCGGAGCGCGTTCCCAATCTCATGGTCTCATTCGATCGGGACACACACCCGATCGTGAGGGAGCGAAGTAATGTCCGAAGCACAGGCAGGACCGGCACTCAACACGATCCAGTTCGAGGGCAGCGATCTCGAATCGCTCCTCCAGAAAGAGTTCAAGCCCAAGACCAGCAGCGCCAAGGAGGCCATCGAGGCCGCCGTCAAGACACTGGCCGAGCAGGCTCTCGTCGGCGTCTCGACCATCTCTGATGATGCTGTCAAAAGCATCGAGGCCATGATCGCCGCCATCGACCGCAAGCTCACCGAGCAGGTCACCAAGATCCTGCACCACGCCGACTTCCAGAGGCTCGAAGGCTCCTGGCGCGGCCTGGCCTACCTGGTCAACAACACCGAGACCGACGAGTCCCTCAAGATCCGCGTCCTCAACATCTCAAAGAAGGACCTGGCCAAGACCATCGCCAAGTTCAAGGGCACCGCCTGGGACCAGAGCCCCCTCTTCAAGAAGCTCTACGAGGAAGAGTTCGGTATGCCCGGTGGCCAGCCCTTCGGCTCGATCATCGGCGACTACTACTTCGATCACACGCCCCCCGACGTTGAGATCATGGCAGGCATGGCCCAGATCTCCGCCGCGGCACACGCCCCCTTCATCTCCGCCGCCGCGCCCCAGCTCATGGGCATGGACAGCTGGCAGGAACTCAGCAACCCGCGCGATCTCTCCAAGATCTTCCAGTCTCCCGAGTACGCACCCTGGAAGAGCCTGCGCGAGAGCGACGATGCCAAGTACCTCGGCCTCGCCATGCCCCGCGTTCTGGCCCGCAACGCCTACGGCCCCAAGACCAGCCCCGTCGATGACTTCAACTTCGAGGAAGACACCGAGGGAGCCTCGCACGACAAGTTCACCTGGATGAACGCCGCCTACACCATGGGCGTCAACATCACCCGCTCCTTCAAGAATTACGGTTGGTGCGCCCGCATCCGCGGCGTTGAGTCCGGCGGCATGGTCGAGGGCCTCCCGGTCTTCTCCTTCAAGAGCGATGACGGCGGCGTTGCCGTCAAGTGCCCCACCGAGATCGGCATCACCGACCGTCGCGAGGCCGAACTCGCCCGCAACGGCATGATGCCCCTCTCGCACTGGAAGAACACCGACTACGCAGTCTTCGTCGGCGCCCAGAGCCTGCACAAGCCCGCCGAGTACGACGATCCGGATGCAACCGCCAACGCCAACTTGGGCGCACGCCTCCCCTACCTCTTCGCGACCTGCCGCTTCGCCCACTTCCTCAAGTGCATGGTCCGCGACAGAATCGGCAGCTTCTCCGACGCGCCCCAGATGTCCGCCTGGCTCAACAAGTGGATCAGCACCTACGTCGACTTCGATCCGGGCAACTCCTCCGAGGCATACAAGGCAACGCATCCCCTCTCCGGCGCCGAAGTCGTTGTCGAAGAGATCCCCGGCAACCCCGGCTACTACTCCAGCAAGTTCTTCCTGAAGCCCCACTATCAGCTCGAGGGCCTCACCGTCTCTCTGCGTCTGGTCAGCAAGCTGCCCAGCGCCAAGGGTGGTTGATCGGTCCTGTTCTTCGCCGCGTGTTCCGCGCCGCCGCGGACACTCGGCCTCACGCGTCCACTCCGGGTCGGGTGCCGTGTCGGCACCGCGGCTCGTGCGGAAGGAGGCCTTCGTCCCGGCATGTCGCCGGGGCTCGGGCCGGGACCCGGGAAACCGGGTGGTTCGGGGCGATGGGCATGGCCCATCGCTCCTGGAACGATGGGTTACTCCCATCGCTCCAAGGTCGGCTCAGGTCTCTTGATCCCCCCCGCATCGCCACCGGCGAGACGCGAAGGGCCAGGTGATTTGGGCACACCAAACAATGAAGGAGCTTGGCGATGGCTTTTGATGCATTCCTGAAGATCGAGGGCGTCCAGGGTGAGGCCTCGGACAAAACCTACAACGGCAAGCAGAAGGGTGGCTGGATCGACGTCCTCTCCTTCACCTACGGCGTGACCCAGACCGGCGCCGCCTCCACCAGCGGCGGTCTCACCGCTGGCAAGGCCAACCTCAACGACTTCACCTTCACCCAGAAGGTCCACATCGGTTCCCCCGAGATCTTCATCCGCTGTGCGACCGGCAAGGTCTCCAAGGCCGTCAACTTCATCGCCCGCAAGGCTGGCGGCGATGCGCAGCTGGACTTCCTCAAGATTGACATGACCAACGTCCTCATCACCTCGGTCAGCTCGCAGGGCGCGGGCGGCCCCGATGAGATCCCCACCGAAACGGTCTCCATGACCTGCGAAGAGATGAAGATCTTCTACGCCGAGCAGAACGCCGCTGGCGGCGCGGACCGCAGCCTGTTCGTCACGTTCAACCAGAAGGAAAACGTCAAGAAGTAAGCACGGCAGAGGACGCCGCGGCGGGCCCATCCGCCGCCGTACACCTCGCCTCGCTTCTTCTTGATCAAATCACAATCAGAGCCCTCTCGGGAAGACATTCCCGAGAGGGCCTTCGTTGTTCTTCCGACACCCCCGACTCGGCCCCGTGCCCTACAGGAGCCTTCGATGCCCCCGCCTTCGCCGCAGGATCTGCTCCGTGAGGGGCGCGTTGAAGAGTGCCTCAAGGCCGTCGAGGACGCGGTTCGCAAGAACCCCGCCGACTCCAAGCAGCGCGTGGTGCTCTTCCAGGTTCTGTGCATCCTTGGCCAGTGGGATCGCGCGCTCAACCAGCTCGTCGTCTGCGCGAGCCTCGACTCCATGGCCTCGCTCATGGCCCAGATGTATCGCCAGGCAATCCTGTGCGAGCGCATCCGCGAGGATGTCTACAAGGGTTCTCGCACGCCGCTGATCCTGGGCGAGCCGCAGCCTTGGATGGGAATGGTCGTCCAGGCTGCGGTCCTCGCGGCACGCGGGCAGCACGCCGCCGCGGCCCAGCTCCGCGATCAGGCCTTCGAGCTCGCGCCCACCGTCGCGGGCGAGATCGATGTCGGCCCCGCGCACAAGAACGACCGCCAGGCCGAGAAGGCTGGCAAGGTCGTCACAACCCACACCTTCGAGTGGTTCGGCGATGCCGACCCGCGACTGGGACCCATGTTCGAGGCCATCGTCGCAGGCAAGTACTACTGGATTCCCTTCGAGCGCGTCAGCCTGCTGCGCATCGAGCCGCCCGAAGACCTGCGCGACTCGGTGTGGATGCCGTGCCAGATCGTCTGGACCGCTGGCGCCGAGCAGGTCGCGCTCATCCCGACGCGCTATCCCGGCAGCCAGGCCTCGCCCGACGGCCTCATCAAGCTCGCGCGCAAGACCGAGTTCCAGACGCACGGCAGCGGCGAAGACGCCATCGACCTTCCCATCGGCCAGCGCCTCTTCGCCACCGATGCCGGCGAGTTCCCGATCATGGATGTCCGGGCCGTGCGGCTTGGCAGCCAGGAGAATGTCCCCAGCGGCGACGAACAGGCAGAGTCCGAGGAGTCGGCGCAGGTCTGAGTTGCATCGCGCGGTTGTGCATGTGACGCGAGCGATGTGCTCGCGGTTGGTCTCTTCAGGTGCTGGACGGAGCGTGCTTCGATGGCCGAGCTGACAACCCAAGACAGGCTGCAGCCGGCGCTCCTAGACCGTCTAACCGACGACGAGCCCGGCAATCGCACCGAGAGTCGCGACAAGCGCGTGATGTCAATGCGCCAGCTCCGCGCCGCCGTGCTGCGTGATCTGGCCTTTCTCCTCAACGCGCCCTGCCGCCCGGAGGGTGATGAGATCTACGACTATCCGCTCGTGGCCAAGAGCGTGCTCAACTATGGCAAGCCGGACCTTGCTGGCCTCTCGGCCTCGGGCGTGACCGCCGACCGGCTCGAGCGCATGATCCACGATGCGATCCTGGCCTTTGAGCCGCGAATCATGGCCGCGGGACTGACGATCCGCGCCGTCGACGTGACCGACGGCACAGGACGCCAGACGCTCGCCATTGAGATCAGCGGCGAGCTCTGCCCACTCCCGATGCCCGAGGCCGTCTTCCTCAGAACCACCATGGACCTCGAGACCGGCGAGGTCGACGTCAAGGAACGAATGGCCAGGTAACCGGCCAACCCGCTCTCTCAGCTCTTCGTTCTCAACTCTTCATTCTCGCGTTCCAGTTTATCGCTCTTCGCTTTCGCCTTCCCCACTCCCTCGCCCGAGACTCGACGCCATGGACCGACGACTCCTTCCCTATTACAACCGCGAGCTCAAGTACCTCCGCACCGTCGCGGCGGAGTTTGGTCGTGAGTTCCCCAAGATCGCCGACCGCCTCGCGCTCTCTGACCCCAGCGTTGAGAAGTGCTCTGATCCGTACGTCGAGCGATTGCTCGAGGGCTTCGCCTTCCTGACCTCGCGCGTGCAGCTCAAGCTCGACTCGGAATTCCCGCGGTTCACTCAGAACCTTCTCGAAACGGTCTACCCGCACTACCTCGCGCCGACACCCAGCATGTGCGTCGTGCAGTTCAATCACGATCAGGCCGAGACCGGACTCGCCGACGGCTTCACGATCCCGCGCGACACGGTGCTGCGCAGCATGATCGCCAAGGACCTCACGAGCTGCGAGTATCGCACGAGCCAGCCCGTCACGCTGCTACCCCTCCAGATCAGCGAGGCACGCTACTTCACGCGTGATGTCGGCGCGCTCGAGCTCCACCGCACGTGGGGTTCGGGCGACGATGGCACGGCCCGGCGCGGCGGCTCGGCGCAGGCGCGCGCCGCGCTCAGGCTTCGGCTGCGCACCACAGCGGGCGTTGCGTTCCCGAAGATCAAGACCGACGACATTGTCTTGCACCTGCGTGGCGAGGGGACCACCGGCCGCTTGTACGAGGCGCTCTTCGCTCGCGCCCGCGGCGTGATCTTCCGCCCCGTGCCCGTAGGGCGCGCGGTGGGTGCGTGGCAGGAGATGATCGGCCCGGACTCCATCGAGCGCGTTGGCTTGCGGGCCGATGAGTCCATGCTTCCCTACGACGATCGAAGCTTCCAGGGCTATCGCCTCCTGCACGAGTACTTCGCCTTCCCGCAGCGTTTCGCCTTCGTGCGGATCAAGGGCATCGCCAAGGCCCTCTCGCGCTGCGACGCGGCCCAGCTCGACATCATCATCCCCTTCTCCGAGGAGGATGCCGAGCTCGAGCGCTCCATCACCGCCGAGAACTTCGCCTTGCACTGCGCACCGGCCGTGAATCTTTTCCCGAAGCGCGCCGACCGCATCTTCGTGAGCGACAAGGCCACCGAGTTCCAGGTCATCCCGGACCGCACCAAGCCGCTGGACTACGAGGTTTATCGCACGTCCGGGCTCGTTGGGTATGGCAGCCGCTCGGGCGATGAGCGCACGTTCAGCCCCTTCTACACCGCGACGGACGCGGAGTCGGGCGAGCAGTCATCGGCCTACTTCTCAACGTATCGCGTGCCGCGTGCGGTCTCGGAGCGTGAGAAGCAGCGCGGCGCACGCAGCAGCTACGCGGGCACCGAGGTCTATGTCTCGCTCGTTGATGCGCAGAACGCGCCATACAGCACGGATCTCAAGCAGCTCTCGGTCACGACGCTCTGTACCAACCGCGACCTGCCCAAGTTCATGCCTGTGGGCAAGGGCAAGACCGACTTCACGCTCGACATCGGGGCGCCGGTCGAGTCCACGCGCGTCGTCGCGGGCCCGACGCCGCCGCGCGCGAGCTACGCGGAGGGCAACGCGAGCTGGCGCCTGATCAGCCATCTCACGCTCAACTACCTGTCGCTCACCGACGAGGACCTGGACGGCGATGGTCGCATCACGGCCGAGGAAGGGCGCGGCGCCGCGGCGCTGCGCGATCTCATGAAGCTCTACGGTGATGTCGGCGACCCCGTGATCCGCAAGCAGATCGAGGGCCTCGTGCGAGTCACGACGCGTCCGATCCTTCGGCGCGTTCCAACGCCGGGGGTGATCGCCTTCGGACGCGGGCTCGAGGTCACGCTGACACTCGATGAGGCACTCTTTGAGGGCACGGGCATCTCGCTGCTTGGCTCCGTGCTCGATCAGTTCTTTGCCCGGTACGTCTCGATGAACTCATTCACCGAGACTGTCGTCAAGTCCGCGGACCGCGGGGAGGTGATGCGATGGCCAGCGAAGGTCGGCCAGCGCCCCGTCCTCTAGGCGGCGCTCCAGGTTCTGATGCACTGGCGCGTGACACGCGTGACACGCGTGACACGCATGGCACGCCCGCCACGAACGGCACCGCGCTCGCCGCCGCCACCGGTGTCGCTGCGCTGCCCGATGCCGATGGAGCCTTCGAGCACGAGGGCCGCTCGGTCACGGGCCGCCGCATCGACCCGCGCGAGCGGGAGACGCTCTTTGACCAGCTCAACACCGAGCCCTGGGGCTTTGACTTCTTCGCGCTGGTTCGGCGCATCGAGGCACTCCATCCGGACAAGCCGGGCTTTGGGTTTTCCAACCGCTCCATCGAAGACCCGCTGCGCTTCTGCCAGAAGCCCAACATGGCCTTCCCGCCCAACCATGTCAGCGATTTTTCGTTCCCGACCGCCGTGGTTCCCGCGCGACTCTTCGTGCAGTTCATGGGCATGCTCGGGCCGCACGGGCCACTGCCGCTGCACCTGACCGAGCACGCCTACCAGCGCGAGCTGCACCACAAGGACCGCACCTTCTCGCGGTTCATGGATGTTTTCAATCATCGCCTCATCAGCCTGCACTATCGCGCATGGGCCGCGTGCTCGATGCCCGCGAGCTTTGATCGCTGGATGCCCGTCCCCGACGGCACCGGCATGCACGAGCTGCAACGCAACCAGATCCTCTCGAACGATCGTGATCGCTACGCGGTCTATCTCGGCTCGCTCTTTGGCCTGGGGATGGACACGGTCCGCCATCGCGACGCGGTTCCCGACGTCGCGAAGCTCCACTTCGCCGGGCGGTTGTCGGCCGCGACGCGCGGGCCGGAAGGACTCCGCGGCATCATCTCCAAGTTCTTCGGCGTCCCGACCCTGGTTGACGAGTTCGTTGGCCAATGGATCCGGCTCCCCGAGACTTACCACTGCTGCCTGGGCGGCGGGCCTGCGTCGAAGCAGCCGGGGGCCGATCACGCCCCCTTCACGCTCGGTACGCATTCCGGCGGGTGTGCGGTCGCGGGCAAGAGCGTCTTTGACGTCCAGGGCAAGTTCCGCGTGCGCGTGGGACCCATGGACCTGGCCCACTACACCCGCTTCCTGCCCGGCTCGGTCGGGCAGCGCCGGGCGGAGTCATGGATCCGCAACTACATCGGCGACCAGCTCGCATGGGAGGTTCTTATCACGCTTCGCAAGCAGGACGTCAAGCCCGCCAAGCTCGGTGGCAATCCCAAGAAGGACGTCGGGGCTCGGCTTGGCTGGACCACATGGATGATGAGCGGTGAGAGCGCGTCGGACCGGTCCGACCTTCTTCTTCGAAGCAAGCACTGAACGCGGGTGGCGTGGGCGGTTTCGCCTCGCATTCGGGCCGAATTGCGGTAGAGTCTGATGGGGCGGCAGCAGCCCGCAACGGGTTGGAAGTTTGATACACACGGCGCCGGGAGCAAGCTCCGCCGCCTTCAGCACACAGCAGGGAGCCAAGGCGATGGCGGACATTTCTCGTGCGGCACTCTTCGGCAAGTTCAACAGCGTGGGCTACAAAGCCCTCGAGGGCTCGACCGTCTTCTGCAAGCTCCGCGGCAATCCGTATGTTGAGCTCGTCCACTGGCTCCACCAGATCATGCAGGCCCAGGACACCGACCTGCACCGGCTGATCAAGGCCTTCAACCTCGATGTCTCCCAGCTCGTTTCGGATACGCAGGGTGCGCTGGATCGGCTGCCGCGTGGCTCGTCGACGATCTCGGACCTGTCGGCCAAGTTCATCGAGTCTGTCGAGCGCGCCTGGACGTATTCCAGCCTCAAGTTTGGCGAGAACGCCATCCGCACCGGGCACGTGATCTTCGCGCTGGTCGCAACGCCCAGCCTCAAGCCCGAGCTCATCAAGATCTCCAAGCAGTTCGACAAGATCAACGCCGACCAGCTCGGCGAGCAGTTCGCGAAGATCACCGACGGCAGCCCGGAGGCGGTCCTCGCCGCCGCGGCGGACCGTGGGATCAGCGGCGGGCCCGGCGAGGCCAGCGGCGCCATGGCTCCCGCGCAGCTCGGCAAGCAGGAGGCGCTCGCGAAGTACTGCAAGGACCTGACCGCCAACGCGAAGGATGGCAAGCAGGACCCCATCGTCGGGCGCGACGATGAGATCCGCCAGTGCATCGACATCCTGATGCGCCGCCGCCAGAACAATCCGATCCTGACGGGCGAGGCGGGCGTGGGCAAGACGGCCGTGGTCGAGGGCTTCGCGCAGCGCATCGTCGCGGGTGATGTGCCACCGCAGCTCAAGGACGTGCGCCTGCTCGAGCTCGACATCGGTCTGCTGCAGGCCGGCGCGAGCATGAAGGGCGAGTTTGAAAACCGTCTGCGCCAGGTCATTGATGAAGTGCAGGCCAGCCCCAAGCCCATCATCCTCTTCATCGACGAGGCCCACACGCTGATGGGTGCGGGCGGCGCGGCTGGCACCGGCGACGCGGCCCAGCTCCTCAAGCCCGCGCTCGCGCGCGGCACGCTCCGCACCGTCGCCGCGACGACGCAGAGCGAGTACAAGGCCCACTTCGAGAAGGACCCGGCCATGAGCCGGCGCTTCCAGGTCGTGAAGGTCGATGAGCCCGATGAGAAGAAGTGCCTGCTCATGATCCGCGGCCTGTCCAAGGTCATGGAGCGCCACTTCAAGGTGCAGGTGCTGGACGAAGCACTCGAAGCCTCCGTCAAACTCTCCAAGCGATACATCCAGGGAAGGCAGCTCCCCGACAAGGCCGTCAGCCTGATCGACACCGCCTGCGCCCGCGTCGCGGTCGGTCAGCACTCGATCCCCGCCGAGGTCGATGACCTTCGAAAGCGCATCGAGGGCCTGAAGAACGAGCTCGAGATCATCGATCGCGAGATCGTGACGGGCATCGATCACTCCAAGCGCCGCGACGAGGCCATGGCCGTCATGGGCTCTGATCAGGACCGGCTCAAGCAGCTCGAGGACCACTTCGCCAAGGAGAAGGCAATGGTCCAGAAGATCCTCGAGATCCGCACCAAGCTCCGCGGCGGCGAGCCCGGCGCGAGCAAGCCCGTAGCCGCGCCCGCCAACGGCGCTGCTGGCGCGATTCCCGCGGCGATCTCCGCTTCCGTAGCAGCCCCCGCGCCGCAGGTCGCACCTCTGTCAGAGAACGAGCGACTCGGCCTCATCGAGGAGCAGAAGAAGCTCGACGGCGAGCTCACCACGCTGCAGGGCGAGAGCCCCTTGATCCGTCCATCGGTCGACGCCGAGACGGTCGCGGCGGTCGTTTCCGACTGGACCGGCATCCCGCTGGGCCGCATGGTGCGCGACGAGATGCGCACGGTGCTGACCCTGGCCGACACGCTCGAGAAGCGCGTCATCGGCCAGCGCCACGCCTTGGAGGCCATCGGCGAGCGGCTGCGCGTCGCGCGTGCGAAGCTCGACAATCCCGGCCGCCCGGTGGGTGTGTTCATGCTGGTTGGTCCCTCGGGCGTGGGCAAGACCGAGACTGCCATCGCGCTGGCCGAAGCGCTCTACGGCGGCGCTCAGGGCCTCATCACCATCAACATGAGCGAGTATCAGGAGGCCCACAAGGTCTCGCTGCTCATGGGCTCACCTCCCGGTTACGTCGGGTACGGCAAGGGCGGCGTGATGACCGAGGCCGTGCGGCGGCGTCCGTACAGCGTGCTGCTGCTGGACGAGGTGGAGAAGGCGCACCCCGATGTGCATGAGGTCTTCTTCCAGGTCTTCGACAAGGGCATCATGAAGGACAGCGAGGGCGTCGACATCGACTTCAAAAACACCATCATCCTGCTCACGAGCAACGTGGGCACGGACATGGTGATGAAGATGTGCAAGGATCCGGCGCTCAAGCCCGATCCCGCGGGGTTGGTTGCCGCGATGCGTGAGTCGCTGCTGAAGGTCTTCCCGCCCGCGCTTCTTGGGCGCCTGGCGATCGTGCCGTACTACCCGATCTCGGACGACATGATGCGCTCGATCATCAAGATCCAGCTCTCGCGCATCGGCGACCGCGTGATGGAGGGGCACAAGGTTCCCTTCACGTACGACCCCGCCGTCTCGGAACTCATTGTCAGCCGCGTGACCGAGCTCGACAGCGGCGCCCGCGCCATCGACGCCATCATCACGAGGCAGATGCTCCCGACGATCGGTCGCGAGCTTCTGGAGCGGCTGATGGACGGGCGCGCGATCCAGAAGGTGCACGTTGGTGTCAAGGACAGCGAGTTCCATTACTCGTTTGAGTAGGACCTTCGGCAACGCCGCCGAGCATGGCGGGCGCGGGCGTGCGTTGTTGACGCTCGCGCGTTGGAAGGTGGGTTTCGACGGCGCAGGAGTGTCGGGAGATGGCGGCCAAACGCAAGGAAGAAGCAAAGTACACGATCGAGAAGAGCGTTGAGCCTTCAACGGTCTCGGTCTATCAGCTCTCCAGCAGCCCCATCTCCGGACTCGCGGCGACGGTCATCTTCACGCTCCGTCCGATCACCAACCTGTTGCTTGATCAGGTCGAGAAGCTCGTCGACGCGGGCTTCATGTCACGCGTCGAGGCGGTGGGCTGGGTGAATCTGCACCTGAACCTCATCGGCACCAACCTCAGCAAGGCTGGCCCCTGCTCCATCCTTGCGTACGCGCCCTGGGACCAGACGCTGCTCACGATCTCATCCGAGTCCACGAGCGCGGTTGGGTACACCGCCACACACTGGATGATCCAGACCGCGTACATCGCCGTGGATGATCCCGATGTGCAGGCCAAGCGCCAGGAGCGATGGGAGAAGAACGAGCGAAAGCGCAAGGCCACGGACGGGTGGGACGATGGGCACACGTCGGCAGTCAACGAGGATCCGATCGCGCCCGAGGAGATCGACGACCCGTTCCTCTCGGCCTTCAGCGACCTCGCCGATGTCGATGTCGAGTCGCTCGATCCGCCCATCGAGGAAGGCGAGATCTGGAAGTCCGTTCGCTTCGAGGAGTCGGGCATCCTCGGCAAGATCGAGGAGGGCCACCGCGCCGAGCGTCGGCTCGCGATGGCGCGAGCCGCGGCGGACATCGCACGTGCCCGCACCCGGGCCGCGCGCAGCGCGAGAACAGAAAGCGACGACGAGCCGCTCGATCTCGATGCGCTCTTCGGCGATGGTGAGTTCGGGGCTGAGTTTGATGGTGCTACCGAGCCCGCCAAGCCAAAGGTCCCCGACGCCCGCGAGGTGCTGAACGAGAAGCGCACGGGTGATCTCGCGAAGTTTCTCATCATGGATCCCGATCAGGCCGACGGCACATCGGCCTTCTTCCTGCGCCGCGGCGGCGTGCAACGCAAGTTCCTCGGCGGCGGACGCGGCGGGCTCCATGATCTCCAGCAGGACACGAAGAAGGCCCTCGCACGCGACCTCAAGAACGATCTCGTCGAGGCCGGACTCGATACCGAGACCGCGAAGAAGTTCTCCGCAGTATTCAAGGCTGCCGATGGATCTGGTGACGTCGAGGCGATGTTCGGCGAGGGCGGCGCGATGCTGGATGCGAAAGGGAGCAACAGCATCTTCAAGCAGGCGATGGAGGCCTGCGAGTCCAAGGCCAAAAAGTCGTACGCAAAGACCGTTGGCCCAAAGGGCGCGGGCTGGGACAAGGCCGACAGCTCGATCCGCTGGGTCCT
>Ga0105044_10006762_pt1 | contig 15784 bp, 10 predicted proteins | sample MAT01_FD_78092 | JGI IMG/M metagenome (GOLD analysis project Ga0105044, IMG submission 78092) | Freshwater microbial communities from Lake Fryxell liftoff mats and glacier meltwater in Antarctica - MAT-01 | ecosystem: Environmental > Aquatic > Freshwater > Ice > Liftoff microbial mat | place... | reverse complement strand
GTTCGAGGCCGAGACCATCGCCGAAACGCTTCGCGGCGAGGGCGTCCCCACCGAAGTCTTCGGCATCTCCGCCCGCACAGCCCAGTGGGAGCTGGGCATCAACACCGACATGAAGATCGTGGTCCGCCGCAAGGATGTCGAACGAGCCCGCGAAATTCTCCGCGCGAACAAGGCCGATTCGGTGGACCTAGATTGGGATGAGGTGGACGTGGGTCAGCCGACGGCGGAGGTGCGGCAAGCGCGGACGGGCGCGGACATTCAATCTCCCGGAGACGCCTGGAAACTCCGGCTAATTCTGGGCGTGATCGTGGTCGTCTTGGGGGTGCTGCTGTGGGGGTGGATGACGAGGGGGCCGAGTTGAGAGCGGAGTGTGCTAAAAAGACGCCGAATAGTTTCTAACCCATGAAGAGAACGTTGGGCTGGCGTCTTTACTACCCGATAACGTGCGACGGTTGCATTCCAGTTCAAGAATTGATAGAATCGTTCCATACATGGTTTGGTGATTTTCTGCGATACAAAGGAGTGCAGCGAGCATGCTACAATTGGCTTCGATAGTGTGGCTTGAGTCTATTCCGTTTTGGATCTTTATCGCGATCGGCCTCGCGCTGATTGCGGTTGACGTGTATCTGACGAACGATAATCATGTGATGTGGGTTGGAGTTGCAGTGATTGCCACGGCGATCGCCAGTATGGCGCGACTGCCCGGTGAGTACCAAGTTTTGGTTTTCATCGCCACGCTAATCGGGTGCATGGTTTACGTGCGTCGACTGGTGGCAAGAATTCCGCGTGTCGAAGATCAGGCATCGAGTGTGTTGGACTTGCAGGATGCTATTGGCACAGTCTTGCATGTGAGCGATACTTCTCCTCCCGAAGCGCGTGCGCTTATTCGAGATCATGGAGAATGGCGGGTTATTTGTGAAGTCAAGGACCATCGTTTTGCGCAGGGAGAAAGGGTTCGTGTGGTTGGGCGTGAGGGGCTGGTGCTGGTTGTGGTACCAGAACTGCGGTAATCTTTTCTGAAACTGTCGGCTCAGTAATTCCAAGTCAAATCAAACCGGTCAGGAGAAATGTTCATAACACCAGTTCAAATTTTTCTGTTAGCTGCAACTCTCTACGCGTTGTTGGTCGTATGGCTTTCCGTCGTTCGCGTAAGCGAGGGCACTGTTAAGCTTGTCGAACGCTTCGGTCGGTACCATCGTACGCTTCATCCGGGTATCAACTTTGTCGTGCCCGGCTTGGATATGATCAAACGTAACTTCAGCCTTTACACCGTCGTTCGCAGCGGTGCAGATAAAAAATATCTTGTTAGCCCCGATGGGTCAATCGGAACTGCGGAAGAAATGCTCGATCCGCCGGAATTTCACGCGATTGCGAAAGACAACTCGGTCGTTACTCCAGATCTCATTTGCTACTTTCGCCTTGTTGAACCTCACAAGGCTGTGTATCGGATCGGCAATCTCTGTGAAGCGATGCTACAACTGCTTGAGACAACATTGCGACAAGAAATTGGCAAACTCGACTCCGACGCATTGATTGTGTCGCGCGATTCAGTCGGAACAAATATTCAACGGCACCTGGAGCAGGCGTCAGAAGCATGGGGCGCGAAGATTCTCCGCGTTGAAATTCAGGAGATCCGCTTCAGCACGGACGTACAGCAGAATCTGTCCAAGGCGCGTGAAGCGGAACTCTCTCGCCGAGCAGTTGTGGTGACGGCGGCTCAAGACCGTGATACTGAGATTCTTTTGGCCGAGGGTAAGAAGCAGGCCGCGGTTCTTATCGCGCAGGGTGAGTACGAAGCAGCGAAGCTTCGTGCAGAGGGCGATTACTTGCTTGCTTCGAGACGGCTACAAGGCGAGGCTGAAGGGACGAAAGCGTTGGCGGAGGCGCTCAGGCACAACCCCGAAGTGATGGTCGCAATCAAGGCGTTGGAAGCGCAAAAATGTGTTGCCGAGTCGCTAGGCAAATCGAGCAATACTCTGATCATCCCTGCCGAGATGGCCGGGTTGCTCGGTGCGATTGGTGCCGTCAAAGGCGCGTTCGCATTCATGGCCAATGGCCACGGTGCGTCAACTGGAACGGTACGGGGTGCTGGAGAGGTAGAAGCGAAGCCGCTTTTGATGCCCGATGCAGTTCCGCCGGCTTCAAGAAAGAGCTGATCGGATTTAGCTCGTCATGCTCTGATCCTGTCTACCTCAACCCCCCCAAAAACTCCCCAACCCTCTCCATCCCCTTCTTAATCTGCTCCTGCGAGCAAGCAAACGAGATCCGCACATGGTTCTTCGCGCACCCGCCGAAGTCTTCGCCCGGCACCAGCGCCACGAACTTCTCGGCCAGCAGTGCCTCGCAGAACTCCATCGCCGAGTTGATCGTCGCGCCCTTGGGCGAGCGTGTACCGAAGTAGGCCGAGACATCGGGGAACGCGTAGAACGCGCCCGTCGGTTTGACGGTGTGCAGCTTGGGCATTTTGCTCAGCAGCCCGAAGATGGACTCGCCGCGCTCCGCGAAGGCCTGTCGCATCTGCTCGATGTCGCCCGCGCAATGCTCGAGCCCGGCCCGGATCGCCGGGTACACGAACGACGTGATGTTCGTGGTGATCTGCCCTTGATAGTTGGCAAACGATTTCATGAACTTGAGCCCGAACTCGCCGCTCGCCGCGGTATAGCCGATGCGCCAGCCGGTCATGGCATAGGCCTTGGACATGCCGTTGAGCGTGATGGTGCGTTCAGCGATCGCGGGGATGGAGCCGATGGAGAAGTGCTCGATCCCGCCGTAGATGATCTTTTCGTAGATCTCGTCGCTGAGAACGAGGAGGTTGGGCGCGATGGTGCTGCTTGCCTCGTCAACGACCTTGGCGATGGCGCGAAGTTCATCGGGCGAGTACATCGTGCCGCAGGGGTTGCTCGGCGAGTTCAGCACCAGCAAGCGCGAGTTGGGCGTGATCGCGGCCTTCAATTGCGCCGGGGACATTTTGAATGCGTTGGCGGCGGTGGTTGGAATCTCGACGACCTTGGCACCAGCCAGGCGCGAGATCGGGTCGTAACTGACCCAGGCTGGGACGGGGATCAGGATTTCCTGCGCGAGCTGGCCGGGCTCGGGAAAATCAAACAGGCAATGGCAGATGACGAAGAGCGCGTGCTTCCCCCCGGCCGACACGCCGACGTGTTCGGCCGTCACGTTGGGCAGATGGTTCTCGCGCGTGAACTTCTCCGCGATCACGGCTCGCGTGTCCATGTCGCCCAGCGTCGGCATGTACTTCGTTTGGCCCGCGTTCAGGGCGTCGATCGCCGCCTGCTTGATCACGGCCGGGGTCTGAAAGTCCGGCTCCCCGGCCGCGAAGCCAAGCACGTCGATCCCTTGCTTCTTCATCGCGTTGGCGCGGTTGTTGAAGGCGATGGTGACCGACGGCTGGAGCGACGCGACACGGCGTGCGATGGTGAGTGGCATGGGCGAAATGTAGGACGGCGAGCCCGTCCAACGCCGCCCGATCGGTTCGCGTATTCTGATCGCGAAATCTTGAAAAACGCGCCCCGACGCCGCCGCGCCGTATCTGGACGAACACGCCGATTCTCTCTTCTAGAAAAGGAGCCACGCCGATGGGAATGGAAGAAGCATGTCAGGCCGCCGCGTCCGCGATCAAGGAGCACATCCAGAAGCACCTGCCGGTGCAGCAAGAAATGTACAAGAAGTACGTCCAGGCCAAGGCGGACGTGATCATGACGTACACGAGCTACGACGCCGACATCGACAAGCTGGAAACGGCGATTGAAAAGCTGGAGAAAATTCAAGCGATGGTGCACATCGTTCACGAGGCGGCTGGCGGGTTCAGCGCGGGCACGAGCGGGACGTACAACATGAAGACGCTCCTCACGACGATGAAAAAGCAGATCAACGAGGCCAAGGCGAAAAAGCCCAAAGGCCCGGCCGTCGCACAGAACAAGCCCGGCGGTGTCGTGACCAAGAACACAGGCCGCCCGCTGCCGAAAACGCCACCCCGCGGCGGTGCTCCGGGTGGGTTGAGCCGCGTGGACGCGTTCGGCAAGCCGCTGCCGCCTGGGTATCTGGGGTGAGACGCGACTGACGCCGGGTGCGAAGGTTGGCTGGCTAAAGGATTAAGCATGTCTTGGGTGTGAGATGAGCGGTGACATGAAGAGCTTGGTTGACTCAGGAGAGTGAACGAGGGCACTCGGCCAACGCGGTAGATGTTGCCTCGTGGTATTGATGTTCCGCTTCGGGACTTCGATGGGTTTGAATCTTGAACATGAACCATCGAAGTCGTGAGGACCCGACTTCGAGGCCACGAGATATCGATGCCACTCGCCGTCAGCAGCCAGCCTCGAACGCGAGGACGAACGCATCGAAGTCCTCGCCGGTAACAAAGCCGTTGCGGTCGAAGTCGGCGGGGATACCGTCGAGCTCGAACGCCGCGACGTAAGCGTCAAAGTCCTCCCCGGTGACGAAACCGTCACAGTTGAAATCGGCGGGGCAGATGGTGAGCGTGGCGGGGTTGCTAGTGACGCTGCCTAAGGCGTTGGAGACGACGCAGCGGTTCACCCAGTGGGAGCCGGACGTGCCCGAGCCGCCACCGGGTTCCAGGGCGACGGTAACCGTGGCGGTGCGCGCGTTATTGGCGGTGAAGCGGACTTGGCCCCCGACGGCATCGGCGTTGGGTCCGTCGAGGACATCGACCCATGCCGCGCCCGCGCTGGCTTGCCACTGCCACTGGTAGGTAAAGGGGCCGGTGCCCGTGGCGGTGACGGAGAACGCGGCGGTGCCGGAGGGGCAGGTAAAGACCGGCACGGGCTGCTGAGACACCATCACGTTCGGCGTCGTGTTCAGGAGCACCGAGACGGTGGTGCCGCTAACGGCCACAGCTAAGTCGGGCCTGCCGTCGGCGTTAAAGTCGCCGACCGCGACGCGGCTCGCACCGCCAGGCAGGGCGAAGTTGATTGCCCCCTGGAACGTGCCGTTGGCGTTGCCCAGCAGGATGGAAACGTTGTTGCTGTCGATGTTCGCCACGGCCAGGTCGGGCCTGCCGTCGGCGTTGAAGTCGCCCACCGCGACGGATTTTGGGCCGTTGTCCGCGGCGTATTTGACCATCGCCTGAAACGTGCCGTTGCCGTTGCCCAGCAAGATCGAGACGTTGTTGCTGGGATATCGGCTCGCCACGGCGAGGTCGGTCCAGCCGTCGGCGTTGAAGTCGCCTACTGCGACGGAGTCCGGGGCCTCGCCCACGACCTCGCCCACCGTCGCTTGGAACGTACCGTTGGCGTTTCCCAGCAGGATTGAGACGCGGCGGCCGCGCCCGCGACGGTTCTCGGCCACGGCGAGGTCGGGCCTGTCGTCGCCGTTGAAGTCGGCTACCGCGATAAAGACCGGTCCGTCGCTCTGCGATGAACTGACCGGCGCCCGAAACGTGCCGTTGCCGTTGCCCAGCAGAATTAAGACGCCGCCGAGATAGTTGGCGCTCGTCACGGCCAGGTCGGTCCAGCCGTCGGCGTTGAAGTCGCCCACCGCGACAGAGCTCAGGAGCACGCCCGCGAAGTAGTTCACCGCCGCCTGAAAGGTGCCGTTGGCGTTGCCCAGCAGGATGGAGACGTTGTCGAAGTTCGCCACGGCTAGGTCGGGCTGGCCGTCGGCGTTGAAGTCGCCCACCGCGACGGAGCGCGGGCCGCTCCCTACGGAGTAGTTGACCGCCGCCTGGAACGTGCCGCCCCCCCCACCGTTGCCCAACAGGATGGAGACGTTGTTGCTGCCGGCGTTCGCCACGGCCAGGTCGGGCCTGCCGTCGGCGTTGAAGTCGCCCACGGCGACGGAGGTCGGGACGTTGCCCACGGCGTAGTTGACCGCTGCAGCGAAAGACAACGGACACTGGGCGTGGACCGCGGGCGAAAGCCACAGAGCCGCGAGGATGAGGACAACGGCAAGCAATGAACGGTTCATGTTTCTCTTCCGAGGGCTTCCGCCCGACGATCGCCACATCGTCACCCGCGCGGGCAACGATGCGGAAGCATACACGGAAAACAATCCTCTGTTAGTCAACAAGAGGAGTCGGCGCGGGTGGCGCCAACATTACGTTGTCGTGCCGCCCGGGACGCTTCACCGATTCGGATACTCGGCACCGTGGACAACGCTATTCAGCCGGGCTCATGCAGGCGCTCAAGCCCGCTTCAAAACACTCTTCAAATACCTTCCCGTATGACTCGCCTTCACCTTCGCCACGTCCTCGGGCGTTCCCGTTGCGATGACCCGCCCGCCGCCCTCGCCGCCCTCGGGGCCGAGGTCGATCAGCCAGTCGGCGCACTTGATCACGTCGAGGTTGTGCTCGATGATGACCAGCGTGTTCCCGCCGTCGGCCAGTCGATTCAGAACCACGATCAGCTTGCGGATGTCCTCAAAGTGCAGCCCCGTGGTGGGCTCGTCGAGGATATAGAGCGTGTGCCCGCCGCTGCCGAGCTGGCCCGCGCCCTTGCCCAGTTCCGTAGCGAGTTTGATCCGCTGGGCCTCGCCGCCTGAGAGCGTCGTCGACGGCTGCCCGAGCGTGATGTAATCGAGCCCGACCTCGTGCAGGCACTTGATGAACTTATGGATGCCGGTGTGGTTCTCAAAGAACGCCACGGCCTGCTCGACCGTCATGTCCAGCACGTCGGAGATCGACTTGCCGCGGTACTTCACTTCCAGCGTTTCGCGGTTGTAACGCTTGCCGCCGCAGACCTCGCACTCGACGAAAACGTCGGGCAGGAAGTGCATCTCGATCTTCTTGAGCCCCTGCCCCTCGCACGCCTCGCAGCGCCCGCCGCCAGACTGGGCTTTGACGTTAAAGCTGAACCGCCCCGGCTGATATCCGCGGACTTTCGATTCCTTGGTCTGCGCAAAGACCTTGCGGATGTCGTCAAAGATGCCGGTGTAGGTCGCCGGGTTCGAGCGCGGCGTGCGGCCGATCGGCGTCTGGTCCACCTCGATCACGCGGTCGATGTTCTGCAATCCGTTAATCTTCGTGTGCGCGCCGGGCTTCTCACGCGAGCCCAGCAGGTGCTGCTTTGCAGCGTTGAGCAGGATGTCGTTCACAAGCGTCGACTTCCCCGATCCCGACACCCCCGTCACGCAGATGAACCCGTTGATAGGGAACGAAATATCCACGTTTTTGAGGTTGTTCTGCCGAGCCCCCTTGACGACGACCGACTTCTTTTCGTTCAGCGCACGGCGCGTCTGCGGGATCTCGATGCGCTTGCGCCCCGAAAGATAATCGCCCGTCAGCGACCCCGGTGTGGCGCAGATCTCCGGCACCGTGCCCTGCGCCACGATCCGCCCGCCGTGCACGCCCGGCCCGGGCCCAACATCCACCACATGGTCGGCCGCGCGGATCATGTCCTCGTCGTGCTCGACCACCAGCACCGTGTTGCCGATGTCCGCCAGATGCCGCAGCGTGGCGATCAACCGATCGTTGTCGCGCTGATGCAGCCCGATCGTCGGCTCGTCCAACACGTAGCACGCGCCGACCAGCCCGCTGCCCACCTGCGTCGCCAGCCGGATTCGCTGAGCTTCACCGCCCGAAAGCGTCGCGGTTTTTCGATCCAGTGAGAGATACTCCAGGCCCACCCCGCACAAGAACCGCAGCCGATTGCTCGTCTCTTTCAAGATCGGCTCGGCGATCGTCTTCTGCTCCTTAGTCAGCACCAGTCCGTCCAGAAACGCTGCGGCGTCGGTGATGGTCAGGCGCGAGAGCTCGGAGATGTTCAGCATCGTGCCGTCGCACTTTGGCCTTCCGATCACGCTCTCTGAGAATCCCTTCTTCGTGTCCGCGTGGTGCGTGCTCGTGATTTGTATATGCAACGCCTCGACGCGCAGCCGATCGCCGTGGCACACCTTGCACGGCGACTGTGACAGGAAAGTACCGAGCCATTCCTTGACGCCGGGGTTCTCCGTTGACCCCCACCATTCTGTCACATTCGGTATCACGCCCTCCCACTTGGCCGCGCCGTGTTTTACTTCCTCCTTGGTCGCGCCGTGCAGCAGCGTGTGCCGGATCTGCGGCGAAAGGTCCTTGATCGGCGTGTTGAACGACGTGTCGTAATCTTTGCAGAAACGCCGCAGTTTCCGGTTGAACCACGCCCGCACCGGCCCGTTCTTGTTCCACGCCGCGATCGCGCCTTGAGCCATGCTCAGCTCGGCGGTGGGGATCACCAGCGCCTCGTCAAACTCCAGGATCGTGCCGAGCCCTCCGCAACCCTGGCACGCTCCGAACGGCGAGTTGAACGAGAAAAGCCGCGGGCTGATCTCTTCGAGCGCGTACTCCGGCCTCTCGGCGTCGGCGAACTTTGTGCTGAACGAAGTGTCACTCCACCCAACGCTCGCCGTCACAGCGTACGCCTCGGGGCTTGGCTTCTGCTCATCAATCTCAGGGTTCGTCTTCTTCGCTTTCGATGACACAGCAGCGACCGGAAATTCAGATCCACTCGCGAGCCGCGGCGCGCCAGCCCGACTCTTCTGCCCTGCCCCCTCACCCTCCCCCGTCTCAAAGCTCACCACGACTGCCCCATCCGCGAGCTTCAACGCCGCCTCAACCGACTCGACCAACCTCTGCCGAACATCTGGCCCCAGCACGATCCGGTCCACCACCGCGTCGATCGAGTGCTTCTCGTGCCGCCCGAGTTTCAGAGGATTCTCTCCCGGCTCCTTGAGTACCTCTCGCAGCTCAACCACCATGCCGTTGACCCGCGCGCGGCCCCAACCCTGCGCTACAAACTCTTCAAGCACCTCGCGGTGAAACCCCTTCTTGCCGCGGATGACCGGAGCCAGCACCATCAGCCGCGACCCCGCCGGGCGAGCCATCACCGCGTCCACGATCTGCGTGCTGCTCGTCGCGCTGATCGGGTTGCCCGATCGCGTCAGCACCGCGCCGTCCTTCCCCAGCTTCGTCGGCGCCCACGAGTACGGCACGCCACACCGTGCAAACAGCAGACGCAAGTAATCGTAAATCTCCGTCGTTGTCGCCACCGTAGAGCGCGGGTTCCCGCTCGCAGAACGCTGCTCGATCGCGATCGTCGGCGGGATCCCCTCAACCTCCTCAACGTCCGGCTTCTTCAACTGTCCTAGGAATTGCCGCGCGTACGACGACAGCGACTCCATGTACTTCCGCTGGCCTTCCGCAAAGATCGTGTCAAATGCCAGCGAACTCTTGCCCGACCCAGACAGCCCCGTCATCACGATCAGCTTGTCGCGCGGGATCTCCAGCGTCACGTTCTTGAGGTTGTGCTCCTTCGCGCCGCGCACCCGGATCACGCGGTCGTTCCGCGCGGTCAACTCGCGGGTTGGAGAAGCAAGAGGCGTCGCTCGTGGCAGAGTCTTGGGCTCAATCATGGCGGTGGTGTTCTCGAGAGTGGCCGATGCGGTCGTCCCAACGGGCGGATGCTGTTTCGCTGAGTTCACGTCCGCGGCCGCGTTTGAGCGTGCCGCCCTCATGGCAAACCTCTTTGTTCCGAGCGCTCCGGCGCGGCCACATCCGACGGCGCCGTTCGCGCGTTCGCCGCCTCACTCGTGGCACGCTCGGCCGCCTCGCGTGCCATCTCCGCACGACGCGCGTGCTGAAGGAACCCGAGCATCACCAGCCCGATCGCCAGCCCGATCGCGAAATAGGCCAGCCGACGCAGAAAGTCAGACCTGTTTGAAGGAAGTGGGGGCATTGCGTGCATCGTAGACGAGCGAAAATGAATCCTGAAACTCGGATCCCTTCTCGAAACAGCTCACTATTCCGGGCTCTTCGGTTTCTTCCTCGATTTCCGCTCGGGCCGAACCCCCGGCATCCCGGCCCGCCCCTTCTTCTTGTCGTTCCCGCGTCGAGTCGTCTCGAGCTCCGAGCGCCGCACCTTTACCGTTTCGTCGCCGCCAGCCTTCGCGGATTCAGACCGCAATTTCTTCAGCTTCAGCACCTGATCGCGCAGCGCCGCCGCCTTCTCAAACTGCAAAGCCTCCGCAGCCGCGATCATCTCGCCCTCAAGCGTCCGGATCATCTCCACGATCTCGAACGCCTCTTCCTTCACGCCCACCAGCTCACGCGCCGCCTTCCGGCCGCGCAGTTCGATCTCCATCCCGCGCCGGATTGCCTTCTGGATCGTTGTCGGCGTGATCCCGTTCGCCTCGTTATAGGCCATCTGCTTCACACGCCGCCGTTCCGTCTCGCCGATCGCGGCCTGCATCGACGGCGTCATTTTGTCCGCGTACATAATCACCAGCGAGTTCGCATTGCGGGCCGCACGCCCCATCTGCTGGATCAGGCTCGTCGTCGACCGCAGGAACCCTTCCTTGTCCGCGTCCAAAATGCACACGAGCGAAACCTCCGGCAAGTCCAGCCCCTCGCGCAGCAGGTTCACGCCGACCAGCACGTCAAACTCTCCCTGCCGCAAGTCGGCCAAGATCTGCACGCGGTCCAGCGTTTCAATCTCGCTGTGCAGGTACCGGACCCGCAACCCCTTCTCATCAAGAAAGCTGGCGAGGTTCTCGCACAACCGCTTGGTCAACGCCGTCACGATCACACGCTCGCCGCGCTTCACACGCTCGATGCAGCGCTCCACCAGATCAGGCACCTGCCCCTGCGCCGGCTTGATCTCCACGATCGGATCTAGCAGCCCCGTCGGCCGGATCACTTGCTCGGCCACAACGCCCTTGCACCGCTCCAGCTCGTAGGGCCCCGGCGTCGCGCTCACGAACCTCACCTGCGGCACCACCGCCTCGAACTCCTCGAACCGCAGCGGCCGATTGTCCATCGCCGCCGGAAGCCGGAACCCGTGCTCCACCAGCACCGTCTTGCGCGCCTTGTCGCCGTTGAACATCGCACGGATCTGCGGGATCGTGACGTGCGACTCGTCGATAATCAGCAGCCAATCGCGGAAGTTCGGCCGGGCCGTGTTCGAGGCCGGGCTCTCTAAACCCGCCGTGCGATAGCCTCGAAACCCGTTCTCGGTGAGGGATTGAGTCGAGACCGAACCGTCTGTCGTCGCGCTCGCCGGCGGCGCAAAGTCAAAGTAGTCCATCAACGTATACGGCCTCTCGCCCGGCATCCGCCCGTCAAAGTACCGCGAGTAGTTTTCGATCCCGTTGCAGAACCCGACCTCCTCGATCATCTCCAGGTCGTACTTCGTGCGGGCCATCAACCGCTGCGCCTCGAGCAGCTTGCCCTGCGAACGCAGTTCAAGAACGCGAGCGTCGAGATCACCACGGATCTTGGCGAGTGTGGATGAGAGTTCGTCTTGGGGCATCATGTAGTGGACGGCCGGGAACAGAAAGAACTGTCGTGCATCGCTCAACACCTCGCCGCTAGTCGGGTTGATGAGCTCGACCTTGTCCACCTCGTCGCCGAAAAGTTCAACGCGCACCGCGTACTTCTCGTGCGAAGGCCAGATCTCGAGCGCGTCGCCGCGCACGCGGTACTGCGAACGCTTGAACTCGATGTCGCTCCGTTGGTACTGCATCGTGTTGAGCGCCAGCAGGAACTCGCGCCGATCGATCCGCGCCCCGCGCGTGATCGTCAGCACCCGCTGCCCGTACGCCACCGGCGAGCCCAGACCAAAGATGCACGACACCGACGCGACCACCACCGTGTCGCGCCGGCTCAAGATATTGCTCGTCGCGGCCAGCCGGAGCTGGTCCAGATCGTCGTTCCGCGACGAGTCCTTCTCGATGTAAATGTCGCGCTGCGGGATATACGCCTCAGGCTGGTAAAAGTCGTAATAGCTGACGAAATAATTGACCGAGTTGTTCGGAAAGAACTCGCGGAGTTCCTCGAAAAGCTGGGCCGCGAGCGTCTTGTTGTGGCTGATGATCAGCGTCGGCTTCTGAAGCCGCGCGATCGTGTTCGCCATCGTGAACGTCTTGCCAGTGCCCGTCGCGCCGAGCAAACACACCGCCGGGCTCCCGGCCTTGATATCCCGAGTGAGCTGCTCGATCGCCGCTGGCTGATCGCCGGTGGGCTGGAACGGGGAGACAACTTCGAGCGAGCGTGACTCAAGCATGCGAAGATGTTAGGAACACGGCAGCCAACACGGGGTACGCATTGCGCCTCGCGAACTCACCCCTTCACGGCCGCCAGCAACTCTCGCGGCTTCTTCCTCGACAACCCCCACACCGCTGGCGCCGCCGCACCCAACGCCATCACGATCACGATCCCCCAGCCAATCGCGATTGCACCCACCGGTGCCTGGAACGTCAGCTCCAGCCCCAGCAGCAACTCATTAAGCCGCCGCCCCGCGTACGCGCCCTGGAAGCCCATCAGCGTCCCCAACACGCACGCCGCCAGCGCAATTACCACGACCTCCGCCAGCACCAGCCTCGACACCAACCCGCCCGACGCGCCGACCGCGCGCAGCACGCCGAACTCGAACTGCCGGGCCGTGATCCCCGCGATGATCAGGTTCGCCACGCCAAAGCACGCGATGAGCATCGCGAACATCGCGATCAGCGACATCGCCAGCAGCGAGCCCTTGATCAGCGTCGTGATGTCGTTCTTGATCTGCCGCCCGCTGCCCACGTCGAGAATCCCCGAGTCGAACAGCTCGCGCTGGATCGTCGCCACGGCCTCGGCGTCGCTCACGCCGCCCGGGGCGTCCTCGGGCTTCAACCCGATCTGGATCATGTGGATCGCGTCGGACTCGAACTTCTTCGATAGGTCTTTTCGGCTGCCGAACACCGCGTGGATCGATTGCTCTGTGTACTCGTCGCCGACGTTAAAGAACTTACTCACCACGTCCAGCCCGGGGCTGGTGATGACGCCGACGATCTCGAAGTTGTACTCTTTGCCGTCGGACGAACACTTGAAAAAACCCCCGACGCCAAGCCCGCGCGCGACAAGAAACTCACGCGCCACGATGATCGCGCCGCCCTCATTCAACCGCCGGAGCGCGGTCTGCTCGTCCCCCTGCACCCACGTCAGCTTCGCCATCTGGAAGAACGGCTCGGGGTCGAACGCCACGAACGTCGAGTTGAACCTCTGCAACGCCTTCACCCCGAACGCGTCGGTCTGCACCGGGTGCAGCGTGATCGCGCACGTGCGTGTCACGAACGGAAGGCCATCGAGTTTGGCCTGGCTGTCCTTGGTCAGATTCAGCCCCGTCACGAAAGCCTCGGGGAAATCCAGCTTCCCCAGCCAGTCGCGCAGAACCGACGAACCCTGCGTCCAGATCGCGACCATGAGCGCCAGTCCGCCCATCAGCGCCCCGGCCGTAAACCCGTGCCGGTACGGCGTCGCGCGGATCGTCCGCGCCAATAACGACGGCGGCAGCCCCAGCAGCTTCGAAACCGGCACGCCCAACGCCCACACCACAATCAGCACGGCTGGCACACCCAGCAGGAAGTACCCCGAGAACATCGCCGGCAGCCCCATCGTCGCGTACAGCCAGAACGCGACCTGCCCGTCGCGCAAAAGCGAGATACTCAGATGAAACGCGATCGCTACGCCGCCCAGCACCACGCACCGCACCAGCCACTTCCGCTTTGGAGCGACCGACCGCGACGCCAGCGCCCGCAACGGCGAGACCCGCGACGCTTGCCAGGCTGGCACCGCCGCACCGATTAGCCCCGAGATCACCGCCCCCGCTGGCGCAAGCACCACCCCGAGCCATGACATCGCCAGCCCGCCCGGCACCTGATCCTGCATCGCCTTCAAAATCAGCCACGCCGCTAGAATGCCCAGCGGCAGCCCGATCACCGCGCCCAGCCCGCCGATGATGACGCCGACCAGAAGCTGCGATCTTCCCAGCAACCCGCGCTCCGCGCCGATGCACCGCAGAATCGCCAGCTCGCGCTGCTTCTCCGTCACGCTCGTCGTGAGGCCCGTCGTGATGATGAACGCGGCAGCCAGGAACGACATCACCGAAGCCAGCAGCAAGCCAAGCTCGTTCGAGCGCACGTTGCGGTCCAGCCCCGACGTGATCTTCGCCGTCGTCTGCACGCTCAGACCCGAGGCCAGTTCCGTCCGCCGCGCCGTCGCCGTCTTCTCCGCATCGATACCCGGCCTCAGCACAATCTCGATCTCGCTCAGCTTACCGCGTTGGTCCGCGAGCTTGGCAAGCCCCTCAAACGTCATGTACGCCTGAGGCCGTCCGCCCAGCGGGGGCTGCGCAACGATCCCAACAACTTCGAGCCGATCGTTCTTCCTCAGCAGCCGCGCGATCTCGACCGAATCCCCGACCCGTACTTTTGCGCCCTCGTTCAGCTTCTCCGCCTCGCTCGCCGACGAAACAAACGCTGGCGCGTCAGCCTGCCGTGCCACCGAGCCCACCGTGTCGTCGCCGCCCCGCGACAGCTTGGGTGCCGCGGTGTTTCCGAACGCGCTGAACATCGACTTTGGTAGTTCGCTCAGGCGATCCGCGAGCATCTTGTCCAGCACGATCTCGTTGTCGCGCTCGGGCAATCGGCCCGACAGCAGATTCAACGCTCTGGCCGAGTCCCCCCCGACGGCCAGCCCGTTGGCGATGCACGACGAAGCAAACGTCGCGGATTTCCGCACAAACTGTTCCGCGTCAGCGCCCGCCTCGACATTCGTGCCCTCCGCCGTGCCCTTCGCGTTCGCCACATCCGGCCGAGCCCACTGCGGCCTCGTGAACCGCAGCGACAACGGCGCATGCAGATTCCCCGTCGCCGACGCCACCTCGGGCCACGCTCGCACCGCCGTCAGCACCGCTTCATCAAACGTCTTCCCCGACCCCGAGGGCTGCACGCGCAAGTCCGCCGTGCCCACCGTCGCCTCGACACGGCCCGCGAGCGCCTGATTCAGCGACGCCATCGCGAACGCCACCGCCGCGATCAGCGCAGCCGACAAAGAGACCGTGGCGATCAGCAGCACCGCCCGGCTTGGCCTATCGAACACACTCTTGGTAGCGAGCCGCCACGCCGCCTGCATCGAGAACTCCATTCTCTCGTTGACCATTCTCTGAATGAGTCGCCGACGTCGCGCCCGACCGAACCTCCGCGCGCTCGCCCGGCCTGACCTCGATCGTCCCGCGTACCACGCCGTCCTTGAGCACAATCACACGACGGCAATTCGCCGCCGCCGCTGGCTCGTGCGTCACCATCACCACGGTCGTCCGCTGCTTGGCCGCCAGATCCGCCAGCAATCCCCAGAGCTTGGCGCTGCTCGCCGAATCTAGATTGCCCGTCGGTTCGTCCGCGAACACCACCGGCGGCGAGTACAGCAACGCACGTGCGATCGCCACCCGCTGCTGCTCCCCGCCCGACAGCGCATCGGGTCGATGATCCCCGCGGCCGGTCAGCCCGAGCATCCCCAACAGCTCCTCGCTCCGCGTGCGAAGCCACGCCGCGTCCGTGCCAGCGAGCATCCCCGGCAATTCGACATTCTCTCGCGCCGTCAGCGTCGGGATCAGATTAAACTGCTGGAAAATAATCCCGATCTGCGTCCGCCGGAACATCGTCGCGTCACGCTCGCTCAGCGTGTGGATCGGCTTGCCCGCGATGTAAATCTCGCCCTCGTCGGGCCGATCGAGCGCCGCCAGCAGATGCAGCAACGTCGATTTTCCGCTCCCCGACGCCCCCATGATCGCATAAAAACCCGGCTCGGCGATCTCAAGGCTTACGCCCCTCAACGCCACAACCTTCCGATCCCCGAGCGAATAGCTCTTGTGAACGTTCACGCACCGCAGCACGGCGGCCGATTCAGACTGAGGCGTCGCAGCGATTCGAAAGACTCCCTGAAAAGCAGAACACACTCTCACACCGGATGTGCCGCGTCGTACGCCTTCGCGTCCTTGGCCTTGGCCAGCCCCGCCTTGTCTGTGTC
>Ga0105044_10006761_pt1 | contig 15785 bp, 13 predicted proteins | sample MAT01_FD_78092 | JGI IMG/M metagenome (GOLD analysis project Ga0105044, IMG submission 78092) | Freshwater microbial communities from Lake Fryxell liftoff mats and glacier meltwater in Antarctica - MAT-01 | ecosystem: Environmental > Aquatic > Freshwater > Ice > Liftoff microbial mat | place... | reverse complement strand
ACTCGACCTGGGCTCGACCTGGGCTCAACCGGTCTGCTGATCGGGCCAGCGAACTTGAGCGGCTATCGGATTGAAGACATCCGCTGCCTCGAAGCGGTCGTCTGAGGGTGTCCAGAGTTCCACCTGGCTTCATATGTGGTCTACCGAACTGAATCCCGTGGGCCTTCGTTTTAGTCTGCGAATGCATTTCTGTCGCTCTGGTGGGGTTTGACTTTGATGACATCCACCGCGAAAGGCGGGAGTGGAGAAGAATCCTGTGCATGAGTTCAATTCAAGAGTGAGGATGAAGGTCAACAGGTTCAAGTGCTGCAGCGCCGGCCTGCATTCTGTCGCGGTCGTTGACCCAATCAGCCCCTACGCGAGACGGGAGAACTCCGTCAATCGCAGGAATGGAAGCATCGAGACCTTGATGTTGGTAGCAGGGGCTAGGGCAGGTCCAGAGGCCGCATGACCCGCACCCGAGGCCAGTTCTGCCTGACCGCCCTGGCCGCCAGCACCGCACTCGTGGGCTGCTCCGGCGAAAACATCGACGACTCCATCCAGATCAGCGCCGTGCCCAGCGGGGTCACCCAGCAAAGCGTCATCACCTACGGCGCCACCGCGGTCGGAAGTGGCACCACTGCGGCCACGCAGGACTTGCTGACAGGCGGCCTGGGTCGCACCGGGTTGGCAATTGCCGGTCTGCCGGTCTATGCCGACCCGGCCAACCCTACAGCCGCTGAACTGCGCCGAAATGCGCTTTACTTCAACTACCGCGCCGTGCTGGACTACAGCGCCAACGGCGGCTACGGACGCCTGTACGGTCCCAATATCGACCTCGCCGGCGGTGACACCCTGGGTGAAGGGCTGATCCCGGGGCGCGAATACATCGCCACCCTGGACGATGGCAGCGGGCGCAAGAATGTCGTCATCGCGGTCCAGGTGCCGGCCAGCTTCAATGTCAATGCGCCTTGCATCGTCGCCGGGCCTTCGTCGGGTTCGCGCGGCGTCTACGGCGCCATCGGCACGGCTGGCGAATGGGGTCTGAAGCGCGGCTGCGCGGTGGCGCTCACCGATGCCGGCAAAGGCATGGGCCTGTACGACCCGATGGACGACACGGTCAACCGCATCGACGGCACCCGCGCTACGCGCAGCGCAGCCGGCCTGCTGTCGCACTTTGCTGCCAACATCAGCGATGCGGCCCGGGCCGCCTTCAATGCCGACTTCCCCAACCGCCTGTCGCTGAAGCACGTGCACTCGCAGATCAATCCCGAGAAAGACTGGGGCAGCGACACCCTGGTCTCGATCCGCTATGCCCTGCACGTGTTGAACCAGGAATACGGCGACCCCGTGGTCGGCGGCCACGAGGCACGTTTCAGCGCAGCCAACACCCTGGTGATCGCCGGCTCGGTGTCCAACGGCGGCGCGGCCGTGCTGCGCGCTGCCGAACTCGACACCGAAGCTTTGATCGACGGTGTGGTGGCCAGCCAGCCGAGTGCCCAGCCGTCGACCACGACGGGCTATGGCGTCAACTTTGCGGGCACGCCAGTGCCCAGCTATGGCAAGGCGCTCATCGACTACTTCACCACGGCCAACCTGTACCAGCCCTGCGCCGCGCTGGCGGCTTCGGCGACGCTTTCCGAACTCTCAGCCTACAACTACATGACCCTGACCGGCAAGAATGCCTTTGCCGCCAACCGCTGCGCCGGCCTGGCCAGCAAGGGCCTGCTGACAGGTGCCACCACGGCGACCCAGGCCGCCGACGCTCTGGCTCGACTGCATGCCGCAGGCTACACCGCTGACAACGACACCATGCACAACGCCCACTATGGCCTGGGCAATGCGCCGATCATCGCGGCGATGTACACCACGGGCTATGGCCGCTTCGGCCTGGTCGACAACGTGTGCGGCACCAGCTTCGCCCAGTTGGGCCGCACGGGCGATGTCGTGCCCGTCAATGCCAACACCAAGGCCGCCAGCTTCGCGGTTGGCGATGGCACGGCCAATGGCGTGCCAGCCAGCCTCGTCTACAACGACTCACCGGGCGGCGCCAGAGCCTGGAACCTCGCCGCTTCACCTTCAACCGGCAAGGTCGATTTCGCACTTGACGCGGCGCTGTGCGAGCGGGCCCTGGTCACCGGCTTCGACCCGACGACCGATGCGGCGCTGACGGCCACCAGCAGGCCCACCCTGGCCCAGAGCCAGGCGGTGCAAACCGGCATTGCCGAGGTGCAACTCAGCGGCAATCTGCGCGGCAAGCCGACCCTGATGTTGGCCGGCCGCAGTGATGCCCTGGTGGCCATCAACCATTCTGAACGCGCCTATGCGGCGTTTAACCGCGCGGTCGAAGGTGCGGCCAGCCAGCTCAGCTATGTCGAGGTGGTGAACGCCCAGCACTTCGACACCGCCCTGCCGCTGCCAGGGTGGGACACCCGCTTCGTGCCCCTTCACCCCTACTTTGTGCAGGCCATGAATGCGATGTATGCCAAGCTGAAGAACGGCACCCACCTGCCCGCCAGCCAGGTGGTGCAGACAACGGCGCGTGGGGGTAGCCCCGGTTTTGCGCCCGCCCTGACAGCGGCCCATGTGCCGCCGATGAGGGCCGTGCCGGCGGCGGCAGATGCCATCACCTTCAGCGGCACCAGCATCAACATCCCGAACTGAAGGACCCTGCCGGCGCAACAGCGCGGTCTCGAACGCTTCCATCCATGCCGCGTGGGCGTATGGCATCTCGCTGCCACACCTGAACCAAATGGGCTCGCGGTGGGGCGTCGGTCGAACGGGGAGGAGGTATTTTTCGGTCAGGGCGCAAGCGCCTCAGCCACAAAGATTTCAGGCGCGGCCAGCTGCACCAATCCACTGGCCTGGGCGGAAGTGCCAGCCAGCCAGAGCTGGGTGTCGGCCAGCGCGATCGGCACCACACTGCGTTTGTCCTGCATGTGCGGCGGCCGTTTGAGGTCGGGCTTGTGCATGCGCTGCATCAACGGATGCTGGTCGGCGTTGAGCGTCAGCATGGTGTAGGTCTCGATCTGCTCGCCGCTTTGCGGGTCGGTCCAGCGGTTCCACAGCCCGGCCAGGCCCCAGGGCTGGCCGTCGGCTCGCGTAAAGCGCCAGGGCACGTGTTTGCCGGTCTCCCAGCAGGGCTCGAAGAAGGCCAACGCCGGGATGATGCAGCGCTGCCCGCGGGCCCAGGGCTGTTTGTAGCTGGCTTTCTGGCTCAGCTCTTCGGCGCGGGCGTTGCAGGTCAGGTAGGGCAGCTTGGCGGTCTTGGCAAACCACGGCACCAAAGCCCATTGGCCGACGACCAACTCGGGCCCGAAGGTTGCAGCGTCTCGTTGGGCACGGATGAAGGGGCCCTGGTAGCGGGGAAACACGTCGCGCACCCAGGGCGGCGGGTTGCGGGCGCCGATGTGCCAGTGTCTTTCGATGTCACCGACCTCGGGGGAGATGTAGCGTGTGCACATAGAGCGTGGCTCGGTCCCGGCCTGGGGCCTCCGTCAACTATCCATACCTGGCCATCGACAGCGCCGAGACATCGATCGCCGGCTGGCGCCCAGCCACCATGTCGGCGATGACACGGCCGGTGCCGGCTGACATCGTCCAGCCCAGCGTGCCGTGGCCGGTGGCGAGCAGCAGATTCTTGATCGGGGTGGTGCCGATGATCGGTGTGCCGTCTGGCGTCATCGGGCGCAGGCCGCACCAGAAGTTGCACTCTTTCAAATCGCCGGCACCTGGGAAGAGGTCGGTCAGCACATGTTCCAGCGTGCCGCGCCGGGCCAGCCGCAGGTTCAGGTCGTAGCCAGCGATTTCTGCCGTGCCGCCGACGCGGATGCGGTTGCCCAAGCGCGTCACCGCCACCTTGTGGGTCTCATCCATCAGCGTCGATTCAGGCGCGCGCGTGGCGTCGGTGATCGGCACGGTGATCGAATAGCCCTTGATCGGGTAGACGGGGATGCGCAAGCCCACCGGGGCCAGCAGTTGCGGACTGTGGCTGCCCAGGGCCAGCACCACTTTGTCGGCTTTCAGCAGCCCGGCATCGGTGAAGACGCCAGTGACCGCAAAACCGCCCACCTGCAGGCCCTCGACGCGGGTGTTCCAGCGGAACTTCACGCCCAGCTCTTGGGCCATTTCGACCAGGCGGTTGCTGAACTTGAAACAGTCGCCGGTCTCATCCCCCGGCAAACGCAGCGCACCTACAAATTTGTGCTGGGTGTGCTTGAGCGCCGGCTCCACGGCGCAGAACCCCAGCCGATCGAGCACTTCGTAGGGCACGCCGTATTGCTTGAGCACCGCGACATCGCCGCTGATGCTGTCCAGCTGTTTCTGTGTTCGAAACAGCTGCAACGTGCCCTGCGTGCGGTCGTCGTAGGCAATACCGGTCTCGGCGCGCAGGGCTTTGAGGCAATCGCGGCTGTACTCGGCAATCGGCACCATGCGGCTCTTGTTCAGCGCATAGGCCTTGGCGGTGCAGTTGGCCAGCAGCATCGCGCCCCAGCGCCACATCGCCAGGTCCAGCAGCGGCCACACCACCAGCGGGCTGTGGCGCATCAAGAGCCACTTGATGGCCTTGAGCGGCACCCCCGGCCCGGCCCAGGGTGAGCTGTAGCCGGGCGAGATTTCGCCGGCGTTGGCGAAACTGGTTTCCAGCGCCGGGCCGCTTTGGCGATCGACCAACTCGACCTCGTGGCCGTCGCGCGCCAGGTAGTAGGCACAACTGACACCGATCACACCGCCACCCAGCACCAGAATTTTCATGCCGCACCTTTGTTGTCTTTGATGGGGCTCCACTGTAGCGACCGCCTGGGCATGAGCTTGTGACCTTTTAAGCCAGAATCGCCGCATGAATCCCGCTTCGACGCCGCCCCGGCTGTCAATGATCCAGGTGCTGGCGTGTGGTGCTGCGATCGTCACGCTCAGCATGGGCATCCGCCACGGCTTTGGCCTGTGGCTGCAGCCGATCACGATGGACCGCGGCTGGACGCGCGAGACCTTTGCGCTGGCCATGGCCATCCAGAACCTGGCCTGGGGCCTGGCGGGCCCGCTGGCCGGCATGTTTGCCGACAAGTACGGTGCTTTCAGGGTGTTGGTGGTGGGCGGGGTGCTGTACGCCGGTGGCCTGGCGTTGATGGCCATCAGCGCCACGGGGCTGGCTTTCATGGGCAGCGCCGGCATCGTCATCGGCATGGCGCAGGCCGGCACCACCTATGCGGTGGTTTACGGCGTGATTGCGCGCAACGTCGACCCGGCCAAACGCTCTTGGGCGATGGGCATCACGGCAGCGGCGGGGTCTTTTGGCCAGTTCCTGATGGTGCCGATCGAAAACAGCCTGATCAACAGCATGGGCTGGCAGAGTGCCTTGTTCATGATGGCCTGCCTGGCGCTGGCCATCCTGCCGCTGGCCTGGGGCATGCGCGAACCTCCCCAGGTAGCCGACAGCGGGCCCCAGCAAAGCACGATGGAAGCTGTGCGGGAGGCCTTTGCGTACCGCAGTTTTCTGCTGCTGATGGCGGGATACTTCGTGTGCGGCTTTCAGGTCGTGTTCATCGGCGTGCACATGCCCAGCTATCTGCAAGACAACGGCATGGGGCCCGGTGTGGCCACCACGGCGCTGGCGCTGATCGGGCTGTTCAACGTCATCGGCACCTACTCTGCAGGCGTTTTGGGCCAACGCCTGCCCAAGCGCCACATCCTGGCCACCATCTACGCGCTGCGCGCCTTGGTGATCACGATCTTCATCAGCGTGCCGATTTCACCCTGGAGCGTCTACATCTTTTCTGCCGTGATGGGCGTGCTGTGGCTCAGCACCGTGCCGCCCACCAATGCGCTGGTGGCGCAGATTTTTGGCGTGCGCTACATGGGCATGCTGGGGGGTTTTGTCTTTCTGGGCCATCAAATCGGGTCTTTCATGGGGGTTTGGTTGGGGGGTAAGCTCTACGACATGAGTGGAAGCTACGACGTGGTGTGGTGGATCGCCGTGGCGCTGGGCCTTTTTGCAGCGCTGATCAACTTGCCGGTGCGCGAAGAGCCCATCGTGCGCGCGCAGCCTGCGCAGGCGATGCCCGCATGAACCTGCACCACAACCCCCCGGGGCCTGAGCCAAGCGAACCGCGCCCATCCGGCAGCCCGCCACCGCGCCGCGGCTGGACCTGGACCGGTTGGGTGCTGGCTGCTGTGGCCCTGGGCGGTGTGTTTGCCAGTTATCTGAATCCGCACTTCATGGTCGACCTGGCCAACCAGGTCTGGGCCTGCTTTTGAACCACGCCGGCGGCGAGCCGTCGCCATGGGTTCAGCGCTTCGCACATTTGCTGCCGCCTGGCGCCAGCGTGTTGGATTTGGCCTGCGGCAGTGGCCGCCACATGCGCTGGCTGGCTGCACAGGGCTTTGTGGTGACCGGGGTTGACCGCGACGCCGCAGCGCTGGCTGGCTTGGCTGCCGTGGGCCGGACGTTGTTGGCCGACCTGGAAGGCCCCGAGTGGCCACTGGCCGGCCAACGCTTTGATGGCGTCGTCGTCACCCACTACCTGTGGCGGCCACGCTGGCCTGAGCTGTTGGATTGTCTGGCGCCGGGTGGCTTGCTGATCTACGAGACCTTTGCCGACGGCCAAGGCGAGGTCGGCAAGCCCTCCAGCCCCAACTTCCTGCTGCAAAGTGGTGAGCTGCTGCAGCGCTGTGCAGGCTTGCGCGTGGTGGCTTTTGAGGACGGTTTCGAGACCGCGCCAGAGCGCTTCGTGCAGCGCATCGCTGCGGTCCGGACGGGCGGCTGCAAGCCCGCCGGCCAGCCCGGAGCACCCCGCTACAGGCTGGACGGCGGTGGCGCACTGACGGGCCGCTAAAATCAGTTTTTTGGTTGCTCGGCGCAAATCAGCAAGCAACCGCGCAACGGGCGCAACGTGGCACCCACCGGGCACCACCGAGCACCACCGAGCACCCGCGGGCACACCCTTCAGGATACAAACCCAGATGAACCCCATCACAGGCAGCATCGTGGCCTTGGTCACGCCGATGTTCGAAGACGGCAGCATCGACTATGCGGGTCTCAAACGCCTGATCGACTGGCACATCAAGGAAGGCACCGATTGCATTGGCGTGGTCGGCACCACCGGCGAGTCGCCCACCGTGTCGATGCAGGAGAACTGCGAAATCATCCGCGTGGCGGTGGCGCATGCGGCCGGCCGTGTGCCGATCATGGCGGGCACGGGCGCCAACTCCACCGCCGAGGCCATCGAGCTGACCCGGTTTGCCAAGCAGGTGGGGGCTGACTGCCACCTGTCGGTGGTGCCCTACTACAACCGGCCTTCGCAAGAAGGCATCTACCAGCATTTCAAGCACATCGCAGAAGCGGTCGAGCTGCCGCTGGTGCTGTACAACGTGCCGAGCCGCACGGTGGCCGACATGTTGCCCGAAACCGCACTGCGGCTGGCCCAGGTGCCAGGGGTGATCGGCATCAAGGAAGCGAGCGGCAACATCGAGCGCGCAGGCCATCTGATCAAACATGCACCGAAGGGCTTCAGCGTCTACTCCGGCGACGACGGATCGGCAGTCGCGCTGATGCTGCTGGGCGGCCAAGGCAATGTCAGCGTCACGGCCAACGTGGCGCCGCGGCTGATGCACGAGATGTGCATGGCAGCTCTTCAAGGTGATGCCAAGGGCGCGGCCAGAATTCATCTGCGGCTGTTGCCGCTGCACCAGAAACTGTTTTGCGAATCCAGCCCGGCACCGGCCAAGTGGGCCCTGCGGCGCCTGGGCCTGGGCACCAGCCACCACTTGCGCCTGCCCTTGGTGCCGCTGACAGAAGCGGGCCAGGCACAGGTCGATCAGGCCTTGACGGAATGCGGTCTGTTGAACTGAAGCCCCTCTGACGATCTCTCAAGGTCTCTCTGAAGTCACTGACCGAAGCCAATGGCGGGTCCGAACCGTTTTGACTTTCCCCTGCCTATCCCCACGGCCCGGCATCCATTGCCCGGGCGGAGACTCTTGAACGTGAAACTGATCGCTGTTGCCACCCCTGTGCGTGTGGCTGTGATTGCTCTGGCAGCCTCGCTGGCAGGTTGCTCGACACTGAACAACATTTTTGGCGGCGACGAGACCGACTATCGCAAAGCTGCGGCCAACAACAAGCCGCTGGAGGTGCCACCCGACCTGTCGCAGCTGGCGCGTGATTCGCGCTTCCAGGTGCAGTCCGGCGTGGTCAGCGCTTCGGGTGTGGGCGCCCGTGGCTCGACAGTGCCCGGTGCAGGCGTTTCAGCGGGCTTGCCGCCCGGCAGCGTGGCGCCGCTGGCCAACGGTGAGTTGAAGATCGAACGTACGGGTCAGGATCGCTGGCTGGTCGTGCCTGCGGCCCCAGAAACAATCTGGCCCACAGTTCGGGCTTTCTGGGAGCAAAAGGGCTTCACGCTGGCCGTCGCCGACGCCAGGACGGGCATCATCGAAACCACCTGGTCAGAGGACCGCGCCAAGCTGCCGGCAGATGCCGTGCGCAACGTGCTGGGCCGCTTGCTGGCCAATGTCTATGACACGGGTGAGCGCGACCGCTACCGCACCCGCATCGAGCGCACCGCCACCGGCAGTGAAATCTATGTCTCGCACCGGGGCGCGCAAGAAATCTACACCGATGTCCTGCGCGAAAACACACGTTGGCAAGCGCGCCCTTCAGACCCGCAACTCGAGGCCGAATACCTGTCGTTGCTGATGGTGGCTTTGGGCGCCAAAGAAGAGCCCGCCCGGGCTGCTGTGGCAGCTGCAGCGCCGACGGCAGCAACTGCAGGCCCGCGCCAGCCGGCGCAGCCGGCACGGGCCCGCCTGGTGGCTGCAGGCGCGGCGGCGCTGGATGTGGACGACCCCTTTGATCGCGCCTGGCGCCGCGTCGGCCTGGCCCTGGACCGGGGCGGCTTCACCGTGGAAGACCGCGACCGCAATGGCGGCTTGTATTACGTGCGCTATGTCGACCCCAAAACCGCCGGCCAGGAAGAACCCGGCTTCTGGTCACGCTTGTTCGGCGACGGCAGGAACCCCATGGCCGCCGTGCGCTACCGCGTGGCGTTGAAGGCCGAAGGCAACCTGACCCGGGTCACCGTGCAAACCTCCGCCGGGGGCGCCGATGTAGGCGAGAACGGGCAGCGCATTGCAGCGTTGCTGGTCGAAGAATTGCGCTGATGCCGCTGATGGCGCTGATGTCTCTGGTGCCGCCAGGGCGGCAACAGAGGGCGCAAGGCAGTCGCAAAAAAGCCACCCGAGGGTGGCTTTTTCAGTTGCTGTTGCGCCAGATGCGCAAAGATCACTTCTTGACAGCGTCGGGAGCTGAGGCGGCACCGCCAACAGATGCTGCTGCTGCGCCTGAGGCAGCATTTGCCGCAGCGCTGGCCGCGCTGGCGGCCATGGCTGCCGCGGAAGCAGCGGTTTCAGTCACAGGTGCAGGTGCAGGGGCCGGAGCCACCACAGGTGCTGGGGCCGGAACGACCACTTCTTCTTTTTTGCCACAGGCTGCCAGGGCCACGGCGGCCACCAGCGAAGCCAGAACGATCGACTTGTTCATACGAATCCTCAGAGTGTTTCAGGTCAGGAGTGGGAGTCTTGGAGGCACCCTTCGCCGTCAATTGAACGACCTTAGCGCAAAGACACTTCCAAGCAAGACAACGGTGGTTGCACTGTCGGCGCTGCGGCTGCCTTGAGCGTCTTTGAATCCGTACGCGACGAATTCGGTGCCCCGGGTACCCCAATCAAACGCAGGCATTTCTGCACTGTCTGTCTAGCCCACGATTCTATGCCGACCTAGGGACATCCCCTAGGACTTGGCTACAGGCCGAGCGTGTTCAGCGGCAAGTCCGGGCTGGACCGTTGTAAAACCGCATCAAGCCGCTCGGCCCACAACAGCGGCATACGGGCATCCAGTGTCGCGCGCCCTCGGCCCAGGCCAAGGTCCAGCACCTCAACACAGACCCGATGGTCGTCAAACAGCACGGTAGGCAGGTTGTGCGCAGATTCAGCCTGCACGCGCAACGCACTGATCGCGTGGACCCAGGGTGATCGCCAGGCCGTGAAGCGCGGCAGCAGACGTGGTACGTCGTCAAAAGAGCCGGCCAACAGAACCAGACGGCGCCCTGGACGCTTCAGCCAGCCCACCATCTGTCGCAGCACTTCAGCGTCGTCCAGCGGCCAGCTCGCATCAAAGCGGGGTGCCACACAGTGGATCACACGTGCCTGCTCTGACATGGCTTGCAACAAACCCCAGCGCAACGCCAACGTTGCAGCGCGGGGAGAGTCGAGCAGCGGCGGCTCGGTCATGCCGGCCTGGGGTGAGCCGCTCAACTCGGGCACCCTGCATGGCCCTCGTGTGCCCAGCCAGCGGCCAACCACTGCGCCAACACCACGGTGGCATCCGGGCTCAATTTGGCCAGCGCTGCTGCTGGCAGGGCACGCTCATCCGCCAACTGACGCATCAGCCGAGCGTCGCGGCCGGCGGCGCGCAAGGACTCACCATTGATGTAGACGTGGCGCGCGTCGTAGAGCATGCGTGTGCGTGCATCCAAACGCAGGCCGGCGCGGGGTGGCCAGCGCCCACCGGGCTCGAACCAGACCTGTGCCTTGGGCTCGCTGGCCCACTCGCCCAAGGCACGATCGATCGCATCCGGCTGAGCCAGCCGTTTGGCGACCGCCTCGCGGGCGAAAGCCAGCAGCGGCTCTGGCAGCTGAGCCGGGTGCGAAGTGGCCGCCTGATCGGGGTCGCGGTAATGTGTCTTGGCCTGTTGACGGCTGCCTGCAGCCTCGCCTTCGGCAGGCGGCGCTGGACGTTCGCTGTCCGCCAGACGCACCAGCAGTTCGTCGGCCAGATCATCACGCTGCGGGCTGCGAAAGCCGATCGAGCAGGTCATGCAATCGCCGCCCTGGGCCACACCGTCGTGGCCCCAGTGCGGGGGCAGGTAAAGCATGTCGCCCGGCTCCAGCACCCAATCCATCGTGGGTTGGAAGTTGAGCAGGCGCTTGAGCGGGGCATCATGAGCCCACTGGGGCTTGGCCACCCGGCCCACTTGCCAGCGCCTGCGGCCCCGTACCTGCAGCAAGAACACATCGTAGGCGTCGGTGTGCGGGCCCACACCGCCTTGGTCGCTGGCCCAGGACAACATCAGATCGTCGAGTCTGGCGTCGGGCACGAATCTGAAGCTGTCCAGCATCCGCCGGGCTGCCGAGACATGCAAGTCCAGGCCCTGCAGCAGCAAGGTCCAACCCGGCTGTTTGGCTGCTGGCAGCGTGCGCCTGGACAAGGGCCCCGAGCGCAACTCCCAGCGCTCGGCTTGGCGCCGCACCAGCCGCGACTCCACGTCGTCCTGCTCTGCGAGCGCAAAAGCCTGGACGCGGGTCAATGGCGGTTGCACGCCGGGCCAGGCCTGGCGCACCAGCAGTGGGCGCTTTTGCCAATGGCGCAACATGAAAGCGCTGGCGCTGAGGCCGCCGAGCAAGGGCAGAGGCAGGTTCACATCCATGGCTTGATTCTGGCGCTGAACGACCTCTGCGCAACCGGCAAGTCCCCGGCGGGCGCTCGCCCCCGCTGCGGCTACGGGCAGCAAACTGGTGCGACCGACCCGGCTGGATATGCGATCAGGCTGTGCGATCCGGCTGTGCGACCAGGCTGTGCGATCATCTTCGCATGCAAATCGAAGTCCCTTGTGTGGTCACTTTGAGCTGGAAGCTCAGCGACGCCCAAAATCGGCCCATCGATGAACTGGCAGAACCCGTGGAGTTTTTCTACGGCGGCAGTGATCTGCTGGCCAAACTCGAAGAAGCGCTGGCTGGCCATGTCGCTGGCGAGTCGGTCAAAGTGCAGATCGAACCCGAACACGCCTTTGGCGAATACCACGCCGACTGGGTCTGTTTCGAAGACCGCGCGCTGTTCCCCAAAGAGTTGGAGATCGGCATGGCCTTCGAAGGCTTGCCGGCGGGCAGCAAGACCACCAACATGCCCGCTGATCGGGTGTATCTGGTGACCGAGGTCTACCCCTCGCACGTGGTGCTGGACGGCAACCACCCGTTGGCCGGAGTGGCTTTGCGGCTGGATGTGCGCGTACGCCAAGTGCGTGAAGCCACCCCCGAAGAGATCGAGCGCGGCACGCTGGGGGCCGAATCGCCGTTCACGGTGGCTTCGGGCGGACGCAACAAGCCCGGCGGCGTAGGCTTGGATACGATCCACTGAGGCAGCAAGACCTGCTGGCCCACGCGGCTGTCGGGTGCCATGACCGGCCACGGCAAATTCCGCTGTGGACGAGCTGAAGCGATCGACAACCTTGTGGATGGGGATAGTCCCCATTGCCTCTATATTTTTTCCGTACAACTTGCCCGGTTGTCAAACAAGTCCTGCGCTTAAACGGAAAAACCCGGGAGAACGGGCATGAGCTCGAAATACCTCTGGGCTGCTGCAGCAGCTTTTGTGATGTCGATGCCAGTGTATGCAGCGCCTGTCACCTTCAATACGCCGTTCTCCAACCTCGAGCGCCGCAACATCAACTCTCTGGGCTTCAGCGTTGGCAGCTTAGTCCGGTTCGGTGCAAATTCGGTGATTCCCAATGGATCAAGCCCGAAGACTTTTCGTTGGCGGGCTACGCATTCCAGCTGGGCAAGAACTACTCGATAGAAATCTCGCTGATCCAAACCAAGGAGGGGACCGCCAACGCCAGTAACGTCAATCTGCCGGCCATCGCACGTTCTTACGCCGACTTCACGCCCATCGACGGCAACGCGCCCGTGGTCAATCTGCCGGTGGTGCTGGAAGACGGCGCCTTCAAGTTCGACATCACGGTGGTGCCTGGTCAGACCTATTTTATTGACCCTGAAATCGCCATCGGCTACGACTATGCCACCGCTCTTGGCGACCCCCGGTTCCTGTCTGTCGATCTGCCCGACACGATCGGCGATGGTCTGTATGACATCGATGGCTTCGACCTGGCGGATCAGTTGGTGCTGGCGGCCGCAGGCGGGAGGGGCGTCGATGTCTTCAGTTTCGGGCCCGACGGGGTTGACCGATTTCGTGTGCTGGGTATCGAGACCAGCGCCGGGCTCGATCCGAACAGCACCACGGCCTTCGTCACTGGCCTGACATTCGACAGAGCGGGTCGGTTCACCGGCACGCAAAAACCCATCACGGTGCAAGTCAACGACATTCCAGAGCCCTCTACCCTGTCGCTGGTGGCCCTGGCTGCACTGGCCCTGATCAGGCAGCGTCGACGTGACAAACCCAATGGCGCCAGGCAATGACCGAGCAAGGGCATGGTTGCTGCAAATGAATCCTTGGCGCATCCACTACTGCCCCGTAGACCCGAAGCCCCCTGCCCCACGGGCTGTTGCCTCGAAGTCTTCGACGATCCTGAACTGCGCCTGCACCACCGGCACGATCACCAGCTGCGCGATACGCTCCATCGGCTGCATGGTGTAGGCGGTATCGCTGCGGTTCCAGCAGCTCACCATCAGCGGTCCTTGGTAGTCGCTGTCGATCAAACCGACCAGATTGCCCAGCACGATGCCGTGCTTGTGGCCCAGGCCCGAGCGTGGCAGCAACACTGCGGCCAAACCGGGGTCGGCAATGTGTACCGCCAGTCCGGTCGGGATCAACACTGATGCACCTGCTTGCAGCAGCAAGGGCTCGTGCAGGCAAGCGCGCAGATCCAGGCCAGCGCTGCCGGGCGTCGCGTAGCTGGGCAGATGCTCGGCCATGCGCGGGTCGAGGATCTTCAGATCGACGCTGACGGCGCGTTGAAGGCCGGGGCTGGGTGCAGACATGGTGGGAGAACTCGGTGAGGGTAACGGCGCGAACCAGCCAGACAGTCAGCCGGACAGTCAGCCAGATGTCTAGGCTGGCTTTGCCATCTGCAAAGCCGGCAGCCGCTGTGCAATCTGCGCCACCAGTTGGCGCGCCAACGTCAGTTTGTCGGCGGTGGGCAATTGAGTTTCTTGCTCTTGTTCGACCAGCACCAGCGTGTTGTGGTCTTGCCCGAAGGTGGCCGGCCCGATGTTGCCGACGATCAGTGGCACGCCTTTACGCTCCAGCTTCAGCCGCGCATGGCGCACCAGGTCGTGGCTCTCGGCTGCAAAGCCCACGCACCAGGGGCGTTGGGCGATCGGCAGCCCAGCCACGGTGGCCAGGATGTCGGGGTTCTCGACCAGCGCCAAGGCCGGCACCTGGCCACTGCCGTCTTTCTTGATCTTGGCTTCCTGCTCTGTGGCTGGCCGCCAGTCGGCCACCGCCGCCGTGGCGACAAAGACCTGATGCTGAGAAGCCAGCGGCAGCACGGCCTGCAGCATCTGGCGCGCCGACACGACATCGATGCGGCGCACACCTCTGGGGGTAGGCAAGTACACCGGGCCAGCCACCAGGGTCACCTGGGCACCTGCTTCGGCCGCCGCGCGGGCAATCGCAAAACCCATCTTGCCGCTGGAATGGTTGCTGATGCCACGCACCGGGTCGATGGCCTCAAAAGTCGGCCCGGCAGTGATCAGCACCGTGCGCCCGGCCAGCAGCTTGGGCTGAAAGAAGGCGATCAGCTCGTCGCGCAACTCGGTGGCTTCCAGCATGCGGCCGTCACCGACTTCACCACACGCCTGGTCGCCGGCAGCCGGGCCCAGCACCTGGGCGCCATCCGCGACGATCTGCGCCACGTTGCGCTGGGTGGCGGGATGGGACCACATCTCGCGGTTCATCGCAGGTGCCACCAACAGCGGGCAACTGTGCTGGGGCCGCGCCAGGCACAGCAGGCTCAGCAGCTCATCGGCCCGGCCTTGCGCCAGCTTGGCGATGAAATCTGCACTGGCCGGCGCCACCAGCACCGCTGAAGCTTGGCGCGTCAGGTTGATGTGCGGCATGTGGTTGGGCTCGCGCGCGTCCCACTGGCTGGTGTAGACCGGGTGGTTGCTCAGCGCCTGCATCGTTGCCGCGGTGATGAACTGGCAGGCCGCGTCGGTCATCACCACCTGCACGGTGGCGCCGGCGCGGATCAACTCGCGCGTCAGCTCGGCGGATTTGTAGCAAGCCACCCCCCCGCTGAGGCCCAGCACGATGTGCTTGCCTTGCAAAGGGGTGTCGCCTGGAGGGGAGATCGGCGCCATGGCAGTGGACTCTATCAGGGCAAATCCTGCATCAGGCTTCCTGCGAGCTTCGGTGCCCAGCAGCTCAGCAAAGAGCGTGTGGTAAGCGGGGCTGCCGACGGGCATGGCCAGCAGCAGCAAGAATTGCAGCAGGTGCTGCATGCCGACGGGGTCGCTGTCCCCAGCGGCCTGTGCGGGTGATGCCTGTGCGGGTGATGCCTGTGCTCCAGTCTCGACGCCTGCCTGCGGCTGCCAAGTGGCCTCAAAGGCTTCAACAGCAGCGATGACACCGCCGGCCCACATCAATCCGGGTTGCAGGTAGGCACTCGGATCCAGCAATTCCGGCTGGCCGTCTTCCTGGGTCTGCGGCGTCAGCCCCAGCGCCTGCACTTTTTGCAAAGCCTCGGCGCGGTCTTCATCGCTCCACCACATCACAAGCGGGCTCAAACGCAACTTGTCGGGTTGCGCCAGCAACGCTTCCGGATCGAGCTGCACGCACAGCACCTTCAGTCGTATGGCCAGGGCGCGCTCGGCGCTCTCGCGGTCTGAGGGGTCGGCAAAACAGCGGTCCATCGCATCGCCGGCCAGCGCTTGCAGCCAAACGGCCTGCTCAGGCAGCCGCGGGCCGGCAGCCAGGGCCGTCAAATAGCCATCCACCCTTTCCATGATGAGCTGGTCGTCAAAGACTTGCAAACGTTCGCAGATGTTCTTCAACGCCTTGACATCGGATGCACTGCTGT
>Ga0105044_10006758_pt1 | contig 15786 bp, 11 predicted proteins | sample MAT01_FD_78092 | JGI IMG/M metagenome (GOLD analysis project Ga0105044, IMG submission 78092) | Freshwater microbial communities from Lake Fryxell liftoff mats and glacier meltwater in Antarctica - MAT-01 | ecosystem: Environmental > Aquatic > Freshwater > Ice > Liftoff microbial mat | place... | reverse complement strand
TAGACCTGGCGCACATCCACATTGTGGTAAGCCAGCGCCACGAGGGCATGGTAGAGCAGATCAGCAACTTCTCCGGCGATCGCCTCTGCGTCATCATCCTTGCAGGCCATCACCACCTCTACGGCTTCTTCCCCAATTTTCTTGAGAATTGTGTTGTCGCCGCCTGCAAATAGCTTGCAGGTATAAGAATCTGGGTTGGGGTTTTGTTGGCGATCGCGAATGACTGCAAATACTTGCGATAGGGTATCCGCCGGGGGAGGGGCGATCGCCCCTTCGACTTGGTGAAAGCAACTCCGCTCGCCCGTGTGGCAGGCAATGTCGCCTTCCTGCTCAACCCCAATCAACAGGGCATCACTGTCGCAGTCATAGCGCAGCGATTGCACCCGCTGCAGGTGCCCAGAGGTCGCGCCCTTATGCCATAGCTCTTGGCGCGATCGACTCCAAAACCAAGTCTCGCCCGTTTCTAAGGTTTTGCCCAATGATTCCTGGTTCATCCAGGCCATCATCAAAACGGTACCATCCAAATAATCTTGCACAATCGCAGGCACTAAGCCTTGGGCATCGTAGCGGATATGCTCCAAGGGAATGGCCGTTTTGAATGCATCCGAATTCGCCACCATGCTTTATATTTATCACCACGCTGCGTTTCTCATGCTATCAGGGTGCGTTACGAGTTGGTGCAAAATGCCCCATTCTAATGCCGCCCCAATGCCGCCCTAATATCACCCTGGGGCTGAATTAATTTAACCGACTGCATCGATACATCTAGTAGTGGGCTAGACTTAAAGCCAGAATTAAAATGCCACTGCCGTCTATATCTAGAGTCTGAATTTCAATCTAGAGTCTGAATCTCACTCTCTATAATCATCTTTAAGATCTCAGTTGTAGGATCTAATCTTTAGGATCTGAAGACTCTATCTAAAAAGACTCTATCTAAAGCTGAAGACTCAAGCTAGAGTCTTACTTCCAAAAAAGCGGCTCTCTTATTTGACTTTTTAGCGGTTGATGCAGGGCTTGATACCTAGCTGAAAACCTTGATTAATCAGATTTTCGCACCGTATCAATACACCCTGGTTAAAGGCACCGTTTTAAATGCACCGTAGGCAAAGGCAAGGATCAGGCTGATGGAATTCTGGGAATTTCTCATCCAAAAAGAGGGCGATCGCTCCTGGCTGCCCTTAGAATCGCTCGATGTGGAGGTGCTAGAAGGGCGCTATCGCATGGTGGCTCGGTCGAGCCATGTCGATGCGTTGGTCGATATTCGCATCAGCCATACCCTTTTGACCGAAGATCCTCCTCGTCGCCGTTCCCAGGCGCGGTCTGCCCGCACCAATACCGATGGCCTGATTGTGATTTTTCCTTACACCTGGTTGCAACCTGGGATGTGGGAAGTTCGCTGCTTTGGCACGGAAGTGAACCCCGCTCAGGCGACTGGGGCGATCGCCACCAAGGTCGAGTGGCAAAAGGTGGTGCAACTCCAAGTCTTGCCCCAAGAATCGGAGGTGTCTGACGATTGGACACCCGATATGTCTGATGACGGCGACGAAATGTGGTTGACCACAGGAAGCTCACAAGAAAGCACGCCCTTCCACCTAAACACCGGAGGGGGCAGTCAAATTACGACTAGTCAGGATCTAGATTTTGCAGAAAACTCTGGGGCTGCAAGTGCTGAGTTTGCTGATGACAGCGGGGTTGAGGGAACGGGATCGTTGCCGGTTGAACCGTTGCAAGCTGAACCGTTGCAATCTGAACCGTTGCAGGATGAACAGTGGCGGGCGATCGCATCCGTAGTTAACCAGGGCGAGGCTGAGCAAACAGCCTCAGCCCCAAACGCAACCCCAACAACACCCGTCGAAGTTGCCGCCGATTCTCTCGTTGCTGAAGCTCCCGCCTCCGAAGGCTTGGCATCCGAAGGCTTGGCCGCTGAGAACCCAGAATCCCAGGTCTTTGCAGCCGAAAGCCCCGAAGCCCTCAATGCAGATCTTGCCGATCCGTCCTTAGCTGTTGCCGATTTACCTTTCTCTGCCGAAACCTTGCGGCGACAAGCCGAAGCCGAATCGGATGCGGTGATGGATGCGCTGCTGGAAGGTTGGGTGGATGAGGCCGACGAAGCAACCGCCGCCACTGCGGCCAGTCAATCTGAGTCAACCCCTGACAAGCCCCTGATCGATCCAGACGCATTACAACTGGTGCTGGCTCAAACGAGCCTGACGGCGCAGCCCGGTAGCGCGTTGGTGCTCAATGGTGTGGTCGAACCTGTGGGCGACCAAGTGCCCCCCCACTTGCCCCCTGTGGCTCTGCAAATTGTCCTACGGGATCCGCAGACGGGGGTTGTGGTGCTCGAAACCCGGCGATCGCTCACCTCGCGCCTGTTGCCTTGCCCCTTTGCCTGCCAGGTAACATTGCCCAACCCGCTGCAAACCCGTCTGCTGCTGGGAGAAATTTCCTTGGTCACCCTCGATACCCCAAACCAAGCAGGGTCTTGTCTCCTGGCCAGCCAAAACTTCTCCGTGACGGCGAGCCTGAATGATTTGTTAGAGGCGATCGCCAATAACTTCCCCGCCCACCTGCATCCGCCCATCGGCGACGATACCCTGCCAGTGGAGCCAGATCTCACCTTCCTCCAGGTGCCGCTTTCGACGACGAATCCGGCGGCGTCACCCCGATCGCGTGATACTCAGATCTTGCCGCCCCAGCTTTATCAGCCCGACCCCAACCGACCCCGATCCAAGGGCATCGAGCTACCCATGATGTCTCCTGCGGTGGAAGCGCCAGTTGCGCCCGAACCTGCCGAAGAGGCCGCACCGGATGCAACGATCGCCGCAGACTCCGCTGTGGCGTTAGAGAGCGAAACCACATCCTCATCGACCGTATCCTCCCCGACCGCATCCTCACAGACCGTTGAGACGGAAGTGCCCATCCCCGAAGGAGAGCAGCCCCCCGCCCCCAGCCATCCCATGGAAGAGGCCGATGAGGTGTGGCAACAGATGGTGCAAGATCCGGAGGTGGGCGATCGCCCTCTGTATGCCCCAGGCTATTCCTCAGAAAACCGATCGCCGTCGGCAGAAGAACTGGCCTTTCAGTCGCTTGATCTAGAAAACCGCTTTTTAACGCGGCTCAACTCCTTGGCTGGCGATACCGAACTTTCCCAATTTTTGGCCAATCGTCCTCTCGCTCTGCAAGATAGCGAATTGGCAGATCAAGAAATTGTGGTCGATGACGCTTCTACCCCGCCGCCCCGTCGGGGGTCGCTCTTTGGCCAACCCCTGCGCCGTGCCGAAATTCCTCCAGAAGCCCCCGCCGATGCCCTCGCCGAAGAAGAACCCCTGCCGACCCCAGAACTGCGGATAACGGCCACAGAGCTAGTCGCTGGGCAACGGGTTGATGTGACAGTCATCTTGCCCCCAGTGGCTACGCGCTTGGGGGTGAAGCTGTGGATGCAAGACCTGCAAAATCGCACCTTACTCGAAGGCCCCCGCTGGCTGATGAACTTTTTGCCCAATGGGCGCGGTCGCCTCGAAGCTTGGACTTCGCTGACGGTGCCCCATGGCTGTCTAGAGGTGCAGTTTGAAGCGATCGCCGTTGAAATTACCACCCAGCGCGAAAGTCATAAGGCCAGCCTCGATCGCCCGGTCGTCCCCCCCGACCTCCCCAGCCTCTCGTTGGATGAGCTAGAACTCTAAGGCTCCATCTAAGGATCGTTGTGGGCATAATCGGGCTGGAGCTAGGTGGGAAATAGGGGCGATCGCCCTCATTCCTCTACCTTTTTTCTAGCCATTTTGAATTCTTTACTGTTTGTTAATTCTTGCCTTTTGTTAAAAATTCTTAGCCTGACGCAAAATCGTGGAGCAATGGCAGTAAATTCTGTACGTAATGGCGTTTGGTTCACATTAGGAAATCCATATGGCAGCTTCTTTCTTGCCTTCTATCTTTGTGCCCATCGTCGGCTGGGTTTTTCCCGCCGTAGTGATGGCGCTCCTGTTCATCTACATTGAACGAGACGACTCCGCTGACGTCTAAATTCCCATCCCAGAAAACCCATAACCCGGTGTTTTCTGGCTCCCTTCTTTGAAAACCCTTTGAGAGATATTCCAGGACACACAATGGATGTAGTTCAACCCGCAGGCGATCCTCAAATCGGCAACCTAGCCACCCCGATCAACTCGTCTGCTTTTACGAAAGCTCTGATCAACAACCTTCCCGCCTACCGTGTAGGTCTCTCGGCTCAACGGCGCGGCCTCGAAGTTGGCATGGCTCACGGCTACTTGCTGTTTGGCCCCTTCGCCATCACCAGCCAGTTCCGTAACACCCCCTTCTCCACCGAAGTGGGCCTAATCGAAGCTGTGATTCTTGTGGTCATCTTGACCCTCTGCCTCTCGCTCTATAGCAGCGCTGGCGTGAAAAAGCCCATTGCTACTATCACAGTTCCCAACCCCCCCGCTGCCCTCAGCACCTCCGAAGGCTGGAGCGAATTTGCAGGCTCCTTCCTCGTCGGTGGCATCGGTGGCGCAGCGTTCGCTTACATCATCTACAAGATTTTCTTGTCTGGTGTACTCGTAACCTTCGGCAACATCCTTGGCTAAAAAGTGGCTCCTTAGCCTAAAAGCTCACAGCCTAAAAACTCAATAGATACAGATAAAGAGATGGGTCAACCCGTCTCTTTTTTTATTCTTTTTTGGGAGTTGCGTTTGGTGGTTGCGTTGCTGCTAATGCCCTGCGGCTAATGCGTTGCTGTAAAGCACAGCAGGGAAACAGTGACAATTCATGATCGGTTTGGCTTTAATTGAAAGCATTGGCGTTCAATTTCAGATTTCAATTAAAATGTCGCTGTTTAGTCAAAAGTAGCTATATTAGCAGCCAGAAGTAGACTCCATCTGCGCTGTGTGTTGTAGCAGACCTTTGTAATTCCTACCCAATCACCCCAAATGGCTGAGTCCCAAGCAGGTTAGTCTCCAGCGGTTGAATTGGGAGCAATCTGTGAATTCTGTAGGGTTTTGGGATGGTAAAGCCAGTATCTAGGCATTCGTGGCAGCGATCGCCCATCCCCAAGGCCATCCGACCTTTCATCGCCGACCTTTCATCGCCGACCTTTCATCAATCTCCGACCGTTAATCAATGTTCCTCCATCGCTAATCTTTAGCACTAACCACTATGGATCATGAGTTCTCAGGCTTTTTGGAGCACGGGTACCGCATTGACCGAGAGTTAGGTCATAACCGGGCTGGGGGACGGGTTACCTACTTGGCCACCGATGTGCAAACGGATAGCCCCGTGGTGATCAAGCAATTTCAATTTGCTCGGTCGGGGAGTAGTTGGTCAGATTTTGATTCTCATCAACGAGAAGTGCAGCTCCTAAAAACCTTGAAGCACCCTGGCATTCCCCGCTATCTCGCGTCCTTTCAAATGGGAGATGGCTTTTGCTTGGTGCAGGAGTATAAAAATGCATTGCCGTTATCGACAGTTCGTAGCTTTAGCTCTGAGGAAGTGCGGCAAGTGGCGATCGCCGTTTTAGATATTCTTGTCTACCTCCAAAACCTGCTGCCGCCTGTGATCCACCGCGACCTCAAACCCGAAAATATTTTGATGGATGATGCGGGCCATGTTTATCTGGTGGATTTTGGGTTTGCCCATGTGGGGGAAGGTGAAATTGGGGTGAGCAGTGTCGTCAAAGGGACGCTGGGCTTCATGCCCCCAGAGCAATTATTCCGTCGTCAACTGACCGAAGCCTCGGATCTCTACGGCTTAGGAATGACCCTGATTTGCTTGCTGACCCGCACCAAATCTGATCAGATTGGCGACTTGGTAGATATTAGTTATCGCGTGAGTTTTAAGCATTTGGTGCCGCGCCTCAATACTCGCTGGGTGGGGTGGCTTGAGAAAATGGCGGAGCCGCGCCTAGGGGATCGCTTCCCCAATGCCCTAGCGGCCATGGAGGCGGTGCCAAAATCTCCCCTGCGCCCTCCCGAAGCCCATTTCAGCGCGTCGAGCTTAACGTTTCAGGTTCGACCCACAAATCTGACCCAGCCAACCCAGACGCGCAAGAGCCATCAGTCTCATAAAAGCCATCAGTCTCACAAAAGCCGTCAGCCTCGCAAAACGAGCCAACGTCATCACCCTGCCCAAACCCTGACCCAGGCTGTCACGATTACCAATCCGGTGGCCGAAACCCGGCTAGAAGGGCAATGGGAGCTGATGCCCCATCCCCATGACCCGACGGCAGATCGGGCGCAATGGATTACCGTTGAGCCAGCCGTTTTGGCCGGAAACCAGACGACCTGCCAGATCACGGTAGATACCCGGAAGCTGATGGCCGGCAAAACCTATCACCGCACCTTACAACTGCATACCAACACCCTCAATCAAACCTATGATTTGAATCTTCAGATTCAGACGGCAGCCCCAAAGGTGCGGACAATGGAGGTGCCCTATCCGGTGTTGGGGCTGCTGAGCCTATTTTTGATGCTCTTGGGAGGCTCTGGAGGGAGTTTAGCGGCGGCTATCAACACGACTACTGTGGCGGCAGGGGCGGCAGATTTTGGGGCGATCGCCGGGTTAGTGTTGGGCTTAGAAGGGGCTGCTTGGGTGATGCGAAGCGCGGGCTGGAAAAGCGGCGCACTCGCCTCAACCTTGGTCGCCGGTAGCCTTGCCTTGGGCATGGTGGGCTATACGCTTTTGGGGAATAGTCTGGGTGGCACAATGCTGCTAGCAGGCGTGCCCGTAGGCACAATTAGTGGAATCATCGCCGCGTTTGCCCTGGGGCTTGTCACAGAAGAATTGGTCAACCAAGGAAAGTCTACGGAAGGGGCGATCGCCCTCACATTGCTGACGGCCATCTTTAGCGCCAGTTTGGGGCTGCTGCTAGTTGTTGGGGTGGGGCACCTGTTGCTCACGCTGCTGATCGGCGGCAGTGGCCTAGCCATGCTAGTGGCGATCGTGCGGCATCAACTCCAGCGGGCTACGGATCTGTTTAGCCAACGCAAAGCCGCACGCTATCTGATTAAACCGTAAGGGGTCTGCGGATGCCTGTTGCAGGCAGTACCCCCGTTGTGATTGCGTGTAATTGCGCTCAACACTGATGGAACGGATGGCGGGCTCCTAAAACGGTAGCAGTAGCCATTGATACCAGTATTCGACCATCGACAGCGCCAAGATTTATGATGGACAGGTCAAGAACTAGAAAGCCATTCTTCCGCTAACTTGTTCCCAGATGCCTCGCTGATTCGCTCAACCGCATCGTCCTACTCTCTTTGCATCCTCCTATGAACCCTTCCGTTTTACTGGGGTCACGTTTGTTTTTGGCCGCTGGCTCAATTTTGGCAGGCTTGTCTGTGGCGGCAGGAGCCTTTGGTTCCCATGCCCTGGGCGATCGCCTCTCTGATCGGGCCCTCGAAATCTTTGAAACAGCCGCTCGCTACCAGATGTACCATGCGTTGGGGTTGCTGGCGATCGGCATTTGGCTCAGCCAAATCGAAGGGGGGCGATCGCTCCTCCTCACAGCAGGCGGTGCTTTTATCGTCGGAATCCTTGTTTTTTCGGGCAGTTTATATGCCCTCAGCCTCACGGGTGTCAAACTCCTAGGCGCGATCACGCCCCTAGGGGGTGCTGCATTTCTGCTGGGCTGGGGCTGTTTGGCGATCGCGGCATTCACGCTCAAATAACATCTGCAGCCGATCTTCAACAGCCGATCTTCCAGATCAGATCTTCTGGATTAGATCTTTCGCACCCCCTCAGAGTCTTGCTATTCCGCTCCTGATATTGCCTAACCCTCAAGCGCCATGGAATATTTCTATGCCCCCATTGCCCTCTCCAGATTCCCCAATTCCTGATTTACTTCCCGATGGGCTAAACCGTGCCCATGTCTTTATTTCTGGCAAGGTACAAGGTATTGGGTATCGTGCCTCTGTTTGGGATACTGCTATTTTGCTCAAACTCAATGGCTGGGTCAGAAATCTACGAGATGGCCGAGTCGAAGCTGTGTTTGAAGGCAACGCAGACCAAGTTCAAGAAATCATTCGGTGGTGCCATATCGGCCCCCCAACGGCTGCTGTTACCGAAGTCTCGGTGTCTTATGAACCCCCCGAACATATCAAAGGCTTCCAAATTACCCGTTAAGCTCAGTTCACGCCATAACATCCATAAGTGCTGATATTCGATGCATAGCTGGAACTCAGATCTCTCTATCAAAGCCTGGAATTTTGCCTCCCACGCTCACCAGGGGCAATGTGTCCCAGGTACAGATATTCCATACATTAACCACATTGGTAACGTGGTGATGGAAGCAATGGGGGCGATCGCCCAAGGGCTAGCTCACCATCAAGCTATTCAAGACCCCGATCTCCTGATTCAATGCGCTTTATTGCATGATGTCATTGAAGACACTAATACCTCGTTTGATGACCTTAAAGCTGTCTTTGGAGTAGAAGTAGCGAATGGAGTATTAGCTCTCAGTAAAGACTCAAACCTACCTACTAAGGCTGAGAAAATGCAAGATAGCCTAGTAAGAATTCAAGGTCAGCCTCCAGAAGTTTGGATGGTAAAGCTAGCAGATAGAATTACCAATCTTCAGCCTCCTCCTCAACACTGGAACTCAGACAAAATCGATCGATATCGAGAAGAATCAATCCTAATTTTGCAATCTTTAGGGTCTGCAAATGATTATCTTGCAGCCCGACTGCAAAGCAAGATCACAGCCTATCAAAGCTATATCTGATGATCCAGCAAAAGGTCATCAAGCAAAATGAGTAATGGATGGAAGATGTGGCGTTTAAGGCTCAATTATGATTAAGGGCTAATGGCGCGAAGCCAAATTGCGGACTTCTCACAAATTGCTTCTTTACAAATGGAGATGTCATGGCTGAAAGCAGCCCACCATAGCTGAGATTAAAGGTTACTTCGCTGCCAATCTTTAACCGATTATTATGGCTATTGAGAACAATATGATCACTACTAGAACCCAGAATTTCTAAGTTTTTATTCGGCCTTAACCCAGACATGAGAACATCTTGCCTACCAAGTGCAACAATGACCCTTTGATGTATCCCTTGGTCCAAAAAGATAGGGATATCACCAAACGCATTCCTACAACTCTCTCCAAAGGGTAAAGAAGGCTTTTCTTTTGACTCGATCACTTCAGCAATTAACTTAAAGGCACTTGGGTATAGACCTGGAATAGTTTTTTGATGGATAGGTTCAGAACCCAAAAGAATTGATTCACCCAGCCGTAAATTGTTGATTCTCTCAACATTTTGAGTTGAGTTATACCATTCATAGTTCGCTGAGTTTCCCCCTGAAATGATCTTCAAATTTATCTGAAGATCTTGCTCAATGGCAGTGGTTAACTCAGATAACTGATGCATTTTCTGATGGGTAGGCTTGATGCCACCATAGCAAGCCAAGTTACAGCCAATACCAATGACGTTGATATTAGATAATTTGGCAACTTGCCGCATCAATAAAGGCAGATCAATAGGCATTACTCCTTCCCTAAGATCCCCTAACTCCACCATAATAATGATTTGGTGGATCTTATTATACAGAGTTGCATAATAAGAAAGTTCTTGGATTGTCTCAAGTTCTGTATTCAGGCTGATATCTACATCTCTAACCACAGATTCTGCTTGACTGAGAGCTGTACGGAGAAGGACAAACTGTGTAACGACTCTTGCACGCCTCATTTTTTGAATATTTTCGAGGCGAGAATCAGCAATAAACTTTACGCCCCCCTGAATCATAGCCTCAGCAATATGAGGGTCTCCTAAAATTGCTTTAGAAACACCCATTAGGCTAATTCCTTGTTGTCCGTAATACTCAGATAGAATACGGGCATTATGTTGGATCTGGGGTAGAGAAATCTCTATCCTTGGAATTAAGGCTTTCATCTTATTTTTGTAGACAGAGTTTGTCTATCTCACCATCGCAAACGGGAGTGTTTCTAACTGCTCTTTTTTGATAGAGCGATTGAGTAGAGGGAAGCGATCGCCCAAAGCATTTACAAGCTTTTGACATCCATATTTCAAGACATCTGTCGTGGGGAGTTGAAGGCGCTTTTCATAGTCTTGAATAATAGCGGGCATTTCTGAGTCTGCTAAATCTTCATGGCTCAATGTAATGGCAATGACTTTAGCTTGCGAAATTATTTCAATGAGTTGAATCTCGCTCTCAAGAGTGGGCATTGCTAATTCTGGAAAATCACATCGAAACTTTCGTTGAGGTGGATGTTGCAGAATCACTCCATCGGGCAAACTACCCTTTAAGATGCCGATAGAACTCATAAATGCTGGATGGCTAACGGCACTTTGTCCCTCCACCAAAATAATGTCAGGAGATTCCTTCTCAAAGGCTTGAACAACGGCATTCTCAATTTCACCAATTGCAAATTGAGAAATCAGGGCATCCATTGATACCCCATATTTTGCTCCTTGCATGAGGCTAGTTTGACCAGTCGCAATCATGATTGACTTGATGCCTAGGTCATTTAATGCTTTATTTAACTCCACAGCGGTTGTCATTTTCCCGCAAGCACAATCGGTTCCTAAGATAGCGATAACAGGGATATTGACTTTGGCAATGGCACCTGTAAAAACATGGGAGTCTTTTAAAGCTGGAGGTTTTCTAATGTCTATAATTTGGATATTGCACTGCTTTGCCATTTGGGCAAAATCTTGATCTTCAGAAAAGAATTGATGAAGACCATTAATAATATCCATGCCTGCTTGCATGGCTTCTAAAATTAAAAGCCTTTCTCCAGATGGAATAGAAGCCTCTAAAGGTGCTTTTCCATAGATATAACAATTTGGAGATTCTGGAAGATGATCTAAAGCTGCTGTTAAATGGGCAAAAATTGGAATATTACGATGTAGTTCACCTAAGACTTCTCCCGCATCTTGGCCAGCCCATGAACTATCTAGAACCCCAACGATGTTGTAGGTTTCAGAATGTCGAACTAAACCTGCAGCCGTTTTTCCGTCTGCTAGCCCAAATTGACCTTCACAGTAAATTAGCGCTGTTTTTTTAGCGATCGCCATAAAATAAAGTTCCTTCAATGATTCGTGAAATTCTTAAATGGTGCTTGGGAAAGGCTAAAGTCTTGGAATCTATGCGCTGATCTATCCATAAAACTAGCTGTAACGGGGAGAACCTCCACAGCTATCTTTTTCGAGAGATAAAGCGCACAGCCTGACCCTACGGTGAAGACTCTAAATCCTTATTTAGTCGTTCGTAGAGTAATTCTCAAGACAAAAATCAGATCCTACAGAAAAATACTGCAAGACTTTCAATGTATTTTGTTTTGCATTAGAGCCAAAAGATTGACTTAGCCAGCACTAGAGACTGAGATTAATTTTGTTTTGTCAACAAAACATCTTTTAAGAACGATGCGGCTCAACAAGTCTTCTGAAAATTTTTAAATCAGTTAAGTATTCTTAAATTCTTAGGTTTGGTAGCGAAAACCTCAAAGTCTAACGGGGTTTTAGGGTAGACTCCTTACTCTTTTAAGCGTAGCACATTATTACTCTTTACCCAAAAAACACCCCGTAGACTTCAATAGACTTTTTGTTTGGAATACCTTAAAAGCTATCTATTACATTTTAAAAATGCACTTTAAAAAGCTATGCAATCATTTTTTATGTCTAGCATATTTAATTTTTCCTCAAAAGGCCTTCGATCTGGAGTGAATGATAGTTGAATGTTGCTAGAACATGGATTGTGTGCACAACCTTGAAAGCTATTATTTTGAACTAATCTGATCTAAGTTACAGAATTTAGATCGCAGGGAGAGTTTGTAAAAATGGGTCGTCAAATTTCTAGCATGAAGCTAAGAGATGATGGTGTGGGCGATCGCCCTTCCCAAGCTCTCAAACTGTTTCAGGCTAACCAGAGCCTTCTCATTGAATGGATAATCATAAACAAGGCTAAATTACATGATCTTTCAACCGCCGATGGTTTGAATGTCAATGATTCATAAAAATGTTAGTAAAATATAGCTATCAGACGTTAACTTTATCTAGCGTATTTGAGAGTGCTTCAGGGCTTTGACAAGGTTGTCACGAACTTCTAACGATTGCCGCTGCTTTAAAAAAGAAGTGCTTTCCGCGTTTGATTGATTTACCCTGCTGTTGTATTCATAAATCCTCAATCAGTCTCCTCAATCAGTCTCCTCAATCAGTTTCCTCAATCAGTTTCCTCAATCATTAATTTATGGCTAGAAGTCCTCTCATCGGTTGCCTGCGTCGCGCCTACCAGTCCGTGCGTTTTGCATCCCAGCATCAGCTCTCTCTCAACGATGCGGAGGGGGTGTTGCAGGCCAACACCCTGTCGCGGCGACAGTTTTTGCAGCGTAGTGTGTTGGCGGCTGGGGCGTTGGGGGTGCCGCTTCAGGCGACGGGGGCAGCAGAGGCGATCGCCCTTTCCACTGCTCCTCGCATTCTAATTGTGGGGGCTGGGGTGGCAGGGCTAACAGTGGCCTATCGCCTCCAGGCAGCGGGCGTTGCGGTCGATCTGGTGGATGCGGCTCCGCGCATTGGGGGTCGCCTGCGGACTCTGGCGAATTGGCCAGGGTGTCCCAACCCTGTAGAACTGGGTGGCGAATTCATCGATACCCGCCACACCGCTGTTTGGGGCTTAGCCCAGGATCTAGGATTAACGTTGGCAGATTTACAGGAGGCGGATCGCGGGTTAGAAGCAGAGACTTTTTACTTCAACGGCCAGCGCGTCAGCCATGCCGCGATCGCCACTGCCTTCGTTCCTCTGGCTGAGCAAATTAGCCAAGACCTCGTAGCCATGGGCGATCGCGCGCTCAGTTATCGCACCGCCAATGCTGCTGCCCAGCGCCTCGACCAACTTTCTCTGACTGACTATCTTGACGCGATTGATCTTGATCCGGTGATCAAACGCATGGTTGAGGTCGCCTATATTACCGAATATGGCCGCGACAGCGACTCTCAAACCTGTCTCAACATGCTGTTTCTGATCGGCCATGAGATGGGCCAATGGAACACCTACGGCGACAGCGATGAGCGCTGGCACATCATTGGGGGCAATGAGCAATTACCCAAAACCCTGGCGCAACGGCTGCGATCGCCCATTCAAACCGAAACTGTGCTGGAATCCATTCGTGAAATGGGCGATCGCACCTATCAGGTGAGTTTGCGCCAAGGCAGCACCAGCCGCGATACCACCTACGATCTGGTGGTGCTGGCGGTGCCCTTCAGCGTTCTGCGGAACGTCGATCTAGCCATCGAAATGCCAGAGGCAAAGCGAGGGGCGATCGCGCAACTCGGCTATGGCACCAGTAGCAAACTGGCGATCCCCCTGCGTGAGCGCATCTGGCGAACCCGCTACGGCTCAACCGTAAGCATCTATACCGATCAAGCCTTCCAAAATACCTGGGAAAGTGCCCGCTACTCCCCAGGAAGTAGTGGCTGGGTGACCAACCTACGCGGCGGCCACGAAGGCCTCGCCCTCGGCAGCGGTAGCCCTGAAACCCATGCAGATGAGCTGATTCAAAGCCTCAATCCCCTATTTCCTGGGATCTCGTCGGTGCAGCGTGGCCAAACCCTCCGCGCCTTTTGGGCCGGAGAACCCTATGCACTCGGCTCCTATTCCTGCTACCTGCCTGGCCAGTGGTCGCGCTTTGGCGGCGCTGAAGCCGAACCGGTTGGCAATCTCTGGTTTGACGGAGAACATTGCTCATTCGATTCCCAGGGCTATATCAACGGTGCGGTAGAATCTGCTGAAACTGCTGCCCAGGGCATCCTCCAATCCCTCCAAGGGATCTCTACCTAATTGTTCTAATTTTCGGCACTGCTGAATCAAGGGATGAACCTTTAGTTGGCATCCCTGAAAACTCATTCAAAATTTTGTATGTCATTCCCGCACAGGCGGGAATCCATCGCCTAATTTGTAGCAGCTCAAAGCCTTGCTATCCAGTCATTCCCGCGCAGGCGGGGAATCCATCTTGAGAGTCATGCGAACCATAGATTCTCGTTTCCACGGGAATGCCGCTGGCAGATCCTAAGCTTCGTGACTATGGCGATAGCTCCAAGATCGTCCATCCAAAACCCAAACCATAGCCATAGCCACCATAGCCACCATAGCCACCATAGCCACTGTGCATAGGATGTCCCCTCCCCCTTGAGCTTAGTTAAAGCTAGATTGCTGCGGATGCCTTCAGCCACCAAGTCCTACCGTAACCAGAGTAAAGCGCTGGCTCCACTTGCTGAGTATCGATGCTGACCCAGGAACGGGATACACTGAACAGTAGAGGTTTCGCTGGTTTTGTAAAGGCTCCATGACAACTGTTTCTGCATCCCCTGCCCCCGATGCTGCCATTCCTGCCCCAGCCGCAGCATCGAACTACGACGTGATTGTGATTGGGTCTGGCATTGGGGGCTTAGTGACCGCCACCCAACTGGCCGCCAAAGGTGCCAAGGTACTGGTGTTAGAGCGCTACTTGATCCCCGGTGGCAGTGCTGGGTACTTTGAGCGCCAAGGCTATCGGTTTGATGTGGGGGCTTCCATGATTTTTGGGTTTGGGCAGCAGGGCACCACCAACCTGTTGACCCGTGCCCTCGCTGCCGTAGGGCAGAAGCTTGAAACCATCCCTGATCCCGTGCAAATTCACTACCATTTGCCCAAGGGCTTAGAGCTAAAGGTACACCGCGATTATGAGCAATTTTTGGCAGAACTGACCCAACACTTCCCCCATGAAGCCAAGGGAATCCGTCAGTTTTACGACGAATGTTGGGCAGTGTTTAACTGTCTCAACGTCATGGATTTGCTGTCTTTAGAAGAGCCGCGCTACCTCACCCGCGTCTTTTTTCAGCATCCGTTGGCGTGCCTTGGGTTGGTGCAATATTTGCCGCAAAATGTGGGAGACATTGCCCGCCGGTATATCCAAGATCCCGACCTGCTCCGGTTTATTGATATGGAATGCTATTGCTGGTCGGTGGTTCCTGCCGATCGCACGCCCATGATCAATGCTGGGATGGTATTTAGCGATCGCCATTACGGCGGCATCAATTACCCCAAGGGCGGCGTCGGCCAGATCGCCCAAAAGCTGGTCGAGGGCTTAGAGCAAGCAGGCAGCGAGATCCGCTACAAAGCGCGAGTCGTCGAAATTTTGCGGACGGGCAATCGGGCGACGGGGGTGCGCCTAGCTTCGGGTGAGGTGCTACAAGCCGAGCGCATCGTTTCCAACGCGACCCGCTGGGACACCTTTGAGAAGCTCCTAAACCCAGACACCCAACCCCGCTCTGAAACCAAATGGCAGCAGCGCTACCAAAAATCCCCCAGCTTTTTTAGCTTACACATGGGCGTGAAGGCCGATGCCCTACCGCCAGAGACTGAGTGCCACCATATTTTATTAGAATCCTGGGAGCGCATGGAGGAGGGCGAAGGAACGATCTTTGTATCGATCCCCACGCTACTTGACCCCAGTTTGGCTCCCCCTGGGCATCATATTCTCCATGTCTTTACTCCCAGTTGGATGGAGGATTGGCAAGGGTTAGCGCCGAAGGACTATGCTGCCAAAAAGGAAGCTACCGCTAACCGCATCATCGAACGGCTCGAAGCCATTTTCCCAGGCTTTTCGGCAGGGCTAGACTACGAAGAAGCCGGAACCCCCCGCACCCATCGCCGCTTCTTAGGCCGGATGGATGGCACCTATGGCCCCATCCCGCGCCGCAAGTTGTTTGGGTTGCTCGGGATGCCCTTCAACCGCACGGCGATCCCCGGCCTCTATTGTGTGGGTGACAGCACCTTTCCGGGGCAAGGACTCAATGCCGTGGC
>Ga0105044_10006757_pt1 | contig 15786 bp, 15 predicted proteins | sample MAT01_FD_78092 | JGI IMG/M metagenome (GOLD analysis project Ga0105044, IMG submission 78092) | Freshwater microbial communities from Lake Fryxell liftoff mats and glacier meltwater in Antarctica - MAT-01 | ecosystem: Environmental > Aquatic > Freshwater > Ice > Liftoff microbial mat | place... | reverse complement strand
CCATTATTGCCATGGATTTTGCCAACTGTATTGAAGATACTTATGCAAGGAACAGGTTTTCTAATGTTTATTTTATCCAGGGAGATGTACAGTTTCCTCCGGTTCCTTTCAGTTTTTTTGATATTGTGCATTGCAGCGGCGTGTTAATTCATACCAACAATGCCGAGCTGTCTTTTTCATGTATAGAATCAACAGTAAAAGAAGGTGGTAAATTAAGTGTATGGCTTTATCATCCGGTAAAGGGTTTTGTACACAATCTATTTAATGCAATACGTTCAGTAACTTCAAAACTGCCTTTGTCTTTTCAATACTATTTCTACGGGGTAACTATTTTTCCGTTGAGTTACTGCATAAAAAAACTAAAAGGCAACAAACAGAATTCACGTGAAATGATGTTGAGTATACTGGATTGGTTCACTCCCGAATTCAGGTCGGAGCATGAGCATACGGAAGCGGCTGTATGGTTTTATAAAAGAGGCTATAACAAAGTGAATATAACTACGGTTGATAAATTTGGGTTTAATATTACCGGAGAGAAGCAAAAATAAATCAGAGAAATGAAAGTATTGTGGCTGGCAAGTATTTATCCGTCAAAATTATTTCCTTACGATGGGGATTTTATACAGCGTCATGCCTGTGCAACAGCTTTATATTGCGAAGTAGAAGTGCTGCATATTGTTAAAGATAAAAACGGAAGCCTGACGGATGATGTAAAAGAAATTGTAAACACAGATGGTCAGCTGACTGAAAGAATAATTTATTACAAGCCCTTTAAATCATCAATCAAAATTCTCGATAGGTTTTTATCAAGTTTAAAATACAAGCGATTATCAAGAGCGGCAATAAAAAAATATATATCCCAGAATGGCAAACCTGATTTATTTCATTTGCATATAGCAATGAAAGCGGGCCTTACTGCATTGTGGTCCAAAAGAAAGTACAAAATCCCCTTCCTGCTTACTGAGCATTGGGGTGGCTACCTGAATGAAGCTGTGCCAAACATCAGTGATTATAATTTTGTGTATCAGTATTACTGGAAAAAAATTATTACCGGTGCAGCGGCCAGCAGTTTTGTTTCGGGTTATTTAATGCATTGTATCGTAAAAAAGTACAACACACGAAACACGTTTGTTATACCGAATGTGGTTGATACCGGTATTTTTTTTTCTGCAGAAAAGCAAACAGCCGATAAGATCCGGTTCATTCATATTTCTACCATGGTTTACCAAAAAAATGCAGAAGCCATTTTACAGGCTTTGGCATTGTTGAAAGATGAATTTGAATTCGAAATGTTTTTATACGGACCAATAACATTAATCCAGAAACAACTTATTGCAGAATTGGGACTGCAAGACAAGGTATTGCTAAAAGGCGAAGTACCACAGAAAGAATTGGCAAAATCAATGCAGCAATGCGATGCATTGATATTGTATTCACGGTTTGAAACATTTGGCTGTGTTTTAATTGAAGCCAATGCCTGTGGTATTCCGGTTATTGTAAGTGACCTGGAAGTTTTTCATGAAATAATTGAAGAAGGAGTAAACGGCATTTTTGTGAAAAAAGAAAACCCGGAGGCATTAGCTGAAAAACTCCGTGAGTTTGTAAAACAAAAAAATAAATTTGATAAAAATTTAATTGCCCGAAATACTGCTGAAAAATATAATTATAAAGAAATTGGGCAACAGTTTATCAATCTCTATAATAATGTAGCAGCTAATCTGCCTTGATCCGGTTTCTGATCTTTGGTAACATACTCAACAAGCCTGCAACAGGCCCAATAGCCAAAAAGAGAAACATATATCTCTGATTGAAATGCACCGATAAATAATTAAGCAATTCAATACTGGCGATGGTGATGGAAAAACCGATACAGGTAACCATGGTTATAGCCGTTCCTTTAATTGATGCAACGGCATTTTGAGCAACCAGTGATGAAAATAGTGGTGAATCCGCAATAACAACCAATCCCCAGAAAACTAAAAATGAAATGAAAGGAATGACAGGCAGATAAAAAGCCACTGGTGAAAGCAGGCAGCAGCAGCAGGATAGAAGGAGTGAAACAAAAGCGGTTTTTTTTGCTCCGGATTTTTGTGAGAGATAGCCGCTTGCTACACAGGCCAGGCCGCCTGCAGCAATAATACAAAATGATAAATAGGATATATTCAAACCTGCTTCCGGATGCATATTATTATAAGCCATTAAAAGAACCGGTACAAAGGCCCAGAATGCATACAACTCCCACATATGCCCAAAATAGCCAAAGGCAGCTGAACGAAATTCTTTGTTTTTGAAACTGCTAAATACATCCCCGTATTTTAATGATTGAATTTTACGCTGATAAGGTACCCCAGGCACAAGCAACAGCATTAAAGCACCGCCGGTAATTGACAAGGCCGATGTAAAATACAAAACCGTTTTCCAGGGTAGAACAGCGGTCATACTTTTTATAAAGTGTGGAAATGCAGTGCCCAATACGAGTGCTCCCACTAAAAATCCAAGGGCCTTGCCCAATCCTTTTTCATAATAATCAGCAGCAATCTTCATCCCAACGGGATAAATCCCTGCCAGAAAAAAGCCGGTCAAAAAACGCATCATTAATAAGTTAGCAATTCCATACTCTATAAACACAATGCTCACATTTGAAATGGCTGCAAACAAAGCGCTGAAGAAAAAAATTTTTGAATGCGGGAATCGGTCGGCAATGAGAAAAGCTGCATAGACCAACGTGCCGCTGATAAAACCAAACTGTACTGCCGATGTCATGCTTCCCAGTCCTTGTTGCTGAATATGTAAGTGCCGGATAAGGTCGGGCAAAATGGCATTTCCTGCAAACCAAAGTGATGTACAAAAAAATTGAGCAATCACTATTACCGGTAAAATATGGCTGCTCCTCATGGTCATAATTAGTTTCTGTAAAGCAATGGTTAGGATAATAAAAATAGTATTAATCAATGAGGGTCAATCTATTATTTAAAATGGAAGGGAAATGTTACTTTCGCATTATCTACACATTAAAAAGATAATAAAATGAGTGAAATTAAATTAACACAAGGCGAAATACAAACAAACAAAGGTGTACTTAAATTTGAATTGTACGATGATGATGCGCCTATTGCTGTCGCAAACTTCAAGAAACTAATAAGCGAAGGTTTTTATGATGGACTTACTTTTCACAGAGTAATTCCCAACTTTATGATACAGGGAGGATGCCCGAATGGCACCGGTGCCGGTGGCCCGGGTTATACTATCAACTGCGAATTAAAAGGCAGTAAGCAATATCATGACCGTGGGGTAATGTCGATGGCACACCGCGGTTTAAATACCGGCGGCTCACAGTTTTTCATTTGCCACAGCCGCCAAAACACAAGCCATCTGGATGGTGTTCACACTTGTTTTGGAAAAGTAATTGAAGGCCTGGATATTATTGACGATATCACAGGCGGAGATGTAATGGAAAAAGTAACCATCATCTAATGTAGTATTTTTATTTTTTGATAAGGCCATTCTGCACAAACTTAAGTTGCGGAATGGCTTTTTTACGCTGCTTTTTTAAAGTACACAATTTTTTCACACCCTGTGTATAACTGAAAATATCCAGTTTATATTTCGGTAATTTTGATCAAACTATAAACTGATGTTACCAACAACGATAAAGCGTTCTTTAATATTTACAGTTATTTTCTTGTTATTTGGTTTAATCCTAAAAGCGCAAAACAGCATTGTTCAAAAATACGAAACCTCCAATGTATATGCAGGTATTGAAGTAGGCTCTAAAGGGGTGAAGATGAGCATGGTTGAACTGGATAAAAAAGCCGGCGAAGACGGTGAATTTAAAATCCTGAAAGACACTTCCATCAATACCGATTTTATTTCCTTTACACAGTCAGCCTACCAGGCAACATTAGCCGCTTTAAATAAATTATATGAGGTGGCAGTTAAGGAAAACAAAATACCAGTTGCCCATGTATTTACCGCCATCAGCAGCGGGGTAAATATCCAGGCAGAAAAAGATAATAAGAAAACATGGATAGATCAATTGATCAATGCATTTAGATTGAATAATAATGAACCCGATAGAAAGGTGGCAATAATTAATGTTGTAGAAGAAGCACGGCTTTCTCATCTGGGTATTGTGCCTGAAGCAAGACGTTATAATACTTTTTTAATTGACATCGGAAGTGGAAATACCAAGGGTGGATATTTTCCTTATGGCAATACCAAAGACTTCAGGCTATTTCAGCTTACCTGGGGAACCAAAAGCAGTTTCAACGCAGCTGATAAAATGCTCGGCGAAGATAAAAGCCTTGAAAATTATAACAGCCAGTTAAGCCGGGTGCTTGCCGGTGCAGAGAATAATGAGATTGTGTATGCAGTAAATGCAAGCGGTGCATTTCCAAAGAGTGACAATATTGCTTTCAGTGGCGGTATTGCCTGGGCAGTTGCTACATTAATAGCCCCCGAATTAAACGACAATGCAGTCGTAGGCGTATCTTATGAAGAAGTGCTTCAATTCACCGAAAAACTTTCTAAAAACCCATCCTTATACTCCGACTATTATATTGTTAAAATGCAGCCCGAAAATAGTGTTGATACTGAAAAATTGGACAGGGATGTAAAACAGGTGAACAAAGTTTTTGATCAACGTGCCCTCCTTGCTGGTGCCGGACTGTTATTGAAAATTATGAGGCAGTTTGATGGGGTGGTGGAAAGAAAGAAATTTTACCTGGTTAAAAATGGGGCTGTTGGCTGGATATCGGCCTACGTAAACCAGAATGTAACTAAATAAAAAATTAAACGAACTATACTTTACTCACATGAGAGATACTAAATCCCTGCTGCTTTTATTAGTATCACTTTTACTGGTTCTGGTGTCCTTTGTTCTTGTATGGACCTGGGGCTATAATTTTTATACAAAAAGTGGCGTTACTAAACCAGATACATTTCTGACTGTTACAGATTCAGCAGCTATTGCCAATAAAGTAAGCGATTCATTACAGAAAATTTATGCCGCCACTTTAAAAGACCTCGATCTTCAGTTAGATTCAACGCTAAACAACTCTGATTCATTAAGTAACCAACTGGACGCCAAACTGGCCGAGTTTTACAGGCTGCGTGGCGAAATAGCATTAATCTTAAAAAACAAAAATACCAACAACAGTTTTGCAGCTGCCCAGCAAAAAATAAGAGAGCTTAAAACGAAAGTGGGTGATTTAAAAGAGAAAAATCAAATTGTTGACAAAGAAAATAAACAACTTCAGGATGTAGTGGATGACATGGTGAGAACAAATAAACCGCCTGCTAAGAATTCACTGTCTGCCAATATGGGGCAAAACACCGAACCTGAAAAAATGAACCTGGTTTTATCTGCTTTCACAACATCAGACTTGCGGCTAGTTGCCATTTCCAGTGCTGATGATAGGGAAACTGAAACCAATGCAGGAGAGAAAACCGATAAATTTACTGGTGCTTTTACTGTTATGAATTTTAACAGCCAGCTCACCAATGCCGAAATGATGGTAGTAGTGTTAAAACCCGATGGAAAGGTTTTGAAAGGTTCCGGTTGGGATTCGGGCACATTCAATACATCCGGTGGCAAAAAGGTCTATTCTTATAAGTTTAATTTTACCTACTCAAGAGGTGAGGCCAAACGACTTGCTTTTTCACTTAAAGGGGGCACTTTAAGCAAAGGCAGTTACATTATGGAAGTATACCATAACGGCTTCATGATTGGAAGGGTGGTTAAAATACTTTCCTGATAATTCCCCTAGAAATATTATTTACAAGGCCTTTTCTCTCTTTATTCAAACAAATAGAAAAAATACTACATAAAAATACAAAGGACTGCTACAAATCAGCAACAAATAAGTTAGCATCTTTACAAAGTTAAATAAGAAAAGCCCGTTTATATCCGTATCCTGTTTAAAAACCTATCCAAATGCTATTTATTAGCTAGAGTATTCAAGTAAGAGAACTTCTATGAAAAGCCTTCAGCAATGAAGGTTTTTTTCTTTGTATGCTTGTAACAACTGAACCTGCTTAAAATCTGCCTATTTTAGCTGTATGAAAGCAGCTACCATTCACGAACTGAAACTCGAGTTAACCAATATACCAACAGAGCAGCTGGCAGACCTGTGTATAAGGCTGGCGAAATTTAAAAAAGAAAACAAAGAACTGCTTACCTACCTGCTGTTTGAAGCTTTTGACGAACTGGCTTATATTGAAAATATAAAGGCAGAAGTTGAAGATCAGTTCCGGGAAATGAATACTACAAACATCTATTTTGTAAAGAAAAGTTTGAGAAAAATCCTCCGTAACCTCAATAAATACATTCGTTACACCGCTTCGCCGGAAACAGAAGTTAAACTATTACTGTTTTTTTGTGCTACACTTAAAGATTCTGAAATACCTATAGAAAAGAATCTGGTCATCAAAAACATGTACCTCAATCAACTTAAAAAAATTTCAAAAACCATTTCTGCCATGCACGAAGATCTGCAATATGAATATCGACGGGAAATGGAGAAACTGGGTTAGCCATTTTTCAAAAAATTAATCGTACATTGAAATAAAAAATGCCACAATCAAAGAAAAGAAAACCTCATCACGAGTTTCATCCAACTGCCCATGCCGAAAAAGCAAGGAAGAATAGAAGTGCGGTACTCGTTGCCGGCATATTTTTTTGTTTATTGGGAATAGGTATAGCTTACTTTGTAGCAGGAGCCAGCATTTTATGGTTGTTAATTGGAGCTTCTGCCGGAGGCGTTGCCGGATATTTTTTTGGCCATCAGATAGATAAAGCTTTGGCCAAAAAATAAATGTTCATATTGAGCTTGCCTTTACTATTTTATCATACTTACCAACATCTTCTCCTTTAATTTGTGCATTTCAAAAGCTATGCTTGCATTTTGATGATCTAAGTATTATTTTAGTGAGATCCTTTTATTAAATCATCAAAAACTAAACTTATGAACATCAAAAAATTATTAATGGGCGGTATCGCAGGCGGGGTAGTTTTCTTCCTGTTGGGATGGGTAATTTACGGCATGTTGCTGATGGATTTTATGAACGCTAATCCCGGTACTGCCGGAAATATAGGCAAAAACCCACCTGATTTCCTGTATCTCATTATTGGCAACCTGGCTATGGGTTTCTTAATGACCTACATTTTTATTAGGGCTAATGTAAACAGCCTGGGTGCCGGCTTTATTACAGCAGCAATTGTAGGATTATTAATGGGTGTCGGCTACGATTGCACGGCTTATGCAACCTCAACGGTCATAAGTAAAAAAGGTATGGCGGTTGATGTTGCTGCCTTTACAGTAATGTCGGCAATAACAGGAGCAGTAGTAGGAGCTATTTTAGGCATGGGCAAAAAAACTGCCTGATCATTTTTTATCTTCATCACAGGTGCATTTGTATATTTGAATGACCTGTTATTTTTTTACTATACATGCGTTTAAATGCCCATTAACAAAGTTTTATTAGTTACTCTCGATATGTAGGCATACATTTGCGTTGTACATTAAGGCTGTGAGCACACAGTACAGGATAGATTCAATTTTTACAAAGTATTTTCCCCGTAACAGTTTTCTCGTCTTTTTAGTTTGCTTTCTACATTACTGCACAGGTATTTTATTTATTTTATTTTAATTTTTAAGTTTTATGAACATTTATGTTTCAAATTTGAGCTTTAACACCAGCGATGCTGAGTTAAACGAACTTTTTTCAACTTTTGGCGAAGTATCTTCTGCTAAAGTAATTACTGACAGAGAGACCGGAAGATCACGTGGATTTGGTTTTGTTGAAATGCCTTCTGAAGATGAAGGAAAAGACGCTATGTTGGGTCTTAACAACAAAGAAGTGGAAGGACGTGCAATGTCTGTTTCAGTTGCAAAAGAAAGAGAAGAAAGAAGCAGCAACGGCGGCGGTGGAAACCGTGGCGGTTACGGCAACAACCGCAACAGCGGTGGCGGTGGTGGAAGATGGTAATTTTTAATTAACTTATTTTCTATAAAGAGTTCGGCAACGGACTCTTTTTTTGTGCCCGTGCTATATCATTATCTTTATCTTACTAAAATTAAAACTACGATGATAAAAAACAGGTTACTCTTTACTGTAGTAAGTATTTCGTTTTCTCTTTCAATGATTGCCCAAAAAGACGCTCCCTTTTCTGATGAAATGAAAATGGAAATGTGCAACAAGGTAAAAGAAGCCACACAACACGCCTGGAAAGGGTATAAAGATTTTGCCTGGGGTGCAGATGACCTGAAACCGCTTACCAAAACGCCCAAGACATGGTACAAACAATCTATGTTGATGACGCCCGTTGATGCATTTGATACTTTTACTTTATTGGGGTTAACAACCGAAGCCAAAGAAGCCAAAGAACTCATCTTAACCAAACTCGATTTTAATATTGATAATGATGTGCAGGTTTTTGAAATTACCATTCGTTTACTTGCAGGTTTAATAACTGCCTACGAAATGGATGGAGATAAAAATTTTTTAACTCTTGCAACAGATCTTGCCGACCGACTGATGCCTGCATTTAATTCTAAAACCGGGATGCCTTACCGCTATGTTCATCTGCAGACAGGAAAAACCAGGGATGGCATTAATAACCCCGCAGAGATAGGCACCTTGATGATGGAGTTTGGTAAGCTTTCAAAAATTACAGGTAATAACAAATATTATCATGCCGCTAAGAAAGGCATGATGTATGTTTTTAATAACAGGAGCAGTTTGGATTTGGTAGGAGAGCAGATTGATGTTGAAACCGGTAAATGGGTAAATACAAGAAGCCATATTGGCGCATATATTGATTCTTATTACGAATACCTGTATAAAAGCTGGTTGCTTTTTGGCGATAAAGATTTTAAAACCGCTTTTGATGTACACAATGCTGCCATTAAAAAACATCTCATCAGCAAAACACTTAAAGGTTGGTTTATGCACCAGGTTGATATGAATACGGGTAAACAGATAGGTAACACTTATGGCGCACTGGAAGCTTTTTATGCAGGCCTATGTGCCTTTGCCGGCGATGTGGAAACTGGTCGCCAGATACAGGACGCTAATTATTATATGTGGACACGCTTTAACATTGAACCCGAAGAATTTGACTTTAAAGCAGATACCATTACCAGCGCCTATTATGTTTTACGCCCCGAAAATTTAGAAAGTGCATTTTACATGTATCGCCTTACCAGCGAAAACAAGTATTTATGGCAGGGAAAAGTAATGGTGGAAAGTATTATTGAGCATTGTAAAAATGATGTTGGATTTGCTTCGCTGAAAAATGTACAAACTTTTGAAAAAACAAATTCGATGGAAAGTTTTTTCTTTGGCGAAACATTAAAGTACGCTTATTTAATTTTTGCACCCGAATCTATTTTGGATTTTAAAAAAGTGGTATTGACCACCGAGGCTCATCCTTTTAAAATAGTTAAGAAACAATAACAGGTTTACATTTGCAAAGAAAATTTTACACAAATTAAATGGCCTCAAAACAAAACGCAGCGGTAGGTTTTATCTTCATCACACTTTTAATTGACGTAATCGGTTTCGGAATTATTATTCCGGTGATGCCTAAATTAATTTCCGAATTAAAGCAAGTAGATATCAGTACTGCCTCCACCTACGGCAGCTTGCTGATGTTTGCTTATGCCGTTGTACAGTTTTTCTTTGCACCCATCATCGGGAACATAAGCGACAAGTATGGCCGCAGACCAGTATTATTATTTTCTCTTTTGGGTTTTGGTATAGATTATTTATTTCTTGCACTGGCACCCACTTACGGCTGGTTGTTTGTAGGGCGTATTATTGCCGGCATAACCGGTGCCAGCATGACGACCGGTGCTGCATACATTGGCGATATAAGCACAGCAGAAAACAGGGCAAAAAACTTTGGAATGATCGGGGCTGCATTCGGTCTTGGATTTATCATTGGCCCCATGATAGGTGGGCTGCTGGGAGGTTTTGGCCCACGCATACCTTTTTATGCGGCGGCAATACTTGCATTGCTTAATTGTTTATATGGATACTTTGTGTTGCCAGAATCTTTAAGCAAAGAGAACCGCAGACCGTTTGAATGGAAACGGGCAAACCCGGTAGGCTCATTGATACATTTAAAAAAATATCCGGCCATTGTTGGCCTTGCCTTTTCAATTTTTTTGGTGTATGTGGCTGCACATGCTGTAATGAGTAACTGGAGTTATTTTACCATGTACCGTTTTAACTGGAATGAAAGAATGGTAGGTATTTCGCTGGCCGTTGTTGGTGTGCTGGTGGCTTTGGTGCAAGGCGGCCTAACACGTTATATTAATCCCCGTTTTGGAAACGAACGCTCATTATATAGTGGCCTTGTTATGTATGCGATAGGCATGTTATTATTTGGCCTGGCAACCCAAAGCTGGATGATGTTTGTATTTTTAGTTCCTTATTGTTTGGGCGGCATTGCACAGCCTGCCATACAATCAGTTATGGCGGGGCATGTACCGGCCAATGTACAGGGCGAACTGCAGGGTACCATTACCAGCCTGATGAGCCTTGCAGCTATCATTGGCCCGCTGCTTATGAACAACCTGTTCTTTTATTTTACACATAGCGAAGCACCGGTTCATTTACCGGGAGCGCCATTTCTGTTGGGTTCAGTTTTAATGGCAGCAAGTGCCATCATTGCATACCGCACATTACATACAAACAAAAGCAAAGCATAAAATGATTAGCAGCATACTTGATTTTAAAAACGTTTTCTTCATTGGTGTTGCCGGTGTGGGTATGAGCGCCATTGCACAATACCTGGCAGGCATTGAAAAAAATGTGAGTGGCAGCGACAGGTATTTTAAGGAGGGAGAATTAAATGATACTAAAGAAAAATTAGAAGCGGAAGGTATACAATGTTTTTTACAAAACGGAGATGGTATAACTTCTGAAACTGATCTAATTGTTGTTTCAACAGCCATTGAAGATACAGTTTTTGAGGTACAGAAAGCAAAGCAACTCAATATTCCCATCATTAAAAGATCTGAATTGCTGGCATTAATAGCCAAAAGTAAAAGAACTATTGCCGTTGGCGGCACATCGGGCAAAAGCACTACAAGTGCTATGTTGTTTGATATACTGGATAAAGCAGGATTAGAACCAAGCATCATCAGCGGTGCCGGACTGGTAAGCATTATTAAAGAAGGAAAGATAGGTAATGCAAAGGTTGGAAAAGGAGAGTGGCTGGTAATTGAAGCCGATGAAAGCGATGGCAGCATTGTACAATACGAACCCGAAATTGGTTTGTTATTAAATGTTGATAAGGATCACCAGGAGATTGACGAACTCATGAGCATCTTCACCACATTTAAAAACAACAGCAAAAAATTCATCGTCAATCAATCCAATGCATGGGCAAAGCAGCTTTCGCAAAATATTAAACAGGATTTTTCATCTGATGAAAATTCAGATGCAGGCTATATCGCAACGGATTTTAATCAGCAAGGTTTCAGCATCCAATTCACTATTCACGCCTCACCACTCATCACTCACGCCTCAACATTCAACATCCAATTCATTGGCCGCCATAATATGGAAAACGCCCTTGCCGCCGTTGCCGTTGCAAACCAAATTGGCGTTGACCTTGAAACCTGCGCAGCGTCTTTAAAAAACTACGAAGGTATTTACCGCCGCAACCAGGTGCTGGGTAATAAAAATGGCATTTGGGTAATTGATGATTATGCACACAACCCGGTAAAATGTGCCGCAGCCATAATGGCCTGCCAGCCAGTGGCCAATAAAGTAGTAGCATGGTTTCAGCCGCATGGTTACGGCCCCACAAGGTTTTTGCGTGATGATTTTGTAAAAGAAATTGCAGCCGCATTAAGACCGCAGGATGAAATTTGGATGAGCGAAATTTTTTATGCAGGTGGTACAGCGGTAAAAGATATCAGCGCCAACGATTTAATAAACGATATTAAAGCATTGGGTAAAAATGCTTTCTTTGTTGATGACAGGAACCTGTTTGTGGAAAAGGTAAGGCCGCATCTTTCCGGAAATGTTGTGTTACTTTTAATGGGTGCAAGGGATCCCGGACTTGAAGCTTTCAGTAAATCAGTTTTTGAATTACTTTAAATAAATTTTTATGAAAATTATTGTAAGTGCTTTACTCATCTTTCTTCAGCTTGCAGCATTGGCACAAAACAACTCAATAACCAATGCAGAATTAAAGGCACTGGTTGGCAACTGGGCTGGCACCGCTGTAAACACAGTATTGACCGGTGGCCCAAACCAGGTAACACTGCAAACAACACTTGAAGTTATTGACTTTAAAGATTCACTGCAGTTAAATTTTATCTACACAGAACCTGGCGGCAAGCAATTTTCAGAAACAAACTATCTGTATGTGTACAACAACAGCAGCAAACTTAGTTTCGACAGTGCACAATTTGATATCGCCGAAATTCGCAGGCGTGGAGTAAGATTAACTGTTTATGCCGAAAGAGAAGGGTATGAAAATTATAAGTCTGTAGATTTTCAGGACATTCTACTAATAGGCCCTGGTATCCTTAATATTACAAAAGGTATACGCAGAGGAGATGCAGTTGATTTCGCTATTCGTAAAAGAATATCACTAACAAAAAAATAAAACGATCAGCATGTCATCTATACTGGTTAAGCATATTAAACAGCTGGTTAATGTAAGGGAACAAAATACCTTATTAAGAGGCGCTGCCCTTGCTGACTTGCCTTGCATTGAAAATGCTTTTCTCTTAATTGAAGACGGCATCATTGCCGATTACGGCCACATGTACGAACTGGAATTAAAAGTTCCGCAGTTACCCAAACACATTATTGATGCAGACGGGCAGTTTGTTTTACCCACCTGGTGCGATAGCCATACCCATCTTGTGTTTGCCAAAACACGGGAAGAAGAATTTATTGATAAACTGAAAGGCATGAGCTATGCAGATATTGCTGCTAAAGGCGGCGGCATCTTAAACTCGGCCCGGGTTTTAAATGAAACGCCCGAAGATGATCTTTTTACAGGTGCCTGGCAAAGGTTGCAGGAAATTATAAAACTGGGCACCGGCGCTGTAGAAATAAAAAGCGGCTATGGTTTAACTGTAGAAGGGGAGTTGAAGATGTTAAGAGTAATAAAAAAACTAAAAGAAAAATCAAACATTCCCATCAAAGCAACTTTCCTGGCAGCACATACTTATCCTCTTTTGTATAAAGATAACCACCAGGCATATATTGATTGTATCATCAACGAAATGCTGCCGGTTATTGCTGCTGAAAAACTGGCCGACTATATTGATTGCTTTTGTGAAACCGGTTTCTTTTCTCCGCAGGAAATGGAAACCATCTGCAAAGCAGGCATGAGTTATGGGTTAAAGCCCAAGCTGCATGTAAACCAGTTAAACAGTATTGGTGGCATTCAAACTGCCATTAAATTAAATGCTTTGTCTGTTGATCATTTGGAAACTATGACGGATGAAGATGTTAAATCATTAAGCCAGGGTGGCTCACCCGGCAATGTAAATAGCTCCGGCAAACACGGTGAGTCGCCCTATCGGGGTGACTCACCGGTAACCATTGGCACATTATTACCAACTGCTGCTTTCTTTTTAAGAATGCAATACCAGCCAGCCCGTCATTTAATTGATGCAGGTTGTGCCATCGCCCTGGCTTCCGATTATAATCCCGGTTCATCACCATCAGGCAATATGAATTTTGTGGTAGCGCTCAGTTGCATACAAATGAAAATGCTGCCCGAAGAAGCCATTAATGCCGCAACAATAAACGGAGCTTATGCTATGGAATTGCAAAATGAACTCGGCAGTATCAGCATCGGTAAAAAAGCCAATCTTATTTTTACAAAGCCTATACCTTCTTTAGCTTACTTACCATATTCTTTTGCTGAGAATTGTATTGATAAAGTGATGATCGGTGGGGAGTTTGTCTGAATGATGATTTTAGGAGATTAAAAAGATTATAAGGATTGAGAATGCAGAATCTTTCAATCCAACAAATCCTTCTAAATCCCCGTTCAGACAAAAACCTTAAACCTTTCAAAACAATATTGCATCAACTGCTCCCTGTCATCCGGGTGTGCAATATCAATCAGCAGCTTTGCACGTTGCCTTAAATTTTTTCCAAATAAATTTACTGCACCATATTCTGTAACCACGTAATGCACATGGCCACGGGTGGTTACCACGCCGGCGCCCTCTTTTAAATGCGGTACTATTCTCGACACTCCTTTTTTTGTTCTGCTTGTTAATGCAATAATAGGCTTGCCACCATTGCTCAATGCAGCACCACGAATAAAATCCATTTGTCCGCCAATTCCACTGTATTGATAATCACCAATACTATCCGCACAAACCTGGCCTGTAAGATCCACTTCTATGGCACTGTTGATGGCAATAACTTTAGGGTTGCGCATGATCACGATCGGGTTGTTTACATAATCAATGTCCAGGAAAGCAATAGAGGGATTATCATCTACATAATTATAAAGTTTGCGGCTGCCAATTGCAAAACTTGTAACCGTTTTATTGGGATGTATCGCTTTCATTTTGTTATTGATCACGCCTTTCTCCAGCAGGTCAATAATGCCATCGCTCAGCATTTCTGTGTGTACGCCCAGGTTTTTATGATTGCCTAAAAAACTAAGTACAGCATCGGGTATGGTGCCAATACCCATTTGCAGGGTACTGCCATCTTCAGTCATATCGGCAATAATGCGACCGATAACCAGTTCACACTCGCCCACTTTACTGCTGTAATTTTCTTCGGGCAGTTCCGATTCATGAAAGACCATTTTTGTAAAGCTGTCTGTACGTATCATGCCATCTCCGTGAGTTCGTGGCATTCGGGGGTTAACAAGAGCAATGATCTGCCGGGAGCTGTCGATGGCAGCACGTGCAATATCCACAGACAGGCCCAGCGAACAATAGCCATGCCTGTCTGGTGGAGAAACCTGCACAATGGCCGTATCCAGTTCCAGTATTTTATCTTTAAACAAATCCGGAATATCACTTAAAAAAACCGGGATAAAATCGGCCCTTCCTTCAGCTACAGCCTCCCTTACCGATGCGGAAACAAACAAGGAATTCACGCAGAAACTATCCTGGTATTGCGTTTTATCAACTTCAATATCGCCCCGCAGTGTAATGGCAACCAGTTCTACATTGCGTAACCGGTCTGCTTCCTTTGCCAGTTCGTGCAGCAGGTAAAGGGGTGTACAAACACTGCCATGCACAAAAACACGGCTATTGCTTTCAATGATAGATAAAGCCTCTTTGGCAGTAACGTAATTGTAGGGGTGCATCATTAATTCAGGTTTAATTTTCGCAAAAATCAGTGTTATTCTCAACAACCCGGGTAATTTTTATCATACAGGGATATGATTTTGATGAGGTTTGATTTTTTAACTACAAAAATAAAAAGCAACCGGAAAGTACACAAAGATTGTCTTTGTGTTTCAATTCAATATCTCTCTTTAACTTAGCTGCATTATTTAATTAGCCGGTAAGCCGGTAAGTCGGTAAGTAAAACGTCTTCCCGTCTTCCCGGCAAAAACAAAACAGCCTGTAAGCCAGTAAGTCGTAAAATAAAAAACGCCTTCCCGCCTTCCCGGCAAAAACAAAACAGCCTGTAAGCCGGTAAGTCGTAAAATAAAAAACGTCTTGCCGTCTTCCCGGCAAAAAAAACAACCGGTAAGCCGGTAAGTCGTAAAACAAAAAACGTCTTCCCGTCTTCCCGGCAAAAAAAACAACCGGTAAGCCGGTAAGT
>Ga0105044_10006755_pt1 | contig 15789 bp, 19 predicted proteins | sample MAT01_FD_78092 | JGI IMG/M metagenome (GOLD analysis project Ga0105044, IMG submission 78092) | Freshwater microbial communities from Lake Fryxell liftoff mats and glacier meltwater in Antarctica - MAT-01 | ecosystem: Environmental > Aquatic > Freshwater > Ice > Liftoff microbial mat | place... | reverse complement strand
GCGCCCTGGGCGCGGCGCCGGGCCGATTGAGCGGGCCTGGTGCCAGCTCAGCGGCGTCTGAGGATGATGAGAGCGAAAGCGACTATTCCGAGTACTACGAAGATTGTCCAGATCATGCAGGAGTGTTCCCCGCATCGCCCGATCTCAAACCCGATGAATTCGGAGAATCCTGTGCGAACCGTCTGCGGCGACGATCGATCAGGTCCTTGAGTCTGGTGAGCGAGCGGCCGTTTCGCCCCCAGAGGGCGAGGTCGACAGCGGGTCGAGCAAGGTGCCCGGCCCACTTCACGATGCCTCTGCTCGTCGCTTCGTGCACCGTCACCGCGGTGCCGGAGCGGACCGGCACCAGCTCGAAACGGACCCGGGCCTCACCGAGCACACCCATGCCGGCGGCCAGCACCAACCGTTCGGGGGCCATCACCTCCACAACCGTCGTGGAACCTGGGATGCGAACGGGACCCAACCCGAACTGGTGATGGAAGGCCGATCCTTCGGCTGGCCAATCCCTGTCGACCGAGCGGGTCGCTCGGGCGCCCATCAGCCAATCCGGGTAGGTCGTGGGATCGATGAGCACCGAGAAGACCTCTGCGGGACTCGCCGCGATCTCCATGACATTGACCGAGCGGCTCATACCGGTGCCTCACTCGTCATGACGCCCGCAGCTTGGCGAGCTGACCTGTGGTGGGCAGCGCACACGCGCCGCACAGTGCATCGGCGTCGCACTCGCAGAACAACACTTCACTGAGAGCCCGTGGTGGAACCTCGGCCCGTCGCTGCGGCAATTTCATTCGCTCACCCTTCCTTGTGCGGAGCATGCCGTCGTGTTCCCGCCGCTCGCTGCCCCCAAACCTGCCCCTCAACCGTTGGACATGAGCGAATCGACCCAGCCCCAGGTTTGATGGCGGCGCGCCCCGGGTAGGGAGGGTCAGCGCCGCCCGACCGCTGGGGAGCGCCAGGAGCTGCGACATGACCACCATCGAACGTGACATCGCTGTGTTGTGCCCACGGGACCATGTGTTCTCGGTCCTGTCGAACGTCGAGCGCCTTCCGGAGTTCTCGGACATGACCGTCGCCGTGAAGAACGGGCCGGGTCGGCCGTTGGAGAAGGGCGATCGCTTCGACCAGGTCGTCAAGGTCATGGGAATCGAGCTCGACACCGAGTGGGAGGTCACCGAGGTCGAAGCGGACCGCAAGATCCGGATCGAGGGACGTTCCAAGAGCAACGGCCGGGCATCGCTCACCGAATCACTGACCGACGAGGGCGACGGATGCCGCGTCACGATCGAGGTCGACTATGACCCGCAGCTCGGGCTGCTCGGCGAGATCGCAGACAAGGTGTTGTTCGAGCGGGGCCATGAGGAGCAGGCGGAGCAGATCCTCGCCCGCCTCAAGGCTCTCTGCGAGGGCGCGCCCGTTTCATGAACCTGCCCGGCCGCCTCGACGAGGTGTACCGACGCACAGGAGCCGACCTCCCGCTCGCAACCCGCGGCCGGCACACGGCGCTGAGATGGAGGGGTCCTTCTGGCGGGCCACCGACGTGGCACGACGGCGGGCCCCCGTCGCCCTGTGCGGCGTGCACCGCCACCCGGACGGCGACTGGGCGACAGTGGCCGTCGCCGGGCACCCCGGAGGATCCGTACGTTCCGTCGTGCTGCCCGGGGCCCATTCGGCCCCGGGCAGCCTCCACGTCCCTGCGGGCGGAGGCGGAGTCGACGCCAGCGATGCAGGACTTCACGTCGATCTCGGCGACGGAGCACGCGCCGCTCCGATTTCGAACACCGACCTGGGCCGGCCGACGACAGCGCAGAGTTGGGCGACACGCCGCCCAATCTCGCGCCGGCCTTCACGAGTGGCGAAGCCAGACCCCCACCGACCATGCAGCCATCAGATCACCGGTGACGAGGCGGGACAGCAGCAGTTCCAACGGGCTGGCCTGAGCGAACTCCTCGAACTCCACGTGGTCGAATGCCAGGTCTGAATCGGACAGATTGACGGCGATCAAGAGGTCACCGATGGTCCAGCTGACCAGTCCGTCAGGATTTTCTCGCGCACTCATGGTCGAGATGAACCGTGGCCGGATATGTGCGGCCCTGACCCGGATCAAACCCTGATACCACCGAAGGATCTCGGCCTGGTCAGCGCCGGCCGGTTCTGTCCAGTCCAGCTTGGCCATGAGCACTGTCGACGGGTCGGAAGGGTCGAGTGGGTCGGCCCCGCCGAGATCCGAGAACTCTTCGCCCCGCCCCTGGGCGACGCGCTTCGAGAGCTCGGGATCGCCGGGTTCCACGAAGTAGAGGAAGGGAGTTGTTGCTGCCCATTCCTCGCCCTGGAACAGCAGTGGGACAGACGGCCCGAGCATGACGACCGCCGCCGCCGCTGCTGCGGCGTTCTGGCCGATCAGGCTCGAGAGGCGCTCGCCTTTTGGGCGATTTCCAGTCTGATCGTGGTTCTGCGTGGACACGACGAACCGGTCGCGGGAGATACCGGATCCAATGGCTTCGGTCGCCGGGTCGCCCGTGACCACTCGCGGGAGGTACACCTCGTTCATGGCCCGGGCGATTGCTCCAGGGATTACAGCTGCATCGGCGTAGTAGCCGCCCGCCTCCTCCGTGAGATGCGCGTGCAGAGCGTGGTGCAGGTCGTCGGCCCACTGGGCAGAGAGGCCCCAGCCGCCCGCGGCCCGACTCAGCACCGGAGTCGGATCATGACGATCCCACTCGGCCACCAGCACGAGCTCACGTCCCGTGCTCTCTGAGATGGCGCGGACCTCGTCGGACAGCTCCGCCAGGATGTGGACCGGCGACGAGTCGATCATCGCATGCGCAGCGTCGATTCGAAGCCCGTCGACGTGTTGGTCGCGGATCCACATCAAGGCGTTCTCGATCACGAACCGCCGCACCTCGGAACTCTCGGCGCCATCGAAGTTCACGGCTCGGCCCCACGGCGTGTCAGCCGCAACGGTGTATGGCCCGAACTTGTCCAGTACGGCGCCGGACGGACCGAGGTGGTTGTAGACGACATCGAGCAGAACGCGCAGCTTGCGGGCGTGGCACGCGTCGACGAGCTGGCGGAACTCGTTGGGTGTGCCGTAGGCGGGGTGCGGTGCCCACCACGCCACCCCGTCGTAGCCCCATCCGCTCCGGCCTTCCCACGCGCCGACGGGCATGAGTTCGATGTGAGTGACCCCGAGCCGAACGAGATGGTCCAGGTGATCGATCACTCCCAGGAACGTGCCCTCGGAACTGAACGTGCCGATGTGGAGCTCGTAGCACACCGCATCGGACCACGGTCGAACCGGTGGGTCGGAACGCCATTCGAAAGAGCCCGGATCATCGACCTGACTGAAACCCTCCACGCCATCGGGTTGCCACCTGGAGCGTGGATCGGGATGCACCTGACTCCCGTCGAGGCTGAACCCGTAGCGCTCCCCATCACTGAGTTCCCTGCCACCGCCCCACCAGTCGGAGGTGCCGTGCTCGAGAGCGACGATCTCCGGCGCGCCGCCATCGTGGTCAACCACGAGGTGCACCTCATCGCAGTGAGGGGCCCAGACGGACCCAACCCTCGGCTCCACGGTCTCAACCTCGTTCGAGCAGGGCAACGGGCCAGGTCTTCAGCAACTCGGCGACTTCGATTGTCCCGTTCAACGTGCCGTCACCACACCGGTTGCGCCACACCCCGTCGGGCAGGGTCAGCTCCGTGGCCTTCCATCCGTCGGTCAGCCGGCTGGCCAGACGTTGGCTCACGATCACGACGTCCTCTCCTCGGGCAAACGCAACGACGTGATCGGATCTGGGACCGGTCGACCACAGCGGGCGATAGGAGGCGTGTTCTGCGAAGGAAGCGGGATGACTGCGGCGGAGAGCCAGGCAGGCCCGGGTCAACGCCAGCTTGGCGGAGACGTGGTCGGGGGCGACCCGGATTGTCTCGTGAGGGGAACCGAGCGTTGCGCAAGTCGCTGTGCTCGGCGACGGGTCGACCGGAACGCGGTTGTCGGGATCGACCAAGGTGTATTTCCACGTCTCGGAGCCCTGGTAGATGTCGGGGACCCCGGGAACCGTGAGGCCGATCGCAACCCGCGTCAGGATCAGATTTCGCGCCAGCTCAGCGAGCTGCAGATCCAGATCGCGAAGGGCGGTCGCCAGAATCTGGTCCGAGAGCATCGCTGACGCTCTGGCCGCCAATCGCTCCTCGTACTTCGCGTCGGGTGTCAGCCATGAAGTCAGGGACTTCGTTTCACGGGCCGCCTTGAGGGCCCAGATGCCGAGCCGCTGGTCGTCAAGACCGGGAATTGCGAAGATCATCTGAATCATGGCGAGGTCCAGTGCCGGGTCATCGCCGAGGCCGACGCGCTCCCACCACCGGTGGACCAACCGTTCCATCGGTGCCGCCATCTGGCTGAGGGCGTCCAATCGGGCCCGCGCGTCGGCCGAACGCTTGCTGTCGTGTGTCGATGCAGTGGACAGGGCGTGTGGCCAGTCGCGTTGCCTGCGACCCATCCACTCATGGAAGTCCTCGAGCTCCATGCCCCAGTCGTCGGGCTCCGACCCCACCTCGCATCGGCTGGCCAACGCGACGAGTCGGTACCAGGCAGTGTCTTCGCATCCCTTTGCCCGCGCGGGGCCCGTCAGCTGCTGGAACCGGATGCACACCTCGGGTTCCACCTCCGAGATGGTCTCGCCTCGCAGGACCTGGTGAAGGAACTCGACGAGGTCCGGGTCATGGCGACCCGTGTCAGTGACTGCGTCGACGGCTGAAGCGAGCGCCATCGCATCGGCATCCCGTAGGGCCTCGCCAGGGACGACATAGGTCCGGTACTGATGGAGGTGTGCTGCCAGGTCGAGCAGCAGTTCGCGCACCTCCCGGCGTGTCGTGTCCCGCAGTCGTCGTCGCTCGTCGCAGATCCGCAGGGTCAACTCGACCAGTCGGTTCACGTCGGCGGCGAGAAGTTGTTCGAGCACGAGTCGTACGCAGGCGGCGGCGTTCTCCTCGACTTCTGTGGGCGCGCCGGCCCGTTCGGCCAGGCGCTCCAGCACCGGCCTGCCCTGATCATCCATGTCGAGCCTGGCGACGCGCTCGGCCACTTCGTAGCCAGTCGTTCCGGAGACCGGCCATTCCGATGGGAGGGATTCGCCCGATGCGAGGATCTTCTCGACCCAGATGGGTCGGTCGCCCACCAGGGCGCGAAGGCGCGTCAGGTACTGGAGCGGATCAGACAGCCCGTCCACGTGATCGACGCGTACGCCATCCACCCAACCGTGTGCAATCCAGCGGGCGAGGCCCGAGTGCGTGACATCGAACGTGAGCTGCCGTTCGGCCCGCAACGCAACCAGCGCAGTGATGTCGAAGAAGCGCCGGTAACCGAGGTCCTCGAGACCCGCTTGCCACTTCGAGAGCCGGTAGGGCTGGGCCTCCAGGAGTGCGTCGAGCGTTGTCGGGTCGGAAGCAACCTGGCTGAGCCGGGTTCGTACCCCTTCCGCCAGGCCGTCATTGCTGACGAGGAGCGACTGCAAGCGCATCCGGAGGTCGCACTCGGTGGACGCCCGTGCGAGCCGCAGCTCGGAGTCGTCGACATCGTGGTGGGGGAGGCGCCCACATTCGGTTGCCAAGTCGCCCAGCTCCGCCGACGAGAGCGCTCCAGCGACCTCGGCCAACACGGCCGTCAGTGACGAGAGTTCCAACGGCGCAGTGATCGACGGGTGGTTGATGACTGGTTCGCCATGTTCTGTCACACCGGCGCTGAATCGTCCGCTCTCGATCTCTCGTCCGGAAGGCTCGCCCAGCACCGGAAGCAGGATCTGCCCCCTCAGCCTGAGTTCCGGGACCGCCCAATCGATGTCGAACAGGTCGGCGTGGGGTGAGGATCTGCCATTGCGGAGCACGTCCCACCACAACCGGTTCCCGGCTGGGTCGGCCGCCATGTGGTTGGGGACGAGGTCGACCACAACGCCCAGACCCGCGTCGTGGGCTGCTGACGCCAGCCGGCCCAGGGCAGCGTCACCTCCGAGGGCTGGATCGACCACCGAGTGATCGACCACGTCGTAGCCGTGCGTCGAGCCCTGCGTGGCCTCGAAAACCGGCGAGAGGTAGAGGTGCGACACGCCCAATTCGCTGAGGAGATCGATCCAGCCCCGGGAGACCACCCCGTCCAGATCCAGGCCGTTGCGGAGCTGCAGGCGGTACGTGGCGACGAGTTCACGACTCCGGAGTCGGGCCTCACTCCTCGTGCTGTGGTCCGAGCGGGGCGTCGTCGGCTGACTGGTCGTCGGATTGGGGCCGTCGTTCGTGCCCGGAGACCCCGGGCGACCGGCGGCGGTCCTTGAGGCGGGCCTCGTAGACGTGCCGACGGCCCCCGACTTCTTTCGCCTCGAGACTGCGGACACGTCGACCCACTTCCTGGTAGTAGCAACGATCGAACTCATCGATGACCTGGAACGTCCACCTCCCGTCGAGGACATTCCGGCCGACGACCTCGAGATCGATCTCGTCAGCCGCTCCGTTCAGCCCGGCTGACCGGAGCAGTTCTACCGCGTCACCGAAGACGAAATCGGCGTGCCCCATCAGTTGGTGGAATGAGTAGAGGTGGCCGCGGGCCCGCTCCACGTATTCCAATGCCTCGGAAGCCTTGCCGAGCGCTTCGACCACGTCATCGGCTACGGCGTGTCCCGGCGTGTCGTCGTAGCGGTCCACGATCACCTGGGGTGCTTGCGGCGCAACACGATCGAGACGACGTCGTTCACAGCTGACACGGCATTCTGAGCCAGACCGGACATGGTGTCTCCGACCCGGTCAGCAACACCGACGGCCGCGCCTACGGCCACGTTGGCCGGGGGCGTGTCGGGCAGGTGCGGGTGCGGCCGGGTCGGGGCGAAATTCTTGGCCTCGGCCAGGGCATCGCCGAGTTCGGCCAGTGAGTTTCGGCCGATCTGGTCGCGAACGAGCGGGAACAAATCGTGTTCCTCTTCCTTGACGTGGTGGCGAACGTTCTCGATGAGCACCGTCACCTTGGCAGTGAAGCGCTCGTCAGTGGGCTCCAGATCTGCGAGTTCGGCCAGTACCCATTTGACGATGTGGTGTTCTTCGAGGGCCTCCAGCGTCAGGTCCTCAACCCCGTCCACTGCTGAGCGAACGGCCGGGTAGAAGAGCTGCTCCTCGATGCTGGCGTGGATCGACAGCTCCTCGATGATCCGGTCGACGATCGTCCGCTTCTCGACGTGTGCCCGGTCTCCCGCTTTCTCGAAGCGCTTGAAAAGTTGCTCAACGGTTTTGTGGTCTGTTTTCAACAGTGTGATGGCGTCCATGGGAGGGGTGTACCCGTGATTCGAACGGACTAGACCGAGTTCGAGGACTTCGCCATTGGTGGGGCGATGAACCGTATTGCTGCATCCGCGAAGAACCTTCGATTGACCTCGCTGCGCCATTGGGCACCTCGCACCATCCGCGGACCCCATTCGGTGTGGGACTGCGAGAGCGGAACGATGACCGAGTTGAGCCATGCTCGGCCGTGGTGTGGATCGGCCTCGGCGTGTTCCTCATAGAAGGGGAAGGCTCCCTCTGGCGCGTCGAGGCGCCGAAGTGCGAAGACGACGGCGCGACAGCGTGGCCCGGCTTGGAGTTCGATCAGTCCGAACGCTCCCAGCGCTTCAGGTTGGAGCGCCCTGTTCGTGGCCAACATGCCACCGATGGCCAGGCGCTCGAGGGCCGAGGCCGAAAGTTCACCTCGAGGCACCCGTCTCATCCCTGTGGCCGCGGCCAGTTGATCGTGGAGCACCGTATGCACTGCCTCGAGCCGCCCACGTCCCAACTCGTCCCAGTAGTTGGCGGCCAGCGCCACTTTCGGGCCGCCGCGAATACCGACCTGGGTCAGCGCCACGAAGTCGTCGAAGCCCGCGTCGGGGCCGCCCTCCCACGTGAGGAACTCGACCAGCTCGGGCCAGGTCGACTCATCGCGGAGCCACTTGTAGATCGGTGGCACCAGATCGGCAGCCGCGACCCGGCGGAGTGCGTCAGCGGGGTTCTTACTGATGAGACGAGCCGCGGCCCGCGACTCCAGGCGGAGCGTGAGCGCGCCCTCCAGGGCCCATTTGGTTGCCGCAATTGCTGGGTGGGACTGCACGGCAATTCTGGCGCCGATGACCTCGGCTGGCGCCAAGAAAAGTTCATGAATGAGAAGGAGCGCCGACAGTGAATCGTGCTCACCTACCGGAGAGCAGGTCGTGAGCTTCCAGAGCAAGGAGTCGTCTCCAGCGCTCGCCGCCTCGATCGCACGATCGAGACAGTGGGGAAAGGGCGCGTCGGAAGCACGGCGGAAGCTGGCGGGGATCCGCCAGACGCCATCGGAGATCTTCGGCCGCCACGCCCCGATCGCTCGTTCCGGATCGACCTCACGGATCTCGATGAGTTCGAGGAGATGGCGGAACTCGTGTGTGATCTGGTCGATCTGTGAACGGCCACGCAGTTGCATCAGTGCGGTGCCCCCGGGCGCCAGCGCGCTCGCGGCGACCTCGAGGCATCGGCGAGCCAGCTCGAGGCCGTCCTCGCCCCCGTCGATGGCCGACCTGGGGTCGGCGGGCCAGCGGGAGACCTCGCTGGATCTCACGTAGGGCGGATCGGCCAAGACGAGTCCGAATCGTTCGTGTGGTGCGACAGCGTCCTCGACGGTTGAGTGACGGACCTCGACCCGGTCACTGATTCCTGCCGTTCGGGCGTTGGCCCGGGCGAACTCACACGCGGTGAAGTCCGCGTCGACTTGAACGAGGGCTCTCCCTGTCTCGACAGCGGCGACCAGTCCTATCTGACCAGCTCCCGAGCACAGTTCGAGAATGGGGCTCGCGGGGAGTCCCGGTGCCAGTTCGGCCGCCCAGTTGCTCTGCACCAGAGTCCACGGCCTCGGCGTCAGCACTCGGCCGTCGTAGGTGATGGTGCAGGGGCCCATCTGAACTTCGTTGGTTATTGACATGGGGGTCTGGTGCCCGCTGCGACGGCCGGCCAGACGCTCGACTCCGGCCGCTCTTGGCAAGGCCGTGGCAGCGCTTGTCCTAGGCATCTGCGGCACCAGCCGACGTCGTCGCTGTTGGGTCCCTGTCGGAGGGGGTTGGTGACTCGCCGCCCGGCTCGTCCGTGCGCAGCGCTGTGTGAAGTGCGATCTGGTCCTCCTCGCGCGTCCGCAGCTCGTCGTCATCAGCCGTTTCGATGTGTACGAGAAGGTCGTCGGAGCGGGGCGAGGCGCGAATCAGTTCGTCGAGCTTCAGCTGGGTCGCAACGTGCTGTCGGCTCCGAGTGTGCTGAATGACGAAGACCATGACCACGGTGGTTCCTGAGGCCACGGTTCCGAAGCTCGCGTGCCACGACGCCGGGAAACCGGCGGCGGCCAGGGCGACTGCGAAGCACGCCACGGCGGCCGCTACGCCGGTCGAGAAGCCGGATTTCGAAGTCACATCGCCAACGGCGAGCAGGGCACGGCTCATCCGTGACCTCTTGGAGGCTGTGACCTTGGAAGCTGGGACATGGTCCGGGCTGCCGGGCGTGGTATTCATGCTTCGCTTTCTCGCAGATCGCGTGGTGAGGTCTCGGCGCTCGGCCTTCCGTACCCCGGTTCGACTCGTTCGAAACGTCGAGCCGCCTCGGCGGCGGAGAGACGAAGGTTTGCGGCTAGGGTGCGTGCATGCCCCCGGACGCCAGCGGCTTCGAGATCATCGCATCGACCGACGACGGAATGGTGCGGGTTGCCGGCGAGGTGGATGCTGCCACCGCTGATCAGATCGCTGATGCGGTGGCGGAGGTGCTGGACACACGGCTCGAGGTGGTCCTCGACCTTTCTCAGGTCACCTACATGGATTCGTCGGGCCTGCGCGCTCTGATTCTCTGCCGCCAGGCTGCAGAAGGACGATCGGCGCGCTTCGAGATCGGCTCGACCTCCCCTGAGGTCGCCCGGCTCCTGGAGATCACAGGTCTCGCCGAAACGTTGCTGGGCGGGCCGAGTGTCCGTCCCGACGCGCTGGGCGAACCGGGATGACAGTTCGGCAGGTCACCCTCGTCTGCCGGCCGGCGGTCCGCTTGTGAATGGGAATGGCGTAAAGATCACGGCCGAGGTCATTTCGCTCCGGATTCCCGCGGACCCTCGGTTCCTTCGGGTGGCGCGCATGGCGGCGTCATCGGTGGGAAGCCTCGTAGGACTCGCACTCGATGACCTCGAGGATCTGAAGATCGGCGTCGGGGAGGTTGTGACCAGTCTTCTCGAACTCGGAAACGGCAACGAGTTGACCTTGGAGTTCCAGTTGGTTGATCTCGGCGTGGAGCTGTTTGCCTATGTTGAACTCGACGGCCCGAGCGAAATCGACGAGGAGCGGGCGGCGCTGGGCCTCCAGATCCTCGACGTAGTCGCCGACGAACACCAGTTCTCTCTCGATACCGGTCGGGCCGCGATCTGGTTTCGCCGGTCGGTGGACACCCTGGCCGATGTCGATGAGTCCTGAGGACCAGGCGCTCCTCGAGAGATTTCAGTCGCTCCGCTCACTGGCAGCCGACGAGAGACGGGCCGAGTCCGAGGCGATCGTGAACGAGCACGCGTGGCTGGCCGAGCGATGCGCCCGCCGGTTCGGCCGACGCGGAGAGCCGACCGATGACTTGCTCCAAGTTGGTTCAATCGGGCTGATCAAGGCCGTCGAGCGGTTCGACGCCAGCCACGGCGTGCCGTTTGCTGCGTTTGCCACCCCGACCATCCTGGGAGAACTTCGAAGGTACTTTCGAGACTCCACGTGGTCGTTGAAGGTGCCCCGGCGCGCCAAGGACCTTCACGTTCGGATCCCCGCGGCCACCGAACGGCTGTCGCAGTCGCTCGGACGGAGCCCCACGCCGGACGAGCTCGCCGCCGAACTCGACGAAACGGTCGAACACGTGCTCGAGGGACTCGAGGCAGGGTCCTCCTACCGGACGATCTCCCTCGACCGACCGGCGCCGGGGGCTTCTGGGCCCGGAATGGACGTGGCGGCGGAGGATGACGATCTGTTGCGTAATCAGCAGCGCCTCGAGCTCGCGCGGCTCCTGGAACGACTCGGTGAGCGGGAGCGCCGGATCGTCTACCTGCGGTTCTTCGAGGACCTCACGCAATCCGAGATTGCTGAACTCGTGGGTACGAGCCAGGTGCACGTGTCGAGGTTGCTGCGGGGCGCCCTGCGCCAGATGTCGCGTGCTGCGGCGGACGATTCGCTGAATCCGGCGGGCTGAGTGGGGACCGTCCCGGGCGCACTCGGTAGTTCGCCGATCGCCCCTACTTGGCCGACGTCTTGGCGATGACCCCTTCGCCGTTCTCCAAGTGCGCACGGACGAACCATTGAAAGCCCTCGAGCTGCCCCAGTTGGCCGATCAACATGTCTTCGGTGACGGGGTCGAGGTCGTGGATGCGTGCCAGTGCCTCTCGGTGGCTCGTGATCACGCCGCTGTACGCGCTGTCGAGCGCCAGCAGGTGCTGGGCCACGACTGCCCGGCCGAGTGCGTAGTCATCCCACGACCGGTTGGCGACCAGTGATCCGGCCAGGCCGTTGGGCGACTCGCCAAGGGCCGCTATGCGCTCCGCCGTGGCGTCGGCCATGAGTGCAACCGCCTCGTACTGAGGGTCGAGCATCTCATGGACGCTGATGAAGCCGGCACCCACCACGTTCCAATGGACGTGCTTGAGGGTCAGGGTCAGGTCGATCAGCGACAGCAGCCGCTCCTGAAGCGTGGAGGCCGTTGCTTTGGCATCCCGCTCCGACAGCCCGGGGATCGTGAACGTGTCCGTCGCTCCGCGGGAGCGGGCGGAGCCGGTCGGGACGGGCCTCCGGGCGCCGTTTCCATTCTGGTCGTTCTTGGGTGCGGACTTGTTCGTCTTGGTGGGCATGGGTCGGCTCCGTCGGGGTCGTCGTTCGGGTGAGCTGTACCCGCCCCGCCCTCGGCGCAAACCTCGCTCAGCGGCGCGGAACCACCAAAGAGGCCCTCGGAGCTGGCCCGGCCCGAACGCGCTCGGGCCGCTGACCTCGGTTCCGATGTCAGCCTGCGACGGCGATGGCGTCGATCTCGAAGAGTGCGTTCTCTCCGGCGAGTCGTGGGACGGGGATGATGGTGCTGGTCGGCCGGTTGGTTCCGAAGTGGTCGCGGCGTGCCCGGGACTCGAGCGCAACCCGGAGGTTCTCGAAGCTCTGCGCGACCCGCAATTCGAAGCTCTGCGCGACCCGCAATTCGAAGTCGGCGAGTCGCTCGATCGCCGTCGCCGTCGGCGCTGTGTTGCTCATGATATTGGTGTCCGGCTTTCTGGAAGCGGTTGGTGTCATTGGTCGTCGGGGTGGACGTTGATCTGGTCGTGGCGTCGTGCGACGGCATCGACCTGGCGCGGGTCGGGGGGTCTGGACGGGAGTGCAGTTCGATCAGTTCGGCGAGAGAGTCCGAAGTCCTCCTGTGTCATCGAGCCTGGTGCCACGACTCGAGCGATGGTGCCGCCCTTGAGCCCCGGCATTGGATGAGCCGGCCTGCGCCACCTTTTCCGGGTCGGCGACAGGTGCGTCGGGCCGTCAGGGCCGCCGGCCGTCCGGGCGGACTGGGCTTCGTCGGCGCTGTAGCCGAGGGGCACGATGACCATGCCGTGGTGAAAGGCGAAGGTCGCCATCGTGAGGATGCTGCGGAGGAGTGGATGATGGCTATGGTCGTGCGGGTTCCTGTCAGTGATCGGGCGAATGATCAGATGCGCAGCAGCCCGCCGTCGACGACGATCGACGCGCCGTTGACGTAACGAGCGAGATCGCTCGCCAGGAACAGTGCCGCCCCGGCCACGTCGGTCGGCGAACCCAGCCGTCCCAACGGCACCTGCGATCGGAAGTCCTCTCCCTGCTCGCCAGCCGCCACGGGAACGTCCTCGGTGGTCATCGACGTGGCGATGATGCCGGGGTGGAGCGCATTGACACGGATGCCATCCGGCCCGAGCTCGGCTGCGAGGGCCATGGTCAGAAGTCGAACTGCGCCCTTGCTGGTGCAATACGTGCTGAACGGAGCGCTGCCCTGCAGTCCCGCCACCGACGACAGGTTGATGATCGCACCGCCACGGCCATGGGCGAGCATCCGCCTGGCGGCGGCCTGCGCCCCGAAGAACACTCCGTCGACGTTGATCGACATGAGTTTGCGGTAGTCGTCAACGGTCACCTCCACGAACGGCTGACTCACGAAGATCCCGGCGTTGTTGACCATGATGTCGACGCCACCGAAACCGTCCGCGGCGGACATGGCAGCGTCGATGTCGGCGGTTGAAGTCACATCGCAGTGCACGAACGTGGTGCCGACGCCGAAACGTTCGCCGATCTCGGTTGCGGCGGGCGTGTCGCTATCGCGGGGTTTCTCGTCGAGGTCGGCGATGACCACGTTGCAGCCGCGTTCGGCGTACGCCAGAGCGATCCGCCGGCCGATCCCGGACGATGCTCCGGTGATCACGGCGGTCTTGCCCTCGAGATCGACGGTCAATGCTTCGGATACGGCAGGCGTCGGGGTCATGGGCGGGCGTACCCGTTGACGTTCAGAATCAAACCAAGGGCACAATGACCAGGCAGTTACGAACGCGAGGTTGCCCTGATGAGGAAGCGCTTCGGCGGTAAAACTGAACAGTGTCGACCATGGCGACCGCAAGCCCGGCCCGTTGCTGGGGGCGAGCGATCGCTGAGCCCACGCGCCCAGCCCTGCGGGAGAACGTTCACCTCACGTTCGGATTTCATTCACCTTGCGGAGGGCGACGCGTTGCACACTGTGCGCCGTTTGAGCCGAGAGGGGCGCTGTGCGGGTCGAGGGCATTTTCAGGGGTACGACCGACACGAAGGACTTCCAACCCGGAGAGGTCGTGTTCGCACAAGGCGACCCCGGCGACGAGATGTACGGGATCGTCGAAGGTTCCGTGGAACTCAGTGTCGATGGGACAATCGTCGTGGTCCTCGGTCCTGACGACGTGCTCGGGGAGATGGCGATCATCGACTCGACGGAGCGGATGGCGACGGCCACGGTTACACCGCCGACGCGGCTGAGGTCCATCGATCGGCGGGACTTCATGTTCCTGGTACGCGGGACCCCGATGTTCGCCATCCAGGTCATGTCGGCGCTTGCCAACCGCCTTCGGCCGGTGGTCGGCTGACGCCGAACGGCTGTCTGGATTGGCTGTCTCGTTCGGCCGGCTTGTTCGTGGGCGGCGCCTACATGTCCATTGCGGTGTAGACGTCGACCGACCCGCCGGCGCTCAGGACCGGGCATCCTCGAGCCAGCGCGGTAGCGGCGTCCAGGTCGGCTGCCTCGACGATGCTGTAGCCGCCGAGGCTGGACGACCCGCCATCGCTGACCGAGCCGCCGGCGTTGACCGTCTTGGCGTCACCAAACGGGTTGCCCCCGTCGAGGATGTTGGCGCCGAGCTCACCGAACCAGGACATCCAGGCCGCCATCACCACTTCGCCCTCTTCGGGGGTCTGGGGGGCGGTGCCTAGAGTGCCGGCATGCCTGATCGCCCACACGACCTCGTGGTCTACGGAGCGACCAGCTTCGTCGGCCAGATCCTCTGCCGCTACCTCGTGGAACGCCACGGCACGAACGGCCCCTTGAAGTGGGCGATCGCTGGTCGTGACGCCACCAAGCTCGATGTCGTTGCAGCCGACACCGGCGCGGACGTCGAGCGCGTCGTCGCAGATGCTGGCGACCGAGATGCGCTGAGGGCGATGGCGGCATCGACGCGGGTCGTGGTCTCCACGGTGGGCCCGTACGCGTTGTACGGATCGGAGTTGGTCGAGGCCGTGAGCGTGGCCGGCACGGACTACTGCGACCTCACGGGTGAGCCGCAGTGGATGCGCAAGATGATCGACGCTCACTCCGACTCGGCCACGGCCTCGGGCGCACGAATCGTTCACTCGTGTGGCTTCGACTCGATACCGTCGGACCTCGGTGTGTGGTTCACCCAACAACGTGCCCTCGAGCGGTTCGATGCGCCGTGTGAGCAGATCTCCATGCGGGTGGCAGGGACCAGAGGTGGAGTCAGTGGCGGCACCACGGCGTCGATGATGAACCTCATGGAGGAGGCGGCCAGGGATCCGAGCCTGCGGAAGTTGCTGGCCGATCCCTACGTTCTGGCGCCCCCCGACATGAGGACCGGCCCGACTCAGCCCGAAGTGATGCGCCCCATGCGCGACGAGGCGTCGGGGGAGTGGGTGGCGCCCTTCGTCATGGCGGCGGTCAACACCAGGATCGTGCAGCGCAGTCACGCGCTGCTCGGCCGACCATGGGGTCGCGAGTTCACTTACGACGAGGCCATGCTCATGGGCGACGGTCCACTGGGAGTCGCCAAGGCCGGCGGCCTGTCGGCGGGACTCGGAGCGTTCATGGGTTTGGCGGCCATGGGTCCGACCCGCAAGCTGCTCAACCGTGTCCTGCCCAAGCCAGGGAGTGGGCCATCGCCCAAAGCGCAGGAGTCCGGGTACTTCGATCTGCGGTTCTTCGGCACGACGGCCGACGGACGATCGATTCGCACCCAGGTCACCGGCGATCGCGACCCGGGGTACGGAAGTACCGCCCGCATGCTCGGCGAAGCAGCGGTGGCACTGGTCGACCTCAGCCGGGACGAGGTCGGCGGAGGCTTCTGGACACCGGCTACCGCGTTCGGTGACCGGCTGGTCGAGCGACTCGAGGCTCACGCCGGCCTGGGTTCAACATGCTCTAGTCCTCCGCACCGGTTTGGCTACGGGGCGTGCAAGTCGTGAACGATCGAAGCGAAGTGATCGGGATCCGGGGCACGGTTGT
>Ga0105044_10006754_pt1 | contig 15789 bp, 15 predicted proteins | sample MAT01_FD_78092 | JGI IMG/M metagenome (GOLD analysis project Ga0105044, IMG submission 78092) | Freshwater microbial communities from Lake Fryxell liftoff mats and glacier meltwater in Antarctica - MAT-01 | ecosystem: Environmental > Aquatic > Freshwater > Ice > Liftoff microbial mat | place... | reverse complement strand
TGGTTCCTTCGGGTACGAGCAAACGGTGCCTACCAGCACGGTGCGCTCCACGTCGTGGGCCCGCGCTTCTTCGACCACGTAGGTGCCCATCAGCAGGTTGTCGAGGTACAGCTCTGCGGGGTGGAGTTGGTTGTAGCCGATGCCCCCGACCTTGGCCGCCAGGTGGATGACGAGATCGGGGTTGGTGGTGGCGAACAGTCGGGCGGTCTGGGACCGGTCCCGCAGGTCGACCTGGGCGCTTCGGGGGACGATTGCCTCGGCCACCCCTGCGGCCTGGAGTCGAGCCACCACGGCACCGCCCAGGAACCCGCTGCCGCCCGTGACGAGCACGCGGCGATCCGTCCAGAAGTCCGTCATGACGACGATCGTACCGAGCAGAATCAACGAGGTGGAGCAGCAGTGCGAGTAGCCATGACCGTGGAACAGTGCTGGCACCGGGTGCCGGGTGGCACCGCTACGTCGATGATCGGCACCTTGGGGGCGTTGCGCCACCACGCGGACCTCGACCTGGTGGGCGTGGCCGCCCGCCACGCCGAGCCGCCACCGGACCCCTTCGTCCCTCCGATTCCGGTGGTGCACCTTCCCCTCGGGCGCTTGGCCCTGTACGAGTCGTGGCACGCCCTGCGTTGGCCATCGATCGAACGGGCCACCGGACCGGTCGACGTGGTCCACGCCACCGCCATCGCCGTGCCGCCCACCAAGGCGCCGCTGGTCATGACCATCCACGACCTGGCATTCCTTGCCGACCCCACGCAGCCAACGCGCCATGGCCTTCGGTTCTTCACCCGCGGGACCGAGCTCGCCAAACGCCACGCCCGTCTGATTCTCGTTCCCTCGGAGGCCACCGCGTCCGAATGTCGCCATGCCGGGTTCGACCCCGATCGCATCCGCCTCGTGCCGTGGGGTGTGGACCGCTCCGAGGTGGATGCGGACGAAATCGAGTCAGCACGTCGTCGCCACGGCCTCGAGCGTCCGTTCGTGCTGTTCGTCGGCACCATCGAGCCTCGCAAGAACCTGACGGCCCTCCTCAGCGCGATGGTCGAACTGGCCGGGTTGGGCGTCGATCTCGTGCTCGTTGGGCCCGAGGGGTGGAACGAGGACATCGGGCCGAAGGTTGCCGCAGCCGAGGCGGTAGGGGTAAACGTCCACCGGCTCGGGTTCCTGCCCCCGGCCGATCTACCGGCGCTCTACGGCGGGTGTGCGGCATTCTGCTTCCCCAGCCTTCGCGAGGGTTTCGGGATGCCCGTGCTCGACGCCATGGCCTGTGGCGCACCCGTCGTCACCTCGCTCGGCACCGCGACCGAAGAAGTTGCGGGCGATGCTGCGCTGCTGGTGGACCCGCGTGATCATCAGGCGCTGGCCAAGGCACTGGCACGGATCATCGGCCACCCAGGACTGGCCGATGAACTGCGAGGGCGCGGCCAGGACCGAGCGGCCACCTACACCTGGGAACGCACGGCCGAGCTCACGGCTGCCGCCTACGCCGAGGTGACCCGGTGAGCGGACCCCCAACCGTGGTGGCACCACCAGAAGAGAACCAGGTCCGTCCGCTGCGGGTCGGCGTCAACCTCCTTTGGCTCGTTCCCGGCGTTGTTGGGGGCAGCGAGGAGTACACGACCCGGCTGCTGCGGGGGCTGGCTCAGGACCTGCCGCCAGATCTGCACCTCACGTTGTTCGTCTTGTCATCGTTCGCCGATGCTCACCCCGACCTGGTCGCGGCCTATCCCACGGTGACGGCGGCGATCGACGGCCATCGCAAGGCTCGACGCGTCGGGGTCGAGGCAACCTGGTTGGCGCGCGAGGCAAGACGACGCAACATCGATCTCCTGCACCACGCCGGAGGCGTGATCGCCCCCGGGCCCGCCGTGGCGCGCGTGCCTGCCGTACTCACCATCCACGACCTCCAGCCGCTGTCGATGCCCGAGAACTTCTCGCCGGTGAAGCGCCGCTGGATGGCCACGATGCTCCCGCGCTCCGCCCAGCGGGCGGTGGCAGTCTTCACCCCGTCACAGTCCACCTCGGCATCAGTGGTCGAACGGCTCGGTGTGGCTCCGGGGCGGGTCCACACCGTGCCCCACGGCATCGAGCCGCCGGCGCCGATCGACCCCGCCCGGGTCGCCGCGGTTCGTGACCGCTACCAACTTGGCGAGCAGGTGATCCTGTATCCGGCAATCACCTATCCCCACAAGGGTCACATCACCCTCATCCGTGCGTTCACCCGCCTCGCCCGGTCTCGCCCCGACGTCACCCTCGTGCTCGCCGGCGGCGCCGGGCCATTCGAGGCCGAGGTCGTGGCTGCCATTCGCGCGTCGGGCGTGGGCCACCAGGTGCGCAAGACCGGCCGCATTCCCGAGGCCGACCTCGCGGCCATCTATGCCGCGTCCACCGTGGTGGCTGTTCCCAGCGAGTTCGAGGGCTTTGGTGCTCCTGCGCTCGAGGCGATGGCCGCGGGCGTCCCCGTTGTGGTGTCGAACACCACATCGCTTCCCTGGGTCGTGGGCGACGCCGGACTGAAGGTTCGTCCGGGAGACGTGGGGCACTGGGCTAGCGAGCTGGCGCGCGTGCTCGACCAGCCGGCGGCCCACGACACGCTCGCGGCCGCCGGGCGGGTGCGTGCCGCCCAGTTCACCTGGGACCGCGCCGCGGCGTCGCTTGCTACGGGCTACCGCCTGGCGGCCTCGATGGGGGAGACTGGAAGCTCATGAACCTGCTCGTCTTGTGCCCGCACTTCTCCCCCGATGTGGCACCCACGGGCGAGGTCATGACCCAGATCGCATCGGAGCTGGTCGGTCGCGGCAACCGCCTTCACATCGTCACGGCCCTGCCGTGGTACCAGCACCATGCGATCGATCCAGGGTGGGAGGGAAAGGTGGTCCGCCACGAGGACACGGAATGGGGGCGCATCTCGCGCGATCATCCGTTCCCCACCGACAAGCGCAACATCCCCGCACGCGCCCTTGCCTTCGCTGGCTTCACGGCGCTCAGCGGGCTGACTGGCCTGTTCACCCGCAGCGCTCCTGATGCCGTTCTGGCCATGTCACCGCCACTCACGCTGGGCGTGGCGGGCTGGGCCATCGCCCGATCCCACCGCGTGCCGTTCGTGTTCAACATCCAAGATGTGTTCCCCGACGTGGCGGTGGAACTGGGGGCCATCACGGACCCTCGCGTCATCCGATTCGCCAGCTGGCTCGAGCGCGAGACCTACCTGCGCGCCGATGCGGTCACCGTGCTCTCCGAGGACCTCAAGGCCAACGTGGCGGCCAAGATCGCCGGTCGTCGGGGAGCGGCCGGTTGCCGCGACAAGGTCCGGGTCATCCCGAACTTCATCGACACCGACGTGATCCGTCCCGCCGAACGCGAGAACGCGTATCGCCGTGAGTTCGGGCTTCAGGGCAAGACGGTGGTCATGTACGCCGGCAACCTCGGGTGGTCGCAATCGCTCGACCTGGTGCTGTCCGCCGCCACCCACCTCGCCCACGATCCCGATGTCGTGTTCGTCATCAACGGTGGCGGCGTGGCGCGCGAGCGCCTGCAGCAGGCCGCCGCTGGGTTGCCCAACGTGGTGTTCGTCGAGATGCAGCCCAAGGCCCGATTGGCCGAGGTCGCCGCCGCCGCCGACATCCACGTGGTGCCCCTGCGGACCGGATTGGCGCGTTCGAGCGTGCCCTCGAAGCTCTACACGATCCTGGCTGCCGGCCGACCCGTGGTGGCTTCGGTCGACCTCGGGACCGAGGTGGCACGCACGGTGACCGAGGCAGGCGCGGGCATCGCGGTGCCGCCTGACGATGCCGAGGCGTTCACCAAGGCGGTCGTTTCGCTGGTGGAACGGCCCGATGAGGCCCGGTCCATGGGTGCCGCCGGGCGCCGCTTCGTCGAACGGTGGGCATCGCCGGCCGCCGTGGCTGGGTCCTACGAGGCACTTTTCGCCGAACTACGCAATGCGGCACCCGAATCCTGAGCGGTACCGTCTGCCAAGTAGGTTGGTCAGCCATGGCATCGTCTTCTTCCGCCAAGAAGGTTGCGCGCGTCGCAGCGAAGAGCGGCACTGGCCGCCCCGCTGGCGCCGCCGCAACCGGCAACCAACGCAACTGGATCTTCGCTGGCGCGATCTTGGCCATCGTTGCGCTCGGCATCGGCATCGTGCTGTTCGCCCGAGACAAGAACGAGGGCTTGGGCGAGAACACCACCCCGCCGAAGGCCAACCTGCAAGATGGCGAACCCTTCGACCACTGGCATGCCGCCTTCGCCATCAGCGTGTGCGGCAAGGAACTGCCGCCGATCCAAGATGGAGCCACCGATCCACTCGGTATCCACACCCATGGCGACGGGCTCATCCACATCCACCCGTTCACCCGATCCTCAGGCGGCAACCGGGCCACGCTGGGGAAGTACCTCGACCAGGTGGACTTCATCGTCACCAACACGGGCTTCCAACTTCCCAACGGGCTCACCACCGAAGACGGTGGCACCACGGTGAAGGAGGGCGAGACCACGTGTGGCGGCGAGCCTGGCGAGTTGGTCCTGGCCAAGTGGAAGGACGGCGCGACGGCCGCAGATTCCGAACCCGACCAGATCATTCGGGAAGGCTTCGATTCGGTCCGCTTCACCGAGGATCGCAGCGCCATGACGCTGGCGTTCGTGCCGAAGGGCAGCACCGACATCAGCGCGCCCTCCACCGCGCCGGAGATCGACGCGCTGGGTGCCGCCGACGGCGGCGCTTCACCCAACTCCTCTGGTGAGGCCCCCGCCGGCGAGCAGATCGAGATTCCAACCGAGGAAACCACGATCACCACCGGAGACACCACCGTCACCACCGTGGCGGGCGAAGCCGGGTGAAGGCAGTCGTCCTGGTGGGCGGCTTTGGCACCCGGTTGCGGCCCCTCACCCTCACTACGCCGAAGCAGATGTTGCCGATCCTCCACAAGCCGATGATCGAGCACGTGCTCCAGCACCTCGCCAAGCACGGCATCTCCGAGGCGGTCCTCTCGATGGGGTACCGGCCCGACGCGTTCGCCGATGCCTATCCCGACGGCAGTTGTGCTGGGATCGAACTGCACTACGCCATCGAGCCAGAACCGCTCGACACTGCTGGCGCCATTCGCTTTGCGGCCCTCGACGCGGGGATCGACGAACGGTTTGTGGTGGTGAACGGCGATGTGCTGACCGACCTCGACATCGGCGCCCTCGTGGCCTTCCACGATGCCCACGCGGGCGAGGGCACCATCGCCCTGCACGAGGTCGAGGATCCCTCGGCCTTCGGGGTCGTTCCCACCGATGGCAACGGCCGAGTCACCGCGTTCGTCGAGAAACCCACCCGAGCCGAGGCCCCCACCAACCTGATCAACGCTGGCACCTACGTGCTGGAGGCATCGGTGCTCGACCGCATCGCTGACGGGCGCAAGGTCTCCATCGAACGCGAGGTGTTTCCCGCCATGGTCGCAGACGGCGTCCTGTACGCCATGGCAGGAGACACCTACTGGATCGATACGGGAACCCCGGCCAAGTACCTCCAGAGCCAACTCGACATGCTCGACGGGCTTCGTGGTGCACCTCCAGAGGGTGTCCACCCGAGCGCCGTCGTTGCCCCTGATGCCAAGGTCGTTCGTTCCGTCATCGGTGAGGGCGCCATCGTCGACGCCGAAGCCGAGGTGAGTGACGCTGTCCTCTTGCCGGGTGCCCACGTCGGACCGCGAGCCGTGATCGATCGTGCTGTGCTCGGCCGTGGCGCATCGGTGCGCGCCGGAGCAAGGGTCGATGACCTTGCCGTCTTGGGCGACCGGGCCATCGTCGATGCGGACCTCCGGGTTTCGGGCGGCAGCGTCAGCGTTGGCGAACACCTGAAGACCAATTCCTGAAGCGGGAGAACCCATGCGTGCACTCGTGACCGGCGGCGCCGGCTTCATCGGATCGACCTTGGTCGACCGCCTGCTCGCCGAGGGGTACGACGTCGACGTGGTCGACGACTTGTCCAGCGGGTCGATGGCCAACCTCTCTGATGCGCGATCGAACCCCGACCACCGCTTCCAGTTCCACCGAATCGATGTGCGTGATGGCTCGCTCGTCGAACTGATCGAACGCCGGGCCCCTGAGGTGATCTTCCACCTGGCCGCTCAGATCGACGTTCGCACCTCGGTGTCCGATCCGGTCCTCGATGCCATGATCAACGTCATCGGGAGCCTCCACGTCCTCGAGGGCGCTCGGCGAGCCGGCACCCGCAAGGTCGTGTTCGCCTCCTCTGGAGGAACCATCTACGGCGCGCCCGACGGCGATGACCTTCCCGTCAAGGAGTCGTACCCGCAGAGGCCCATCTCGCCCTACGGCGTGGCCAAGAAGGTCGTGGGCGACTACCTGCACGCCTATCGCGAGCTCCACGAACTCGAGTACACGGCACTGGCCCTCGCCAACGTGTACGGCCCCCGTCAAGATCCCCACGGCGAAGCCGGGGTGGTTGCCATCTTCGCCGGTCGCTTGCTCTCGGGAGAGCCGTGCACGATCTTCGGCGATGGTTCCCAGACGCGCGACTACGTGTTCGTCGACGATGTCGTCGATGCGTTCGTACGCGCCGCCGACAAAGGCGGCGGCCTGGTGCTGAACATCGGAACGGGCGTCGAGACCTCGGTCAACGAGCTCTACAACACGATGGCCCGGGTCGCCGGCGTGGATCAGTCGGCCGCCCTGGCGCCCGCACGCGCCGGCGAGGTGCCGCGGTCCTCACTCGACGCCAGCCGAGCAGGCATCCACCTCGGCTGGACGCCCTGGACCGACCTGGCGGCAGGAAGCGCCGCCGTGCTCGACTACTTCCGCGTCAAGAACGCCTAGCGGAAGAGGTCTTCGGAGGGGTCCCGGACGATCTCGTCGTGCACGTTGCCCGTGCGGAGCCAGGCAGGGTCGACGCCTCGAACGATGGCCACCGGCAGCCCGGTGGACTTGCCGAGGACGAGGTCGGCGGCCCCCGCAAGCTCGTCGACGATGGCAACCTCGGTGACCTGCAGTTCGCGGCCCTGGGTGTCGGTCGTGCCGCGGTAATCGACGATGGCGCCGATGCCGGCGCACCCGATGGCCACATCGGTGAGGCCCTTGCGCCAGGGGCGCCCGAAGGTATCGCTCACGATGACGGCCACCTCGACGCCCGCTCGGGCGCGGATGGCGTCGCGGATGCGGCGGGCTGAGCGGTCGCTGTCTTCGGGGAGCAGCGCCGCAAAGCCCAGCTCCACGTTGGAGAGGTCGATGCCGGCGTTGGCGCACACGAACCCGTGCTTGGTCTCGGAGATGATCAGGTCACCCCGGCGACGCAATACCCGCACCGTCTCGGCCTCGACCAGGGCCTTGTGGCTGAGCGGGTCATCGGGGTCGACGGCCACCAGCTGGCCCTCGGCCTTCGACACGATCTTCTGGGTCACCACCACGACATCGCCGTCGAGCAGGCCGCCGTGGTGGTCTGCGACCGCCGTGGCGATGATCCCGGCGAGATCGTCGCGAGGATGGATCTCTCCGATGCCCGTGACGCCGAAGATCCGCAGCTCGCTCATCGGGCCAGCACCGTCCGGGCCAGCTCGGCGGCGACCTCTGGTGTGGCCATGATGGTGTCGGCGAGGATCGGTCGGATGCCCTCGGCGGCCACCGCGCCGGCGAGGTCGGCATCGGCGTGGTCGATCACGAGGGCCTCGGCGAGCGGCGCCCACATGCGGGCCACCCCCACGACGGTGGCCTGGTGCCCGAGTTCTGTGAGCAGGCGGGCGGCGGGCCCCTTGAGGGCGGAGCCGGCGACGATGGGGGAGACCGCCACGGTGTCCGCGCGTCGGGCGATCAGCGCCTCGCGCACACCGGGCACGGCCAGCACCGGGTCGATCGACACGATGGGGTTGGAGGGAGCCAAGACGACACGGTCGGCGTCGGCCAGCGCAGCGAGCACGTCGGGGCCGGGGGCGGCGGCGGCCGCGCCCTCGAAGCGCACGGCGGAGACGGGCACACCGTGACGGCGGTGGACGAAGTACTCCTGGAACCCGACCTCGAGGCCGTCGTCATCGCCCCCGGCGAGGGTCACCATGGTTCGTAGCCGGTCGTCGGTGACGGGGAGCAGCCGTAGCGCGAGGCCCCATGAGTCGGTGATCTCGGCGGTGACCTCGGTGAGGGTTGCGCCCTCGGCGAAGCGCTGGGTTCGGTAGAGGTGCGTTCCCAGGTCTCGGTCTCCCAAACCGAACCACGAGACGCCGCCGTAGCGCTTCACGCTGTCCATGGCTTGCCAGCTTTCGCCCCGCAGGCCCCACCCGGTTTTCGGGTTGATCTCCCCGGCCAGCGTGTACGTGATGGTGTCGAGGTCGGGGCTGATGCGCAGCCCGTGCAGTTCCAAGTCGTCGCCGACGTTGACAACGGCCGTGACCTGCGCCGCGTCCACCACCTGGATGATGCCCGACAGCATCCGGGCAGCACCCACCCCGCCCGCGAGCACGGTGACCAGCGCGTCCGACTTCTCAGGCATGGCGGTGGACCCTACCGGCGCGTCTGTCGGGGTCAGTGGGAGAGGTGGCGGAGGTCACCGTTGAGCAGGGCGAGGTCGGCGTCGACCATCATGTGAACCAGCTCGGGGAACGGGGTCGAAGGGGTCCAGTCGAGGGCCTTGGTGGCCTTCTCATGGGTGCCGACGAGCAGGTCGACCTCGGCGGGGCGGAAGAACTTCTCGTCGATCTTCACGTACTGCTCCCAGTCCAAGTCGACCCGGCTGAAGGCCAGTTCGCAGAACGAGCGCACGGAGTGGGTCTCGCCCGTGGAGATGACGTAGTCGTCGGGGGTGTCCTGCTGGAGCATGCGCCACATGGCGTCGACGTAGTCGCCGGCGAAGCCCCAATCGCGCTGGGCGTCGAGGTTGCCGAGGCGCAGCTCGTCGGCCATGCCGAGCTTGATCTTGGCGACCGTGTTGGAGATCTTGCGGGTCACGAACTCGAGGCCGCGGCGGGGCGACTCGTGGTTGAACAGGATGCCGGAGCTGGCGTGGAGGTCGTAGGACTCGCGGTAGTTGATGGTCATCCAGTGGCCGTAGACCTTGGCCACGCCGTAGGGCGAGCGGGGGTAGAGCGGCGTGTCCTCGGCCTGCGGGACGGCCTGGACCTTGCCGAACATCTCGCTGCTCGACGCCTGGTAGAAGCGGATCTCCGGGTCGACGAGGCGGATGGCATCGAGGATTCGCGTGACGCCGAGGCCGGTGATCTCGCCGGTCAGTACGGGCTGGGTGAAGCTGGTCTGCACGAAGCTCTGGGCGGCGAGGTTGTACACCTCTTGGGGCCGGTGCTCCTGAAGGATGTGGATCATCGACACCTCATCGAGGAGGTCGCCGGGAACGAACGTGACCTTGTCTTGGATGTGGGCGATGCGCTCGAAGTTCACGGTTGAGGAGCGTCGGACCATGCCGATGACCTCGTAGCCCTTCGAAAGCAGCAGTTCTGCGAGGTAGGAGCCGTCTTGGCCGGTGATGCCGGTGATGAGCGCGCGCTTGGTCATATCTAGGATGGTGCCCGTTCGGCACGGTGATGTCTGTCAACTGGGTTGGCAGGATCCGACGTTTGCGAAGGACCACCCGATTCATGGACCGTTGGGAACCCACCTGGCCCGGCCGTCCGCTCGGCTCGAGTTCGCTGGGTCAGCGCATCGCCACGCTGCGTACCCAGCGCGGTTGGACCCAACAAGCCTTGGCCGACCGCTTGGGGATCTCCCGGGTGGCGGTCTCGCACCTCGAGACCGACCTGAACACGCCGGGGGAGCGCACGGTGGCCTTGCTCGGTGGCCTGTTCCGCATGGAGCCGCATGATCTGGTGGCCGGCACCAGCTATCCGCCCGCCAAGGCCGATCGGCTTCCGCTGGTGGTCAGCCGGTGGACCGAGGTCGAGCACCAACTCGCGCTCCTGGCTCGCGATCTTTGGTGGCTCGACGGTGCCGATGGGTCAGTTCCTCCCGCCGAGGGTTCCTTGGCCGATCAGGTCCTCGGCACCTGGGAGGCGACCCTGGCCAAGTTGGCTGGCGACCTTCACGACCCCACCGAGGCCGCTGCCGTCGCCGCCGCCCGCGAGGCCGTCAACCACCGCCTCCGAACCCGCTGACCGTCATCGGTGGCGGTTGATCAGGTCACGATGATCTTGATCTCACCCGAACCAGAGAGCGTGCACTCGCCGATCAGAGTCTGCGGGCGACGGAACTCCTGGGTCAACGTCTCGCCGGCCCGCACGGTGAAGGGACCGACGGTGACGGTCTCGATGTCGTCGTTGCGGACCACGAGGGTGTCGCCCACCCGCATCCGAACCTCGTTCGGCATGATCTCGACCGATTCCCCGAAGAAGACGCGCTCGGTGGTGCCGTCGGGCACCACGAACGTGACGGTCTCCTGGGAGCCACCGCCGACGAGCGTGGCGATCGACATGCCGATGGCAACCAGGGCCACGATCGCCACCACTGCGAGCACGACGGGGATGGCCCACCCCCGTGCCCGGACCGGAACCTGATCGCTCGTGCTCGCAGTGGTTGCCATGGGTCAGCCTTCCCGGACCTCTGCGGTCACGGTGACATCTTCGCCGGTCTCGAAGCTCAGGGTGACCTCGAACGATTCGCCCGTCACGAGCGGCTGCACCAGGTCGAGCAGCATCACGTGGTAGCCGCCGGGCTCGAGCGCCACGGTTTCACCGGCGGGGAGCTCGATCGACTCGACGGGCGCCATGGTCATGCTCTCGGTTCCCTCGCCCATGTCGGGGGTGCTCATGGCGGTCTCGTGGATCTCGACCGTACCGGCGATCTCGGCCGGAACCGATGCCCCCATGAGGGCGTCGTCGGTGGGGCTCGTGACGTTCAGGTAGATGGCGCCAGCGGTGGTTCCCATGGGGCTCTGGCGGGCCCAGACGTCGGTGATCTCCATTGCGGTGGATGCTTCCGTGGTGCTTGCGGACTCGGCTGCGGTCGTGGTGGTGGTGGCCGAGCCGTTGTCGGAGTCGGAACCGCACCCAGCGAGGAGCAGGCTCGTGGCGATGAGTCCGGCGGCAGCGGATCGGGTCAGGTGGTGCATCGGGTTCCCTTGGTCATCGGGCGGGTGCCCGTGGTTGGTTTGGTCAGGCTTCGGTTTGCTTGAGCAGCAGCTTCAGGTCGTTGGCCATCACGTCGGCATCGGTGCCGAATGACCATTCGACGACCACGTCGCCCTGGTCATCGATCACGAAGCTGCGCGCGGTATGGGCCACGTCGGTGCTTCCGTCGTCGTTCTTGCGGACCTCGGAGGTGATCCCGAAGGCCTGCTCCACCGCGTCGAGCTCGGCGGGGTCTTCGGTGCGGAGGGGATGGCCATCGGTCACGAAGGACCCGAGGTACTGGGTCACCACTTCTGCGGTGTCGCGTTCGGGGTCGACGGTGGTGAACGCCACCGAGATCTGGTCGCCGTCATCGCCAAGGGTGGTCTTGGCCTTCTTGAAGTCGTACAGCGTGGTGGGGCAGACGTCGGGGCAGTTGGTGTAGCCGAAGGCGGCCAACAGCAGCTCGCCTTCGGGGGCGCGAAAGGTGAACGGGGTGGTGTCGGCGCCGTCGGCGGTCACCTGAGGCAGGGTCAGATCGCCGACCTCGAGCGGCTCGTCGCGGACGATCCCCTCGATCGTTCCGCTGGCACCGGGGTCGTCGCTGGCGGTTGGGGCGTCGCTGCCGCAAGCGGCGAGGACGCAGGCGGCGAGGACGAGGGCTGCGACCGCCGATGCGGCGGCGCGTGGACGGGGATGTCGGCGTGCGGGTCGGTGATCAGACAGTGATGCCAAAGCGTTCCTCGATCTCGGTGAGGAGTTCGTCCTCGGTGAGCGCGCCGAGGTGGCGACCCACGATCTGTCCCTTGTCGTCGATGAAGACGGTGCCGGGCAGGCCGCTGACATCGAGGTCGACGAGCAGCGTCTGGTCGACGTCGACGAGCAGGGGGTAGCGAACGCCGGTATCGGCTGCCGCGCTACGAGCGGCATCCAGGTCGGTCTCGTCGGTGACCCCCACGATGGCCACCTCGTCGCCGAGGCGCTCGGCCACCTTGTCGAAGGCGGGCATCTCCTTGCGGCACGGGGCGCACCAGCTGGCCCAGAGGTTGATGACGAGCGGCCGGCCGTCGGCATCCCAGTCGGCGGGCGCCTCGGTAGAGAGATCGATCAGGGTTGCGGTGGGCACGGGAGCGGTCCCGTCCTCGGGGTCCGACGAACACGCGGGACCCACGATGGTGCACAGCGCGAGGGCGAGCAGGAGGCCCGCCCGGTGGCGGAGGGGAGGAGCGGGTGCGCGGTCGGTGGAGGAGATGTCGTCCATTGAACCCCAGGAGTTCCCCGAGATGGGAAGGATCGGGTCCTTCGGCGCAAAGTTGTGACCAAGGTCCCGAGGTTGCAGTTGATCGAACACGCGTTCGATGTCATCCTGCCATGGTGGGATTCCGCAATCCGCCCGTGCCGTGGTCGGAGCTCGAACGACGGCTGACCGATGCGGGTCCGGCCGCGCCCCTGCCGCCCGCAGACCTGGCCGGAGGCGGTGGTTCCGGCCGAGTGCCCTACGCGGAGCTGCACTGCCACACCAACTTCAGCTTTCTCGACGGTGCCTCGCACCCCGAAGAACTGGCCGAGGAGGCGGCCCGCTTGGGCCTCGAGGCGCTGGCGGTCACCGACCACGATGGCTTCTACGGCGTGGTCCGCTTCGCCGAGGCCGCCCGGTCGGTAGGCCTGCCGACGGTCTTCGGCGTGGAGCTGACGCTCGACGGACCACCTCTTGCGCCGCTGGGAGAGCCCGACCCGCCCGGCGATCACCTGGTGGTGCTGGCCCGAGACCCTGCGGGCTACGCGCGCCTGGCGCGGGCGGTCACCACCGCGCAACTGGCTGGTCAGAAGGGGGCACCTCGGATCGGCCTCGATGCACTGTCTGATCTGGCCGACGACCACTGGGCGGTGCTCACCGGAGGGCGCAAAGGCCCGGTTGCCGCCGCGCTGGCTCGCCAGGGCCCTTCGGCGGCCGCGCGGGCGCTCGACCACCTGGTGGAGCGGTTCGGCACCGCCAACGTCCACGTAGAGCTGTGGGACCACGGCGATCCGCTCGACACCGTTCGCAATGACGCCCTCTCGCAGTTGGCCATCGCCCGAGGGTTGCCGGTCGTGGCCACCAACGATGTCCGCTATGCCGTCCCGGCCCAGCGTCGGCTGGCCACGGCGTTGGCCGCGGTCCGGGCTCGGCGGAGCCTGGGCGAAATGGACGGTTGGCTGCCCGCAGGAGCGGGGGCCCACCTTCGCTCGGGCGAGGAGCAGGATCGCCGGTTCGCCCGCTACCCCGGTGTGGTGGTCGCCGCCGCCGAGCTCGGTCGGTCGTGCGCCTTCGACCTGCGCCTGGTGGCCCCCAGGCTCCCTCCCTTCCCCTGCCCCGATGGCCTCGATGAGATGGCGTACCTCCGTCGCCTCGTCGAGGGGGGTGCTTCCCGCCCCGACCGCTACGGTCCCCGACCCACCTCCTCGCGCCCCACCAAGCCAGTCGCCACGCCGGTCACGTTGCGGGAGCGGGCGTGGCGCCAGATCGATCACGAGCTCGACGTCATCGAGGCGCTCGGGTTCCCCGGCTACTTCCTGATCGTGTGGGACATCGTCGAGTTCTGCCTCCGCAACAACATCTACTGCCAGGGGCGAGGGTCCGCGGCCAACAGTGCGGCGTGCTGGGCGCTGGGCATCACCAAGGCCGATGCCGTGCGTCTCGGCCTGCTGTTCGAACGGTTCTTGTCACCCGAACGAGACGGCCCGCCCGACATCGACCTCGACATCGAGAGCGGCCGTCGAGAGGAAGTCATCCAGTACGTGTACCAGCGCTATGGCCGCCACTACGCCGCCCAGGTGGCCAACGTCATCACGTACCGAGCCCGATCTGCCGTGCGAGACATGGCCAAGGCGCTGGGTGCCGATCCCGGCCAGCAAGACGCCTGGTCCAAGCAACTCGACCCGTGGAAGGGCGTGAAGGGCACGGCCGAGCTGTCCGATCAGGAGATCCCCGCCGAGGTGTTGGAACTGGCGGCCGAGGTCGAGCACTTCCCCCGGCACCTGGGCATCCACTCGGGCGGCATGGTGCTGTGCGATCGGCCGGTCATCGAGGTGTGCCCAGTGGAGTGGGCCCGGATGCAAGACCGCAGCGTGCTCCAGTGGGACAAGGACGATTGCGCCGCGATAGGGCTGGTGAAGTTCGACCTGCTCGGCCTCGGCATGCTCACCGCACTGCACCACATGGTCGACCTCACCCGAGCGCACGCCGACCCCACCATCGACCTGGCCACCATCCCCCAAGACGATGCCGTCTACGACATGTTGTGCAAGGCCGATTCCATCGGCGTGTTCCAAGTCGAATCCCGTGCCCAGATGGCCACCCTGCCGCGGCTGAAGCCCCGCACCTTCTACGACCTGGTGGTGGAGGTGGCGCTCATCCGCCCCGGGCCCATCCAGGGCGGGTCGGTGCACCCGTACATCCGCCGGCGCAACGGCAAGGAGCCCGTCACCTACCTGCACCCACTGTTGGAGCCGGCGCTGCGCAAGACGCTCGGCATCCCGTTGTTCCAAGAGCAGCTCATGCAGATGGCCATCGACGTGGCCGGTTTTTCTCCAGGCGAAGCCGACCAGCTTCGCCAGGCCATGGGCTCCAAGCGATCCACCGAGCGGATGGAGCGGCTGCGCGGTCGGCTCTACGAGGGCATGGCCGAACGGGGGATCACCGCGGCGGTGGCCGACGAGATCTACGCCAAGCTCGCCGCGTTCGCGAACTTCGGCTTCCCCGAGAGCCACTCGGTGAGTTTCGCCTACCTGGTCTACGCCTCGGCCTGGTTCAAGCTCCACCATCCCGCCGCGTTCTGCGCTGGGCTGCTCAACGCCCAGCCGATGGGGTTCTATTCGCCGCACTCATTGGTGCAAGACGCCCGTCGCCATGGGGTCGAGGTGCGCACGCCGTGCATCGCGGCGTCGTCGGCCGACGCCACGCTGGAGCCGTGTGACCAGTCGGTGAGCGCAGGCGGGGTGGCGGTCCGCCTGGGGATCTCGTCGGTGCGGGGGATCGGTGACGACCGGGCCGAGCAGATCGCAGCCGGGCGGCCCTATGCGGACATGGAAGACGTCGCTCGTCGCAACGATGTGTCGCTCGCCCACCTGGAGGCGCTGGCCACCGCTGGTGCCTTCGCCACCTTCGACGCCACCCGTCGAGGAGCCATCTGGGCGGCGGGCGCGGTGGCACAGGGGTCTGCCGGCCAGCTCGCCGGCATCGTCACCGGCACCACGGTGCCCGCCCTCCCGGGCATGGACGACGGCGAGACGGCGTCGGCCGACCTGTGGTCCACCGGCATCTCCCCCGACGGTCACCCCACCCGTTTCGTCCGTGACGAGTTGCGACGGCTGGGGGTGGTGCCAGCATCAGAGCTGGCCGGCCACGGCGACCGCAGCCGAGTCCTGGTGGGCGGCGTGGTCACGCATCGTCAGCGGCCAGCCACGGCGGCAGGCACCACGTTTCTCAACCTCGAGGACGAAACCGGTCTGATCAACGTGATCGTGTCCAAAGGATGTTGGGTGCACTACCGCCGGTTGGTGCAGGCGGCACCGGCGCTGTTGGTCCGTGGTCGGCTGGAGACGGCCGAGGGGGTTACCAATGTGATCGCCGAGACCATGTCGTTGCTGCCGCTGACGGTCTCGATCCCGTCTCGGGACTTCCGATGACCGTTCTGCCGACGGGTCAGTTCTGGTGGGCGCGCTGTTCGGCCTCGTGGACCTCGGCCTCGGCGCGGGCCTTCTCGGC
>Ga0105044_10006752_pt1 | contig 15789 bp, 10 predicted proteins | sample MAT01_FD_78092 | JGI IMG/M metagenome (GOLD analysis project Ga0105044, IMG submission 78092) | Freshwater microbial communities from Lake Fryxell liftoff mats and glacier meltwater in Antarctica - MAT-01 | ecosystem: Environmental > Aquatic > Freshwater > Ice > Liftoff microbial mat | place... | reverse complement strand
TTTATGCCCCGTGGTCCCCACGAATGCAGCTTCGTGCGGCTTCCAGCGGCGACAGTGTCTTGTCTCTCTCCTCCTAGTCGATTGCGGGCGGAAACACGCAATCGGCATTTAGTCAGCACTGAATCTCGAACGCCCCAGCGCCTTAAAACGCCGAGGGCGTTCTTCTGTTTCAGCCTCGCCGTGAAGAGCGATTGTCTACGCCTGGGCCGATTGTCTACGCTTAGCTAATGCTCGACGCGCTCCAAGATGTTCATAACACTTACGATCGAATTCGCTGTTTTCTTCGGCAGCCCCTGATTCTCGCCATCGCTTCGCTCTTGCCGCTCTCCGCAGCGATCGCCGCGCAACCCGTCGAGGCTACATCCGATCCTCGGATTGATCTCGCCACCGGGCGACAGATCGCCGTCTGGCCCCCCGACCGCCACTTCGATCATCTTGACATGCAGTTGGAGCTGGATATCCCTGATATGTCCACCGCCTATCTTCGTGGTAAGCTCACCCTGCTCCTTACCCCCGTGGGCTCCCCGCGGACCCAACTGATACTCGATTCGGCCGGTCCGATGATCGCGAGCGTCAGCTGCGATGGAGAACCGTGCAACTTTCTTCTCGTCGAGCGTCGTTTAACAATTCATTTTCCTCAGCCCAAACTCGTCGCGAGCATGATTAAGCTTGTCATTGAGTATGACCTTGACTTCTCCAAGAACAAGGGCGAAGGACTTACTTACTCCCCCGCCATTTCTGACGCTCAAGACCTTACCCGCGCGTCTCCGCAGATTCACGCACAAGGTCAAGCCCAGCTCAACAGTCGCTGGTTTCCCACCCACGATTTTCCCAACGAGCGCCTCACATCGCGCCTCATCGTAACGGTCGAAGAAGGCTTTGATGTTATCTCCAATGGCCGCCTTGTCACCCCCACCACCCCCACAAGCAACACCACCCCCATCACTCCCGGCAACCAAGGCGAGCCCCGGCGACGCTGGGACTGGATCCAAGATAAGCCCCACGCTCCTTACCTTGTAACATTAGTCATCGGGAAACTCGCCGTGATCGAACTGGGAGGCGATCAGAGCGCTCGTCCCGGGCTTTCCATGACGGTCCACGCACCGTACGGCACCGAGGAACGCATTAAAGATATTTTCAGCGCCACCCCCGAGATGGTCACTTACTTTGAGAAGATCTTCCAACATCCATACCCGTGGGACCGCTACGCCCAGTGCATCGTCCGAGATTTTAACGCCGGGGGCATGGAGAATACCTCCTGCACACTTTTAGGCATCAGCGCATCCAAAGGTAAACGCGGCGCTCAGGACGCCCTAATCGCTCACGAGCTCGCCCACCAATGGTTCGGCAACCTAGTCACTTGCAACTCCTGGGAACACATCTGGCTTAACGAAGGTTGGGCGAGCTTTTCCGAAGCACTCTGGAGTGAACACGTCGCTGGCAGAGAGAGCCCTGAAAAGGCTCGGGCTGCATACCAGAAGACCATACTCGGCTTCTTCGCCAGCCAGCGATTCAGGAATAAGTCGGCATTCCCGCAATACTCCGCGATGGTAAGTAATCGCTATACCAATCCCGAGTCGGTCTTCAGCAAGCCCGAAGACCCTTACGCCAAGGGCGCGATGGTTTTGCACATGCTGCGGCAGCGCCTTGGTGACAGAGCATTCTTTGCCGCCGCCGCAGAATATTTGCGGCGCTACCGCCTCTCTACCGCAAGGACGGAAGACTTCCGGCGCATTCTCGAAGAGCTAAGCGGGCAGTCGCTCGAGCAGTTCTTTGATCAATGGGCGCTGCGCCCGGGGCTACCTCGCTTGAACATCACGATGGATTGGCTTGACGAGCCTGGCCGCCTCTCGGTCACCATCAAGCAGACGCAGATAATCAATAGTTATAACCCCGCGTTCGCCTTAAGTATCCCGCTCCGACTAAAATTTGGCAATGGCTCGGTGCAGTGGGTCAACCTTGATACCCAGCAAACCGAGTACACAACAACGTTTTCGCTGAAAGCAAAGCCAACCCAGGTTGCCGTCGACCCCGCCATGACGCTCATCGCGCCGAGCGAAGTTGTCAAAGATATCGCCTGGTGGATCGACGAAGCGACTAATCCACCATCCTACGCTGCGGGCGAATCAGCGCGAGAAGCTCTTACTGCGGCGCTGGAAAAGAGCAATGCCATCATAAGTCCCATCGCAGCAGGATTGCCAAGTCACATAAGTTTTAAGCATCGTGCGGCACTCCACTCCGCGCTCAGTTGCAAATAACTTACATTGGTTCGCCGGCTACACCGCCCTTGCGGCTACCCACCGGCGCATCGGTCACCTGCGGGTCCAGTAAGTCTCGCGGCGAGAGCCGCAGATAAAGCAGTTGGTGCTTGCGCCCACACTCAGGGCAACGCACGAATACGTTCGCAGGGTCGGGCACATCGCCTCGCACCTCGGTGCGTAAACCCATCAAGCTCTGTCCGCAACCGGGGCAGTCAGTCCGCTTCAGCTCCCGCTTGAGCATCACGTAAAGTATTGTTTGGTCTATCAGGTATCTTACGATGAGACTCAGCACGAATGAAGCCAGAGCGATCAGCACAGTCACTAGTAACGCTCGGTCATTCGCCAAGAAATTTGGTTGAGCAAGTATCGATCTGCTCATCCACACCAGGAAGCCCAGCGATCCCACGAAAGCCAGAGCCGCTGTTGTCCATGGCAGCAGCTCGGCTGGGCGAGAATAATTAGCACGGACTCGCCTTACCAACGATTCGCATTCATCGTCGCCTAGCCGGTCTAGCCTGCGGATGGCTCGATAGATCTTAATACCCGCTCGCCCCATACAACGCATCCTCCCAGTCGTTGATGTCAGCTCCGCAGAGAATTTTTAGCGGGTAAACTTGCGCGAACACGACAACGAACTACTTCGTTTCGTCCATTACCGGCGGGAACAAGAAAATGAGTGCCTGCGGTAACCGCTTCGCCCACGCTTCCTCGGTGTGCTGCGCATCCGGCTCGATCAACAAAAGCCTTCGATCCGGGCCGAGTCCAGCCTTGTCCAGCGTCTTATCCAGTTCTCGCGCTGCCTCAACATAACCGCGGTTTCGCTCGGCGTTCTTCGAATCCTCGCCCGTCTCTGCACCGCCCATTCCCAAGTAAATCTTACGTGGCCACACCTTGACCCCATCAAGAAAGCCCTTCCATATAGTGGCGTCGCCGGTACGAAGCGGTAGACTTTCCGCCAGCACTATCCCAAACTTCTCCGGATGTTTAGCCGCGGCGTAAAGGCTGATCGCGGCCCCCAAGGAGGAACCGCCAACCCCCGTGTGCTCTGGCCCGACCTTAACCCGCAGGCTGCGCTCTACGCGCGGCATGACCTCGCCGACGAGCCACGCAATGTGCTCCTCCCCGCGTGATGAGATGCCTACCAGGCCCGCCAGCGGCATGTATTCGCTGTTGCGGCCAGCCCCGCTATGAGGGACGGCAACTATAATTACTGGCGAGATTAAGTTTCGTGCCAGTAACGAAGTCGCGGTCTCATCCGCCTTCCATTCGCCCGGTACCCCTGGCGGCTGTTCAAAGATATTCTGACCATCGTGCATGTAAATGACCGGGTAGGTAACACGAGCATTCTTTGCATCGTCATAACCCGGCGGCAGCCACGCCAGCAGTTCCCGCTTAAGCCCAGGCGAGGACCCCGCGCCGCCCATCACCTGCAGCCGCCGCACGTCCCCGGTCACCTTGAGCGGGCGGTAGGGATCGGCAGCGAGTTTGGAAGCATATTCGGGGCGTTCATCGCCCCATTTCGGCACGATAAACTCAAACTTAGGAAGCTCGCCCTCTTTCAGTTGGCTTATGTCGACCTTCGGCAGCGTCCGATTACCGGGAGTTGAGTTATCCTGGTTGAGCTCCTCAAGGTCCCAGGAACCGCGGGTAAACTTAAACTCGAGCCTTTCCGTGACTCCCACAGGACGCTTGATCGTTATCCTCCAGCGCATGTCCGACTGTGATTCAAGCTTAAACGCCTCATCGCCAGGGTTCCACGCCGAATAGTTACATCCAACATAAATCGGAGAGCTAGGGCCCGCCTTCCCGGACTTATCTTCGACCAACAAAATAAATCCTTGCGGTAGCGACTCGGGCTCTACGAGCGAAGCCGATGCAGGCTGGGCTCCGCCTGCTTGGCCCCCTTCTGCTAGAACCGCCGCACCCTTCACCGAGCCGTGCGCAATCCACTCACCGATCGCGTTCGCCCCGCCGGTATCGCCCGCCCCAGCTCCGACCGCTGGCGGATTCCACTTGCGCGGTTCCTTAATGGAAATGGCAATGGCCCAACACAATGCAACTAAAACCACGATCGGCGAGAGAACGAACCCGGTGAGCGCAATCTGCTTCTTGTTCATGGAGATAGATAACTCCCGACTGTTCGGTTGACCAAGGGGCGATAAAACTGATGCATGATGCATGGTGATAGCGTAGGAAACAACACGCCCGCCGCGAGACGCGGCGGGCGTAAAAAGTCGCCGGGCTTTAGATCCAAGTGCCACCGCGGTCGTAGCGAAACTGCGGCACCGATTCTCAGCACCACAGCTCGCCTTAGCCCGCTTTGATAATCACTTTGCGTTCGCAAACCCCTCGGCAACTTTGGCCCAGTTTACCACATTCCACCATGCCGCAAGATAGTCCGGACGCCGATTCTGATACTTGAGGTAATAGGCGTGTTCCCACACGTCGCAACCAAGGATGGGGGTGCCCTCACAACCGGCCACAGCTTTGCCCATCAAGGGATTATCTTGGTTGGCGGTGGAACAGATTTCAAGCTTGTCCCCGATCGCTACCAACCACGCCCATCCGGAACCGAAGCGACTAGTGCCCGCAGCGGCGAACTTTTCCTTGAATGCATCGAACGAACCGAACGCGGTGGTGATCGCGCCCAGTAGCGCAGCCGGGGGCTGACCGCCTCCACCCGCCGAAGGTGATGCCATCATTTCCCAAAACATCGAGTGATTGACATGCCCGCCGGCATTATTGCGAACAACACCCCGCTTTTCGGCTGGCAGCTTTTCAAGGTCTTGGATGAGGCTCTGAGCCGATTGGTCAGCAAAGAGTGTCCCTTCCAGAGCCTTATTGGCATTGGTGATGTAGGCCTGGTGGTGCTTTCCATGATGGATAGTCATGGTTTGAGCATCTATATGAGGCTCTAGTGCATCGACGGAGTACGGAAGCGCGGGCAGTGTGAATGGCATCGTGAAAACCTCTGAATAGGTGGCGAGAAATCCTAACTGAGACCGAACATGGATAAATAACTTGCGAATATATACAAAGATTGTTTGCGTTGTATTTTTTTCGTGTTAGACTGGTGGCGCAAACGGGCAACCTTTAAACTGTATGTGGGCGCAGGGAAGCCGGAACGCGGTTTCATTTGCACTTGCAGGATAGGTTAACCTTGGGAAAGCGGCTGGTTGAGGAGTGGGGCTCTCTGGTAGATGGTTTGGTGTTTACCTTGTGTCTCGTGGGCGTAGTCACTAAGCTGCTACCACCCTCTGAAGATTCGGTCTTCTTGAACGCATGCTCTTTCACTTCTCGCCCGATAATAACAGGTCCTATATTAAATCTTCTTTATTTAGCGAGGAGGGCAGCGAAGCAGTGCTGCATCGGGCTTACTTGAGAGCTGTCAGATGCAGCCCCGCGCAGCTACTAAAGGGAACAATGTCCCGGCTCGGACGTATAAATATGAAATGTGCAGGTGCGTTAATCGCGAGTAGCGTTCGAGATCTCGAAATTGTGCACCGATGGAGGGAAGCTGCAAAATAACCACCCCTGAAGCGAACGAGATCACCCGCGCACTAGGTCTTTTGGGGCCCGCATCGTCGATTTTACAGCCAAGGATCACGATTTGAAGCTTGTCTGTTATGGTTGGCGCATTTGTTCAACGGTGCCCCTGCGGTGAATTACTTGGACAGATGCCTTTTGCTTCCCCAAAGTGGTAGGAGCGCCTAGGAAGCTGACGCTGCGCCGCGACCCAATGGAGACTTATTTGCGGACGATTCGCGTGAAGTAATCGCTCCACGACAGCACCGGCTGGAGCGGTAATCTCGCTTCTGTGAGCATCCTGTCGAACATTGTCCCCTGTTTAAGCTGACACGCCCGCGCAAAGATGAAGAAACGCTAAGGATTTGATGACTTAGGGCAACTAATTGCCGCTTGTAAACGAATAACATGCCCCGGCGGGCGAGGTTTCACACCAGCACTTTCTTGAGTGCGAGTGAGGTCAAGCTAGACGGCGCAAGCAGGTTGGTAAAGCCGCAAGATGAAGTTGTGCTAATGCAAGTGGTCACTTCAAGAAAAGGAGTTCAGTCGGTATAACGAATTGAAGCCAGAGTGTCCGATTATAAAGAACAGTACAAGACTTGGGTCGAGCTGCTGATTAATTACTGCGAAGTGCGGCAGGCAACAGTTAGCGAGACCCACCATTGCCAAGGCTGGCAAGGAACCATGAATGCGACAGATAACCTCCAAACGAGCCATTAGCCCCATTGAGCAAGTCCGGCGTCGCAGCCGCGCTTCCGGTGGTGTTGAAGGCGTGGCAGAATCCGCTCTCGCCGGCGGAAGTGCCAAAACTGCAAAACCGTCAGTCCGTCGTCGCCTGAGCGTCGAAGATGAACGCCTGCTCAATCAAGTGATGGCAAGCGAACAGGACTTTATTGATAGCCCGGCATTCTACGACGATAAGGCCTACGAACTTATTTACAAAGATGCGCCCGAGATTCAGAAGCCCGATACCACGTGGTACCACCCAGTCATGGACGATCTCTCCACCGCGCGAAATCGCACGGTAAAGAGTGCCCAGCAGGTGATCCTCACCGGCGCTGAAGAAAAAGTGCTCTTCCATCAGTTTAATTACGCCCGTTACCGCATCTGGAAGGTACAGCAGGACGTGTGGGCTGCCCCCACCCGTTCGCCGCTTCCCGAACAGGGCGACGAAATTCTTCGCTGGTACCGAATCGCCGATCGCGTCCGCGAGCAGATCGCCGAGACTAACTTGGCGTTGGTGTTAGCGATGGCCAAGCGCACGCGTATGAGCGAAGTAGACTTTGCCGATCTCGTGAGCGAAGGCAACATGGCTCTGCTCCGCGCGGTTGACAAGTTCGATGCAGGCCGCGGATATAAGTTTAGTACTTATGCCTGCCGCGCTATCCTCAAGGCCTTCAGCCGCCAAGGTATGAAGCTCTCGAAGTACCGCAGCCGGTTCCCCACCGACTTTGATCCTAAGCTTGAAAGAAGCAACTTCCTGGAAGTAAAGCGTGAAAGTTTCGAGAAGGACGCGGCGGAGGAAGTTAAACGTATCGTGCTCGAAAATCGCTGCGATCTCTCCGAGGTCGAGCGCACGGTCATCGAACATCGGTTCGGTCTGGAAACCATCGAGCTTGAGAAGCCTATGACTCTGGAGCAGGTGGGCCAGATCATCGGTGTAACCAAGGAACGTGTCCGCCAGATTCAAAACAAGGCGATGGAGAAGATTAAACTCCAGCTTGAGGCACATTTCTTGGGGAACAAGGAAGCGTTGGAAGCACAGGAAGCCGCTCTTGAAGCCAAGCTTGCCGAAACCGCTAACTCGAACTAAACCAAATCTTGATACTTCTCACAACCCGGCCTCGGCCGGGTTTTTTTATGCCTACGCCCATTCTCCCGCGGGAAATCTCGGCTACGCTCCGAAGTGATGAACCGGCCCTCAACCCCAGGCGCGACCACCACCGTCACGCTGCCCCGCCAACGCAACGCTGCGGCAAAGTTCGTCGCTATCTTCGCATTGGGGGCGGCTTCATGCGGCGGCTTGGTCTACTCGCTGACAAGCGGGGGTAAGGCAGCCACTGTGAACTCCGCCGCAGGGCAGGCCCAGAACTTGGCACAACCCGCCGAGCGACCACTACCAACGATTGTTGTGCAGATTGTGCAGCCCCCTCCACCGAGCGTCGCGTCCAATGTTACCGCGCCTCTCGCTCTTGTTTCGCCGCCGGTCGGAGGACTGGCTCCAGTGCCTTCCCCTGGCAACGCTGATCTTTTTGGTCCCCGACTCCCGCCGGATTATGGCAACGAAACTAATATCGCTGGCGTTCCAGTGCCCACGCCGGGCTCGATCGTCACAACCGTTTCGCCCGTAGTGACTTATCATCCAACCTCGCCGGACCCGCTGATCGACGAGGCGGTGACCGCGAGCAATAAAAAGCGTCCCCCCGCGCCCGTCGCTCCACCCCTCCCTCAACCAATTACAGTTAACATTAACACTGCCACCCAGGCACAGCTTGAGTCGCTCCCCTCGGTCGGCCCCGCGACCGCCATTCGCATCATCGAGTACCGCACCAAGCACGGGCCTTTCAAGCGCGTTGAGGACCTCGATAAGGTAAAGGGCATCGGCGAGAAGACCATCGCCAAACTCGCCCCCTTGGTCACCGTTCAGGATTTACGTTGATTAGGCGAGCTGATTCCATCCACCTGAACCCCACCCCCGCACCGCCGCTCCCCTGAACACCACCGGCCTCCGTTCGTTGGGTGAAGGACGTCCGGCAGAGTTTTCCGACCACGCCTCGTTCGAGTTCACGACGGCCTGCTCCCACCCGCCCTACCATACGTCGAACGTGAAACTCACCCTCGACATCTTTGATGAAACCCGAAGCATTCCCGAGGCGACCTTGGGCTGGCTGCTCTCTCACGCTCAACGCGCTTGCCGTCGTTTGGATTGTACAGGCGGTGTTAGGGTTAGGGTAGTCGCTGACCTCGCGATGGCCGCTGCTCACGAAGAGTTTGCTGGCGTAAGCGGGACGACCGACGTGCTCACCTTTGACATGAGTGATCCGGAAGAGGTGACTCACCCTCCGCGCCCTGAGATCGCTGCGATTACCAATGGAGAAGTTATCGGTCCCTACTCGCTCGACGCCGATCTCATGATCTGTTTGGACGAAGCAACGCGTCAGTCCTCTGCGGGAGGATACCCTTTTGAGCGAGAGCTGCTGTTGTATATCATTCATGGTATACTCCACTGTATTGGATTTGACGATCACGATGAGGCTGAGTTTGCCGCGATGCATGCCGTTGAGGATGCGGTCCTTGCGAGCATCGGTGTTGGCGCGGTCTTCCATCGGCCACCCAGCGTGAACTAAGGTTGGATCAATTCCGCTTTCCAAAGCTAGCGAGTGCTTGGCGAGTGTGAGCGGATGAGAACGGTGCGGTTTTTTGTTGCGGTCAGGGCAAGATGAGCGGGCGTGTGACCTGCAGTCCTGATTGGCGGAGTGAATGACTGTGTCTCATTGGGCCTGGCTCGGGCTTTCGCTTTCGGCGCTTTCGGCCGGCACGATTTTGTCCATTTTGGTACAATCGCTGCGCGATCTCTCCCGCCCTGCTCTCGAGGACATCATCGCGATTCGTGGCAACAAGCATGCCGCGGCGAGGATCTCAAAGATTCTCAACGATGTCGAGGGACACGCCGCGGCCACTGCGCTCCCTCGCACGGCTTTTAATATCATTGTTGCGGTAGGAGTGGTCTTCTGGATCGCCTCGGCGAGGACCGATGGGCTTCCGCAACTTCTTGATGCGTCGCTCGGAGTTGCAGTCGCTTCAGTAGTGCTTTGGCTTTTTACCTCGGTTCTGCCATCGAGTATCGCGCGGCACGCGGGCGAACTGACTGTCTACTCGTGGTCGAGCCTGCTGCGTGTACTTCACGTAGTCGGGCGGCCATTGAGGGGCATCGCCGCGTTGCTTGATGAGGCCATCCGACGCCTCTCGGGCAAGGCTTATCAAACAGAGGCTCAGGAGTTGCAGGAAGAGATCCTGTCCGTAGTTGATGAGGCGCGGGAAGAAGGCCAGTTTGACGACAGCGAACGAGACATGATCGAGGCGGTCGTAAAGTTTCGTGAAAAGACGGTTGGTCAGGTGATGACTCCCCGCACAGAGATCGCGGCCATGGAAGCCGGATCGAGTTTGAGCCAAGTGACCGCATCGATCCGCAAGATCGGGCACTCTCGCATCCCGATTTTCGCGGGAAGTGTGGACCACATCATCGGGGTTTTTTATGTTAAAGATTTGATGCGTTGGCTGGCGGGCGAAGCTTCTCGCGGGGGCAGGACCTTTGATTTGGCCAACTTAGTCCGTCCGGCCTATTTTGTTCCCCAGACCAAGACGGTGCGAGAACTGCTCGCCGAGCTGCTCGCAAAGCGAGTGCATATCGCGATGGTGGCCGATGAATACGGCGGCACAGCGGGATTAGTTACGATCGAGGATATCATCGAAGAGGTCTTCGGGGATATTCAGGACGAGTACGAGGTTCCCGAAAGCGAATCAGCGGAAGTAAAACTTAACGTGATCGGGCGTAGCGCCGAGATCGACGCACGGACGTATATTACCGCGGCGAACGATGCCATCGACCCACTCAACGTCAAAATCCCCGAGAGCGAAGATTACGATACCGTGGGGGGCTTTGTTACAGTTACGCTCGGCAGAATTCCGGCAGCGGGGGAGAGCTTCGCCGCAGATCGCCTCAAGGTGACCGTGCTTAGTGCCGAAGCCACACGAGTGACGCGGGTTCGAATCGAACCCGCGCCAAGCCCGGAAGACAAGCTCGATGATCAGCCCGTGCGTGCGAGCGCTGACGTACAGTAATTTAGCGGCACCCAGCGCAACCCGTTTCGCATAACTCTTTTCCCTCAGCTGGGTCTCCTGAGTTCGCAAGTTACGTCAACGGTTGCTTGCCCCACTTCTTGCGGCCATTGACTCTACGAACTGATCGAAGAGGTAAGAGGCATCGTGGGGTCCTGGCGACGCTTCGGGGTGGTACTGAACGCTGAACACAGGCCTGTCTTTGAGGCGGAAACCCGCCAGCGTGCCATCGTTTAAGTGAATGTGGGTTGCTTCCCCGCCCGCAGCCTCCAGAGACGCAGGGTCAACGGCGAACCCGTGATTCTGGCTGGTAATTTCAACCCGCCCGTTGATCGTGTTAAGAATCGGCTGGTTGATCCCGCGATGACCGAACTTAAGTTTAAAGGTCTTGGCACCGACCGCTAGCGCGAGCAGTTGATGGCCCAGGCAGATGCCGAAGGTTGGTGGCACCACGCTAACATCATCAGATACCAAAGATCGCAGGGTGGCGATGGTCGACTCAACCGCAGCGGGGTCGCCCGGTCCGTTGCTTATGAACACGCCATCAATCTCGCGACTCTGGTACATCCGCTTGATTTCTGCCGCGGGGGTATCGTGCGGCATAACCACGAGGTCGCAGCCACGATCGGCGAGGTTCCGCAGAATATTACTTTTGGCACCACAGTCAAGGGTCAGTACGCGGAACCGACGAGCGGGAGCGCCGTTTGGCGACCATTCGCCGAGGGTTTCATCCCAAGTGCCAGGAGACATACAGCCAACCAGCGGAACCAAATTCTTACCAGCCATGCTTTTAGCGGCGCGGGCCATAGCCACTAGCTCCTCGTCGGTCAGGTCGGTGCGGTCGGTTAAGATTCCCTGCATCGCCCCACCGGTGCGAAGTTCCTTTGTAAGTGATCGGGTATCAATACCCGCGAGGCCGAGCACGCCGTGGGCGGCTAGGTAGTCGCTGAGCGAGTTTGTCGCGCGGAAGTTACTATGCAGCCGGGCCAACTCTCGGACCACGAGGCCGGAGACCTGAACCTTGGTTGACTCCACATCCTGCTCGTTGGTGCCGGTATTGCCGATCATCGGGAACGTCTGAACCAGTATCTGGCCGGTGTACGATGGGTCGGTAAGCGACTCTTGATAGCCGCTGATGGCGGTGTTAAAGACTACCTCGGCGGAGGCAACGATGTTTCGATTCACGGCACCGAAGGCGGACCCTTCAAAGATGGTCCCGCTTGCCAACGCGAGGCGGGCGGTCGTTGCGAGGGGTGTCTGGTTTGCCGCGACAGATTGACTTGGGGATGATGTTACAGTTGGCTTGTTCATTGTGATTTGAGCCCCCCGATCGGCGTTGTTAAGTAGTAGGCCCTCTGGAACAGAGGGTGGGCGCGTGCCCCAGTGGTCGTTTGTAGATCCAATCAGGCCAAGTGTATTCACCGTGTCACAGGATTCGCTTTTTCCAACTCAGGCTACCGGCAGCCACTGCGCAAGGACCCAAGGGTCTGGCGATGAAGGGCTAGCCGGGTGGGACGGGGCTGTGTTCGCGCGGGTTGCGGTAGAACGTGGGGTTGAGCACCTGGATGGGCCGCCGGGGTTTACTTACCTTTGCGATGCGCAAGCACCGCCGGTGGTTGGGCAGCGGGTCATGGTTCCGCTGGGGCGGGGAGGCACACTCGCAGCGGGCATTGTAATTGAACTTGGCGGGCGGGAGCTCGCTGAGGGGTTGGCCATTGAAAAGATCAAGTACATCGCTTCGCTGAGTCTGGCGGTGTTACCGCCGGATCTGATGCGCCTTGGCGAATGGATCAGTATTTATTATCTTTCACCGTTGGGAATGGTTTACTCTTCGATCATTCCGGCCGCGGTGAAGCGCGGGGTCGGTCGGACTGAGATGGAACTCTTCGAGCCATCGCCGCAGGCTCCGGCGCAAGACGCGGTGGCAAGACTGAAGCCGACAGCACGACGGCTGTGGAGCGCAATCGCCGCGCTCGGGGCTGAAGAGTTTCCGTTGCCCGCCCGGACCCTCGGGGAGCGCGTGGGAATGGCGACCTCCGGGGCCGCACTGCGGCAACTTGTAGATGGGGGGCTGCTGGTCTCGCGCCGTGTTTCGAGGGTGCGGGCGATGGGGAGCGCCGCTATCCACCCGCCCGAGATTGCTGCGTCCACCAGTGCCCCACTTAGGCTGAACGCGGAACAGGCGGCGGCGGTGGCGGGTATAAGCCAAGGGTTTAATTCCGGCAGCGATGGGGCAGAGTTTTCCGTCCATTTGCTTCACGGGGTCACGGGGTCGGGTAAGACGGAGGTTTACTTACAAGTATTGGAGGCGTGCTTACGAGCGGGGCGGAACGCGATCATTCTTGTACCGGAAATCTCGTTAACACCGCAGACCGCGGCCCGCTTTACTTCTCGATTTGGGGCGAAAACTGTCGCGGTGCTGCACAGCGGGCTTACATCTTCGCAGCGGCATGCGGAGTGGGAACGGGCGGCGACCGGCGGATTGGGGGGTGCTGGGGGTGAAGGTGGTGGAGAGGGTGCGCGGGTGGTGGTGGGCGCGAGGTCGGCGGTGTTTGCACCACTTACAAACATCGGGCTTATGATCGTCGATGAGGAGCACGACGGCTCATATAAGCAGGATCGATTGCCGCGTTACCACGGAAGGGACGTTGCGATAAAACGAGCGCAGCTGGCGGGGGCGACGGTTATACTGGGGTCCGCAACGCCGTCGCTTGAATCATGGGCGGGGGCGGCGGGCGGGCGGTATAAACTTTGGACTTTGAGAGAGCGAGCGACCGGCGCATCCTTGCCGCGGGTCTTGGTTGTGGATATGCGCAGTGAGCGGAGGGAACGAGATGCGAACTTTACCGCGACGTACCAACATCTGATCGGGCCGACTTTAGAACGGGCTATCAGGGCAACTGCGGCGGCGGGGATGCAGACGTTGCTGCTGCTGAATCGGCGAGGATTCTCAAGTTATGTATCATGTCGTAGCAACGCGTGCGGCTACATCGTATCTTGCGACCAGTGCGATGTTAACTTAGTCTTGCACAAACACCAGGGGATTCCGGCGGGTGGATTCGTCTGTTGCCATCACTGCGAGTCGCAGCAACTGCTGCCATTGCGCTGCCCCTCTTGCGGGGGTAAGTTGCATCAGTTTGCGGGAGGCACCCAGCGGCTGGAGGATGAACTCTCCCGCAAGTTCGCGGACATCGGGCTGGTTGAAGGGGAGACGTTCGCTCGGATTGACTCGGACTCGATGGGATCAATGCAAACATTACATCAGACGTTGGCGAGGTTTGGTTCCGGCGAGCTGCGGCTGCTGCTTGGAACACAGATGATCTCCAAGGGCCTGGATTTTCCCAACGTCAATCTGGTCGGGGTGATCGACGCTGATACCGCCTTGGCGATTCCGGATTTCCGGTCAACGGAGCGGACGTTTTCGTTGCTGGCGCAAGTGGCGGGGAGAGCGGGCAGGCGGGGGGGGAGCGGCCCGCCTGCGGGGGTGATCATCCAGACTCAGAACCCCCACCACCCGGCCATCGTGCTGGCGGCCAGGCATGATTATATTACATTCGCTCGGGATGAGCTAGCGATACGTACGCGGGCGGGGCTGCCGCCGATGGCCCGGATGGCGAGGATTGTGTGCCGCGATGTAGACTTCGAGAAGGCGCAGAATCTGGCCGAAAAGCTGGCGACGGCAATGCGCGGCGCGGCGCCCTCGACTGTAGGAATTCGAGGCCCGATGCCGTGCGCGATCTCCCGGATCGCCAACTATTTCCGCTTCAGTGTGGATGTGCTCGCCCCGGACGCCAGGACCCTGCACGCTACCCTCGATACGCTTCGGCGAGCGGGGCTGCTCAAGAGCGACGCGGCTACGGCGGTGGATGTCGATCCGGTCGCGCTTATGTAAGTTAACATTAGATATTAGCGGAGCGAGCATGACATTTTCCGACGGGTACAAGCATAAACGGGTGACGGTCATGGGGCTTGGCAGCTTCGGCGGTGGCGTGGGTGTTACGCGCTGGCTGTGCGAGCAGGGAGCCATTGTTACAGTAACGGATTCACTCCCCGAGTCGTCGCTCGAGAGTGCGCTGGGCGAAATTGAAGGTTTGATTGCGAGCGGTAACGTTAAGTTGTGCTTAGGCTCGCACCGTGATACTGATTTTACGTCAACCGACTTGGTAGTGGCCAACCCCGCAGTGCCCACACCTTGGAGCAACGCATATCTTCGTTTGGCGGCGGACGCGGGGGTCCCGATTACTACCGAAATCCGTCTAGTTTGCGAGCGATTACCAACGCGGGCGAGTGTCGTTGGGGTGACTGGCTCGGCAGGCAAGAGCACAGTGGCGGCGATGACCGCTCATCTGTTACGATCGGTGCTCGGGGAAGACCGAGTGGTATTCGGGGGTAACATCGGCGGCTCACTCTTGGCAAGGGTTGCATCGCTTACGGCCGAGGATGCGGTCGTGCTTGAGTTAAGCAGCGCGATGTTATATTGGCTTGGCCGCGGCGTGGGCGAGCCTAAGGGGTGGAATGGCCCCGGGTGGAAGGGCTTCTCTCCCAGTGTGGGGGTTCTTACCAATATCGCGGACAATCACGCTGACTGGCACGGTTCTTTTGAGCACTACGCCTCCAGCAAACTGAACATATTTCGCTTCGGCGACACTTCCACTGATGCCGCGATTGTTGCGGAATCCAGTGCGACGATGCAGGGACGATTCGGCTCGTTGGGCGTGCGGCCCCGGTTGGTAGGACTCGATATTGATACGGGAATCGCTGGGGCGATTCGCGCGGTACTGACATTGCCGGGCGATCATAATGTACTCAACGGCGTAACCGCCGTCGCGGCGGTTCAATCATTACTTACGAGGAGAGGGGGGCCGAGTCTGGGCAGGCTTACATCGACCAATGCCGCGGACCCTCTTTCGTTGGCGTCCTCGCTGGCGGACTTCCGCGGCCTGCCCCACCGGCTGGAATATGTAACAAGCCGGGGGGGCGTGCGCTATTTTAACGATTCGAAGTCAACAACGCCACAGTCGTGCCTGCTCGCGTTGCGAGCGTTTGACCAGCCAAGTAAGCAACCAAACATACATCTGATCGCCGGTGGTTATGATAAGCACTCTGATTTAACTCCGGTCGCGGACGCGGCGGGCGGGCTCGCGGGCCTTTACACGGTTGGCGT
>Ga0105044_10006751_pt1 | contig 15790 bp, 7 predicted proteins | sample MAT01_FD_78092 | JGI IMG/M metagenome (GOLD analysis project Ga0105044, IMG submission 78092) | Freshwater microbial communities from Lake Fryxell liftoff mats and glacier meltwater in Antarctica - MAT-01 | ecosystem: Environmental > Aquatic > Freshwater > Ice > Liftoff microbial mat | place... | reverse complement strand
TGGAGAGCCTTTTATTGCTGCGCAACTTCCGGGAGGGCACATCTGCTTCTCCTGTATCGTTGCGAATAAGCACTGCCGGAAAGACTTCGATCCCGTTGCCGGTTATGCGGAATGTATGCAACCCGGGATGGATCGACTGGCCGCGCATTTTCATAACCTGCATCTTGCGCACCATTGAATTACGCTGGACACTCTGCTCCAGGGACAGCAGGCCGTCAGCCACTGTCAAGATCGGATGTGAGCCGCTCCCCGCCAAAAACTCACCAATCAGAAAGGTGGTGGCCTGCCAGCCGCTCAACAGTATACCTAACTGTTGTATAAACATTTGCAGGCTGATCGTTCCATCGGTATGGTGTTGCGCTTCCTGGATGATCGAGCGGAACGAATCCACAAAGACCAGTGCCGGAGAGGATGCCTCGACCTCCTGCGTGATGCGTGTCAATACCTGGTCTAAATTGCCGGTCGCGAAGTCGTCGCTCAAATTGACGAAGCGAATCGAGTCATTGAGCTTGTCCACGTCGAAGAACGAGAACTGCTGCTGATATCGGTGCATCTTCAACGGCGGTTCGCCGAGTACGGTAAAGAAGATTGCCGGTTTCTTACGAGTTGCCAAAGCAAACATAATCTGGTGTGTCAGCGTAGTCTTGCCCGAGCCCGGAGGTCCTGTAATCAGATTGAAGGAAAATTCCGGCAGGCCGCCGCCCAGGATCTCATCGAGACCAGGCACGCCGGTACTGAGTCGATGTATGGTCACTTTGTTGCTCATGATTTAGACTCCTGTTCAGGTGAGGGTGACCGGGAAGCCCAAACCGGATTCAACAGGTGCAGGGTCAAGGATTCTCCAATCAATGTTGTCAACAGCTCGGCGAAGTTCACCAGCAAGGTGTACCCGGTCTCGGAAGCGACATCAGGATCCCGGGTTGCCAAGCGCTCTTTGATGAATTCAAGCAGAGCTGCCGGGCTGTTGTCTCCCTGCTCCTCGCAAGAGACAAGCCATGGGCAAGCTATACTTGTCACGTACAGCGAGCGCCTTAATACAACATTGACGCCCCGCGTACCGATCACATGTGCAAGCAAGTCGACCATCTGGCTCAATGTGCTGATGGTAACTTTGGCGAATGTGCTCGCATCAGGTGAACTCCCGGCACGTTGCGCCAAATTTGCTCGAATCGCTTCCTGATAAAATTTGTGATTCACAGTTATCGCCGCCAGTGTCAGGTTAGCTTTTTGCAGCCTTTGTCCCTCCCCCTTCCAAGGGGAAGGTTAGGAGGGGGATGGGGTAGATTTTCGGGTTTGCAGCAGCTAAAACCCATCCCCACCCTAGCCCTCCCCTTGAAAGGGAGGGGATTTTAGACCAATGCAATTACCAAACCGGACAACGCTGAGTTATAGCCTTTCAGTAGTGTCCATGTCATTGATCCAACTAAATGAGCAATGTGATGGAATTAGCATAGGTATATTACTCCTGGATATTTGTTCATGAAACATGAGGCATATGGATATCGGTCTTTCCTTCCTGAAACTCCTGCTTCGTTTTCTGAGCCTGCCAGCCATATTTCATCGGGATTATTGCCAGATCTTCATCGATCAATTTTTCGATATCCATCATTTCAATATGGATACCCTTAGCGGCCAGTATGATTTCGTCCAATTTAAGCTGAATGGTTATGGCATGGCGATTTTGATTGTTTTGAATGATATAAAGCATGACTATGAAGATAGCCGAGGACGTCATACCCATAATCAATTGCCACGTATTGTCAAAATGAAAAAATGGTCCTGAAATAACCCAAATTGGAATAATACCAAAGGCAAGGAAACCGGCCATTGGTAAAGCCGTTATATTAGAAATCCTTTTTACAATCATTGATAAATATTTCATAAATTGGACCTTTAAAAAGATACGGACTTGATTGATGCTGTTAGTTGAAGAACCTTATTTCACGGGATACAGTAAATGGGAAGTGTACTCAGGTTTTTCCTTTTTTGATGGTTCTTCCCACACGGACTGGTCATTATCTGCTGTTCATTCCAAACAGGTTAAACAGAGCAGAGCAGCTTCAGTAAAGCTTCCGCTGCCGGGCCAGAAGCTGCCTACTATTTGGGTAACGCGGCCTCAGCTCCGGGTATATCCATTTGATCCATTGCCGAATCAACTTTATCTTTACAGCCTTTCTTTTCCTTATCAGTAGCCTTTCCCTTACCGGAATTATCTATTCCGCACACGTTTGTTTTTGAGGTGGCGACATTATCTGTCTTGGGGTTGTTTTTAACTGGATTGTTATTTTTCACGGTTATTCTCCTTGTGCCATTGATTGGCTGTTGTGGTGATGAACTTTTTAAATAAAATAATAATATGGATTCATATGTAATCACTTATTCGATTTTCAGCCTGCTTGCCGCTATCATTATGACTCCAGCACTTCCAGCACCTTGTCCAACAATTCTGTTGTTGAAAATGGTTTCTGAATGAAATTGACTCCCTCGTCCAGAATGCCCTCGCTGGCAATAATATCAGCCGTGTAGCCGGACATGAACAGCTGTTTCAGACCCGGGTCGAGTGCCAACAGGTTCCTGGCCAGATCACGGCCATTCATCTCCGGCATGATTACATCGCTGAGCAACAGATGCACCTTGCCGACATTTTCCCTGGCCAATTGCATGGCTTCGCGCGGTGTTGCGGCTGACAGCACGGTGAATCCGGCCCATTCAAGCTGTAAGGTGACAATTTTAAGGATTCCTGGCTCATCCTCAACAACAAGGATGGTTTCATTTCCATTGGCAAGAGGTTCATCCGGATGTTTCCCACGCTTCTGGACAGTCGCTTCCAGATGCCTTGGCAGGTAGATCCTGAAGGTCGTACCGATTCCGGCTTCGCTGCAGACGTTGATATAGCCGTTATTCTGCTTTACAACGCCATAGACGCTTGCCAGTCCCAGTCCGGTAACTTTGCCCGGTTCCTTGGTGGTGAAGAATGGTTCGAAGATATTGTCGAGCGTTTCATTGTCCATACCGCAGCCGTTGTCGCTGATAACAAGTTCTACATAATCACCGGCAACAGAACCTGGGTGGGCAGCGCAGAATTCGGAATCCAACGTAGAGGTGTGCGTCTCAATGGTGAGTGTGCCTGTTCCACCAAGTACATCCCGGGCATTTACGCACAGATTTGCCATGATTTGGTCAATCTGGCTGGGATCCATCTTGATCGGCCACAGATCCGTGCCAGGCAGCCAGGTGAGAGTGATGTCCTCGCCGATCAGCCGCTGCAACAACGAGAGCATGCTGTTAACGGTCTGATTCAAGTCTATTACCTTAGGCTCCACAACCTGTTTGCGGGCAAAGGCCATCAGTTGTCGGGTAAGTACTGCAGAGCGTTCGGCGGCTGTGCGTATTTCCTGCAAGCCGGCGAAGTGCGGCTGACTCTCATCCATGTCCATCAAGGCCACTACTGCCTGACCGAGTATAACAGTCAACATGTTGTTAAAATCATGGGCAACACCGCCTGCAAGCCGCCCGATAGACTCCATTTTGCTGGCTTGAAGCAGTTGTGCTTGCAAATTCAGACGTTCCTCTTCAGCCTGCTTTCGTTCACTGATATCGCTGATTACAACGCGGTTAACCGGTTGACCGTCCCCTCCTACCTTTGAAATGGATGATTTCAGCCGTACCCAGAGTGGCACCTCTTTCGCTGTTATAAGGCGCAGTTCGCAGGTATGTGGCTCGCCCGATGCAAAGAGTTGTGCACAATAGTGGCGATAGACATCCTGATCATCAGCCAAAACAAAGCTGGTCAGCAGCTGCCCGAACAGCATGGCCCGAGGAACACCAAGCAGAGTCGCGACCGTGAGGTTGGCTTCTAAAATCAGCGACGTTTCACTCACAGACATATAGCCCACCGGCGCGAAATCGTAGAGATGCATAAAACGCGATGCAATTGTTTCCAAACGTTCTCGGGACTCACGCAGCTCTTCATTCTGCATTTCCATCTCTATCTGATGAACCTGCAGTTCATGAAGAAGTCGCTGCATTTCAAGCGTTGATCGTTCAGAAACATTGGCCGACGGACGGCTTTTCAGCAGATCCTCTGCTCGCTTGCGCAGTTCAAGGTCATTGTTTTTTCGGTCTTGTGTCATCCAGTCTTTTCCTCTCAGATCAAGTGTATATTTGTCTTGGGTAGCGCAAAAAATAACCTGATTAGTATTGATCTTCCGCTGAACCCTTTTCATTGGTAGGTCCCTCCACTTATTTAAGGGGAGGACAGGAGTGGTTAGCCTTACTGTTCATAACTCCCCCCAGCCCCTCTTAACTTAAGAGGGGGAGCAATGACCAAAACCACACAATAGCTTACGGCAAATAAGAACTACTCAGGATTATTGATTTATCTTTCACGATTAAGATGCTGTCGCTTTTGCCTGTGCAATGTTTCCGGGAACTTCCGTGTGTGCAATTCGAATAATTTCTTTAGCGATATCCTCAGGTGAAAGAATAAAATCAATACAGCCGCTTTCTATTGCGCTTTCAGGCATATCCGGCTGTTTGGCCGTGTCGAGTTTCTGTGCAATGGTAATGCCCCCGGCTTCTTTGATGCCGCCCAGTGCTGCAGCTCCGTCGCCATCGAATCCGGAAACAATGACCGCGATAAGTTTGCCATCCCAGTTCTGTATCAGGGAACTCAGAAAAACGGTAATTACGTCGGGCCATCCCCTGGGTTTTGATATCGGTTTGAGACGAAACTCTCCGTCTAAAACGTGTAAATCACGTTTTTCTGGGATGATGAAGACATGGTTGGGCTGGATAAGTAGTTTTTCCGTGATCAGTTCAACCGGCATCTCCGTATAGCGCGGGAGAATCTCGTGAAGCATGGTTGCCACGCTTCTCAGGTGATTAACAATAACGATAGCAACCCCCATATCAGCCGGAAGATGCTGCAGTAAGCGGATATAGGCATCAAGACCACCAGCTGAACCGCCTACGCAAACAATCGGAAAGTCTTTTGGATCATTCTTCACTTTCATATATTCTTACTCCTCTTGCGACATGCAACCTGTGCCAACTTCTGCTGCCTGTCAGAACTCAAATTGATCTATTCAAACCATCGCACACAACGTGCCAGAGATTACCTGCGGAGACAAAAAAAGTAACTGACTGTTTACATTGATATTAATAAAATAATAGGTAGTGAAGTTAGGGGGGAATTGTCAGAACAACCCGTCATTATTAACATAACTGCTGTATATGGTGTGGTGTGAAAAAATAAAGCCCGGTAGTGCCATACTGTATTCCGGCCCGGGCTTCAGTTACATCACTTATCGCGATCCATTCAATCTCCCTTAGCCTCTGACATTGACCTACTCCAACTTCCCCATACTCACCAAGACCTGATGCTTCACAAGACATTTTTCCAACCGGATCAGCCCATCAACCATCCTCCTGCCATCCATGTCCACCGAAACGACACCGCTTTGACAACCTTGAGGATTTACCACCTGGATCACGTACAACGCTTCACCATTTCGATAATTGATGCTGAATCCTGGCCAGTATGCCGGAATGACCGGATGCATGCGCAGTGTATCACCCCTGACCTGCAGGCCCAGTACTTCTTCAACCCAGGCGCGATACATCCAGGCTGCCGAGCCGGTATACCAGGACCAACCACCCTGCCCTACGCGGCCAGGCAAACGGTATACATCGGCCGCCACCACATAAGGTTCAACTCCGTAATGCCAGACTGCATCCGCATCCCGGGTGTGCTCAATCGGATTCAGCATGCGCAGCAGCTGAAAAGCTCGCTCTCCATCGCCCTTGCGGACCATGGCCATGGCCATCCAGATGGCGGCATGGGTATACTGGCCGCCGTTCTCACGAACACCTGGAGGATACCCCTTGATATAGCCCGGCGACGGTTGGGTTTTGTCAAATGGAGGTTCAAAAAGCTGCACAAGACCTTCATCCTGATGAACAAGATGGCGCCAGGCCGACTCCAGCCCCTGCTCGGCCCGTTGCGGGTCAGCAGCGCCGGACAGCCAGGCCCAGGACTGTGGCAGTGAGTCGATGCGGGCCTCCATATTCTTAGCTGAACCAAGCGGTGAACCGTCATCGAAAGTTCCACGCAGATACCATTCACCATCCCATCCGGCCGCTTCCACACGTTGAATCAATGCTGATCTGTCGTCCAGATAGGATTGTCCAAGCTCCGGCAGAAGAAGAAGATCGGACAGTTCGGCCATTCCCTGCAAGACATCGCACAGGAACCAGCCCAGCCAGACACTCTCACCTTTACCACCGGCTCCTACCAGATTCATTCCGTCGTTCCAGTCGCCTGTCCCGATCAATGGCAGGCCGTGTGGCCCGATTGTCAGACCGCGACTGACCGTTCTCTTACAGTGTTCAAAAAGCGTGGCACGGTCAAAGGTAACCTCTGGCGTAGAGAAAACCTCATGTTGATCTTCCGCCAGCAGAGGGGCATTGAGAAAAGCAACTTCAGCATTCAGAATATCCACATCACCGGTAGTCCGTACATAGTGTGCCACAACATGGGGCAACCAGAGCAGGTCGTCGGTTATTCGAGAACGGATTCCGGCACCGCTTGGCGGATGCCACCAATGCTGTACATCTCCTTCTCTGAACTGTCGGCTGGCCGCCAGCAGGATCTGGTCCCGGGCCAGTTCGGGGCGGGCGTAGACAAAGGCCATGACATCCTGCAATTGATCACGAAAACCGAAGGCTCCGCCTGACTGGTAAAAGCCGGAACGGCCCCAGACACGGCAGCTCAAGGACTGGTACTGTAGCCAGCGGTTAATCAGTAGATCGGTAGCCAGTTCCGGAGTATGCACCTCAACTGTCCCCAGCAGTTTATCCCACCAGTCCCTGGTCTGATCAAAGGCAGCCTCAAATGACAGATCCGCCCGGAAACCGAGCACCAGTTCGCGTGCCTCTGCAACTGATCCGGCCTGACCCAGTGTGCAGGTGATATCCCGCTGTTCACCTGGTGAAAGTTCCAGAGTGAGTCGCATAACCGCGCATGGGTCAAGTCCTGCCCCGCATCGCTGCGACAGGCGGCTCAACTCCATGGCTACCGGATTTGCCAGGGTGCGGTTGCGACCGATAAAGGCACCGCGATCGCCGCCAAATGAATCTGCCGCCGGTGTAAGGGCAACAAAGGTGACTCTTTCGCCATACTCGGGATGGTAGTGGTTCAACGCCAGCATTGCATTGGCTTCCTCATCCCAGGAGGTCATGATATGCATCTGTGAGGTTTCTCGGTTTTCGCCAAGTGTTAACTCAACATAATAGGTCAGTGATAGCCGTCGACGCCGAATGCTACTGTTGGTCAGCCGCAGGCGCTGCAGTTTGACAGGTTTACCGCCGTTTTCATCAACCGGCACAAAAACCGTCAGTTCCTGCTCAATACCATTGCTGTTGTGCTCAAAAACCGTATAACCTGCGCCATGCCTTGCCCGATAAGCGCTATCCTCACGGACCGGTGCAGCGGTAGGCGACCAGAAAACGCCACTCTCTTCGTCCCGGATATAGATAGCCTCTGAAACAGGATCAAGCACAGGATCATTGGACCAGCCGGTCAGGCGATTTCTCTGACTGTTGCCGAACCAGGTAAATCCTGATCCGGTTTCACTGACCATGGTGCCGAAGGTCGGATTTGCCATAACATTCACCCATGGTGCCGGGGTATTGGTGCCGGGACCCAGGTATATCGCATATTCACGACCGTCTTGGGTGAACCCGCCAAGACTATTAAAGTAATTCAGCTCCATGAACGGCAGCGGTACCGATGGTTCACGTGGAAAGCGTTTTGGTATCAATCTTTGCAGCAGCTCAGGTACTTCCGCAGGAGCGCCCATCTGTTGTGGCAGCGTTCCGCGCGCCGCCACCAGAAGAATACTGGCTGCGGCCTTGAGCAGTATCAGATCTGTTTCCGGAATCTGAGCAGCACTTTTAAGGAATATGCCGCCATCCCGATTTGCAGCAGCGGAGACGGTATGGGCCTGGATCATCTGCTGCAGACGTTCCTGGAGCGGTCGTTCATAACTGCCGACCTCCTCGTTGATAATCACCAGATCACTGGACAGTCCATGCATGCGCCAATAGGTATGGGCATGCAGCATCTGGCGAACAAGGCTTATATCCCTTATTTCACCGATTGTTATCAGCACGACTGGCAGGTCACCTGATATGGCATACGGCCACAATCCTGACTGTCCCTTGTGGTTGTCTTCCAGACGTTCAGCAGGAGCCCGCAGCAGATAATTTGGATACAGCATATGGCTGGCCAGCTGTTGAAAACGACGTGCTTCATCAGGCTGGATATGCAGAAGCTGCAGCTGGTGTTGCGCCGCGCCCCAGGCAAAAGCCATGGCCCGTTCACTGGCATGCGGATCGGTATACTTGTCCATCAGCATCAGTACGTGTTCTCTTGTTGTACCGGCAGCCAGTAGCATACAGATCCGGGCACGCTGGCCCGGCTTGAGGACAATGCTGCGACGTTGTGCGAACATGGGGTCAATCACATACCCCTGGCTGTTACCCAGGGATTGAACGGCGCCCATGGGATTGGCCAGACTCCGGCCACGGCCGATAAAACGCTTCCGGTCTGTTTCAAACTGCCACTCCTGTTCCGGCGGGTTTTCATCCCCTGTCTGCTCAAGGGTCATGCTGTGGGCCACATACAGTGGCAGATCATTATCACTGCGTTGCCGCCTGTGAGCCAGCAGCACTCTCTGTTCCGGAAGTGCATCAGTCTGGAGGAACAGCTTGTTAAAGGCCGGGTGCTGGCGATCCGCATTATGGGGGGCCATGGAAAGTTCAATATAACTGGTCAGGTTCAAACAACGTTCACTGGAGGATGGGTTGGCAATTGTAATCCTGCGCACTTCCAAATCATCTTCCGGCGAAACAGTGACTTCGGTTTCCGTATGAATGCTATTATCCTCGCGATGAAACACGACCCGGTCCAGGGCATACTCCACCGAATATTTTTCAACCTTTCCACCCACAGGTTGCCAGGTATTGGACCAGACTCGACCTGTAGCAGGCTCATGGATATAACAGAAAGTTCCGTAACTGTCGCAGGTTTGATCCGATCGCCAGCGTGTCAGCTCATGGTTTCCCCATTGACTGTAGCCTCCGCCGCTGTTGGTGATCATCAAGCCATAGCGGCCATTGCCAAGCAGAAGTGTTTTTGGTATGGCAGTATCCGGTGTGAGCACCGTACTTCCTGCCTGTGCGATTTGATTACTGAAGTGTACCGTCGGCTCACTCTGGCGATTAGAAACCAGATGCAGTGGCGGAAGAGTTGGGATGCGTTCCTGCAGCAGGGCCTCAAAGGCGCGTACCCTCGGATCACTGTGAAAACGTCGCGGAAACGGGTTGCCCTGTAAATAATTGGTTAGCGCCATAAATGCCATTCCCTGATGATGAGCCATGTAAGCTTCAACGATCACACCGCGTTTAAGCGGCAGGCTTCCGGCGATACGCTGTGCCTGACGACTGAAATCCATGGATTCGTAGTAACCGTACTCCGAAAACAGTCCCAGTTTGGCCATAAGCCTCAGGTTTTCCACGGTTTCGCGTGGGGCTATATTCAGTGCCAGCATGCTGGCATAGGGCGCCACCACCAGTTGTTCCTCCAGACCTCGTTTCAAACCAAGAGACGGAACTCCGAAGGCTTTGTACTGATAGGTCTTACTCAGATCCAGATCGGAGAAGGCGGACTCGGAAATGCCCCAAGGCACATTCCGTGTGCGTCCATAGGCGATCTGTACCGCCACCGCTTCACGCCCCGCCTTGTCCAGCAGCGAGTTGTCGTAGGTATGCTGCAGCAGTTGCGGCATCAGATATTCAAACATTGTTCCAGTCCAGCTGAGCAGTACCCGCTGCCGGCCAATGGCACCATAGGGGCGTCCAAGGGAGAACCAGTGTTCCAGTGGAACATCGCCCCGGGCAATAGCCACAAAACTGCCCAGTCGTGCTTCACTGGCCAGGAGATCGTAGCTGGAGCCGTCCAGGTGATCCGTGGATACGTTGTAGCCGATTGTGAACAGTTTGCGTTTGGAGTCATAGAGAAAACCCATATTCATTCCGTTCGATAACTCGTGAACCTTGCTGATCAGGCCTTCAGCCAGACCCAGTGTTTCCCCGGCCACCCAGCGGGATTTGGCAAAAGCCTCCAGAACCCGGTCAAGCCATGGATTGAATGGTTCTGCAATCTGTGGAGACTCTTGCTGAAAGGCTGTGAGAAGCTGGATCGAATCAATCCGTCCATGGGCCAGATCAATCAGTGAAGGAGCCTTTGCCATGTCTATAAGAATAGCCTGCTGAACAGCGGAGCCAAATGGAGCCAGTTCCTGTTGTGTTTTTTCACCCAGCATTTCAATCCAGCCCAGATAGCTATTGCTGTTATGCATCCAGGCAGACACCTGCTGTTCCAGCTCCATAGCCCATGGTGAGGCTGCCGAACCGGCTACAATTGAATCAACCGTAGCCTGCATCTGCCGCTGCAGCTTCAACAACCGGATGATATCGGGCGATACTGCATTCCACTGCTCCACAAGCTTGTCCAGTGACTGGCGATCAAGCAGTGTAATGCCTGACCTGGCTGCAGACTGTTTCAGAGCTCCGGCACAGTCTGACATGCCGGCAAAGACAGTGGCATCCATGAGCGGAGCATGCAGCATTTCGTCCAGCCCCTGCTCCAGCGCCCAGAGGGCACCCAGCAGGTTGCCGCTGTCCACCGTGGATACATAACGTGGTTCCAGTGGTGTCAGTGTCTGGATATCGTACCAGTTCAGCAGATGCCCTTGATAAAGCTCCAGTCGATCAATAGTCGCCATGGTTGCGGTCAGTTTTTCCACGACCTGGCTGACTGTCTGATAACCAAAATCATGGGCACCCAGTGAGCTGGTCATCCAGAGCCCGATGTTGGTCGGACTGGTACGCATGGCCAGACGATTCTGATGGGCGACCTGGAAGTTGTCCGGCGGCAGCCAGTTGGTATCTGAGTTGACAAATGTGGAAAAATATCGCCAGGTGCAACGGGCAACCTGCCTGAGAAAACGCCGGTCCGCTTCCGGCAGCGGCTGTACCTGCCGATGTTCAGCCGGTCGCAGATTAAGCAGCCATCCCAGCAACGGGGAGAGGAACCACAGAATCAGCCAGGGCGCAGCCAGGATCAGACTGGAAGGCATGTAGCACCATATTGCCCAGCCTACCAGAAGACTGAAGATGCTCCCAAGGGACAGGCCGGCCACGAAAAGCGGCTGCCTGCGGCAGCTACGCCAATGACTGGCCTGGGTTGCCCATTCCAGAAGATTCCGCCGTGAGATCATGCGACGATAGAAGACCCGGGCAATGGCATCAAGTGCCACTGCGGCCTGATGCGGTAGCATCGCTGCATCTGCTGATGCCCGTAACAGATCATGTAACAGCTTCTGCGGTGAGAAATAGAGTAGACCTTTATGTGTGGTGGCCATCGTAAACGGCTGTGCCAGAGGGTGAAACAGCAACTGCATGGCAATCACAAGTGTGGCGACAATTGCTATATCCGGTGAAATAAACCAGGTGGCGATCAACAATCCGAGGCTGGATACAGGCAGTAAACTTCGACGCAGATTATCAAGAATTTTCCACCGGTTAAGCAGGGAGAGCGGATTAACTCCTCGACCGCCAGCGGCATGAGGTACATGAGGGAAGATCCACCCGGCAATCTGCCAGTCCCCACGGATCCAGCGATGGGCGCGACTGCTGTAACTCTGGTAGCCCTGGGGAAATTCATCGTAAAGTTCAATATCACTTGCCAGCCCCACCCGTACATGAGCCCCTTCGATCAGGTCATGGCTCAGCACCCATGCTTCCGGGAACAGACCGGACAGCACGCGGCTGAAGGCTCGCACATCGTAAATCCCCTTGCCATGATATGAACCTTCTCCGCTCAGGTCCTGTTATACATCGGAGACCGCCTGGGTATAAGGGTCGATTCCGATTGCATCGGAGAAAAGCCGACTGAAGATCGATGCACTGGTACTGGGCAGGGTTGGACTGACCCGTGGCTGAATAATGGTGTAGGTGCCTGGCAAAATGTTGCCGGACAGGTCAAAATGCGGCTGGTTGAGCGGATGCGCCAGGGTTTCCACCATCCTGCGGGCTGTTGCATGTGGTAACTGAGTGTCACTGTCCAGGGTGATGATGAAGCGGATGTCAGCCAGTTGATCTGAATCACCCACATAAACCAGGCGGGCGGCATTTTCAGGCCGGGTACCGTCGATCAGGCGATTCAGCTCTTCCAGCTTGCCCCGTTTTCGCTCCCAGCCGATAAAGCGCTGCTCTGACTCACTCCAGGTACGTTCACGATGAAAAAGAAAAAAACGCTCGCTGCCATGGCGCTGATTCAGTTCCGTCAGCTGATCCACCGCAGTTTGAAGTAATTGGTTGTCCTCATCGCAGGAGAGTGTCACTGAATCTGTATAGTCAGTGAACAGACTGAAAAGCAGATTGGCTTCCTTGTTTGCCAGGTAGCGGATCTCCAGTTTTTCCACTTCGGACCGGACTGTTTCATCATTAACCAGCATCATCGGCACGACCACAAGGGTACGGAAGGCATCCGGAATGCCCGAATCCTCAAAATCCATTTTGGGCAGAGGTCTTGGCGGCAGAAAGCGGGTCAGCAGATAGTTGACCAGTTCAATTGCCAACTGACTGACCGGAATCAGCAGCAGCAATGCAAGTATTGAACAGATAACCGGAGATGTTTTGTTCGGGCTAAACATGTAAAACAGTGCATACAACAGTGCAGAAAAACCGCCTATTCCGAATCCATAGACGATTGCATGGTTATTATAAATCCACTGCAAGGTGCGATAATGCAACTTCTCCCGGCAGTTCAGCAGACGGGCCAGTTCGGCCCTCCCGTCTCCTGACAGCCAGGAACCAACGTGGCTTTGGCGCTCATCGCCGCCTGTTTGCTGTTTAGCACGTGTTGCCAGTGCTACGACATGCTCAGCAATCTGCAGTTCACTCTGTACTGCAACATGGGACAACTCTTCAATTGTACGACGACATCGGTCACGTGTGGCAAAATCCATATTCGGATAAACTCCGGCCGGATCTCGTCGCAGCACCTGTTCAACACGACTGAGTTTTTCAAAAATCTCACGCCAGTCCAGCTGAGCCAGTTGACGCAGGCTGGTAAAGGCATTGCCGCAGGACAGCTGTTCTCTGGTCTGGCGGACCTGCTCGCGCAGGTTAAAATCGTGCAGGGTAGTTTTTAATGTGCGTTCAAGCCAGCTTTTTACAGGGGCCAATGCTGCTTCTTCATCATAAAGAAGACCAACGAGCTGAGCACCGAAATACGTGCTGGGGTTCGGTTCAGCCTTGGCCAGTTCAGCAAGAATGGCAAAGAGCTGATTGGAGTCGCGGCGATTGGTTGAAATCAGCCGGTTCGCCCAGAATTCAGCCAGCTGTCGTTCACGCAAGTCCGCCAATGCAGTAACAGCAAGGTTCTGGATACTTTCGATCAGTGCGATTCTTAGCATCTGCGGAGTTGCCCACAGTTCACCAATGGTCAATGTGCGTACGGACTGGTAGGCTTCAATAAAGGCCAGAATATTTTCCCGATCCAGCCGCAGCTCTGTATGAAATACCAGATCTTTTGCCAGTCCGTATATACATGGCAGTTTGCGGTAGGGGTCAGAGGCCAGTGTTGGCAATTGCCGGTAAAAACGTCTGGGAAGGTTCAGTAGAACATCACGGACATTCCCTTCCAGAATATACTCATTGTCCAGTATCCAGTCTGCCGCCAGCGTGGCTTTTTGTTCGAGGCGGCTGGCTGCGGTGAGGTCGGCGTAAACCTGGCGGATCCAGTGACGGGATTTTTTCAGACGTCGGAGCAGTTCATCGTTGCGCTGCGGACTTGGATCAATCTGTTGCTCGCTTGCATGTCGCTGGGAGTGTTCCAGAATCTGTGCCGGAGTAAGTTTCATCTCCGGCCCTCTCGCCTCTGCCCTCCGCTCAAGTTTTGGATGCATGATGAAAAGCACCGGTGATACATCACTACTTTCCCGTAGCATAGTCACGGGTTGTTGCAGTTCATCAACCGGCGCCAGAAGTATCAAAACAGATTCTCCGGACACCAGCCACCGGGCATGATCACGCATAATACCTGGCTCAATACCATAATTGGACTGCCGCAGCCAAAGCCTGGTTACAAGTGCACCGATTAATGCGCAAACAAGTATCAGCACCAATGACGAGTAAACTTTCCATTCAGTCTGTGACTGTGTCAGATGCAATAGAATAGCTACAATCCAGCCAATACCGCCGAATAGACAGGCTGCAAGTGTGGCCCAGAGTGCGCGACGCCAGAAAAACGGGTCTTCCCGGTGAACTTCCCCATCCACCCCCTTATGTAGAAGAGCCGCACGGTGGAATCCCTGTCGTGCCAGTTCATGAAGAGCTTTCTGTGCATCTTTTTGCTGTGCAAAATAGCCAACCAGTGTACCAATGCTCACTATGTATCCTTTTTATTTTTGCAGGGAAATTTGGCAGTTAAACAACTGTAACCTAGCAACTAATGCGCCAGCGGGTTTATGAGGACTAAAATACTGAAAGTGTTTGATTATTCGAGTAAATCAATAGAATTGCATGTGAGAGAAGGAAAACCGAGGTCTTAAAAACCGCCATTTATGACATTACTGCTATATGTGATGGGGAGTTGTGTGGTCACATGGTGAAATAATAGTATTATTATCACCACTGAGACCATCGGGTTATGAGGATTAATATTCATGGCTTTTAAGCTATTTTTTCAATAATTTCAGCGAATATGTATCACATCTTCAACATGTTCACAAAGTATTCAGGGGAAGTTTTTGAGGCAGATATACTATCCATCAGAACACCGATTATCTCATCCTACGGTTAATAACTATGGACGAGCCTTGTTGTTTTTTTGCAGATTTTTTTACTTCAGTAGAAAGCGAGGCCAACTGGGCATAGGAACTGACCGGGGTTAGAAGCGTATTTACAATACCAATTGAAATTGAGAGCAATGAAAAAGTCTCAGGTTCACTTTTACGGTTTATTGCCGTATAAGAGCCATTTTCAAAATCTTTTTCCCCATGGAATACTGCTCTATGTTCTTCAAAAGCCGAAATAACTGATTCCGCAATAACCTGTCCATAATTGGGTTCAGTTATAATAATATAATCATCTCCTCCAATATGTCCACAAAACCCCGAACTACCAAGATTTGTGGAAATTATGTCCTGGATAATCTCTCCAAGCGCCTTGATAACAACATCACCTTTCTGAAAGCCGTAATAGTCATTATATGGCTTGAAATTGTCTATATCGACATAAGATATATCAAAACCAGCGGTTGTTTTGAGTCTTTCCGTAATTTCCCGCTGAATACTTTCATTTCCAGGCAGCCCTGTCAGTGGATTAGCACCTTTTGCAAGGGTGAGATTTATATCAGTTATTGCACTGATGAACAGGTTAATATCAATCAAACCCTCATATTTATCATTTCTTGTTACACATACGTTATCCATCCTGACATCGTTTGAAAGTGATTGAATTTTATGTGCTGCATCCTTGATAGATAAACCAGCCTCAAGAAGCAAAGGCACAGGACTCATCAGATCTCGCATTTTCTTGTTGTGGTTGATCTGATATGCAAAACCGTGTATTCCGATAACGTGTTCTTCAATAAAAACAGATCGATTGATATCACTTTGCACAATACTGTTTTCTACTATAGGCATTACCTGCAAAC
>Ga0105044_10006750_pt1 | contig 15791 bp, 13 predicted proteins | sample MAT01_FD_78092 | JGI IMG/M metagenome (GOLD analysis project Ga0105044, IMG submission 78092) | Freshwater microbial communities from Lake Fryxell liftoff mats and glacier meltwater in Antarctica - MAT-01 | ecosystem: Environmental > Aquatic > Freshwater > Ice > Liftoff microbial mat | place... | reverse complement strand
TGGCGGAGTCGTGGTCGGCGCTGCGGTCGTGGGTGTCGTGGACGTCGTGGTCGGCGCCTCGGTCGTGGATGTCGTGGACGTCGTGGTCGGCGCCTCGGTCGTGGATGTCGTGGCCGGCGCCTCGGTCGTGGTGGTGCTGGTGGACACGGAGAACAGGAAGGGGGAGCGATCAAGCGTTCCCGGCCCCATCGGCTCGTCAGTCGACGAAGGCGGCGCACTGCAGGCAGCCAACAGGCTCACCAGCAGCACGAGGGGCAGCAGGACGGTGTTTCGACGTCTCTTCACGAGTTCTCCTCCGAAGGCGGGCTGGTCGTGCGCAGTGCGTCGGGGTGTCCCGGGATTGACCCAGCGAGATCGCGTCGGACGTTGGATTCGTGGCCGAACGTCCCACTCGCCATCGCACACTGCACCGATTCCTATCGGCGAGAATTGGCGCGGGAGTTAACCGCTTTTCTCGAAAATCACGAGAAGAGAGGGTCTTCTACCTCACGAGTCGAGGATCTTTTCGAGCGCTCGACGCAAGATCGTGCTCGAGGTTCGGTCGGTGTAGCTCACGTAGGCCACCTCGACCCCGACCGCTCGAAAGTCGCTCTCCAGCTTCTCCCCGCGGTCAGTTCCTTGCCAGTCGTCGCCTTTGATGATGACATCGAATCGAAGCCGATCCCACATCTCGAGCTTGTGCGGCACGTCTTCGACCGCTGCCTGATCGACATAGCGAATCGACTCGACGATCGCCAGTCGTTCCTCGAGCGGCACGACCGGTCGACTTCCCTTGTTTCGATGCGCGAGCTCATCGGAGACGACACCCGCGATGAGGTGATCGCAACGCTCACTCGCCGCACGGAGCAGGTTGAGATGCCCCACGTGGAACAGGTCGAAGACACCGGGGGCGTACCCGACACGGCGGGCTGCTGGTTCAGACATGGCGGCCTCGCATCGGGAAATTGGTGTCACAGCGACAACGTCCTGAGCGGATCGTACCCAGCGTCGGGCCGAGTTCCTCACCCTCCGGGCAATTGGACATCGGTCCTGTCCGAACGAACGGCCGGTAGATTGAACAGGTGAACGGCACGCGCGCGCCCGATGGACTGAACCTTGTGATGGTCGGCACTCGTGGCGTGCCGGCGCGCTACGGAGGCTTCGAGACAGCCATCGAGGAGATCGGGCAACGACTGGTCGCCCGAGGCCACCGGGTCACCGTGTACTGCCGTTCCAACTCTGATGGCGACCACCCTGCTCCGAATGACTACCTCGGAATGGACCTCGTCGCACTGCCCGCACTGCGACGCAAGAGCCTGGAGACCCTGTCCCATACCGCCCTCTCGGCAGTTCGTTGTCGGACCGCCAGCCCAAGTGACGCAGTGCTGCTCTTCAATGCTGCCAACGCCTGTCTGCTCCCGACGCTCCGGCGACGCGGGGTCCCGGTCGCAGTTCACGTGGATGGGCTGGAATGGCAGCGCGCCAAATGGAGCGGTGCTGGACAGCGCTTCTACCGATGGTCGGAGTCCTTGGCGGTCAGATGGGCGGATGCGCTCATTGCAGATGCTCCGGGAATCAGCGACTACTACCGGACAGAATTCGGGGCCACCACGGAGCCCTTGGTCTACGGCGCCCCACTGCTGACCGACCCGGCCGACGACCGCCTCGGAGAGCTCGACCTCACCCGAGACGGGTTTCATCTGGTCGTCGCCCGCTTCGAGCCCGAGAACCACGTCGAGGAGATCGTGCAGGGCTACCGAGCCAGCGCAGCGCAACTCCCGCTGGTGGTCGTTGGCGGAGCCCCGTACAGCGATCGCTACACCGCTGCCATTGAGGACGCCGCCGGTGGCGATACCCGGATCCGTCTGATCGGCCCTGTCTGGGATCAATCGCAGCTGGACCAGCTCTACGCCCATGCGCTCGTGTACCTCCACGGACACTCGGTCGGTGGCACGAACCCCTCGCTGCTCCGAGCAATGGGAGCGGGTACTGCCGTGGGTGCCTGGGATGTCAGGTTCAACCACGACGTACTGGACACCGGGGCGTGGTACTTCGCTACTCCTGACGGTGTCAGGATCGCAGTCGAAGCCGCCGAGAACGATCAGACCGCAACCACAACGGCCGGCCGCAACCTGCGCTCGCGCGCCCAGCAGCTCTACGACTGGGACGACGTGACCGACGGGTACGAGGCGTTGGCTCGCCGACTGGCGAACGGGTGGTCACGTCGAGGCGAGAGCTCAGGCCGTCGAACTCCCCATGCCACTTCCCTGCCAGGCTCGTCAGCGCCATCGGCGAGGTCCACGAGATGACTGCTCGACCCGATCCGACGTCACCACCACGAACGATCAACGAAGCACTCAGTGCGCTCCGATCTCACCAGAAGACATCCAAAGGCGCTCCCGCGTACTCACGACTCATCAACCGACGGCTCGGGCGACTGATCGCGTCCGTCGCGTTCGTCGCTGGCGCTACTCCGAATCAGGTGACCGCAATCAGCGCGTTGTTCACCTTCACCGGCATCGGCATGATCGCGCTGCTCGATCCCAGCGTGACCACCTCGATCGTGGTCTGCCTGGTGCTCGTGCTCGGCTACGCGTTCGACGCCGCCGATGGCCAACTGGCACGCCTTCGAGGCGGTGGCTCGGTGGCCGGGGAGTGGCTCGACCACTTCGTCGACTCGGTCAAGATCGCCACCTTGCACCTGGCGGTGTTGATCAACTTCTACCGATTCGACGACCACACCGAGCGCCAGTTGCTGGTACCGCTGGCATTCGCCGTCGTCGCGTCAGTGATGTTCTTCGTCATCATCCTCAACGATCAGTTGCGGCGAGCCCATCGAGGCTCCGCCGAGATGCTCCTGGCCGGCGAGGGCTCGTCCTCGACGCTCTACTCCCTCGCGGTGGTCCCCACCGACTACGGCCTGCTGTGTCTGTCGTTCGCGATCATGTCCTGGAGTGACGGTTTCTTCTGGTTCTACAGCTTCCTCCTGGCGGCCAACCTCGGATTCCTCTCCCTCGCCTCGGTCAAGTGGTTCCGGGAGATGGGACGCTACTGAGGTGCAGACCGACTCTCGCGACGATCCCGGAAGGCGTCAGCCCTTCGAGATCCTGATCCTCTGCACTGCGAACATGTGCCGCTCGCCGATGGCCGAACACCTGCTTCGCCACAAACTCCACGAGCGGTTGGGTCGTTCGGCTGGCTGGGACTGGGTCGTCTCATCGGCGGGCACCCATGCGAGCAGCGGGACCTCGGTGCACAAGTTCGCCTGCGAAGCCCTGTCCGAGGTGGGGATCATGGTTGAAGGAGCCCGATGCCGCCAGGCCACCCCTCAGCTCCTGGCGGGTGCCGACCTGGTACTGACGTCCACCCGTGCGCAGCGCGCATGGGTGGCGACCGAGCAACCAGGGGCAGTTCGGCGCACGTTCACACTCCGCCATTTCGCCCGCTGCTGCGTTTCCGGCCGCCGACACGACGATCATCAGCAGTTCGAACGGGGAGACGAGCTGATGGCGCTCGCCTCCCGTGGGCGAGCGCTCCTGCAACCGGTCAGCGAGGACCTCGACAACATCGCCGATCCAATCGGGTGGGGACTCGACCGGTTTCGTCGCTGCCTCAACGAGATCGACAGTTCCCTCGATGACGCACTCGGCCGGATCGACAGCACCATCCTGACGGCCCCGCGGATACCGGGACAGCCGACTCACCCAGCGCCGACTCCAGGCCGGCGACCGACCGAATTGCCCTGAGAAAGGTCAGCAATGAAACCACTCCTCCACCGGATCAAACGACAGCTCGGCTCTGTTGTCCACAGCGATCGGTTCATCAGAATCCTCGACGTGGTCCTCTCGCCCTTCACCCTGGCCGCTGCGGCACTCCTCGCGTTCCTCCGGCGACTCCCGTTGGCCTCGCTTCCGACCACCCGCCGGGTGTTCACCAAGGTCGGGGTCTTCCCGGTCCGAGACCACTACTACGAGCCATCCTTTCTGGAGCGACAAGGTGGCGAGCACCGGGACCTGCCTGGACTCGACCTTGCCGTCGACGACCAGCTGGCACTCCTCGACTCGTTCAGCTTCCAGGATGAGTTGCGAGCGTTCCCCACCGAGGGCGCCGCCCAACACCGAGGCGCGTTCTACTACTCGAACGGCATGTTCGAATCCGGCGATGCCGAATGCCTCTATTCGCTCATCCGTCACTTCTCACCGTCGATGGTCATGGAGATCGGCTCTGGCCACTCGACACTGATGGCGCATGCGGCGCTGACCAAGAACTTGTCCCAAGGCGCTCCTCCTGCTGTTCACATCTGCGTCGAGCCGTACTCGGCACCCTGGCTGGAAGAGATCCCCGACACGAAGATCATTCGGGAGCGGGTCGAGACACTCGATCCCGCCCGCTTCGACGAGCTGTCCAACAACGACATCCTTTTCATCGACTCGTCGCACATGATTCGGCCCAATGGCGACGTCCTCTTCGAGTACCTCCAGGTACTTCCCCGTCTGCGCCCGGGGGTCATCGTCCACGTGCACGACATCTTCACGCCGTACGACTATCCGCGAAAGTGGCGGGAGCTGGGCGGCCGGATGTGGAACGAGCAGTACCTGCTCGAAGCGCTCCTCAGCGATTCGGACCGCTATCGAGTACTCCTCGGCCTGAATCTGTTGGCTCAGGACCACCCGCAGGCACTGAAGCGGGCGTTTCCCGTATACGCCTCCCACGGCGAGGGCCGATCGCTCGGATCGTTCTGGTTCCAGGTTGCGCCAGCAACCTGAGCGCGGGCAGCGTGGCGCCGGGATCGCCGGCGACACCTCATCTCAGTCGACCGTCACATCCGGTGACCTTGCGTCAGTCGTGGCGGAATTCGTGGGCTCGAGCTGGCCGGAGCCAGCGGATTTCGACTTCTTGGCCTTGGCCGAGCCCTTGGCGTCCTGCGTCTCATAGCGATACGCCTCGTAACCCGAGCCACGACCAGACGGCACCATGGTCAGCGCAGCCCCCAGGAATCGTGCGCCCACCGACTCGAGTGACCGTACCGACACACCCAGTTGCCGGCGAGTGGTGCGGCCATGACGTACCACCACGATGGCCCCATCGGCCAGGGTGGCCGCCACTGCCGCATCGGTGACGGGGAGCAAGGGCGGCGTGTCAATGATCACCAGGTCGTAGTGGCCACGGAACTGGTCCAGCAGCCGGGCCATCGATGTGCTGCCGAGTAGCTCCGACGGGTTGGGCGGCAGCTGTCCACTCGGCAGGATGTCGAGGCCAGAAGCACCCCAGGGTTGAATCACGTCGGCGATCTCGGCGCGACCGGCGAGCACATCAGACAACCCGACGGCACGTTCGACGCCGAAGTAGTCGGCCAATCGGGGCCGCCGGAAGTCGGCCTCGATCACCAGGACTCGCCGGTTCGAGGCAACAACAGCCAAGGCGAGGTTCGCCGAGGTTGCGGACTTGCCCTCGTCGGCCACCGACGATGTGATGACCAGGACCTGGATCGGGCGCTCGACATCGATGAACTGGAGGCTGGTGCGGAGCTGTCGGAATGCCTCCGCCCGTATCGATTGTGCATCGGTCTGCATGACCAGCGGGGCAGCATCTGCTCGACGATCGAACGGGATGCGAGCCAGGAGCGGTCCGGCCCCCGCCGCGAGCAACTGATCGTCCGTGCGCACCGAGGTGTCCCGGAGCTCCAGGAGCAGTGCCAACACGAGGCCGATCAGCATGCCAGCTGCGATGCGCACGCCGATGGTCAAGGCTTTGCGAGGAAGGATTTCGATGACTCGCGGGCCCGACACGACGTCGAGATTCACCGCACCCGGACCATCGCCGGCGTTCTCCAACGCATCGACGAGCTTGACGAACTCGATGGCCATTGCATCGGAGATCAGCGCGGCCTGTGCCCGTGAGTCGGAGGTGACGGTTGCCGTCAACAGGACGGTGTTGACGTCGCCCGTGGCGCCCATCATCTTGGAAACCTGCTTGGGGGTCAGGCCCACACCAGTGTTCTCGATCACTGCCTCAGCGAATCGTTCCGTACTCAGGAGGGCAACGTAGGAATTGACGCGCCGTTGGGCGAACTGGTCGCCCTGGAACGCGGCGTTCGGGGTGGAGTCCTGCAGCGTCTTGACGAAGAACGTGACCGACCCCTGGTACTCGGGGACAGCTGTTGAGGTGGCGTAGGCGCCCAACACGCCGCCAAGAACGGTTGGAATGGCGATGACCCACCAGAACTTGCGGAGCGCCTGTAGGTATCGCCGCAGGTCCATCCCACCACCTTTCTGCCTCGCAGTCTAGGGGGCGTTCGGCGGAAGGCGTCCTCAGCGTCGCGTCACCAGCCGAATCGCTGCTGCAAACGCCTCCACATGTGCGGCGCCGACGACAGCCCAGTCCCGCTCTGCCAGATCTGGTCGTCCAGCCGGCGGTTCGAGTCTCAACGTTGTCAACGCAGCATCGAGCGTGTCGGAATCCAGGCGGCCATCGAACACCTGAACCCAGCCGGGTCCGACTTCGGCGGCAACCTGGCGAATCGCCGGGGCTCCGGCCGCCAGTGCCGGACGGTCCAGGGAGAGCGCCAGCAGGAGCGACCCGGAGTTCGTGATGTTCAGATAAGGAAGGACCACGATCTCGCTGGCGAGGATCTCGCCCCTGAGTTCGTCGTCCGGCACGTATCGCGCCAGCAGTTCGACCCTGTCGTCCCGGGCACACAGCGCAACAAGAGTCGCCCTGAGTTCGTCGTCCGGGGCCGATCCCACCACGCGGAGACTGAGTTGGCGGTCCGGCAGAGCCATGAACGCCTCGATGAGCGCCACGGTTCCCTTGTACGGGCGCAACTGACCGAAGTGAAGGATCCGACCGCGAACCGATTCGGCTCCGCTCGACGGAGCGAACCAGTCCCGGTAATGGCCGTGAGGAATCACGCGAAGCGGGGCCGGCGTGGATGGCTGAACTGAGGGAGTCAGTGTGATCCAGAGCGTGGTCCAGCGTTCGGACAAACGAATGATACGGCGTTGCCAGAAGGTCGGAAGTTCGTGCGGAGTGGCGTCGTGCAACGTCCGGACGAGCGCCCGGCCGGTGAGGCGGATACGGAGTAGCACGGCGACGAACGCAACGCTTCGGATGACACTTCGAAGCGGGCTCGTGCCCCGAACCTTGACCTCGGGCCAATGCAGGTGCAGCACGTCGTAATCGTGGCGAAGCGCTCGGCGCCAGGTGAAGTACTCAGCGTCGATCTGCTCAGCGATCGAATCGAACAACAGGACGCTGTAAGGATTGGTCCGGTCATGAGGTGGTGCGAACGACTCGAGCACCCTGATTCGCCGGTTACCGACCCCGTTGTCTCCAGTGTTCTTGTCCATCCGCTCCGCCCGTGCCTGGAGGATCAGGCCGTCCCTCGAGGGTACCCTGACTCAATGATCTTCCCCTCCAGAGCGCACACATGAGTGCTGGCCTGGAGGGCCGCGCCGCCCGTACCCGGATCCCGCCGCCCCCAGCAGATGACGGCACCGAGGCCGGGTTTCGATTCGTCACCGTGGTCATCGCCCATGTCAGCGTCTTCGTGGCCGGCACCGATCTCAAGGTTGTCAACGGGGCAACCGCAGGCTTGATACTGGCCATCGGATTGCTGCCGGTGTGGTTGCCGACGTTGCGACGATACCGATCCGCCCGAGTCATCGTCGCGCTGTGTGCCATTGCCATTCCCTCCGGGCTGTTCCTGGCCGAGTTCTCCTCAGCCGACCACCAGATCGACGCCTCGAAACGGACCGGGAGCATCCTGCTCCTGCTCTCCGGCCTGGCGGCGATGGTGCTGATCCTCTGGGCACGGGAACATCTGTCGCCCAACCGCGTCATCCTGCTCTTTGGTCTCGGCTCCCTGGTCGATGCACTCCTGTTCGGCTCAGGGAGTTGGAAATTCGACTTCGCAGTCCCTGTCACCCTGGTGGTACTCGGGATCCTCGAGCACTTCCGGAGCCACTTGATTCCAGCAGCAGCCGTATTCGGACTGGGTATCGTGGGAGTGCTGGACGAAGGCCGGAGCCTGTTCGGGTTCTGTCTCATCGCTGCCACGCTGACCGTCTGGCAGATGAGGACCGCCTCGGGCACAGGTCGAACCAGTCGCTGGTTCCCGGCCGCCTTGCTCGCGGGGATGGGCCTCTCGATCTACTTCATGGTCTCCTCACTCTTGACCGGCGGGGCGTTCGGCGCCGTGCTGCAACAACGGTCCGAAGCGCAGATCGACGCCACCGGCTCGCTGATCGCCGGCGGTCGACCGGAATGGGCGGCGACTCGTGAACTCATGCAGCTGAACCCGGCGGGCTTCGGACTGGGGGTGGTGCCCAGCTGGGCAGACCTCGAAGCAGGACGCTCAGGCCTGGCGTCGATCAACATCGACGCGGGCGGCTACGTCAACAACTACATGTTCGGCGGCGAGTTCAACCTCCATTCCATCACCGCCGACCTCTGGGTGAACTACGGATGGGTGGGGCTCACTCTGGCCGCAGTCATCGTGGCGGCGTTGGTGCGAAACATGAGCTTCCTGATCGCGTCGAGGCGGGCGACCACCTCGATCATTCTCACCAGCGTGATGGCGCTGTGGTTCATGTTCTTCGGACCGATCTACAGCAACTGGCTCGACGTCTGCCTGGCTCTCGGTGTCGGATTGATGGCCCGCACTTCGGCGGAGCCGGCAGCGGCGGAACCCCGGTGACGATCGAAGCCGTACCGACCGGCGCCACAGTCACCAGCGGCGAGCCACCGGAGGAGTCGGCGTGGCGAAGCGTCGCTCGCAGCGCAGGGACTCGGGTGGTGCTGCTGCCCATCAGCGCCATCCTCGGAGTGGTCATCACGCGCCTCATCATCGAGAACTTCGGGCGGGACGCCTTCGCGCAGTACGGACTCCTGGTGGCCATCGGAACCCTGCTGCCGTTCGCCGATCTCGGCATGGCCGCTGCCATCATGAACGCGGTCGGCGGCTCGGATCGTTCAGCCACCGACGATCACGTCCGGCGGGTGCTGATCACCAGTATCCGGGTACTCATCTGCTCTGCTTCCGTCCTGCTCCTCGTCACGGGCACCATCAGCCTGCTGGGGCTGTGGCCCACGATCATGGGCGATGGGCTCCTTCCCGGCACCGGTCCGTTGCTGGCGGCGGCGTGCCTGGCGATGATCGCCGTCACGCTCCCCATCAGTTTCGGACAACGGGTGCTGTCCGGACTCGGCAAGAACCACGTCACGATCGCCATTCTGGGCCTGCAGACACCGGTCGTGCTCGCCGTACTCCTGATGATCATCAGGTTCGATCTGGGCGATGGCTCCTATCTGGCGGTGGTTCCGTACCTCGTCACGTTCGGCCTGTCCGTGGTGGCCACCATCCTGGCCGGCCGGCTGCTGAGCCCTGCGGTCACAACGGCCCTCCGGGCTGTCCCGAAGTTCCGCAGCGTCAAGGGCGCTCAGGTCTTCGATGTGGCCTGGCCCATGCTCCTCCAGATGATCGCTCTCCCCCTCGCCATGCAATCGGACCGCCTGGTGCTGAGCCACGTGTCCGACTCCGCCAATCTGGCTCGGTACAACCTCTCGGCCCAGATGTACCTGCCGGTCTGGCAGGTCGTCACCGCGGCAGGCATTGCCCTCTGGCCGATCTTCGCCCGCGCTCGGGTCACCGGAAACCGGCGAGCCCAGTCGCCGCTTCCCCTGTCAGCCGGATTTGCCGGTGCAGCCGCGCTGGCCTGTCTGGCCATCACGCTGGTGGCTCCGTGGCTGGCCCGGTTGGCCAGCGACGGACAGATCACCATCCCGTTCTCCATGTCGCTCGCCTTCTCGGTGTTCATGATTCTGCAGGCGGTGAAGTACCCACTGGGGATGTTCATGACCGATGCACCCGGACTGCGTTATCAGGCCTTTCTGGTGGTGGCGATGCTCCCGGTGAACCTCGGGCTCTCGATCGTGCTCGCCAAGCGATACGGCGCAGTTGGTCCCATCATCGGATCCATGGTCGGCGTGTTCCTCTTCCAAGTGGTGGGCAACTTCATCTATGTCCGCAAGGCGCTCCGTGCTGTCGACACCTAGCCCCCGCTCGAACCTGCGGATCTACGATCGCTTGAGAAGCGCCCACATCGAACGGCTCGCCGACATGGTGCCCGCATCCATGTGGTACCTCGACACTCGCGCCGACTTCGACAGCTCCCTCATCGACCCGGACAATCCGCCACGGCGGATGCGGCAACGCGACGTGGTGATCCAACTCGCACGACAATCGTTCGACGGGATCGAGCTGAACGAGCCCGCATCGCTCGATCTGTGGCCCATGTTGTTGGCATCAACAGCCGCTGTTCGAGCCAGAGACCTGCTGACCAGGCACCACACGGTCATCACCACGTACTGCATCGAGAACGCTGTCACCGCCGACAAGGCATCTGATCGTTGGGGTCTGCCAACCTGGCTCGCAGGTCTCATCACACGATCGGTGGTCAGTGCGTTGACCCTCGGAACCAACCGCATGGCGTTCGGAACGGCGGGCTCGCTCACCGCCTACGAACACATGACCGGTCATCGACTCATGCGTTCTCGCTCGCGCCTCTTCGAGGCGCTGCCCAGTCCATGCCCGTGCTTGAGCGCTCACTTGGAGACGAGTCAACACCCGGCAGAGGTGCTTTTCCTCGGCTCGTTCCTCGAGCGCAAGGGCATCCGACAGACGATGGCGGCCTGGGACGCACTGCGGGAAATCCGTCCGACAGCCCATCTCCGAATGATCGGCACAGGTCGATTGCAGGCCGAAGTGGAAACGTGGGCACGAGGGCGCGAGGACGTCACGCTCGAGCTCGATCCGCCCCGCGATCGGATTCACGAGGTGCTCCGGAATCGACCGGTCGTGATCCTCCTCTCACAGCGGGTCGGGACCTGGCGTGAGCAGATCGGCCTCCCCGTCCTCGAAGGCATCGCCCATGGCTGCGAGGTGGTGACCACGACCGAGACCGGGCTGGCGGATTGGTTGGAGTCCCACGGTCATTCGGTCGTGGCGCCGACGACGCCAGCGCTGGGAATTGCCCGGCACATCGACGGAGCCCTGGACAGGCGAGCGACACGATCTGGATCGCTGGCCGAACTCCCTGCCGTCGACCAACGAATCGCAGCTGACCGCTGGATGTTCCAGGCGGCCGATGAATCCTGAGCGATCAGGACAGCGCCCGTTGCGCCGCGGGTCGCCGGTCGCCACGCTTGGCAACCTGGGAGCGGAGCATCCGGTCGACGGTCTCTCCGTAGCGCGCAGCGCTGTGGCGATCGGCTGCCACCAACGCGTCGTGTGCGGCACTCTCCGTGAAGGCCGGCCATGAGTTGTGAATGCGCAGGATTCCGGCCAGGATTCCTTCGACATCGTCGACTGGGACAATCACCGTGCACCCGAAACCGTGGACGGCTTCCGGCAGGCCGCCCGAGTCGCTGACGACGGTCGGCCGAGCGCCCAGCACGGCCTCGACTGCGGTGTTGCCGAACGGCTCTGCGGCGACCGAGGGCACCACCACGACATCTGCTGCTGCGATCGAGGGCCAGACGTCACGCCGAAAGCCCGCGAACTGCACCGCTGACCCCAGTCCCAGCTCGGTGATCCGCGCCCGGAGCTCTGCTTCGTACCACTCGTATCCCTCGAAGACCGACCCGACCAGGTCCAGGGTGACAACGACTCCGGCCTCACGGAGCAGACCAACTGCCTCGACCAGGAGGTGAGGACCCTTCCGGGGCGAGAGTCGGCCGAGGTACAGCAGCCGAAACGGCTCCTCCAGGAACTGGCGCGCCGGTATGGGGTGCGGGGGCCCAGGGACTGGATTGGTCACCACGCAGGCGCGCCGCCGAACGCTCGGCAGCGACTCGGTCAGCACCCGGAGACTGAAGGCGCTGTTCGCCATCACGGACGAGCACAGCAGCAGCGGGGCAGCCAATGCAGTCCGCACCGCAGTATTGACCTCTGCTTCGGCCTCGTGGATGTGACACACCACGGGCCGGCGCGACAGCCTCGCAAGGAGAATCCAGAGCGGGACGGTGACCGTGGAGACGTACACCACGTCCGCCTCCGTCCGGCGCAGCAGCGAGAGGCCAGGCCATGCGCTCCGGACCGCCATTCCGGCCAGCCGCACGAGTCCGATCGGAGACAGCGAGCTCTTCCTCAGCACGGGTGTGGGCGTGATCACGACCGCTGCGCCTCCGATGCGAAGGAGGTCGACCAGGGGTCCCGGGCTCGGCAGGCTCACTGTGACCCGCCAGCCCTTCTCGACGAGCGCAGTCACCGTGTCGAGCGCGACCCGGTCGGAGCCGTAGAGGTCCGCGCTGGGGTGAACCACCAGCAGGGAGGGCCGCTCGTCGGCGCGCTGCTGTCCTCGGCTGGATGAGATCCTCAGTCCGTCTCGAAGGCCCCGAAAGAAGGTCAACGCGGGTTGACGAGGTCGCAGGAACTTCCGCTTTCCGTTTCCACGGAGCATGATCCGATACGACTCCCGCACGGTCTGACGACGCCACAGACGCTGCGTTCCGACCGGGAGATTCCTGCTGGCGAACAACAGGCGATTTCGGATGTTGAAGTAGTAGTAGTCCCAGGAGAGGGCGCCTCCAATGGGCCGTTCCTGGGTTCCTCCCTCGTCGTGCACCGCCCGCGACTCGGAGCACACGCTCAGCGGCACCCCCATCTGAGCGGCTCGAAACGAGAGATCGACGTCCTCCCAATAGAGGAAGTAGTCGCCGTCGAAGCCTCCGAGTGCCTGCCACGTGACAGCCCCGACCATCAGGCACGCCCCGGAGAGCCACGGACACTCGTCTGCGCTCCCCGGCAGCGAGGGTCGAGAGATGGTCCGACCGCGCCGCAGGTCAAGGGCGGCTCCGCCGAACCAGACCGATCCGTCGGGGCGCTCGATCCGAGGACTCAGCAGCGCGTCGGACTGGTCCCGCCAGGCCGCCTCCAGGCGTCCCAGGCTGTCTGGGTCAATGACGAGGTCGGGGTTCATCAGCAGGAAGTGATCGCATCCTGCGGCAACCGCTTCTTCGACACCAACGTTGGCGCCGACCCCGAATCCGAGGTTGTCCTGTTCGAGCAGGCGCCAACCATGCAAGCTGGACAACTCACGCAGACGCTCTCGTTCCGGGTCGGAGGAGAAGTTGTCCACCACCACAACCGTCACGTCGGGCCTGGCAACACAGAGCGGAAGCAGGTTCCGCCCGAGCAGCGTGGAGGAGCCGTAGTTGACGACGACCACGGCCAGTCCACCAGCCGAAGCCATGCTGCAGGCTACCGCCGCTCCGTCGCAGTCACTCTCGCTCCGGCTTCCAGGTCGGATGCTGGGGAACTCAGCGACGCTGCCTCGGTGTACGCAGGGTACGAAGAGCATGACCAGCGGCGAGCGTCTCCCCCACTGATCGACCGAGCAACCCACGAACTGCGTAGTCCTCCAGCACGTCGTCCATCAGGTCCGCCCGATCGCACTCCACCGGCGGTCCGTCATCGGCGCCGTCAGCACGGCCAGCAGTTCCATCGTGAGCAAGCAGGATGGCCCCGGGACGTCCACCCTCGCGTGCCTTGGCGCGCCGCTCGGCCGGCGACACGTCTTTCCAATCCCAGGTCGTCGCAGTCCACAGCACGGAAGTCAGGCCTGCCCGTGCCGTGGCAACCAAGGTGGAGATCGACTGGCTCCCGTACGGCGGACGAAACCATTGGACAGGTCCACGGAGCGCTTCCTCCAGTTCCTGCTTTGCCAGAACGGTCCGGGCGAATGCCTCCCGATGGGAGAAGTCCGTCAGAGCGAGGTGGTCGGGCCCATGGAGACCGACCTCGTGGCCTCCGTCAAGGATCTGGTCGACCAGCTCGGGATGCTGACGGACTCTGGTGAGCAGCACGAAGAACGTTGCGGTCGCCTCGCGTCTGCGAAGCACCTCCAGCACGCGGGCCGTGTGCGCGGGGTCCGGTCCGTCGTCGAAGGTGACCGCCACGAACTCGCTGGTGGTCGACGTGATGGATCCGATCCGAGAGTTGCCCATCATCGCGAGTATTCCTGAATCACCGTGCCGACCGCTCCCGACATCATTCCGGCGCCGCGATAGGCCGATCGGAGACCTCGCGCCTGGTGACGATCGGAACTGACGAGTACTCCGATCCCGTATCGAATCGTGCCGCCCACGACCCGAGCCAGACCACCCACCGCGGACCCGATTCGTGCTCGTACGATGTCTCGATGGCGCTTCGCCATGGCCTGGTCGACAAGGGCCGACGTGTTCCCGTGGCTCCGCGAGCGGTTCAGGACCCACTGGCGAGTCATTCGCACCGCCGGAACCTGATCGACCACCTGGGACTCCTCATTCCAAATGATCCGGCCGCCCACCGCAGTGATCTGGCGTGTGAGGAGCGTGTCCTCGCCACCGCTGAGCCCGAATCTGGCGTCGAACCTGAGTCGGTGATGTCGAATCTGGTCAAGATCGAGCAACAGGTTTCCGGCTGGCGCCACCGGAACCACCGTTCCGGTCGGCAGGGACCTCCGTCGAAAGAACTCGCCCGCCACAATCCAGGGATCGGGTTCGCACTCGTAGTCCTCGAGCACCCGACCGGCGACCGCGGCAGGCCGTTCTGACTCCCACGTCTCGACGAGATGACCCAACCAGCCAGCCACGGGTCGACCATCGTCGTCCATGAATGCGAGCAGACGACTGGCCGCACTCTCGTCGACCGCCCGATTCCGGACCGAGGACAGTCCGGGGCGGGGCTCATGGACGTAGTCCACCGGGAAGTGTCCGAGCTGGCGAACCACGCTCTCTGCCCCACCATCCGGATCGTTGTCGATGATGAGGACTCGCGCCTCGTAGCGCCCCCCGCTCGTCAGGTCACCGACCTCGGCCCCCAGGATCGGGATCAGCTCGATGAGATCATCGTTGCGGCGGAACGTCGGAATGGCCACTGTGACGTGGGTGGCCACGTCGTCTCCTCGGTCCAAGATCGGCTCCGCCATCCAGTCGAGGATACGGCGCATGGGGGTCCGGTCCTCGGGTGGGGCGGCGGGGAGATTGGTGTGAGTCCGTTCAGACCGGACCGCGGACCGACAGGTCATCCACGGTCCACGTCATCGGCGCGTTGGTCACCGTCGAAGCCACATAGGCATGCACGCCCACCCCACCCGGACCCTGCAACCCAACAGTGCTGTCCGCCAACTGGACCTGCCAACCAACCGGTTCCGCCGCCGCACCGAACCACGCCTTACCCGACAACTGCGTCGACCCCGAACCCGTCACCCGGAACCGCATGCTGATCGCAGTACCCGCCGTGTAGATCTCCGGCAACACCACCGACGCCACCGTGGTCTCCACACCACTCACCACCCGCAACAACTCCAGATTCGTGACCGTCGGACGGACCCGAACCCTCAACCGGTACTCCGAAGTGCCCACCTTGCGAGCCACCGACGACAAGAACACCCCACCACCAGTGGGATCCCGGTCCAACGAGAACTGCACCCTGGTGTCCACATCAGCCACCGACACACCAGCCAACACCGCCGAACGACTCGCCGCCGCAGTCGGCAACACAATCCGGCCCCGACCCCCGCTCACCGAGAAGTTCGACGCAGTCCCAGCAACAGTCCACGCACCACCCACATCAGCAGACCCGAACCCATTCACCACACTGCGACCGAACAGATCCGACGCGAACACCGGAGGACCAACCGGAACCGTCACCGTGACCTGCTGACTCAACGACCCAGTCGCCCCAACATTGTCAGTCACCGTCAACACCACCGTGTACGTCCCAGCAGCCACATAGGTCCGCTGAGCCGACACACCCGTCCCGAACGTCC
>Ga0105044_10006740_pt1 | contig 15802 bp, 16 predicted proteins | sample MAT01_FD_78092 | JGI IMG/M metagenome (GOLD analysis project Ga0105044, IMG submission 78092) | Freshwater microbial communities from Lake Fryxell liftoff mats and glacier meltwater in Antarctica - MAT-01 | ecosystem: Environmental > Aquatic > Freshwater > Ice > Liftoff microbial mat | place... | reverse complement strand
TCAAGCACGTCGACATGGCCTGGGTGGAGGAGATCGAAGACGCCATTGGTAAAGACAACGTCTCCTGCAATTGCTTCACGCCAGCGTGCGACGGCTTCCCGACTCATGATCTTCTGTTGTGGAACGCGCGGCATGTGCGGCCTCACCACTGCGACTGCGCTCCGTCGAGCAGTTCGTTGACGAGACTCTCAATGGCGTTTTTTCGCCCCGTCGTCTCGCCGCCCTCGGCGTACTGCCCTTCTTTCGAGATGCCAGCGCGCTTTACCAGCGACCGTCCGGTTGTCTGGTCGAGAATCTCGACGTCCATGACGATCTGCAACCGTCGACGTGTTGACGTTGTCTGCCGCGGATCAGCGCTCACACCGGCGGGCAAGTCCACCTCGTAGCGCGTGATGACGCCACGGACGAGCACATCAGCCTTTGCTTCCGACGCTTCGCGCAGATTGAGTCGATCACGGAGACTCGTGCGCAGCTGCTCGAATACCTCGCGTTGAAGCTCAGGCACCGCTGTTTGATTGTCGAACGGCTGGACGGCGACGCTGCGGAGATTCTTCGGCAGCCCGCTGCCACTCGAGAATCCATACAGGCAGCCATTAAGCAGGAGCACGCCAGCGAGCAGCGTGCCGCGCGTCGCACGCCGCACGATCGAAACGAGCGGCATCGCGCGCAGCCACTGCGTGCTACGGGCGCCGGAAGATTGCGTCATCAAAACCCTCGACCAACGTGGTGTCAGTGACAGTGAGCCCTAAGCGACGCTTAGCCTGCTCATGCACGTATGTCAGCTCCAACTGCCCAGCCTCGTTGCGGCGTCGTGTGATCCACTCGATCACCCGGCCGCCTTCGATCCGTTCGACCCGGCCGAGGGTCCGTCCGCCGAATGATACCCGCCAGGCCCGCCCATCGGCGACCGACGCGTCACGTCCGCGGAGACTGCCCAGGTCCGCACGGAGTGTGTCGCCGACCATCCGGGCCACGGTGTCTGGCGAGGGGGGAAGCGCCAGTCGACCGAGTGTAGCCCATAGCAGTGGCACTGGGGGCAGGAAGCGGCGGACGAGATCGATGCCGGGCACCATGAGCGAGTCATCGACGAGAATGGCGTAACCGCCGGCCATCCCGTTCCGAAGAAAGAAGTCGAGTCGGGCGCGGGCGGGGGCAGCGTGGCGTACGACGCCTTCACCGTTGGCTTCGAACGTCTCGTCTTTGTAAGTCCAGGCGAAGCGGAGTTGCTGTGGGCTCTTGGAAAGCTCGGCGATTGGCAATGCGGCCGCGGTGGGTGCCCCAACCAGCGGTCTTGCGCCAGGCGCGCACGCGGCGAGGCAAACGATCGTCGCCAAGACAGTCAGTGACGTAGTTCGTGCGAGCTTTAATCGCGGTGTGCAAATGCAAGTCATGATCGAATCTCGACACTGCGGACGCGATCGCCTTGGACGATGCGATCAAGCACGTCGTATCCGGACACGATGTGCCCAAAGACGGTGTAATGCCCGTCGAGATGAGGCTGCGGCGAGTGACAGAAGTAGTACTGCGCGTCCCCGGTGTCTGGGCCAGCTGTCGCGAGGCCGAGCGCGCCACGATCGTGGCGTTGGCGTGTCCAGGCATCACGCACGGTGAAGCCCGGGCCGCCGGAGCCATCGCCTCGAGGACTGCCATCCTGTGCGACGAAGTTCGGCACGACACGATGGAACCATGTGTCGCGATAGTATCCGGTGCGCGCGAGGTTGATGAACGCTTCAACGACGAGCGGCGCGTCCGCCGCGTAGAGCTCGATGACAACATCGCCGCGAGACGTATGCAGCACCGCAGTCGGCTTCGTCGCACCTCGGCGCAGCCACTGCCGCGCAATGCGTTCGTAATCAGCCGCAGGGCGCGGCGCGTCGACCGTCGGCAGCTGCCGCCATGCGGCCAACGGAGTCACGCGTTGCGCGATCGCCCGCTCACTCGCAGCGGCGGGTGGCGCGAGCGACGACAGGCGGCTTCTCAGCACGCTATTCACGCGTGCGCTGTCGCGGTCCCAGGTACGCGCGATGTAGCGCAGCAGTGCGCCTCGCACTTCGTCGTCCTTCTCACGAAGTACGGCAGCGTACTGATCGAGGACTGCAGAAAGGTCATCAGCAGTTGGTGTGCGCGCGAGTGCGGAAATTGCTCGCGACCGGACCTGTGGATCACGGTCAGCGAGCGCGCTGCGAAGGAGTGCCCGCGCGCCTTCGTCGGTGATCGCGATCGTGTCGAGCGACGAGAGTGCGGCGGACCGCACACGTCCGTCCGCGTCGGCGGCAAAAGTGCGAGCGAGTTTCAGTCGATCGACTTTGGGATCCCGCAGCCGGGACTCGATCACGGCAGCTCGCTGGCGCCAGTCGGATGCGCGCGTCCAGAGCGATTCGGCGGCGGCGTATGCGTCACTCCCGGCGCCCCGCGCACCGACGAGCAGCGCGCGGCGAACGACGAAGGATGTGTCGTTGCTCCACGCCCGGCGCCACAACGCTGGGTCACGGAGAAATACCGCGCCGATGGCTTCCAGCGCGGCGAGACGAACGTTCTGATCACGATCGTTCAGGGCACCTTGCATTTCAGCGAGGACGGAAGGCCCGAACGACGCGAGACTGCGCACTGCGTTTGCCCGAACGAGTGCGCTGCTATCGGCAATGAGAAGCACGAGCGCTTCGCGTGCACGTGCGGCGAGCGAGTCCGCGACGTTCGTACGAGCAAGCGTACGCGCAACATGCTGGCGGACGATCTCATCGCGATGGCGCGCGAGCGGCAGCATTGCGCGTACGCCGGCTGCCACGCGCGGTCGGGCAATCGTGTACGCCGCGGCGCGAACCGCTTGCAGCGAAGTGTCGGCGAGCCACGGTGTGAGCAGTGTGACCGGAATCGCGCGAAGCTTGACGGTTGCCAGCAGCAGCTCTGCGCGCACAAGTCCACTGCGCTGTGCAGCTGTACTCGAGAGCAGCGGCTGTGCGCTGCCTTCACCCAGTGCAAGCGAGAGCACGGATCGAGAAACATCGCCGAGCTCGCCGAGGGCCCACGCGGCCTCACGAGCCACCGGATCTGGCGCGCCCGCCACTGCCCGGCCAAGTGCGACGAGCGAGGCAGCGTCCTTGCCAAGTCCCAGAGCAAACGCCGCATTGGCAGCGACTGCTGTATCTGAATCAACGAGCAGCCGTCGGAGTGCGCCGTACCGCGCGCGCATCTGCACCTGACCGATGGCAAGGGCAGCGCGTGCACGCCGCTCGGACTCACCGACGAGTAGCAGGGTGTCGACCAGGAGCGTGTCGCGTTCGCGGCGGTCAACCATCGCCAGCAGTCGCGCGTCGAGCCGACTGTGATCGAGCGGTGCAGCCGCAGGTACTCCGCTAGCCGCAGGGGCGCACGCCGATACGACAGTGATGACTCCGGCGGTACAAACCGAAGCGAATGCCGAGCGTATCGACGACGACGTGAGCTTGTACTGTTTCCGCCGCGCTGCCATGTGGTGGATCCTCAACCCATTCGTGGTGACCATCACGCGTCGCAGTCCGCCGCCGGTGTCACTGCCGCGGCGAGAAACGATCGGACCTCCGGAGGCATCGAAATGAGCCGTCCGTCGAGCGAAAGCGAGATGAGCGCCGTGGTGCCGGATGCAAGCAGCGTATTGGTCTCCGCGTGGGTGATACGATACGAAAATGTCACCGCCCGGGATCGGACATCGATAAGCCTTGTGTAAACGCGAATGGGGTCGTCATAGCGCGCCGAGGCATGAAAGCGAAGTGCGGCATTAGAGACCGCAAGACGAACGCCATCCCGCTCAAGCTCGGCGTACGGCTTGCCGATGGCGCGGGTAAAATCTGTGCGGCCGACTTCGCACCAGACCAGATAGTTGGCATGGTACACCACGCCCATCTGGTCGGTTTCAGCGTAGCGTACTCGCAGTTCACTGATCGTTTCATGGCCCATGTCGCAAGATGCGTCGCGTACCTGGCAGGACTCAAGGCGACGGCAGCGGTTTGTGTGAGTCGGGAGAGCCGTTAGACTGACTGCGTGCTCCAAACTCCCTGCTATGTCATCGGCGATGCCCATCTCGGCGTCGCGTCCAAAGAGGCCGAACGATCGCTGATCGCATTCTTGCGTCAGCTTCCGGGACGCGCACGATCACTCGTGATCATGGGCGATCTGTTCGACTTTTGGTTTTCGTGGCGACATGTGATGCCGCGCGCCGGATTTCGCGTGCTGGCAGCAATCGCGGATCTGCACGATGCGGGCGTAGAAGTCCTCTGGGTCGGCGGGAACCACGATTGCTGGGGCGGCGATGCGCTCGAGGCAGAAACGGGTGCCCGGTACACGCTCGATCCGTGGCTCGACCACATCGGCCCATGGCGGACGCTGCTGCAGCACGGTGACGGGCTGCGTGAAGCCGAGGACGCGCCGTATCGCCGACTCCGGCGGGTGTTGAGAAGTCCACTCGCAATACGTGCGTTCGGTTGGCTGCATCCCGATTTTGCATCGCGAGTTGCGCTGGCTTCGTCTGACACCAGTCGCCATCGTCGTGCAGGTGACGAAGGGCGCGGCCTAATGCAGGTCGCCCTCAGCTCGCTGACGCGACCCGACGGACCTTCGCTGGTCATTCACGGCCATTCCCATGTGCCGACGCTGCAGCGCGGTGGCGATGGCTGGTATGCCAACGCTGGTGCGTGGTATCTCGACCAGCAATTTCTGCGGATCGACGACAGCCGCATCTCGCTGTGCCAGTGGACCGGCTCAGGCGAAGGTGATGTGCTCGACGTTGGCGATCGTCGATCCGAGGAACCTGCGGCCGAGGGTCAGAAAGCGGTCGGGCGCGTCTGAGGCGATAAAGCGGTGGGTGGGCACGCGGGCGAAGCCGTGCGTCGCGAAGCCGTCGGTCGGAGCACAGAGCAATCCGCGTTCCGCGAGTACGCGTGACGTTTCGACCGCAGTCTCAGCCGCGCTGTCGATCAACTGCACACCGGCACCCATTTCGGCCTGCAAGGTCGCCGCGAGCAGCGGATAGTGGGTGCAGCCCAGCACGAGCGTATCAACGTGTGCGGTGCGGAGTGGCGCGAGATAGTCGTGCGCAATGAGGCGCGTCGCTGGATGCTCGACCCAGCCTTCTTCGACGAGCGGTACGAAAAGCGGACACGCGACCGCACGTACGTCGATTGACGGGTTCTCAGCGTGGATTGCACGCTCGTACGCTCCAGAGGCGATCGTCCCAGTTGTGCCGATCACGCCGACAGGACCCCCACGGGTGGTGCGTGCAGCAGCTCGCGCACCCGGTTGAATCACACCGATGAGCGGTACAGGAATTGTCAGGCGAAGTGAGTCCAGGGCGTGTGCCGTAGCGGTGTTACACGCAATGATGATTGCCTTGACACCCTGCTCCACCAGGAAATCGGCGATCTGCTGCGCGTATCGTCGAACGGTGTCGGGGCTCTTTGGCCCGTATGGAACCCGCGCGGTGTCACCGACGTAGACCAACGACTCAACCGGCAATCGATCGAGCAGCGCGTGGACGACTGTCAGCCCGCCGAGTCCTGAGTCGAAGACGCCGATCGGCGCGTCTCGAGCTGCGTTCGTCACCAGCGGATGGTGGCAATGAGCAGCGCACCACCATCGGGGCGCGGGACGGCGGCCATCTTGATTGGCACATCCCACAGCTGCGCGGAGACGAATGCATCCGCCCCGGCGAGCAGGTGGTTGAATGCGAGAACCGCCATCCAGTCTTCGACGTGTAGCCGCCGAGTCCGAACGAGATCTTCTGTAAATCCGTTCGGCCCAAATGATACGGGCGTCGCCGTGGTGCCATTCACAGCGAAAGTCACCGGCAACGAGTCACCGAGATAGCGGCGCGCTTCGCGAAGGTCGACCGTGGCGCGGCGAACCATCGCGATCGCACTCAGCTCAACACCGGAAAAAAGCGCGCCTGAGACACCGCGGTCCAGGCGCGATTGGCCAAAGCCCGGTAGCGCCAGCGAATAGAGGAATGCCCGCTTCGGTGTGATCGGTGGATTCATGCGGGTGAGCAACGCGGGCGCACGCGGTGCCCGTGCGCGCACAGAGTCCGGCTTGGGCCTGACGCGTGCGCTGTCGATTTGCTGCGAGTCTGCCCTCGTCGGCATGATCGCGCTGAGGGCCATGAGGTGCAGCGCGAGCGCAAACACGGCGCGCGCGGGCAGTGATCGGACCCGTGCGTCCGGGAATGTCAGTTCGCTGCGCGCGACCGACATTCCCGGATCAGTTACCAGGGAGCGCGACAACCATTTCGATCTCCACTCGCACATCTCGCGGGAGTCCGGCCACCGCAACAGTGGAACGAGCCGGCCGCGCTTCACCAAGTACAGTCGCATACACTGCGTTCATTGCAGCGAAGTCGGCCATGTCGCGCAGGAAGACAGTCGTCTTGACCACGTGCATCCAGTTGGCACCCGCCGCATCGAGAACAGCGGTGAGATTCTTCAACACTTGGGTGGTCTGTGCCGCAACGTCACCACTCACGACTTCCATCGTGACCGGATCGAGCGCAATTTGGCCCGCCGTGAAGAGAAAACCGTTGGCGCGGACGGCCTGTGCGTATGGTCCGATCGCCTTGGGGGCGTTGTCTGTGTGAAGCGTTTCGATCGACATGGTCAGGATGAGTGGTCGGTATCGGCCGGCGGCACCGGCAATGCAAAAAGGCACCGCGTGTTGGCCAAGGCAGTCAACCCCAGAACCTCTGCAGAGGTCCCGCGCACCGCTGCGAGATGCGCAAGTGTGAGACTGACGAATGCTGACTCGTTCCGCTTTCCGCGATTCGGTACCGGCGCGAGATACGGGGCGTCAGACTCTACGAGCACGCGATCGTCGGGCACCAATCGAAGCACGGCTTCATCGGTCCACGAGCGGAAAGTAATGATGCCGCTGAACGACACATACCATCCAGCGACAAGGCCTGCTTCAGCGAGCCCGATGGATCCGGTGAAACAGTGCAGGACGCCACGAACCTTCGCCCGCGCTGCATCGGCCAAGAACGCGATCGTATCGGCTTCTGCCTGGCGTGTGTGCAGGATGACCGGCAGTGAAAGCGCGGACGCAATATCCAGCTGTGCATTCAGCACTTGGCGCTGCTGCTCCGGCGTCGACGTGTCGTACGAGTAGTCGAGCCCACACTCGCCCACCGCCACCGCGCCTTTGGCGGCAGCCAATCGGATCGCTTCGACATCGCGATCGGCGTCCCATGACGCTGCCTCGTACGGGTGTACGCCGCAAGTGTGAAAGACCAGGCCCGGGTAGCGCTCCGTGATCGCCTGCGCTCTGAGTGCTGCGGCGGGCGACTCACCGATACAGATCAGGGCCCGCACACCAGCAGCGCGGGCCCGATCTATCACCGCATCCACGTCGTCCGTGAATGCGGCGTCGGCGAGATGGACGTGACTGTCCGCGAAGACGGCCACGCGTATGCTCGCTCGACTTAGCGGGCGACTGCCCGCTCGTTACTGCGCGGCTTGGCCGGCGGTGTAGCCGGCTGTTCGGCGCCAGCGCGCATTGCCTTGCCGGCCGCTTCGGACGCGGCACGCGGATAGCGCGACTCGATCCAGAGCAACACTGGGCCAGCGACGTAAATAGACGAGAACGTGGCGACGAAGATACCGAACGCCATAACCCACGCGAACGGACGAATCACTTCACCGGCGAAGAACAACAGCGCCAACGTCGCGGCGAGCGTGGTCGCGTGCGTCATCACGGAACGCGGAAGCGTTTCGTTGATCGCGCGATCAAGCACGCGGGCCATGGACTCACCCTTGGCCCGCTTGCGCAGATCTTCACGCACCCGGTCGAAGATGATGATGGTGTCGTTGGCTGAGTAGCCGAGTAGTGTGAGGATGGCTGCCACGACGGTCAACGACACTTCGAGGTGCATCAACTTGATGAACGCGAAGGTGACGAGAATGTCGTGCGCCGTCGAGATGACCGCGGCCATACCGAAGCGCCAATCGAAACGAATGGCGAGGTAGATCAACGTGAAGATCGCGGTGATGATCATCGCGTAGAACGCCCCCTGCCGGAGTTCACTGCCCACCTTGGGGCCGACGGCTTCCGTGCGCACCACGGTCATCGCGTTCGAACCGAACTGCTGTCTGAGTGCAGTTTCGATCTTCTTCGAGATCCCTTCCGCGCCGGCCGCCTGCGAAGCAACCTGCTTCTCTTCTCGAGCACGGATGGTGTACTCCGTCGGGCTTCCGAACTGTTGAATTTCGGCGCCGGTGATGCCCGCTTTGTCCAGGGTGTTGCGCATCACTCCGACGTCCGGCTGCTGCTTGAAGCTGACCTGCATCAACGTGCCGCCCGTGAACTCAATGCTGTAGTTCACCCCGCCTGTGATGGCGAACGTCACGAGACCCGCTGCGATGAAAGCGAGTGTGAGTCCGGCAGCGAGACGCCAGTGGCGGACGAATTCGTACTTGGAGTTATGAAAAATGCGGATCATAGTCGCCTCAGATGCTCAGAGTCTGAACGCCGCGCGCGCGGTTCATCCAGATCAGGAAGAATGTCTTGCTCACGAAAACAGATGTGAACAAGGACGCGACGACACCCGCGACCAGTGTCACGGCGAACCCGCGCACCGGACCGGTCCCGTACTGGTAGAGGACCATTCCGGAGAGGATCGTGGTCGCGGATGTGTCAATAATTGCGCTGAGTGCGTGCCGGAACCCTTCGTCGATGGCGAGGCGTACCGACTTACCGTGATCCAGCTCTTCGCGAATGCGTTCAAAGATCAGCACGTTGGCGTCAACGGCGATACCGATTGACAAGACGAAGCCGGCTAGCCCTGGCAATGTGAGCACGGCGTGGAAACCGGCCAGCATCGCCAGCGTATAGATCAGATAGAGCACAAGCCCAGCAACCGCGAGCATGCCCGAGAAGCGGTAGTACCCGATCATGATTGCCACGATCAGTGCCAACGCGATGACGAGCGCGATCCCACCCTTGTTGATCGAGTCTTGGCCAAGGCTCGCCCCGATGCTGCGCACTTCAGCAACCTTGAGTGGGACCGGCAGCGCACCCGCACGGAGCACAAGTGCCAAGTCCTGCGCGGCCTGAAGCGATCCACCGCCAAGCGTGATCTGACCGTTACGACCGATGGCGCTATTCAACACCGGCGCGGTGACCACACGCTGGTCGAGCACGATTGCCATGTTGTCCTTCACATGCTTGCCAGTCTCAACCTTGAAGCGGCGTGCGCCTTCGTTGTTGAGCGTGAACTGCACCACATTGCCTTCCACGGGATCGCTCGACGGCCGCGCATCGGTAAGTACTTCGCCTGTGATGATCGGACGGGAATCGAGCACGTAGAAGGCGCGGTAGCGCTGCGCTCCGTTCACGAGCGAATCGACGCCCCATCTGATCACCTTTCCCGGCGGCATTGCGTCCTGCAGAGCGGGCAATGCGAATGCCCGTTCGAATGCGCTATACGCCGTTTCGGGGATGATGTACTGGCCCGGGATTTGTCCAGGCTGGACGTTCGAAGCGAAGAGGCCACCGGTCTGCACCGGCGCCTTCGTTGCGCTATCGGCACCCGTCGCGCCAACCGCCTTGCCAGTCGAATCTTTGTTGGCGGAGTCGGTCTTCTGGGTGAGCAACGACGTGACGCCGACCTTTTTGGACGTGTCGCCTGAGAGCTTATCGCTGGAGGCGATGCTGATCCCGGCGGCGCGCGCAATCTCGTCGAAACGTGGGGTGACCTTTTCAAGCGCTTGCGTCTTGTCCGTGATCTGGAACTCGAGGAACGCGGATTTCTGCACGACATCCTGTGCTCGTGCTGCGTCATCGATGCCGGGGAGTTCAACGATCAGTCGCTCTTCGCCAGCCTTCTGCACCACGGGCTCGGCGACGCCGAATTCGTCGATACGCTGACGGACGACCTTGAGGGCCCGATCGAGCGCCTCGGACTTATTCGCGACCGCCTGCTTGGACTCGTCGACTTCGAGTGTCAGGTGCATGCCGCCTTGGAGGTCGAGCCCCCGCTTGAGCGGAACACGCTTGACCGTGTCGTAGACGAAAACACCATCGCGCTTCACCCGTTCGATCACGGTACGCGGAAAGAGGGCCCACGCAGAGGCCACGAGGAGTCCCACGATAAGCAGGATGCGGTACTTCAAGTTCGCCATCGATGCCGGTGGCCAGGGGTGAGAACGGTCGGCCGAACGCCGCCGGATGGTTCGCGGTCAGTGGCCGCGTAGCGAACTCGGGCTCGACCTAGTGAAGGCGGCGCGAAATGCACCTAGCCTCTAAACTTAGGCGCCATTCAGGCGTCGCGGTAGTTCGGCAGCCGGAAGATTCTCCCTGAGAATCGCCCGGGCGTTTGCCTCGTCGGCGCTGAGCTGCGCCCGGAGAGCGTCCATGCCTGAGAAAGTTTGCGTCTCGCGAAGCCGGGCGAGGAAATCGAGACAGATGTGGGCACCGTACCAGTTGTGGTCGGCGTCGAAGACGTGCGCCTCGATCCGACGCTCGGCGTCCCCAAAAGTCGGCCGGGGCCCAAGGTTGAGCATGCCGCCGAATGCGCCCTGCGGTGTCTGCACCCGGACTGCATACACACCGTCTGGCGGCAGCAGCTTCCGGGCTGCTGGCGTGGCCAGGTTCACGGTCGGATAGCCGAGCAGGCGCCCACGCTGATCGCCCGCAATGACGCGCCCACTGACGCTGTAGGGGCGGCCGAGGCAGAGGGTAGCCGTCGGCAGATCACCGTCGGCGATCGCGCGCCGGATGACGGTCGACGAGATGGCCTGACCGTCGGCCGCTTCGACAGGCGGAAGGACCGTGATGCCGAAGCCGCGATCAGCAGCGAGCGAGCGCAACACGTCGAGGTCGCCCAATCGGCCTTTGCCAAAACCGTGATCGTGTCCGACGAGCAGCTCGGCGAGTGAAAATCGCTTGCGCAGCACTTCGTCGACAAACGCTGCTGCTTCGTATGCAGCAAGCGATCGTGTGAACGGCAGTACCACTACATAGCTGACACCGCTTTGCACGAACTGTTCGAGCTTCTCATCAAGCAGTGACAGGAGCGGCGGCGCGGCACTCGGATTCACCACCTCGAGTGGGTGCGGATGGAACGTGACGACAAGACTGGGCCGACCTGCGCGCTCGGCATGCGCGACCAGCTGGCGGAGCACGTCCTGATGACCACGATGCACTCCGTCAAAGGTACCGACGGTGATCACCGCACCGCGCTCGTGCAACGGAAGTCCTTGCAACTCCGTCATGTCGAATGCTGGAGGGATGCGACGACCGCTCGTGCTCATGCTTCCGTCCCGAGCAAGACCACGCGGGGCTGCCATCGTTCGCCCGTCGTTCTCACGCCGATCCCAAGTACACGCGCATCGGGTGCACGGGGCCCGGCAAGAAACGCGACAATCGGGCCGGGTTTCGTGGCGGCAATCGCGCGCCCCTGGGCCAGTGCACGCACTCCGACGTCATCGAGCGACTCGGTGGCGATATCGCCCAGTGCGGCGAGCGGCGAATGCAGCGCCACGGTGCCATCGACAATTGCTCCCGGCGTCAGCGCCGTAAACGGAGTTGCCGTATCGACATGCGCCGCGCCACTCGCGATGCGTCGTAATTGCTCGCAGTGCGCGGCGCTCGCGAGCGCACGTCCGAGATCACGGGCCAGGGCACGCACGTACGTGCCGCCGCCGCAGGTAATCCGGGCACGCAGACATTGGCTGCTGACTTCGATGACCTCCCACGTATGGACCGTGATGTCGACCGGTGGGAGTTCGACTGCTTCGCCGCGACGGGCAAGGGCGTACGCGCGCTCACCGTCGACATGCTTCGCCGAGTACGCGGGCGGTGACTGGGCGATGCGCCCGGTGAGCGTGGCGATTGCTGCGCCAAGCAATGCATGACCCGAGTCGTCATCCAACGCGGGCAGCGGGCGGCGAATCGTCATGCGACCAGTGGCGTCGTCGGTATCTGTTTCAGAACCGAAGCGGATGACGGCATCATACACCTTCGGTTCGCCGACGATGTAGGGGAGCAGTCGCGTACAGTTCCCGATGCCGAGTACCAGCAACCCGGTGGCAAACGGATCGAGCGTTCCGGCGTGTCCTACACGACGCGAACGAGCGGCCCGTCGCACAACGCCGACGACGTCATGCGAAGTGATTCCCACGGGCTTATCGACGTAGAGCAGACCGTCCACAGCGAGGTCGTGCCGTGCGCGAGGCGCTCGGGGGCGCTAGTCGTCAGACGGCGCGTCGCCGTCGGACGGAACGCTGGCGTCAGCGGCGGCGACATCGACCGCCGCGCCATCTGCAGCATCTCGCTCATTGCGCACCTGCGCCAGCAACTGCTCGATGCGCGAGGCGCGGGCGATACTTTCGTCTGCCTTGAAATGAACCTCGGGGGCATTGCGCAGGCGCAACGACTTGCCGAGCATCGAGCGCAGATGGGATGCGACGCTGGCCAGTCCTTCGAACGTGGCTTTCGTCGCATCGTCATTGCCCATCACGCTGACGAATACGTTGGCGTGCCGGAGATCGCGCGTCATCTCCACCGCGGTGACGGTGACAAATCCACGGATCCGCGGGTCTTTGGCGCCTTCCGAGAGGAAGGTCGCCACTTGCTCGCGGATGGCCTCGGCAACGCGGTCAGGACGCCGCGGGTCGGCCATGATGCCTCCTCAGGACTTCGATGCCTGGTCGAGGGTACGTGCGACTTCTTCCGTGCGATAGCACTCGAACACGTCGCCGACCTTTACATCGTTGAAGTTCTCGATGCCGATACCGCACTCGTAGCCTTCCTTGACTTCCTGCACGTCGTCCTTGAAACGACGCAACGAGGCGATGCCACCATCGTAAATCTCGACTCCATCGCGGATGACGCGAACGCGTCCCTTCCGGTTGATGTTGCCACTGCGAACCATACAACCTGCGATGACACCAACGCGCGCCACCTTGAACGTGTCGCGCACGGCGGCTTCGCCGTATACGACTTCGCGTGATTCCGGACGCAGCATCCCTTCGAGTGCGGCCTTCACATCGGCAACCGCTTCGTAGATGATGCGATACAGCTTGATCTCGACGCCTTCGCGCTCGGCTGCAGCGCGCGCGTTGTTGTCGGGGCGGACATGGAATCCGATGATGATCGCGCCGGATGCCTTGGCGAGGAGAATGTCCGTTTCGGCAATCGCACCAACACCACGGTGAAGAATTTCCACCGAGACTTCGGGGTTGGAGAGCTGACCGAGTGCGTCGGCCAAGGCTTCTGCCGGGCCGCCCTGGTCTGCTTTGATGACGAGACGCAACTGACGCTTCTGCCCTGCTGAGGTCTGCGACATGAAGTCTTCGAGCGAGACGACACCACGCGTGGTGCGACGGCTCTTGGCTTCACGATCGAGACGCTCGCGACGCTGCGCGATTTCACGCGCTTCGGCGGCATCTTCAACAACGATGAGCTGGTCGCCGGCCATCGGGACGCCGGTGAGACCAAGGATCTGCACTGGCATTGCTGGACCGGCCGACTTGACGGTCTTGCCGCGCTCATCGAGCAGCGCACGTACACGACCGGAGTAGATGCCGCAGATGTAGTCGTCCCCGACTTTGAGCGTACCGTTCTGCACGAGAACGGTTGCAACAGGACCCTTGCCTTGATCGAGCTGTGCTTCGACGACCGACCCAACGGCGCGACGCGACGGATTGGCCTTGAGCTCGAGAATGTCAGCCTGCAAAAGGATCTGTTCCAGCAATTCGCCGACGCCAGTTCCCTTTTTGGCCGAGATCTCCGAATGCAACACCGTGCCGCCGAAGTCTTCGAGTACGACGTCGTGCTGGAGCAGGTCCTGCTTCACCTTGGCGATGTTCGCCGTCGGCAAATCGACCTTGTTGATCGCGATGATGATCGGTACGCCAGCGCTCTTCGCGTGCGAGATCGCTTCGACGGTTTGCGGCATGACTTGGTCATCGGCGGCGATGACGATGACGACGATGTCCGTAACCTGCGCACCGCGTGCACGCATGGCCGTGAAGGCTTCGTGACCCGGAGTGTCGAGGAACGTGATGGTGCGCTTGTTGGCGACCTCCACGTGATACGCCCCGATGTGCTGTGTGATGCCACCCGCTTCGCCGGCAACGACGTTGGCTTTGCGGATGTAGTCGAGCAATGACGTCTTACCATGGTCAACGTGGCCCATGATCGTGACGACAGGCGGGCGTGGGCGCAGATCTTCGTCAGCGTCGACTTCGACTGTTTCGGTAGTGAGATCGGCGGCGTAGTCGCTTTCCTTGACGGCTTGGAATCCGAATTCGCCCGCGATGAGCTCAATTTGATCGAAGTCAAGACGCTGGTTGATGGTGACCATCAACCCGAGTGTCTTGAATGCAAAGCCCACGATCTGAGTTGCCGAGACGCCGAGGATCTGCGCGAGTTCAGAAACGGTAATGAACTCGTTGACGCGTACCGTCTTCCGCTCACGTTCGGCGGCGGCAACGCGCTGCTCCTCCATCTCCGCACGCATGTCAGCACCAAAGCGACGGCCACTACCGCGACGTGCGGGCGCGCCGCGCATCGCGGTCATCGTCTTGCTGATGTTCGCCGACACGGCTTCCTGATCGACCGCCCCACGCTTGCCCTTCTTCCCGCGACGCTGACTCTGCGAGGCTGAGGATCCACCCGGGCCCGGCGGCGGGTTACCCGGCCCATTGCTGTTGCTCTGCGCTTGTGGCGCGGCCGACGGCCTGCGGTCGTCGCGACGCTGGCCCTGACCAAGTCCACCGCCGGGGGCGGCCGATGCGATTGGCCGAGCCGATCCAAAGTTCGGCGACCCGCCCGACGAGTAGGGACGCGGACGGGGCGCACCTGGCACCACCGGGCGCGGCCGTGGCCGATCGGGGGGCAGCGGCGCTGCCGGTGGAGTTGCTGAAGTTGCTGACGTTGCTGGCGTTGCTGCGCTGGGTGTCGGCGCAGCAACGGGCGTCGGTACCGAAGGCTGAGCGATCGGTGGCTTTGGCGGTTGCGCTGCGACCGGCGGACGCGGCGCTTGCGCAGCACGTTCGATGCGCGGGACGACCGGCGCCGGGCGAGGCGCTGTTGGGACTGGCTCGACTGGTGCGGCGGCTCGCTCGGCTGGGCGGACGTCGACTGGGGCAGCGGCTTCGGCTCGTGAAGGCGAAGCCGGGGCAGCAGCGGCGATCGGCTCGGCGACGACTGGAGTCGGTTCAACTGGCGGCGGAGTGGCAGGCGCAGCCGCTGGAGGCGTCGGAGTGCGCGCAGCCTGCGGCGGATGGGCAGCTGGCGGTTCGGCGGCTGGCGGTGTTGCGGCTGGCGATTCGGCGACTGGAACTTCGGCGGTGGTAGGCGCGATCTCGTGCGCGTCTTCCGCGTGGGCGTCCTCTTCGGAGCGGCGACGGCGCCGGACAGCAGGAGCAGAGACCTCCGGTTCCGGCGCTGGAGCGGGCGCCTCGGGGGCAGCTGCGCCGCTACGGCGACGGCTGGGTTTGGCTGGCGCGGGTGCCGCCTTTTCGGCGCGCACCCGCTTCTCCCGCTCCCATCGCGCACGGATGCGCGAAACCTGATCGTCTGTCAGCAGCGTCAAGTGACTGCGAACCGGAACGTCCATCTGGCGCAGCAAAACCAGCACCTCGTCTGCCGAGATACCGAACTCACCCGCCATGTCATGCACACGAAGCTTGCTCAACCCGTCCTCCTACCGCGAAACGCGCGTCGCGTCGCCTGCCGGGGCTGCCCCGGCTACGGCGCCACGGATACCGCGCGCCAGCGCCTGATCTACGATTCCAACCGCTGCCGTCGTCTCACGTCCTACGGCACCGCCCAACTC
>Ga0105044_10006739_pt1 | contig 15802 bp, 18 predicted proteins | sample MAT01_FD_78092 | JGI IMG/M metagenome (GOLD analysis project Ga0105044, IMG submission 78092) | Freshwater microbial communities from Lake Fryxell liftoff mats and glacier meltwater in Antarctica - MAT-01 | ecosystem: Environmental > Aquatic > Freshwater > Ice > Liftoff microbial mat | place... | reverse complement strand
GTGGATTGATCCGACAGGGGTGGGGTAGCGGCCGGCGCGGAAGGGTGCCGGTGACCTATCGCCGATCCCGATGATCACGACCCGTCGGAGAAAGGTGAGGCCAGGGCCTTGCCTTTCCCGATCGGTCAATCATTCGAACGGTTCGTATCAGTGCACGTGCGCCGGGACCATCTCGTGCTGCAGGATCGCGGCAAACGCCAGGCTGCGGTCCTGCGCCACCGCCATAGGGGTGCCGTCGGCGGCATGGATGGCGAAGGCGTGGGCGCCGTTGAGTATCACGGGTTTGACATAGGCCACCTGCTCCAGCCCCAGCTTGCCAAGGTCGGCTTGCGAGAGCGCGCGGATGTTGAAGAACACGGCGGCGGGGGAAGTGTCGGACATGGCGGATCTCCTGGGCTGTGCCGGCGCCGGGATGGCCGCCGGCCCACAATGCGTCTGTTCGCGCTACTCGGTGGCGCCGTCCACCATGGGGAGGACGCCGTTGCGCTTGCCGATGCGGATGGTCTTCACCCGCGCCTCCGGTCGCGGTCGGGCAAGGTCGATGTGCAGCAAACCGTTATCGAGCCAGGCGCCGGTCACCTCGATCCCCTCGGCCATCACGAAGGCGCGCTGGAACTGCCGGGCGGCGATGCCACGATGCAGGAACACACGGTCCTGCCCGTCGTCGGTCTGCCGACCGCGGATCACCAGCTGGTTATCCTCCTGCGTGATCTGCAGGTCGTCCATGGTGAAGCCGGCTACGGCCAGCGTAATGCGCAGCCCGGTGGGTCCGGTCTGTTCGATATTGTAGGGCGGATAGCCGTCCGACGAGGTCTTTGAAGCGCGCTCAAGCATCTGCTCAAGATGGTCGAACCCAAGAAACAACGGCGATGTGAAGACGCGGGTGGTCAAGAAAGCCTCCTCCTGCGAGCGAAGCGGATGGCGGGCCCCGTGGCGGCAACCCGACGACCCCATATTTGGCGGGGCGGGGCCGTGTTGCAAGTGGCACGTGGAGCGAGAGCATCACCTGCCGTTGATCGGGGACGGACGCGCCGCTACATCCTTCGCATGAACGCTGAAATCCCGATGGCCGACCAGGCCGCGCTGCTGGCGATCCTCATCGCGCCGCACCCCACGCTCAAGCTGCGCTGCCGCGCCGTGGCTGCGGGCGACAATGCCGCCGTGCGCGCCCTGGTGCCGCGCATGTTCGGCGCGATGTACCACGCTCCTGGCATCGGCCTGGCCGCACCGCAGGTCGGCGTGGGATTGCGCATCGCGGTGATCGACCTGGCGCCGGACGACAAGCGCGCGCCGCATGTGTTGATTAACCCCGAGATCGTCGCCGTCAGCAAGGAACTGGCGATGCGCGAGGAAGGATGCCTGTCCCTGCCCAACATGTTCGCCGAGGTGACGCGCGCGGCCCAGGTCAAGGTGCGCTACCTCGACCTTGAAGGCGTGCGACGAGAGATCCAGGGCGACGGCCTGTTGGCGGCCTGTCTGCAACACGAGATCGACCATCTCGACGGCGTGCTGTTCGTCGACCACCTGTCGGCGCTCAAGCGCAACATGATCCTGCGCAAGCTGGCCAAGGATCAGAAGGCGATAGAACGCTGAGCATGGCACCCCTGCGGCTTGCTTTCATGGGCAGCCCGGATTTCGCGGTGCCGGCGCTGCGGGCGCTGCACGCGGCGGGGCATGACATCGCCGCCGTCTATTGCCAGCCGCCGCGGCCGGCCGGGCGCGGCCAGGCGGTGCGAAAATGCCCGGTACAAATGGCCGCCGAGGCATTGGGCCTGCCGGTGCGCACGCCGCCCCGCCTGCGCAACGACGCCGCCGCGCAGGTGGAATTCGCGGCACTGCGCCTGGATATCGCCGTGGTCGCCGCCTACGGCCTGATCCTGCCGCAGGCGATGCTCGACGCGCCGCGCCGGGGTTGCCTGAACATCCACGCCAGCCTGCTGCCACGCTGGCGCGGGGCCGCGCCGATCCAGGCGGCGCTGCTGGCCGGCGACATCGAAACCGGCATCACCATCATGCAGATGGATGCCGGGCTCGACACCGGCGCGATGCTGCTGCGCGAAGCCGTGCCGATCACCGCCACCAGCACGGCCAGCGACCTGCACGACGCGCTCGCCGCCATCGGGGCCGATCTTGTGCGGCGCGCGCTGGCCGAAAACCCGCCAGCGGTGGCCCAGCCGGAGGCCGGCGCGCGCTATGCCCCCAAGCTGACGCGCGACGACGGCCGCATCGACTGGGCGCGCGACGCCGCGGCCCTCGACCGCCAGGTGCGCGCACTTAATCCATGGCCCGGCACCTTCACCATGCTCGACGGCGTGGTGCTGAAGGTGCTCGCCGCCGTGCCGCAACCGGGGCAGGGCGCCCCCGGCACGGTGCTTGACGGCGCGCTGCTGGTGGCCACCGGTGCGGGGGAGGGCGGCGGCGCGCTCCGCCTGACCCGGGTGCAGGCGCCTGGCCGCGCGGCCATGCCGGCCGAGGCTTTTCTGCGCGGCCACGGCGTGCCGGCCGGCACCCGGCTGGGCTGATGCCGCGCTACGCCCTGACCCTGGAATACGACGGCACCGGCTTCGTCGGCTGGCAGCGCCAGGCGGTGGGGGTTTCGGTGCAACAAGTGCTGGAGGCGGCGGCCTCGCACCTTGTCGGCGGCGCGCCGGTGCGCAGCATCACCGCCGGGCGCACCGATGCCGGGGTGCATGCCAGCGGGCAGGTGGCCAGCCTCGACCTCGATCGCGCGATCACCGGGGATCGGCTGCGCGATGCGTTGAACTTCCACATGAAGCCGCATGCCGTCGCGGTGCTGCGCGCGGCGCTGGCGCCGGTTGGGTGGAACCCACGCTTCTCGGCGATCGGCCGCGCCTATCGCTATCGCATCATCAACCGGGCTGCCCGCCCGGCGCTGGAGGCGGGGCGGGCCTGGCATGTGCGAGACCGGCTCGACGTGGCGGTGATGCGCGACGCGGCACGATTGCTGCTCGGGCAGCACGATTTCACCTCGTTCCGCGCCACCGCCTGCCAGGCGAAGTCGCCGGTGCGCACAATCGACCGGCTCGACGTCAGCCGGCAGGACGAGGAGGTGATCATCGAGGCCGATGCGCGCAGCTTCCTGCACCATCAGGTGCGCAACATCGTCGGCACGCTGAAGCTGGTGGGCGAGGGCGCATGGCCGGCTGCGCGGGTGGCCACCGCCCTGGCCGCGCGCCACCGCGCCGCCGCCGGGCCGACCGCGCCGGCCGAGGGCCTGATGCTGTTGGAAGTGCGCTACCCCGAAGATCCGTTCAGCCGGTAAGCCGCAGCACCAGCAAGCCCAGCGCCATATCGGCAGCGACCAGAAGCGCCGCCGGTCCGCCAGGCAGCGCCAGGGTCAGCCGCGTGGCCGACCATTGCAGCCATAGCGACCAGAATATCGCGACCAGCCAGGTGGCCTGCACCACGAAGGCCGGCGCGCCCAGCAGCGACGGCACCAGCGTGGTGGCCATCAGCAGATACTGTACCAGGTTGCACCAGTTCCACAGCGCCACGAAGCGGGGCCACAGCATCGCCCGCCCCAGGCGCGCCGCCAGATAGTACGACAGCACCGCATAGCCGAGCCAGCCGAGCACGAAGCCGGTGAATTCACGCGCCATCGCCTGGTCTTCAGCGCCCCGGCCCAGCACCTGGACAGCCAGGAAGACCGGCACGCAAAACAGCATCGCCAGGAAACTGTGGCGTGCCCGCGCCCTCTGGTCGTCCGGCCCCTCGGCGCCGATCAGTGCTGCGCCATCCTCCCGCCCGCGCGCCAGCAGCAACGCGGCGCGCAGGCCCATCCACGGGCTCGCCGCCGCCACGCTCATCGCAAAGCCGCGGCGAGGAAACGCGGCGCCATCACCAGCATGACCGTGCCGAGATTGACCACGATCACCAGCAACGTCGCCCGGCCGCGCCCCAAACCCAGTCCATGGCGCGCCAGAAACCAGTGCAGCCCCATGCCATAGCCGGCAATCGCGAACAGCACCACGATCGCCGCCGCTTGCTCACCCAGCCCCACGCGACGCAGCGCGCCCGCCGACATCAACAGCGCCACGGCGACAATCGGCACCGCCCATTGCCCCCAGTTGAAGGCGACGCCATAGCGCAGCCACCAGTCGCCACGCTGCCAGCGCTCGGCCAGCGCCGCCGAGATCACCGCAGGCGCGAGCAGCGCCACCACGGTTGCCAGCAGGTCGGTGACCACGCCGAGCCCGCCGCCCGCCACCAGCATCAACAGCCCGCCGACCAGCGGAAAGGCGATCAGCGGCGCCAGCGAGTTCAGGAAGGCTTGGCGCGTGGCACCAAATTCGGCGAAGCCCTCCGGCCGGAACCGCGCCAGGCGGAAGATGCCACGCAGGATGCTGCGCCGCGGCGCCGGACTATCCGTCACGGTGGGCACTCATCGCAGCAGCCGGTCGAGCACCGCGCGATAGATGCGCGCCAGCTCGCGCAGCTCATCGACCGCAACGCGCTCGTCCACCTGGTGCATGGTCTGGCCGACCAGGCCGAATTCGGCGACCGGGCAATAGCGCGCGATGAAGCGCGCGTCCGACGTGCCGCCGCCGGTGTCCAGCTTCGGCTGTCGCCCGGTCGCCTCGGCGATCGCCGCCACCAGGGCGTCGATCTCGGGACCGGGCGCGGTAAGAAAACTCTCGCCCGAGATCGACACATCCAGATCGAAGCGTTCGGCGTAGCGCTCGGCGGTGGCACGCACCCAGGCGGCGAGCGAGGCGCCGCTGTGGCGCTCGTTGAAACGGATGTTGAGCATCATGCGCGCGCTGGCCGGCACCACGTTGGTGGCGGTGTTGCCGACATCGATGCTGGTGAGCTGGATCGAGGTGGGCTCGAAGAATTCGCTGCCGGCGTCGATGGGGGCGGCGATCAGGGCGGCGGCGATGCGGGCCAGCCGGTGGATCGGGTTATCGACCCGGTGCGGGTAGGCCACGTGGCCCTGGATGCCGTGCACCGTCAGCGTCATGTTCACGCTGCCGCGCCGACCGACCTTGATCATGTCGCCCAGGGCAGACGGATTTGTCGGCTCGCCGACAATGCAGAAATCCGGGATCTGGCCGTTCGCCTGCATCCATTCCAGCACCTTCACGGTGCCGTCCACTGCCGGGCCTTCCTCGTCGCCGGTGATCAGCAGGCTGATGGACCCCGTCGGCGCGCCGCCCTTCAGATGGTCGGCGGCGGCGGCCACGAAGGCGGCGATGGCACCCTTCATGTCGCAGGCGCCACGGCCATACAGCACGCCGTCGCGCACCCCGCCTGCGAACGGGCCGCTTGTCCAGTTCGCGGCCCCCTCGGGCACCACATCAGTGTGCCCGGCGAAGCAGATATGCGGGCCCCCACCTGATTTGCGGTCTTCGGTGCCGATGCGGGCGAACAGGTTCTCGATCTCGCCATAGCGCAGGCGGGTCACCGTGAAGCCGATCGCTGTCAATGCGCCCGCCAGCACCTCCTGCGCGCCGGCATCCGCGGGCGTGACCGAGGCGCAGCGGAGCAGTGCCTGGGCCAGCTCCAGTGGGTCCGACGCCACGTTGCCCGCCATGATCAATAGCGCAGCAGCTCGTTGATCGCGGTCTTCGAGCGCGTGCGCTCGTCAACCTGCTTGACGATCACCGCGCAATACAGCGAGGGCGTGCCCGCCGGGCCGGGCATGGCGCCGGGCACCACCACGGAATAGGCGGGTACGCGGCCCATATGAACCTCGCCGGTCTCGCGGTTGACGATGCGCGTGGTGGCGCTGAGGAACACGCCCATCGACAGCACCGCACCGCGCTCGACGATCACACCCTCGACCACTTCCGAACGGGCGCCGATGAAGCAGTCATCTTCGATGATCACCGGGGTTGCCTGCAACGGTTCCAACACGCCGCCGATGCCAACGCCGCCCGACAAATGGCAGTTGGCGCCGATCTGCGCGCAGCTGCCCACCGTCGCCCAGGTATCGACCATGGTGCGCGCACCGACATGGGCACCGACATTCACGAAGCTGGGCATCAGCACCACGTCGGGCGCGATGTAGGCGCTGCGCCGCACGATTGCACCCGGCACGGCGCGGAACCCTGCCTGCTTGAAGTGCTGCGCGTCCCAGCCGGCGAATTTCATCGCCACCTTGTCCCATACCGGTGCGCCGCCATTGCCCTCCATCAGCGCCGAGTCGTACAGCCGGAACGACAGCAGCACCGCCTTTTTGAGCCACTCGTTGACCACCCAGTCGGCGCCGATCTTCTCGGCGGTGCGAAAAGTGCCCGCCTCCAGCCCCGCCAGCGCATGCTCCACCGCATCGCGATCGGCCCCTTTGGTCTGCGCGTTCACCGAGTCGCGCCGGTCCCACAGGGCCTCGATCGTCGAACGCAGGGTCAGATCGCTCATCGGGGAAGGCCTTCTCGCCGGTTTGGGCGGACCATGCGCAGGCGGGCAAGCGCTGTCAATTCAGCCGTTCGGCGCGCCGTCGCAAGACCCCCGACCGCCGCCATTCACCAGTAATTTACACCTTTCATCTTGGATGGCAGCACACGAGGAGCGCACGCCATGCCGCCGGCACCAGAACTCGCAGTGGCGGCCATCACCGCACCGCCGCACGGCGATCGGGCCTCGCCAGAACCTGGCGCGAAGTCCCGCACGGATTCGTCCCGCCCAGATCTCGCCCGAGCCGACGTACCGCGCGCCGACATCGTGGGTGCGGCGCTGCTAGAAAGCCGCCAACGCTGGCGCGATTTTGTCACCCTCAGCGCCGACTTCGCCTTTGAGACCGATGCCCAGGGCCGCTTCGCCTTCGTCGCCCCCGATCCGGCCCTCGGCTGGCCGGCCACCCTGCTGCTCGGCCAGCCGGCGGCGCTGTTGCTCGCTGATGCCGCGGGGCTGACCGGCTTCGACCCGTTCCGCCCCACTGCACGCACCCGCGGCCGCCGCGCCTGGCTGCGCCGCCCCGACGGCAGCCCGATTTGCCTCAGCTTCAGCGCCGCCCCGATGCTGGACGAACAGGGCCAAATCATCGGCGCGCGCGGCGTCGGCCAGGACATCACCGATCAAGACCTGCACGAAGCCCATATGGCCGCCACGCTGCGCCGCAGCCAAGTGGTGGAGCACATCCTGGCCTGCATGCACCAGGAGGTCCACGCTGCGCGCATGATGAAGGCCGCACTCGGCGCCATGGTCACCGCCACGGGGGCCGAGGGCTGCGTGGTGATCGACCTGTTGGGCGACGGGGTCCAGGCCTCGTTCCTGCATCAGATCGGCGTGCCCAGCGCGCCGGTGGTGCACACCGCCATGTCGCTGATCGAGGCCAATCCCGACGGCCCGGGCGACGCCATGGCCAATGACGGGCGCTGGACACTGGTCTGCCCGGCCCAGTCCAGCGGCCCGCAGACCGCGGCGCTGGCGCTGTGGCGCGGCCTGGGTGGGCGGGCGTGGGATGCCGACGACCGGCTGCTCGCTGGCTCGGTCAGCAGCATCATCCGCGTCATCCTCCAGCACGAGGCGATGCAGCGCGACATCACCGAACAGGCCCGCACCGATCCGTTGACCGGCCTGCTGAACCGTCGCGCCTTCCTCGACGAAATGGGCCGCCGGGTCGATCGCCTCAGCCGCGAGGGGCAGCCCGGCACCATCCTTTTCATCGACCTCGACGGCTTCAAGCAGCTCAACGACCAATGCGGCCACGATGTGGGCGACGAGGCGTTGTGCCTGGTGGGCGATCTGCTGCGCGACACCGTCCGCCCATCCGACCTGGTCGCCCGCATCGGCGGCGACGAGTTCGCCATCTGGCTCGACGGCGCCGACGACCTCACCGCCGCCGAACGCGCCGAACACCTCACGATCACCGCGCCGCGCATGATGCGCGCGTTGACCGGCGGGCACGACATCCGCCTGGGCATGTCGATCGGCATCGCCACGCGCTGGCCGGGGGTGCGTGAAGGCATTGACGAAACGCTGCAACGCGCAGACCAGGCGATGTACCAGGCCAAGCGGGCCGGTCGCGGTCAGTGGCGCGCCTGGCGGGCGGAGGCCACCTGATGCCAGCAAGCGACACCGACCTGCTGTTTGCTTCGCATGGCTCCACCGAGGCTGCCCGCGTGCACCTGGGTGCCGCCTCCGACACCGCCCCCGACATCATGCGCGCGCTCGCCAGCGACCCCGCGGTGACGGTGCGCGCGGCCGTGGCAATGAACCTGGCCGCGGCCGGCGATGTCGACATGGTGTTGGCCAGGGATCGCGACGAGCGGGTACGCATTTTGCTGGCGCGCAAGCTCGCCGCGCTGGTACCGGGGCTGGGCGATACCGACCGCCATGCTCTGCGCGAACGCGCGCTGGCCACGCTGCACCAACTGGTCAGCGACGAGGCCGTGCGGGTGCGCGAGGCAATCGCCGACGTCCTGAAGGACATGCCGCAGGCGCCGCGCAGCATCATCCTGCAACTCGCCGGCGACACCGCGGTCACGGTCTTCGACCCGGTCGTGCGGCTGTCACCGCTGTTGAGCTCGGACGACCTGTTGGCCCTGCTGGGTGGTGCCACCGGGGTCGATGTTGCCGTCTCGGTGGCCGCGCGCCCGGGCCTTGCCGAGGAGGTGGCCGATGCGCTGGCCGCCAGCAGCAACATCCGCGCCATCACCGCGCTGTTGTCCAACAGCACCGCGGCAATTCGCGAATCCACCCTGGACATGCTGGCGGCGGCCGGGCGTCCCCACGAAGACTGGCACAAGCCGCTGGTCACCCGCCCCCGCCTGTCGGCCCGCGCCGCCCGCGCGCTGTCCGACTACGTCGCCACGCAGTTGCTCGACGTGTTGGCTGGCCGTGCCGACCTGCCGGTGGCAACCGCGCGCGAGCTGCGCCGGCGGCTGGAAGCGCGATTGAACCCGGTGCCGGTGCAAACCCGCCGCGACCCCGACATCGAACAGGCGATGACCGAGGCGCGGCAGATCCAGGCCGCCAACCAACTGGACGAGGCGGCGCTGCTGGCCGCGATCCAGCGCGGCGAACCACGCATGGCCACGGCACTCCTGGCGGTGGCATCCGACCTGCCGGCCTCCGCGGTCGACCGCGCGGCCACGCTGCGCAGTGCCAAGGGTTTGGTCAGCCTCGTGTGGAAAGCCGGCTTCACCATGCACGTGGCCGGGCCGCTGCAAACCCTGCTGGCCCGCCTGAACCCCGCCATGATCCTGCGTCCAACCCCCGGCGGAGGGTTCCCCCTCGCGATCGACGAGATGCGCTGGCAAATCGACTTCCTGCGCGATATGGGACGCTGATCCCTAGCGCCGTCCGCCGGCGCCGACCCTCAACGCCGTCCGCCGGCGCCGACCATCAACGCCGTCCGCCGGCGATGCGCAGGCTGTCCGGATGGCACCGCAGCCGCCACATCGCCCAGGCACCCAGGAACGGCCCGATCGCCAGCATTGCAAAAGCACCGCTCCAGCCCGCGGCGGCGACCACGCCCGGCAGCACATGGATCGACACGATGGTCAACAGAAACCCCACGCTGGTTTGAATTGTCACCATCGTGCCGACCAGCGCGGGCTCGGATAATTCAATCACGCTGGAGGAAAACTGCGCGCTGTCGGCCACGACGGCAAAGCCCCATAACAGGCACAGCGCCACAACCGCCGCCGGCGCCGCACCGAACATCAGTCCGGCCAGCACCGCACAGGTGCCGCTGGTCACCAGCGACAGGATGGTCAGCCGCGTGCGGCCCCACCGGTCGGCAAACCATCCGCCCGCCAGGCTGCCCGCCGCCCCCATGCCGATCACCGCGAAGGTGGCCAGCTTCGGCCACGCGCCCGCGGCCAGCGCCGGATCGACGGCAGCAAAGCTGGCGTGCAGGAACACGCCGATCCAGGCCCACATGGCATACAATTCCCACATGTGGCCGAAATAGCCGAGATTGGCCAGGCGCAACGATGGCGTGCGCCAGGCCAGCATCGCCATGGCGGGGCGGAACGCGGTGGCGCGCAGGGTGCGGGGGCCGATCGGAAGCCGGGAAATCAGCGCCGCCGCCAGCAGCGCCGCGGCCGACGCCGCCAGCACCGGCACGCGCCAGTCCAGCGTGACAAACCCCGCCACCAGGAACGACGAGGCGCTGCCCAGCGTGAGGGCACCGACCAGCAACCCCACCAACAGCCCCATGTCAGCCTCGGCCCAGCCCGCGGCCAGCTTCATGCCAACCGGATAGATCCCGGCGCAGCACGCCCCCACCACCATGCGCAACAGAATCGCGCCGGTCGACGTGGGATCGATCACCGTGGTCGCCGCATTGGCCAGGGCCGCGGCCACGGCACAAACCGCGAATAGCCGCCGCGCGTCCAGCCGGTCGGCCAAGCCGAGCGTGGCGCTGGCCAGCGTGCCCAGCACGAAGCCGAACGCCACCGAACTGGACAGCGCCGCCTCCTGCGCGTGGCTCAGCGGAAACAGCACGCGCAGTTGCGGCAGCACCGAGGCAGCGGCGAACCACAACGACATCGCCAGCACTTCGCACACGGCCAGCAGCGCGATGGCGCGCCACTTCATGATCGTCTGCCCGCCGGCGCCTGCCTGCCTCAGGCGTGGATCAGCGTGCCGTATCCGCCTTCGGTGAACAGTTCCAGCAGGCAGGCATGCGGCTGGCGGCCGTCCAGGATGACCGCCCCCTTCACCCCGCGCTGCACCGCATCCACACAGTTCTCAACCTTCGGGATCATGCCGCCGGTGATCGTGCCATCGGCAATGCCGGCCAGCACATCGGCCACCGTCATCTCCGGGATCAGGTTTTTGTCCTTGTCCAGCACTCCGGGGACATCGGTGAGCATCAATAGCCGGGTGGCCCCCAGGGCCCCGGCAACGGCACCAGCGACCGTGTCGGCGTTGATGTTGTACGTCTGCCCATCATCACCCATGCCCACCGGCGATATCACCGGGATCAGCCCGGCGCCGGTCAGCGCATGGATCACCCGCACATCCACATGCGCCGGCTCGCCCACGAAGCCGAGTTCGATCGCCTCCATCTCCCCTGTCTCGGGGTTTTTGCGCATGCGCCGCAGCTTCTCGGCGCGGATCAGCCCGCCATCCTTGCCGCAGATGCCCACGGCGAGCGCACCGGCGCGGGTGATCAGCCCGGCGACATGCTTGTTGACGGTTCCGGACAGCACCATTTCGACGATATCGACGGTTTTCTGGTCGGTCACCCGCAGCCCGTCGATGAAGCTCGACTTCACATCCAGCCGCTTGAGCATTGCGTTGATCTGCGGCCCGCCGCCATGCACCACCACCGGGTTCACCCCCACCTGCTTCAGCAGGGCGATGTCGCTGCCGAACATCGCCGCCAGGTGTTCCTCGCCCATGGCGTGCCCGCCATACTTCACCACCACGGTCGCCCCGGCATAGCGGCGCATGAACGGCAGGGCGTGCGCCAGGATGCGCGCCTGCTCCGCGGCGGCATTCTTGCGGGCATCCGCGTTCGGCGGTGCCGCGGTCGTGTCGGTCATGCTGGGGTCCTCCAGGCGGTCGGGTCGCACGCAGGCGGGCGCTCAGGAGCGGGTATTTGCGGCCCGTGCGGGCGCCGGTCAAGGCACCAGGTCACGCCACGGGCGCTGCCAGTGTGGCCAACGCGGCCCGCAGCTCGGTGATGCCCAGCCCGCTGTCGCTGCTGGTCGTAACCACGGTCGGGAAGGCGGCGGGGTGTTTGCGCGCCAACGCCTGCACCGCCGCCTGCTTGGCAGCCAGTGCCTCGGGCTTCACCGCATCGGCCTTGGTCAGCACCAGTTGGTAGGTCACCGCCGCGCGGTCCAGCAGCCCCATCACGATGGTGTCGGATTCCTTGATCTCGATGCGCGCATCCAGCAACAGCACCACGCGCAGCAGCGTCGGCCGTCCGCGCAGGAACTCGAACATCAGCCCCTGCCAGTCTTCCTTCACCCGCCGCTCCGCCCGGGCATAGCCATAGCCCGGCATGTCCACCAGCGTCAGCCGCCCGCCCAGGTCGAAGAAATTCAGCTGCTTGGTCCGCCCAGGCGTGTTCGACGCCCGGGCCAGGGCGCGCCGCCCGGTCAGCGCATTCACCAGGGTCGACTTGCCCACGTTCGATCGCCCGGCAAACGCCACCTCCGGCCCCGTCACCGGCGGCAGCTTGTCCAATTGCTGGGCGGCGAAAAAGAACCGGCACTCGGCGGCGAACAGCAGCCGCCCAGCCTCCAAAGCCGCCGCTGCTTCCAGCGCCGCCTGCTGTTCGGCGGCCTGATCGGGCGTCAGATCCGTGCCGGTCACACGCGCGCCGCTTGGGGCTTGTCCAGCGTCGTCTGGCGCATGATCAGCCATTGCTGCCCGATGGTCAGAAGGTTGTTCCAGGTCCAGTAGATCACCAGCCCGGCAGGGAACGATGCCAGCATGAAGGTGAACAGCACCGGCATCCAGGCGAAGACCTTGGCCTGGATCGGGTCCGGTGGCGGCGGGTTCAGCTTCATCTGGCCCCACATGGTAACGCCCATGACGAGCGGCCAGACGCCGAGGTGGAGGAAGGAGCTCCATTGGCCGGGGTCGAAGGGCAGCAGGCCGAACAGGTTGAAGACGTTGGTGGGGTCGATGTCCGACAGGTCGCGGATCCAGCCGAAGAAGGGGGCGTGGCGCATCTCGATGGTGGTGAAGATGACCTTGTAGAGCGCGAAGAACACCGGGATCTGGATGATGATGGGCAGGCAGCCGGCGGCGGGGTTCACCTTTTCGGCGCGGTACATCTCCATCATCGCCTGCTGGAGCTTCTGCGGTTCCTCCTTGTACTGCTCGCGCAGCACGGTCATTTTGGGCGCCAGGAGCTTCATTTTGCTCATGGAGCGGTACGAGACGTTGGCGAGTGGGAAGAACAGCAGCTTGATGAACAGCGTGAAAATCAGGATGGCGATGCCGAAGTTTCCGGTCAGGCCGTATAGCCAGTCCAACGCATAGAAGAACGGCTTGGTGATGAAATAGAACCAGCCGAAATCCACCGCCTTGTCGAAATTCAGCGCCTTGTGCTCGGTCTCGTAGCGGTCCAGCACGTGCACTTCCTTGGCCCCGGCGAAGGCATGCGTCACCGTCCGCGCCACGGCGCCGGCGGCCACCACCACCGCGTCCTTGGTCACGAAATCCACCTGGTAGCGATCCGTGCCGCCCTCGCTGACATGGCGGAACGCAGCGGTGAAGGCGGTCTGCTGGTCGGGCACCAACGCGGTCAGCCAGTATTTGTCGGTGAAGCCGATCCAGCCGCCCGGCGAGGTTTGTTCCAGCGCCACGCCGGCTTTCTTCTCGCCATCGCTCTTGGCGCCGTCGTACGTCGTCTCCTTCAGCCGCCCGTCCAGCACCCCGATCATACCCTCGTGCAGGATGTAGTAGCCCGCGGTCACCGGCTTGTAGTCGCGGCGGATCCGCGCCCAGGGATGCAGCGAAACCGCCGCTCCGGTCGTATTGCGCACCCGCTGTGTCACGGTGAACATGAAGGCAGCGTCCAGGCCGATCTCGATCTCGAACTGCAAGCCCGCGCCGTTCTCCCAGCGCAGCAGCGCGCTCACACCTGGGGCCACCGTGCCGCTGCCCTGCCACAGCGTGTCGCTGTCCGGCAGCTTCACGCCGGCCGAGGCCGCATCGGCTGACCACCCGACCTGGATGTAGTACGGCTGCTTCTCCGAACGTGGCTCCAGCAGTCGCACCAGCTTGGCGCCCGGCTTCACCGTCTCGCGGTAGCCCTTCAGCACCAGGTCGTCGATCCGCGCCCCCAGCAGGCTGATGCTGCCTTCCACCTGCGCGCCCGCGATCGGCAGGCGCGGCACCTCCTTGGGTACGGCGCCTGTTGCCGTGGCAGCACCGGCCACCGGGGCTGGAACGGCGTTCGGCCCCGCCGGTGCCGGCACGCCCGTGCTGCTCGCCGCCGGTACCGGTGCCAGCACCGGCTTGGGTGCCGGCAGCAGCATCTGAAACCCGAGCAGGATCACCACGGAAATGGCGATCGCCAGGAAAAGTCGCTTTTGATCCATCAGGCAGGGGTCCGGGGTTGTCGCGGCGAGAACTGCCGAATGGGGGAGGGATCGGGCGGCACGTCGAGCCCGCCGGGGTGCCACGGATTGCACCGCAGAATGCGCTTTGCTGCCAGCACCCCGCCGCGCAGCGCGCCGTGGCTCGCCAGCACCGCGCAGGCATAATGGCTGCACGACGGCTCGAAGCGGCATTGCGCGCCGATGAACGGTCGCAGCGTCCATTGATAGACGCGCACGGCCCCGGTCAGCACGGCGGCCGCCGGGGTCATGGCTGTTCCTTGCGGGTCACGCCTGCCCTGGCGAGTGCGCGACGAAAATCGTCAACCAGTGCCGCGAAATTCCGCCCCCGCGTCGTGTCGCGCCCGATCAACACCAGATCGACGCCAATGAGGGGTTTGTCACGCAGCATCAGCCTGGCCGCTTCCTTCAGCCGTCGCCGCGTGCGGTTGCGCACCACGGCGTTGCCCACCTTCTTGGTCACGGTAAAGCCCAGCCGCGCCGGTGCCACGTCGTCGCGCGCCAATGCCTGTAGCACCAGCCCGTGCACCGCCGCGCGCTGCCCTTTGGCGGCCACGCGCAGGAATTCAGCCCGTCGGGTCAACCGCTGCGGCTTGCGCTGCCGCGTCTCGGTGCCCGGGCATTGCGGAGCCGGCGTCATCGTCGCCTCCGCTGGCAGAGTGGATCAGGGGCCCGGCGGAAAGGCCGGACGCTCAGGCCGACAGCTTCGCACGGCCCTTGGCGCGGCGATTGGCCAGCACCTTGCGGCCGCCCACGGTTGCCATACGGGCGCGGAAGCCATGCCGATGCTTGCGAACCAGCTTCGACGGTTGATAGGTGCGCTTCACGACGTTCTCCGATCTGGCCTAGGTCTACTACGGCAAAGTCCTGGCCACGGCCGGCCCGGTGTGCGAGGGATCGCAAACCGCGGACGCGCGACCTCGGCCAAAGGTCCCGTTGCAGGCCGCGGCTTATAGGGGTTACCCGAGCGGCCCGTCAACCGCGCGCCACCCCCACCACCCGGAGAAGGCGATGCGACGACTGCTGCCGCTGTTCCTGATCCTCGGCGCCCTCGCCTTCGCCTATGCCATGGGCTGGCACCAGGCGTTGTCCTGGCCCGCGCTGGCAGCCCGGCGTGCCGAGTTGCAGGAGGCGGTCGCGGCCCGGCCGTTGGTTGCGGCACTTGCATATGTGGGGCTCTACGCCGCCGCCGTCGCCGTCTCCATCCCCGGCGCGGTGGTGATCACCGTCACCGGCGGGCTGCTGTTCGGCACCGTGCTCGGCGCCGGATTGGCGGTCACCGGGGCGACGATCGGTGCCGTGCTGCTGTTCCTGGCCGCCCGCAGCGCCTTGGGCCCGCTGCTGGCCGCCCGCGCCGGCCCCTGGCTCGACCGCCTGCGCCCGGGGCTGGAGCGCGACGGCTTCAACTACATCCTGGCCCTGCGCCTGATCCCGGTGGTGCCGTTCTGGCTGGCCAACCTCGCCCCCGCCCTGGTCGGCATGCGCCTGGCCCCCTTCGCGCTGGCCACTTTCATCGGCATCATCCCGGGGACTGCCGTGTTCGCCGCCATCGGCGCCGGCATCGGCCATGTGCTCGACGCCGGCGGCACGCCCGACCTGTCGCTCATCGTCTCCGCCCCAGTGCTGCTGCCGCTGCTGGCGCTGACCGCCCTATCCCTGTTGCCGCCCCTCTGGAAGCGCTGGAAATCTCGTGGCTGATTTCGACCTCGCCGTCATCGGGGCCGGCGCCGCCGGCCTCTCCGTCACGGCCGTCGCCGCCCAACTCGGCCTGCGCGTGGCGCTGATCGAACGCGCGCGCATGGGCG